>ENA-OSEY01000129-OSEY01000129.1-marine-metagenome-genome-assembly--contig:-NODE-129-length-53586-cov-3.906576_pt1 | contig 53586 bp, 24 predicted proteins | sample MGYA00248465_ERZ534230 | MGnify/ENA primary metagenome ERZ534230 (study PRJEB26409, sample SAMN06344110) | marine metagenome | isolation source: Sea water from surface | place: Atlantic Ocean:Southern... | reverse complement strand
CAATTAACATCATTAATAGCGGAAAAGACTACAAAGATCCCGATCTTGCGATAGAATTTCCAGAAACATTGCGTGAACAAGGGTTTGCAGACCCTATGAAGTTCCGTCAAGAGACATTTAAGAACGATACAGGTATAAATTTACAGTCAAAAGCGGTAGAAGACCCAGATTTTAAGGATGGAGAGCAAAGTTCCAAGGACGGAACAGCATCTATTCTTAATGAATCCTATAAAAACGAGTCTGGATTTAGAGGAACGTTAAAACAAGCACGGTTAAGAGCAGTTTTAGACGATCAAGGTAGTATTATAAACGTAATTATTGAAGATCCTGGTCAAGGATACAGTCCCGCGTCTCAACCAAAGATATTAGTTGCAGAAAGATATGAGGAACAACTAGAAGAAAGGGGTACAGACAACCAAGTTCAAGATTTAGATTCGCAATATAACTCAACTTTAAAGACTGGACAATTAGATCCTGAGATGCAAGAGCAGGTAAATGCCAATTTAGATAACTTTGAAGAAGATATTGCTGAGTATGATCAACCTAGAAGTGAAGGAACAGTCACAAGTTACATTAATATGCCAGATGTTAACCCAGAAGAGATGAGTAAAGACTGTGAATCTACTCCAAAGAACTGTATTAACCTAGAAATTGCACCTGGATGGAGTGATATTAATAATATTTACGATACAGACACTACTTTTGCAAGTGTGCGGAGATATGCACCAGACTTTAACGAAAGAAACGCGGAAATATCGCAGATGTGGCAAATGTCCCGTGAAACATCTGATGAAGTTAACGCAGATACGGGTGGAATAGAGTCATTATATCCGCAAGGGTGTGAAGAATGGGAACAACCAAACATATTTCACGTAAGAAGGTTCTTTGATATACCGTGTCCTTATGTAACACTAGATTCTGATGGTGAAAAGTCAGTATTTGGGTTTATGCCTTACAAGTATTGTGCTAGTCAACAAGAGACTGCAAGGGTACGTGTATCTATGGAGATAGAAGGCGATGTAAGCGGTGCAGGAGCGTCTGTAAGCACTGCTTTTAACAATTTCCTTAAAACACTACCTGCACCCTCATTAACACGTCCTAGGAAGATTGCAAACCTACCTAATGGAATAAAAGCACACCCTTGTTTTCAAGGAGATGCGGAGGGTAGATGTTACAGGACTTCCGCAGGTCAATACGCATTTGTTCCTCTTGGTGGTGATGAAAATACATTTGATTACGGATTATCTGGAATGTCAGAGTTAGGACAACTGCAAACGTGGATAGGAAACAATGTTAGCGGATATGGAGGAAATACTAACTTCACTTATGGTTATAATAACGCATCAATCGCAGCGTGTAGCGGAGGAAAGTTACCTAACCCGTGTTGGCACAATTTTGTCACGGATGGAGTGTTAGATGTCAATAAAGGATATGATGGAGGTGGAAATGCTCTTTCACAAGCGGATTTATGTAGTTCCTCACCATTGCAAGGTTGTATTGGTACACAAGGTAGTGCTTTGTATCAAGTAGTACACGCTGCTATATCCATAGATCCAAACTTAGTTAACGCGGACAACTATATAGAGATGGGACCCTACGAGGGTACATTACTCTATCGTAATTATTCCGCAGCGAGCACAAAGTTACTAGATGACACAATGAACAACTACGGAAACCCTTACTTTGATGAATGTGATTTGAGGTTCGACTAATGATTCCAACTTATCACATCTATCTAAGAGGAGAATGTTTATTCAAGAACTTAAACCAAGAGGAGTTTGATCTCATCTGGGGTAGGATATATCAATCCTATTTTAGAGAAGAACTCACATACTCTGCTGTTTTTGAAAAATCAGAAGACTATTCAGACGCATCTTTCTAATGGGAAAACCAATGCCAGTTGCAAGTCATAATGGTCTACCTTGTAGTGGGCACGGGATTCCTATACCTTCAACTATTCACGCTCAACAACCTTGCGGAAGTCCACCCATACCATTTACTATCGAGATAAAAGATAAAACTTGTTGGTGGCCACCCACTCCATTGATTCCTTTAACTGGATTAACACCTGAGAGAACATTAGTATTAGTAAATAAACTTCCTATTATGTTGGAGATGGATGTTTTTACTCCGCACATATCTCCTACTACAAATATCATAAATTATTTGTGTCCTTGCGGAAAAGCAATGTGTATTATTCCAACACCAATAATTTGCGGATTGTTGACTATGGAAGATAAAGGTGGTATTGGTCACGAAAGAGTTTTAAACGCTACTACATTTACAGTATTTGCCCTTAAGAGAAGAGTTGCCAGAATGCTAGACCCATTAGGTGTAGGAGTTCCAAAAGCATCCTGGCCGTGTAAGTCAGTCGTTGCTTATGGTTCACCTACTGTTCTCTGTGGTTAATCCAATGGAAAAGACTAAAACAAGAAGTTTTGACGAATGGATGAAAGAAATGTTAGAAGGGCAAGAAGAAGATTTGCCAGAGATTCCTGACGCATCAGGGATAGATATAGATATAGATTATAGTCACTCACACTGAGGGAGTACAAAAGATCTCCACTTAGAAGGAGTGCCCTCTTATAAAACTACATTATTACTATGGCAAAAACTTTCAGTATGGGTCAAACTATTGAATCCAAACCTAAAAAAACAAGACAAGGTACAGGACAACACAGTAAGTATTCTGCAACCTCTCGTAACAAAGCAAAAAAACGTTATCGAGGACAAGGTAAATGATTCGAGTAGATATGAGTGGAGATTTTATCAAAAATGGTGGATGGTTAGTAACTATGCCCGAACGTGATAAATACTTAAAACAAATGAAAGTTTTGAGTAATGGCGTACAGGTTCAGAGCAGAACGAACTCTTAGCAGACAATTTAAAGACTTCAGTATTCAGATGAGAGCAAATCCGAATACTGAAGATTTTACTGTGGTTAAGAATGAAAACGCTATTAAGCAATCAGTACGTAATTTAGTATTAACTGGAATGGGTGAAAGACCATTTCAACCTAAGATTGGATCACGTTTGAGACAACTATTATTTGAACCATATGATGTTTTTCTAGCACAAGACATAAAAGAAGAAATCATCAACGTCGTTAAAAGACTAGAACCTAGAATTAATGTTCGTCAAGTTAGAGTTTTTAATGATCCAGAGGATGAAAACAATCTTCGTGTTGAATTTGACTATACTATTGTTGGTGAAACCTTGATACAAACTGTTGACTTCCTATTGGAGACAATATAAATGCCCGCAATACCCTCAAATTTAACTTCTTTAGATTTTTCGGAAATAAAAGAATCTATCAAATCCTATATGAGAACTCGAACTGAGTTCACTGACTACGATTTTGAAGGTTCTGCTGCTTCTTATCTACTAGACGTATTAGCATACAATACATATTATTCTGCTTTCAACGCTAATATGGCGATGAACGAAGCATTTTTAGAGTCAGCAACAATAAGAGACAACGTAGTAAAGATAGCAAAACAGTTAAATTATACACCTAGATCAATAAAAGCAGCAAAAGCGTGTGTTGCTTTTTCTGTACAAACCACATTTGTTGGTGCTAGTACCACTTACCCATCTACCGTAACTATTCCTGCGGGTGATGTATTTGTTTCATCTGTTGATGGTCGAGCATTTACATTTACTGTTCCAGAACAGATCACTCAAATGGTAGATCAACAGACTGGTATTGCATCTTTTAACAAAACAATCATATATCAAGGAAACTTACTTTCATATGAGTATGATGTTGTTGATGTTAAAAAAAGAAAATATGAAATTCCTGTTGACAACATAGATACAGACTTACTTTATGTGTCTATTTCACCTAACGCTCAGAGTGAAGAGATTGACACTTATAACCAAATTACAAATATTGTTAATGTTGACGGAACAACTCGTGGATATTTCTTAGAAGAAACTGACGATTTAAGATATACAATTATATTTGGTGATGGTATTATTGGTAGAGAACTAATTGCAGGTGAGGTTATAAGACTGAAGTATGTTAGAACAGACGGACCAGAAGCAAATGGTTGTAAGAAGTTTACTTTTATAGGTCAAGTAAGAGATAATACTGGTCGTGCTGTATCATCTGCTAACATCTCTCTAGCGACCGTAGATGCCTCTCAGGACGGTGAAATGGGAGAAGATGTTATATCCATCAAGTACAATGCTCCAAGGGCATTCAGTGCCCAAAACAGAGCAGTCACGGAGTCAGACTATGAATACATTACTAAACTGGTTTATCCTCAAGCAAAGTCTGTTACTGCATATGGTGGAGAAAGAATCTATCCACCAGTTTACGGAAAGGTCTTTGTTGCTGTAAAAACTAAGTCTGGTGCTGCATTAAACGCAACTACTAAGAAGCGTATTAAGAATGACTTGTTGAAATACTCTATGGCAGCGATCGAACCAGTTATTATCGATCCTACAACTCTATACATACGTCCTAAGACTTATGTGTTCTTTGATGGTACTTCAACAACACTTTCTAATAATGAACTTGCTTCTAGAGTTCTAGGTGCTATTGATGAGTACAATACCCAAGGATCTGCAAATAGATTTAATGGAAGAATTGATAGGTCTGCATTCCAAACAATGATAGACCAATCACAGAATGCCATAGTTGGTAATCAAACCACTATGACTCTTGGTTTAAATGTTACAGGGTTCCCATTTGGAAGTACATTTACTCAATGTGTAGACTTTGGTAACTCTATAGTTAATCCTGGAGATATTGGTGCAGGTAATCCTTCTGACTCATCTGGAGGAATAACTTGTAGTCCTAATTTCTCATCAGTAAAGACTGGTACATTCTACTCAACAGGTTATACAGAAAATTTACTAGATCTTGCTGTATCATCTCAACAATTAACTACAAACTCAGTATTGAGTATCAGTACATTTGTAGAAAATGATGCTAGTGCACTTTTACCAGTAAACATAAGAGATGATGGTAGAGGTAGTTTGATAATGGTTACAAAACTTGATGAAAAAGAAGTTATTCTTAAATCTGGTGTTGGAACCGTAGATTATAAAACTGGAGAAGTTTGTTTAGGTCCTATAGACGTAGCAAGTACTCCTGATGGAACAACACGTATTCCTGTTACAGTTCTGCTAGATAGTGGTAATGTAAATATAGGAACTGGTGTAGATCCTACTATTTTCAACCCACAAGTAATCACTATAGATTACACCATTGATGGAACTAATATTCCAAACTTCGATCCGTTAGACTTTACTCCAATTAACTTTGACGGAACCTCGATAAATATAATTGATTATCCAACCACGGTATTTGAATACCCTGAGTTTGACACTTGCTTCTAAGCACCAAAAATAATAAGAGATGAAGTCAGTTAAGGTATCCCAACGGTTACAGGACCAGATCCCTGCGTTTATAAAAGAAGAGGATCAGTCTTTTGTAGACTTGCTAGTGCAATACTACAAGTCACAGGAGAAAAGTGGTAAACCGTATGATATTTTAAACAATATTTTAAGTTATACAGATATTTCAAGTGCTGAATATGATCCTAACTTTATTTCTTCATCATCTATTGTTTTAAATCGCATAGGTGCTGCTGATCAAAATATTACTGTAGAAACTGTTGATAATTTTCTTGAGAAAGATGGAACAATAAAAATTGATAATGAAATTATATTTTATGAAGAAACAACTAAATCACCAGAGGTTGTATTTACTCCAGGTGTCAATAAGTTAGAATTTGATAAAAAAATACAAGAGTTAGAAAATATAAGACCTCTATTTGATGGAACTCAAACAAGTTTCCAATTAAAACTACTTGGAACTCCAATTACACCAAGTTCTGTTGAGTATTTACGTGTCATAGTAAATGGTTTGCAGTTAGAACCTAATGTTGATTATTTTCTTGATGGATCAAACATTAGATTCCAAACTCCTCCTGCAAACCTTGCAGGATCAACTACAGTAACTAAAATTGAGTATCTTATAGGTTATACAAGCGTTCCTGTTAGAGTTTTAGATGTAATTAATATAACTGATGACCTTGTAGGTGCAACAATACTACCATTAAGATTAAACACTGTTGTATATACACCTTTATCTACTGTATCTTGTTTGATTGCTGTAAATGGAGTGGTTCAAGAACCATTTACTGACTATACAGTTTATAATGATCATTTAATACTAAAAAAAGAAGTATCTTTAAATGATAAGATTACTGTAAGGTCTGTTGAACTTATAGCACCTCAGTTTGGTAAAGGTGCCTCTGCTATTGCTAGAGTTAGTGATAATAAAGTTACAGATTTGATTGTAAAAAATGGTGGTCAAGATTATAGAATTAATTTTACACCAAAAGTAACTATTCTTACTCCAGAAGGTGTAACTGGTAAAGAAGCGACTGCTGAAGCACTTGTAAATGGTATTAAGAATGTACAATTAATTGATGGTGGTCAAGGTTACACTTCTGCTAATCCTCCAGTAGTTGTATTTGACACACCCGCTGATCCTTCTGGTTCTATAGCAAAAGCAACTGTAACTGTTGATGATGCTAGTGGTCAGGTTACAGGAATCAATGTGCAATCATCTGGATCTGGATATGACACTATTCCATCTATTAGTTTTACAAATGCAGCAGGTGCAACTATTAGTGATGCTGAAATTGACTCGGAAGGTAAGGTAGTTGATGGATCTATCAAAGTATTAACTAAAGGACTACATTATACAACTGCTCCAGAAGTCTACATTGATGCTCCTGTTGATCCTATTGGTATTAGAGCATCTGCCATAGCAGTTTTAGATGATCAGAGCAGAGTAGACAGGATTGAAATGATTTCTCCTGGTAGAGGATATGTAACTCCTCCTAGATGTCGTATTATTGATCCTATAGGTGCTCAAATACTTGATGTTAAGGTATCTGGTGGTAAATTAACTGATATTCAACTTTTAACTGGTGGATCTGGTTATAATGATGCACCATCTGTTTATATTGTTGATAATAGAAAGAATTTATCTGGTGAAGCAATAGGTGGAACTGGAGCAACTGCTGTTGCAACAATATTCAATGGTGAAATTACTGATATTAATATAACAAGTTTTGGTGATGGATATTCTGATACTGAACCTCCACAAGTCTTTATCGCAAGTCCAAAAGCAGCAGCAGCGTCTTGTGATGTTGGATTTCAAGAAATAACTGGTTTTACAGTTCATTCACACGGTTCTGAATATCAACCATCACAATTTAAGAATTGTAAAAGAGGAGTTTCTGGTGTTTCTTCATATGATATTAGAGGAAACCAAGTATTTACTAATGAAGCACAAAGTATTCAATCTTCACACGAAGTTGGAACTTCTATAGAAAATCTTGATTCTTTATTTGCAAAAACATTATATGAGCGTTTTGTAAACCAATTCTTACCTGATGCTGAAATTGATTACACTACAATCAATGCTCCACAGATTATTAAGACAATTCAAGACTTTTATGTCTCTAAAGGTACAAAAACTGCTACAGAATACTTATTTAAAATATTATTCTCTGAAAATGTTGATGTTTCATATCCAAAAGATGAATTAATCAAACCATCTGCTGCAACTTGGTCTGTTGACACTATTATTCGTGTTGAGTTGATAAGTGGTAGTCCAGTTGATATTTTAGACTCCCAATTATTCCAATTTGCCGATGCTGTAGATACAACTGTTGGAAATGCTGTATGTTTGGTTGAAAACGTTATTGCAATCAATACTGGTGATAGAACAATCTATGAATTATCAATATCTGAAGAAACTTTAGAAGGTAAGTTCTCAATACCTTATAAAACAACTCTTGTAGAACCATTATCAACAACTGACTCAATTATAACTGTTGACTCTACTATTGGTTGGCCAGAAAGAAACGGTATCATCATTATGGGTGATAGTGAAAGAATACAATATAAAGAAAAATCATTAAACCAGTTTATTGAGTGTACACGTTCTAAAAATGGTATTGTAGAAGATTGGGATTCTGGTACTCCAATTTACTCTGATATTTTCTGTTATATCAATAGAGGACTAGATACTGAAGTAAAATTACGTGTTCTTGGTATTGCTGAAGCAACAGGAACAGTTCTTACTGATACTGGTTCATATTATCTTCCTAGTGACAAATTAAACGTAGCATCTCTTGGTTCTTCATCTACAGATCAGAGAGTTACATCTTGGTTATATAATGTTAAAAAATTAATCTCTGTAAACAATATTGAACCAGGTGGTCTTAATAACCAGACTGCAACTGTTTACACTACAAATAATCACGGTCTTCTTGTTGGTGACTCTGTAACAATATATGGTGCAAACCCAACGATATTTAACGGTACGTTTTCTGTAACTTCTCGTATTAGTGCTACTGTATTCTCATATCAAATATCTGCTCCTGCACCTAATTCACCTCAAGGTAACATTTTGATGTCTGTTGACCTTAATAAGGGTAAATCAGATGAAGAATCAATCAATAACTCTATCGCACAATTTACAACCAATGTACAAAATACGTTCTTCAACTCAAATTACTCTTATATTGCTACAACAGGTATTCCAAACTATAAAGTTGGTCCGTTCATTGGGTCTGCTCTACTCCCAGGAAACCAAAGAAAGTTAAGTAGATTTCCTAGAATTGTTGATACTGTATCACGTCGTGATGATTTATCATTTGGTCCTATTGGATGTTGGGTAAATGGTGTTGCTGTTTGGTCTTATAAGTCTCAAATTAAGACAAAATTTGGTGGAATTACCAGTTTTGATATTGTAGATGCAGGTGAGGGATATGACGCTGCTTCTAAACCATTAATTGAAATAACTGGTGGTGGTGGAAGTGGTGCTGCTGCTAGTGTTATTGTAAATGGTTCTTTGTTTAATGTTGATGTAACAGCAGGTGGTTCTGGATATACCTCATCACCATTAGTTTCTATTGTTGGTGGAGGTGGATTTGGTGCTACTGCAACTGCTGTTATTACAAATGGAGTTGTAAGTAAAGTTCTTGTTGAAACACCTGGTCAAGGATACACCTCAGCACCTACTGTAAGCATCTCAGGAGGCAATGGAACAGGTGCAACTGCTACTGCAAGTGTTAGAGGTCCTATTCAATCTATTAGTGTAGATACAGCAGGATCAAGTTATACAACTGCACCTAATATTAAATTAAATTCTGGTGAAGGTGCTGTTGCACAACCAATTATAATTAATGGACGTATTGTATCAATCGCTATTATTAACTCAGGTAGTGGATATACATCTCCTCCTAATGTAATTATTAATGGTGATGGTTATGGTGCTATTGCAAAAGCAACCATAGGAACATTTGGTGAAGATAAAGGACGTGTTTTAAGTATTAGTGTTGAAAACAGAGGTATAGGATATTCAACTGGTCTTACAACTATTCGTTGTGAATCTATTGGTCAAGGTGCATCATTTACTGCAAATGTATTTGAGTGGACACAAAACTTAGAAACTGAATTAACAGGATTGATGGATCCTTCTCGTGGTTATGTATTTGCAGGATATAACACACAATATGGTGGTGAATATGCACATTTATCAGATCCTAAACAATTACGTTACGTTCTTGGTGATAATGTATTTAAAGATCCATCATCAGGAAATCTTAGAGAACTTTCAGCAGGACTAAGACACTCTCCTATTATTGGTTGGGCATTTGATGGAAACCCAATATACGGACCATATGGTTATATTGATGCTGCTGATCAGTCATCTGGTATTAAGAGATGTGTATCTTCTTACAGAATAAAACCTGCGTTATTATTTGACAGTGCAACTAATCCAAATCCAGTTCGTGCTGATGGACCACTATTATCAGACAAACCCGCAGGAACTTACATAGAAGATTATGAGTATGTGTTCCAAGCAGGTGATTTAGATCAATATAATGGTAGATATTGTAAGACACCTGAGTATCCCGAAGGAACTTATGCTTACTTTGTTTCTATTGACGCATCAGAAGCAGGTTTACCTGTATTCCCATATGTATGTGGACCACAATTATATTCGAGACCTGACGAGTGGAACTATAGTCAAGACGCTGTACAAACAAATATTCCAGGTGATGTTGTTAGATTCCGTGATCCTTATGAAGATGTTGACATTGATATTGAACGTACACCTAACCAAGATACAGATACTCTTGTAACTGAGATAGGTGATGAGTTTATTTTTGAAATAGAAGATACTAATAGAGACGGTGTTATATCAACAGAAGAGCAAAACGAATTAAATTATATCTCAGAAGAACCTGTACTACAATTATTTGATTACTACCCTAGCGTATCTACTAGATCACAAGTTGATATTGAGATTGATACTACTACTAAGTTTGAAGATGCTAAAATTAGTGGATTTGTAGTTGAAAACCCAGGTGTATCATATAAAGTTAATGATAAATTATTCTTTGACGATACAGGAACTGGTGGATATGGTGCATCTGCTAAAGTTAATGCTGTAAAAGGTATTAGTGTTAGTCAGTACACTTCATCTTTAGTTAATGATTCACCATTAGCAAAAATTACAACTTCTGGTGAACACGATTTAAGAGTTAATGATGAAATTATTGTTGATAGTATTCCAATTATTGATCAAACAAACAAAACTTTTAGAGTAAAAGTTGTAGCAGGTGTTGAAACAGTAGATATTAGTCAACAAGGTCTTGGATATAATGATGATATTCCACCAACTTACGAAATTGTTACAGGAACTGGTCAAGATTTTAAATTAGAACTTGTACAACTTGAATCTGGTGCTGTTAATACAGTTAATATTATTAACTCTGGATCAGAATATACACCTAGCAATCCACCAGAAGTTAGGGTAAGTCATCCACAAAGATATAAAAAAGCAAATTATGCTCTTACATTATTAGATGAGAGTAGTGGTATTGAGAAAATAGTAAAACTTAAAGATATTGTTACTGCTGATGATAGAACATTCTATGTTGTCGGTGAAGCAGATGATGTTGATGGAGATTCAGCAGGATTACTTGCAAAATTCAATAGTGATGGTAGATTGTTGTGGACACGTACAATGGCACCACTACAACCTGCTGCGGGAGATAAACGTTGTGTATTTAATAGAATTTATCTTGAAAACACATCACCACATTCTATCTACGTTGTTGGTGAAACAATTCCTAATAATGTCAACTTATCATACAATCCAGACCTAGTTGTTGCCAAATATACCTCTGGATTTGATGCACAGAACAATCCTACTGCTGTTCCTGTATGGCAACGTGAAATTGCAGGTATATCTGGTTCTTCAAGAAGAGATTACATATCATCCTTAACTATAGATGATAATGGTCAAATATACGTTGGTGGTACAACAGATACTAACTCTCCAAATCCAGATGATATGTGGATTGCTTTGTTAGATGAACAGGGTGCTATTAAAGAAAAACGTAAGATATGTACTGCATCAGGATCAGAACAATTAACAGACCTTAAATTTACAAGTGATAACACCTGTATATTTGTTGGTGTTAATGATCCTGCGGGAACGAGTGAAATTGTTATTGGTGAAACTAACTATGATAATGTAACTATTAACGTTTCTTGGAGTAGACAGTTTGGTAATACTGGATATAGATTCTCTAATCCTAAAGTTACTGTTGATGATTATGGTTCTAGATATGTAACTGCGACTGCATATCAAATTTCTAATACCAAGAACACTGGTGTTTTGTATATGAAGTTTTCACCTAGTGATTATAAAACTCCATCAGTCGTTAAATTACTTTCACCTACTGGCGTATTTGAAGATATACAATCAACTGGAGTTAAATTTGATATATTTGGTAACGTTGATGTTGGTGCATACGTTAAATATGCTTTCAATGATCATAGAGCAATTATATTCAAGATTTCTTGGAATACAAGTAATATATTAACTGCTGCTTCTGTAAAACAGGTTAGTGGTATTGGTTTCCAACCAACTACAATTAGTAACGATAATTCTGGTGATACTATTATTGCAGGTAATAAAATTGAATCTAATGAATTAGCAATACTTAATTTTGAATCAACTATAACTGGAGATGAAACATATAATAATACTTTAACAGCAGGATGGTCTGTAGATCCTACATTAGATACTTCTAAATGGAAATATGGTGCACAGTCAGCAAATACCAGTGCTGCTGCGAATAGACTATCGTTAGACTGGGGTGCTGATGTAGCAACAAATTATACTATTGAAGCGTGGATTGCTATTGGACAAGCACAATATAATGCTCAAAGTTCTACACCAAATATTTTTGATGTTACTCCTACTACAGGCGATAATGCAGTTGTAGAACTAGAAGGTGATGCTACAAGTGCTGATTTTGGTAAAGTTCGTTTAAAGTTAGGTTCTAATACTTACCTATCTACAACCACAACTAACTGGACAACATTTAATAACGAAGCATTTATACACGTTGCTCTTGTTAAGTCAACTCCTGGTGTTGGTACTTACGTTTATAAAGTATTCATCAATGGTGTTGAACAAATTGATGTAACAAGTACAACTATAGATACACAACTTAAATCTATACTATTATTTGGTAAATCATCTCCTGTTGTCGCTAGTTCTATTGGTGGTTGGGTAGATAATATTTCTATATCAAGTATTGCAAAATATAGTGATACATTTACTCCTGCACAAGCAGTTGGTTCTAATAAAACAGTATCTGCTTTCTGCTACAAGTTAGATAGAGAACAAACTAAGACTGGAACATATACATTAAGCACAGTTCAAACTGGTATGCAGATTCAAGTTGCAGCCGCTGTGAACGACTTTACGTTTAATACCCAAGTGATTACTTCTGGGGATTGGACATTAGGTCCTGCGGGTCTACAAATACTTGATTATGCTGATGTTGTATCAAATAATGTTGAAGGAACTTACTCATTTACATCTACAGATCAAATATACGAAACCAGAACTGCTACTATACCAACACCTCTTGGTAGAAAACTACTTCTAAGCACTACTGTTATTCCTAAATTCTATATTCGTGATGCGATATATCAGTCTATTGACACTGTAAAAACAGTAACATTTAACCAAACAGCAAACTTTACTAAAGGTTCTATTTTACAACAGTACTCAGTTATTGGTGGACAAGATGTAGTTAGTGCATACGGTACTATTGTAAATGTTCGTGGAGCACAGGGACAGGTTGATATTGGTAATATTATTGGTAATTTTGATACTACTAAGAAATTAAAATCAACTGCAAATGATGTAAACCTTATTAATCAAACATTCTTAGTTGAAACAACTATACCTCAATGGTTTACAAACTTTAGTTACACAACTGGAGATGAAGTTTATAATGCAGGTAAAATTTATACAGCAGGTTCTACTGGAGTTTCTGGTGCTAGTGCTCCTATTCATACGATTGGTACAGTAACTGATGGAAATATTAACTGGGTATATACTCGTGATGCAGGTAGTTTTGATATAGATCTTGCAAATACTTCATACTCTGGTGGAACATTAAATCAATTTGCTTCTTGGAGACCATTTGTAGCAACAGATTATTCAATCAGAATTGAAGCAGTATATGAGGGATCAGCATTTATTAAAGGTGATAACATTGATGCTGATGCTGTTGGTCTTTCAGCAACATTTGATGCTACTGGAAAAATAATAACAATATCAGGTCTAGTTGGAGTTAAGAAATTCCATCTTATATCTAATCTTGATAAAGATATTATTCCAACTGGTGCTTTAACATTTACAGATTTAGTATTCTGTGTTTCTACAAGTAGGCATAATTTTACTCAAAACGAAATTATATTTGTTGAAGGATTTACAACGACTGAATATGGTGGATCATTCTTTGTAGAAGAGGTTCTTGATAGTAGAAGATTCTTATATCGTTTAAGATCAACTGCTGTACAAGATCCTTCATTTACAAGTTCTACTATTGCAAGTGTTAATATCTACGCTAAACATCCACAATTATTATTTGTTCGTAAACATCAATACATATTTGACCTTGATGATCCATCTAATTTTGGATATTATATGTCATTCTCTAAGGATAATCAATATAAATTAGAATATCCTTTTGTAAACATTGTTAGAGAGGGTATCCCAGGTTTAACTGACCAAACATCACCTAAACCACTTGTTAAGTTTATTGTTGATGAAGATGTTACCAATATTTCATATTACTTCGATCCATCAAGAACTCTTCCAAGTAACTCTCCTGTAGGTGAAGCATCATTTATTGACGTTATACAAACTCCTTATAAAGGAACATTTAATATTAATCAGATATTATCAGATACAGAATTTACATTCCCACTTCTTGTAGAACCAGAAAAAACAACTGCTCCTTTAGGAACAACTGAAACAGGTCTTACAAGAGCATCTTATAGTACAACTTCTTTAAAAGCGATTGGTCCTATTGCAAGTATCAAACTGGTAAACCCAGGTGGTTTCTATCAGAAATTACCTATTGTTACTGATATATCATCTGACAGAGAAATTGAGAAAATTCGTATCACATCTGGTGGTACAGAATATATTAATGGCATCTATTATAACGTTCCTATTGCAGGAGATGGTGAAGGTGGTCTATGTAATATTACAGTTGCAGATGATGGTGAATTAACAGGTGTTATTACTGCTGTTGAATTAACATCTCCAGGTAAAGGATATACTACTGCATCTATTGATATTGATACTATTCCAGGAATATTAGGATCACTATTACAAGGTTCTGGTGGACAACTTGAGGTTGTAATTCCTGCTGAGGGATCTGGTGCATCTGTATTCTTACAAGGTAATAGTATTGGTAAGATTAAGAAACTTAAGAATAATGAATTTGGTTTTGGTTATTCTCACGATTATACACTAAGACCTGAGATTACATTCCCTGTAAACCTTCAGTTGTTTAATACTGCTATACTTTCTGAAATTAAAGTTACAGATCCTGGTTCTGGTTACACATCAGTTCCTAGAGTTGTTATTGAAGGTGGTGGTGGAACTGGTGCTGATGCAGAAGCGATTGTTAAAAATAACAGATTATCTGAAGTAATAATTAAGAATCCTGGATCTGGATATAGTTCTGAACCTACAGTCACACTTAAGTCAGAATTTAACTATGTTGTAAACCTTGATTTAGGATATTTACAGTTTAACTTCCCACACGGTATTACAACTGGTGCTGCTATTCAACTTAGAGCAGAAGATTTAGGATCTACAGTTGGTGTTCTACCAAAACCAAGTTCAGCAGGTTTGGTTAGTTTAAGTTCTACAACTACTTACTATGCTATTGCAGGTGAAGCAAATTCACTTGAGGCAGACCAACTTAGAATAGCACTAACACAAGTTGATGCTGAGTCTGGTAACTTCATTACATTCTTAACTCAAGGTGATGGTCGTCAGATTCTTCTTACTGAAGTGTTTGGTGGTCAAGCAACTGCTATTGTACAAACATCTCGTTTCTTAAAAGGAGAACTTGTATATCAAGGTTCATCTCTAGAAACTGCTACTGCAACAGGTTACGTTTCAGATAATGAAGGTTGGCAGATTGGTCCTCGTATATTAAAACTTGAAAACTATAATGGAACTTGGACTGTTGGAGAACGTGTAACTGCACAGGTATCTCGTGCATCTGGTTTGATTGATAACTTATCTATTGCTCGTGGTACATTGAACATTGACTCAATGACAACCACTACTGGTCAGTTTATTGATGACGTTGGTAAACCATCTGAAATTGTACAGAAGATTCAAGACTCTTATTTCTATCAAAACTTCTCTTACGTTATTAAATCACAAACTCCTATTAACGAATGGAGAAAGAGTATTCTTGAAACCAATCATCCAGTTGGATTTAATATGTTTGGTGAATTATCACTTGCAGCAGGTAAAGATATATCAGGAAGAAAGGTTGTATCTGATCTTGTTAAAGAAGTTAATATCTTTAGTGCTACTAATATCAATCAGATTACATCTTTTGCTAACTCACAACCAATATATACCGAGTTCAATAATACTGAAGTATTATTCAGACAAAGAAGACTTACTAACTCTGAAGAAATCTTAACTTCTATTGTTAAAAAACTTGATAATATTGATAATGACTTTAATGGTGTTAAAACACAGTTCCCATTGACTGTAGAAGGTGAATCTGTAACTGCAACTGATGATCAATTATTGATTCTTATTAACGGTGTTGCTCAGTCACCTGGAACTGCATTTACAACATCTGGTCCATCTGTCGTATTTTCTGAACCACCTAAAGCACCTTCAAGAATTAAATTTAGAAATCTTACATTCTCTCAAATTAACATTATAAGATATACATTCAGTACAACATCTGGTATTTTCCCACTAACAGGTAAACCTGTAAGATCTTTACAGAACGAAGGAACTGCAACTGTTATTGATAGTGGTGTAGATTACATTGATGTTATCGATGTAGAAGGTACTTTCCAGATTGGTGATAATGTTTTAGCGTCATCTAGTGGATTTGATGGTGTATTGAGTGCTGTAAATGGTTTAACTAGCAAAACAATTTACGAACAAGGTGAAAGAATAACAAATTTACAAGGTGATTTTGCAATTATTGAAGAAAATAACCTTAGAGATGGTGTTGTAGACGCTAGATTGGTAGTTTCTCGTACATCTGGTACATCTGAATTTGAAACTGGTGACTTTAATATCAAATTTAACGACACAATATACTCTGCTGCATCTAAAATTGCTGCAAGAGTTACTGTAATTGCACCATATACAGACGATGTATCTCAACAAATCATTGATACTGTTGATTTATCACCTCCATCAACATTTTTTGGTCTTATTTTCCAACGTGTTCCTTCTATTACCTATCCAAATACCATATTAGACAATATTTCTGAGACAGTTATCAATCCAGAAGAACTATATGAAGAGGGAACTGCTAATAACCAAGATTTCTTAGACTTTGAAGAGGTAAGAAACCAAGAAGTTAGATATAATTACTTGTCAGGATCACAATTTGCAGCAGGTGACTCAATACGTAACAAACAAATCTACTATGATAACGCTTCATTAGTAGGTGTAGACGATCAACGTTCATTTGATGCTGCTGTATTGATAAGAAAGAATGCTAGATTTATTGCTGAAGAAGCAGTTGGATTAATGAAAGCATTTTATCCATCATTTACAGTCCCATCATTAGGTGGAGATAGAGATTGTGAAGATGATATTGTAGATATTTTAAATATTGTTGCATATCAATTAGAAGTTGATGGTAACTCAGAAATCTGGGATGCTGCTAGTACATATGTACAGGGTAACGCAATATATCACGTTGATGGTGAAGTAGCACAAACAATATACGCATTTAACAAAGCACGTGATTTAGCGATACAGTGTATCCGCAATGAAGTTATTAATACAACTACCACTACTCTACCTCAATATAGAGATCCTACTATCACAGAAGAGTTTGCTGTCATAAGCAATAGTCACGGTGATGCAAGAGATCTAATTCTTGCTAATAAATGGTTCATTGCATATGAAGCATTACATTATGCTAAGACACAAAATCCAGGATACAATGTATCAGGTGGAGATGTTCATTGCTTATCTGATATTGTTGATGTTCTTGAAGCGATGGTTTATAACTTGGCACACGGTGGTAATAATTTTGTTTATAAAGCAACTAAGAAAACTCTACAGTATGGTGTAACATCTGGTGATAGAGATACTATTGTAAATGCTTTTACTAAGGCAAGAGATATTGCCATTGAGGTAATGAGAAACAATACTTGGACTAAAGCAGGATCTCATAATTGGAATCAAGTAAAAGATCTAACAATAACTGCTGATCCTGCAAATCCAACTTGTCAGGCAGTTGCATCAGCAATTACTACATTAATGAATATTTTGATTACTAATCTTGGATCAACTGCATCTCCAGGAACAGTAGCAGCATTTGAAGCAGCAGTAACTGAGACTGCACCTTCTGGAGCGTATGCAGGATATACTAACAGTTGTGTTAATCAGGCAAATGCTATAACATCCTATATGAGAATCATTACTGATACTCTAGAGGATCCTACAGGTGGCACTCCTGCAACATATCAGTGGGCAATTACTAATGTACCTCGTGTTCTTCCTCCTTATGCTTTTGTGGATGGAGAAACTTTACGTTGTGCTAAACACGCTTATAGAGATAAATCATCTGGTGGATTCTTTGTATTTGGTGATACTGTAAGAGCAGTTACATCAGGTGCAACATATGATGTTATTGGATCTAATGCAGGTAACAAGTGGATCTTCTCTAAACAGATTAGTGGTGTATTACAAGCAGGTGAGTACATAACCAACTCTAAACTTACATATGCAAACGTATCTCAAGATAAATTAACATTTAAAACTGATTCTGGTTCACTTAGATTTACTGGATCTGGTTCATATGCTACTTTCCCATCAAGTAATGCTGTAGTATTTGGTGATGGAGCAGATGCTGCTACTGGTGACTATACAATGGAATTATGGATACGTCCTGCTTCTGTTACTGGTACACAGAGACTTGTTGATTTCAGAGAGTCATCTTCTGATGCTAAGTTAGGAATATTGATGTCTGGTTCGTCACTTCGCTTATCTATAGGTGCTAGTGATGTAATTACTGTCAATTCTGCTATTAATACAGTTAATAACTGGTATCATATTGCAGTATCTCGTTCTACAAGTGTTACTAAACTGTTTGTAAATGGTCAGCAGATGGGTACATACACTGATACAAACAATTATAATGCAAATAGTAAGATTACTGTTGGTGCAGGATGGAACAATGGTAATCCTTTCAATGGTTGGATTGATAATCTTATAATCCGCAAAGGAATTTCCCAGTACAATAGTAGTTTTACTCCCCCTATTATCTTTAACGATAGTACAGATGTATCATTCGCACTTCTTGGTGAAGCACCATTCCCTATGGAACAGAGTGCAGTATATGCAACATACGTTAATCATATAATATCTACTGCTACTGCTGATGAGGTTGAGCTATGGCGTTCTGAAATTACAACTGAAGGTGTTGATCTTAGTCGTGAACAATATAGAATATGTGCTGAAGTTATACGTAAGAATATTGACTATATTGCTGAAGAAGCAGTTGGTCGTCTTAAGTATAGATACCCTGATTTTGTCATCCCTGGTGATGGTGGTATGAGTGGTTATGGATCTAATGTTTGTTTACGTGATACCAAATCATATATCATACCCGCTATCATTGATGATTTAATTGCAGGTGGTAACTTCCAAACAACTATCGTTGGTCGTGCTTATATTGAAGGATCAGGTTCTTTACAACATATTGGTGGTGAGCAATTACAATCAATCTATACTTGGAGAGAAGTTGCAAAACTTTGTATTGATGTAATTACATTAGATGAAACAAATTTAGAAGGATCTTATTCAACTAAGGTTCGTGTTCCTAATTATTTTGCATCTCCTGCATCTTCACAGATACAAACTGATATTATGACTCTTGTAGATGATCTATTAGATGTTATAGGTCCTACAGGTCACAGATTTAGAGATGGTGCTGATTTAATTTACTTTAATAGAAAAGCAATCGCTGATGAGTCAGTATTTTATATTGAAAACAAATATCAAGTACAAGTTGGTTTCTCAACAGTAAATAAACTAACAATACCTAATAGAGCAAAATGTGTAAGAGATATTAGAGATCATATACTTCCTGCTATTGCAGGTGACTTGATCACTGGTGGTAACTTTGAAACACAAGCAATGATTGATAGTTATCTCGATAATGAGACTAATATCAATTATATTGAAGATGAATTGCTTGCAATGATTGATGCTATTGAATATGCTAAGAAGTTAGCACAAAAAGCAATACAAGGTTTATTAATTGGTAGAAATGAGAACCCTGCTCAAGTCGCTGCTGATTTCTCTGATTACTATCAGATGTTATACACAGATGAGTCTGTTTATCGTGACGATACTATTACAATAGATCCTAAAGCATATACTGGATCTGATAGAGATCTTGACGCTGCAAATCTTTTACAACAAAATGCTAAGACCATTGCAGGTGAAGCAGTTGATATTCTAACTAAAACATCGTTTGCACAATCTAAGAAGTTTAGAGTTCCAGGTGGTAAAGTTAACTGTGAAGATGATATTATTGACATCATCGAATCTGTAGCACACGATTTACGTTTTGGTGGTAACAGCGAGACATATGATGCTGCTGCTTTATACTTAAATACTGATTTAGCATTAAGTCACGTAACTAATCAATCTGATGAGACAATCTATGCGTTTAAGTTAGCAAGAGATATGTCAATCCTAACCATCAGAAACCGTTTAGGGTTTACTCCCTATGAGGATGAAGGAGTAACAAGTGGTTTAGGGCAAGTAGCACCAAGAGATGATTATTATGAAAATGCTACAACTAATGGTTACTATGATGCTGCAAATGAGATTGAGAATAATATAAGATTTATTGCTACAACCGCTGTTGGTCGTGGTATGTCTCAGTATCCTAATTTGGCATTCTCTGGTGGTTATAATTATCAGTCTTGTGTTGATGACGTTGTAGATTTACTTGAAGCATTAGTATTCAACTTAAAGCACGGTGGTAATAACCGTATGTGGTATTCAAGTGAGTTCTATATTACAGTTGGAAATGCTATACAGCATATTAGTAACCAAGCAGCAGAAGTTAAATATATCTTTGAACAAGCAAGAGATATTGCAATACAAATAATGAGACAGCAGATTGTTACAATTAATGGTGTAACAGAAGGAAGTGCAATATATGATTCTAGTATTACTATTGATGGTACTAATACAACAGTTGGTAACTTAACTCCAACAAATGTAGAGTACTTCCCAACTACAGGTAATTTAAGACTTACTGTTAATGGTCATAACTTAACTACAAGTGACAGTATTCAACTTGCTGCAAACTCATTAACATTTACTTGTGATTTTGATGGTAATGCAACAAACCATACATATCCAAGACCATTAGATCCTTCTAGCGGTGCTTTATTACCAATTACAGCATTTACTACAAATACATTTACAGTAAATGTAGGAACTACTGCTAACGGAACTTACGATGTTACTGATGCAATATATGAAGAAGCAACTGGTAATCTATTCTTAGATATTGGTACAAATAATCTTAATGTTGGAAGACATATTAAGTTCTCTCAAGATTATGCAATAACATTTACTTGCACAAAAGATGGTAATACTACTAACCACGCATATCCTCGTCCTACAGACTATGCTAGTGGTAAATCATTAGAAGTTTTAGAAATTAGTGATTCTGCGTTTACAGCAACAGGAGCAACATATTCACCTACTACTGGTGCTATGACCCTGACTGTTCCTCAACACGGATTTAGTAATGGTGATCAGATAAGACTTGTTAATAATTCATTGAACTTCACTTGTACAATGGATAACAACTATAGTGTACATTCTTATCCTCGTGCTAGTGATCCTGCATCAAACCAGTATTTAACAATTAGCAACGTTGCTACAAATACTTTTGATGTAAACGTTGGTTCTACAAATACACTAAATTATACTCCATCAAATGTTGTTTACAGTCCTACTACAGGAGATATGGTTATCACAATCGGTAATCACAGTCTTGTTCCTGGATCACACATTAAGATTGCTGATAATTCATTAATATTTACTTGTTTAGAAGATAATAATGCTACTGAGCATTCATATCCTAGAACAACAACTACAATACATCAGAGCACTGCTGCTGTGTATGAACCTTCTACAGGTATGATGCAGTTGACTGTTCCTCAACACGGATTTGCAAATGGTGATCAAATTAAGATTGCAACTGATTCTCTAACATTTACTTGTGGTCAAGATAACAATCAAACAAATCATACATATCCACGTGCTACTGACCCTGCTGCTAATTCTTGGTTAGAAATTTCAGATGTAACTGCAAATACATTTAAGGTTCAAGTTTTATTATCTACTGGAATACCTTCAACAAACACAACACCACACACATATGTTTCTTCTACTACAAATAATATTACTTGGAAGAAAGATAGAGCATATGATGTTCCTTTAGAAGTAAAAGCAGTTGGTCAAACAACTATTACAGTTAATGTTTTAGCATCTGGAAGAATCCCATCTACTAACGTAACTACTCATACATTTGTAAATGCTGCAACAAATGCAATAAGTGCAGGTGGAAATTACACTCATACATTCATATCTGCTGCATCTGGAGGTGTTAGATTTAAGAATGGACGTATTAAGGTTAATGTAAACCCTGCACCTACAAACGAACAATATCCACATACATTTGTAAGTGCTGTTTCTGGTGCTGTATCTTATGGTGGTAATCATCCTCACAACTTTGTAAGTGCTAATACTAATGCTATAACCTTTATTATTGGTGGTGGTGGAGTTCGTTGTGTAAATGAAGCAGCGTCTATAACAACATTGATGGGTATTCCTATCAATCTATTTGATAGTAGTAATACAAGTAATCCTACAGCATATCTAACTGGAATTACGAGAACATTACCACTCGAATGGCCACTTACAGGTGAACGTGCTATTAGACGTGACGTTTCTATAACTTACGATTCAGCAGGTAACGGAAACTGCACCACACAGAGTTCAGCGATTAATACCCTTTGGGAGATACTTATTAATACTATTGATACTGCTGCTCAAGGAAATGGTAGTCATCTTGCAACTATAACCAGAACTGCACCTGTCACTAACAACACTGTATATAAAGGTGGAACTTGTTACGATGTTACATCTGCTGCACACGTACTATTCAAGACACTTCTTCACGGTCTTGGAAGTGGAGGAGAAATGTATAAACAATCTGCAAGATTGTTAATGTACAATGACACATATACTAGATTAGAATCATATGAAAATACATTAAGTCAATATCCAGGTTATGCAGGAGATGCTTCTTTTGCTGAAGCAATACAGAAAGCGATTGTATATGACTTTATTACAAATGGTAATGCTAGAACACTACAACTTATTAATTCTTGGTTTGATGCTGATGGTAATTTCGTAGCATACCCAACACTCTTTAGAACTCGTCTTCTTTATCACGCAAGAATGATTAAAGAGTTGATGGATCATATCTTAAAAGGAACTGCACCTGATCCTGGTGTAAATGCTAACCAACCTCTTTATTCACTTGATGGAACTAATCCTGATAGAGAATTACGTCCTACTGCGACTGCATCTCATAAGTTACATCAATTATTCCACTTAATATTAACTGCATTACAATACTCACAATTCCCAACAACATACCTAAGAACACAATTTGACGCAGGTGTTGCTGTTTATGATGGAGTTATTAATGTTGCTAATAACTTTGAACCATATGATAGAGTTGCTTATATTGTTCTAGGATCTAATATTCCAGAACTTGATGGAACAACCTATTATGTACATCCTAATTCAACATCTAATAAGATAGTTCTTACAGAATATATTGATGGAGAACCAATATATCTAAGTCCAGGTCTAGCATCACAGTTACATACACTCGCTGTTGAAGTAGATCCAGGTGTAGATCGTGTACCTACAACTTATGGAGTACGTGATGTACCAACACCAATCAAAGCAGGATTTAACCTTGCTGATGTTATCTACGGTGGAACATCTGGTGCTACTGCACAGATAGTTCGTATGGAAGATAATTTAGCAGATATTATGTATCAGGCAAAATATATGACCTGTAATACATTCTCTGCACAAGGTGGTGGAACTGGAATCAAGATTCAGAATGGTGAGATGGTTGTTGTTCAAGGTGCTACATCAAATACTGGTAAAGTTCTTGCTACTGATAACGAAACATATATTAAGTTAATTGATTACAATGGAACATTTACAGCAGGTGATACTATAGAAGGTGTTACATCTGGTGGTACTTGTACATTTGTTGATGAGCACGATAGAATTCTTGTTAACTTCCGTCAGGGTGAATTTATTGCAACTGATAAGTTCTTCTCTACAGATACTGGATCTAAAGCAACTGCTCTAATTGTTAGAAACAATAACGGTGCACTAATTGATAATCAGAGTGGTAGAATCACTTACGACATCTCCACAGTAACTGGAGAGTTTAAACCCCAAGATGTTATCTATGGATCTGTTACTGATCAAATTATTGAAATTGAATCTTTTGTTACTCTACCTAATTTTGGTGAGTATGTACACGGTAGACAAATTACAAGACTTACATATGTTCAGTTAATTACTGATACAGGTGTTACTGATACATTTAATGTTGGTGATGTATTACAGATTCAATCTGGTGGTATTAGTATTGGTTGGACAGTGACTGTTACTGAGATTGATGTAAATAATAATTACGTATTTGTTGCAAATGAAACTGGAACTCCAGAAGGTGTAACTATTTCTGATATTGCAAGTAATTCACAATATCAACTTGCTAAAGTACCAGTTGGAACTCTATTCCCATCCGTATATACAGGAATTGCAGCAGTTACAATAACAGATACAACAGCATACGGTAAGATTGCTAAGATTACACAGTTCGGTACTCGTGCTGTTCTACACTTAGAAGGCACAAGTGGAACATTCCAGAAGAACTCACAAATTATTGGAGACAATGGTTTCAAAGGTGCTTGTTCATCTGCTAGATCCTTAAGAGGTAGAGTACGTAGATTCTTTAGAGGATTTGATGGTGTACAAAAAGCATTCAAACTAACTCAAGGAAATGGTACACAATACTTCCCAGATCCCGCAGGACATATGATGATCTTTGTGAATGGTATCTTACAACCACCTGGTGCTGACTACGCATTCACAGCATTCTCAGATAATATACAGTTTACTGAAGCACCTGCTATAGGATCAACTTTCCACGGTGTATATAAAGGTAAGTTAAGACAATTAGATGATATATCATTCGACTTTGATTCATTACGTAACTCATTCAACTTAAAGTTAAATGGAGTGTTCTACTCATTGACTCTAACTGATGGTGTACAGTCAAATACAATCTTACCTGAGAACAATATTATTTGTCAGTTAAATGGTGTTATACAGGAACCTGGAATTGGTTTTGAAATTGTTGGTTCTAGAATTATCTTCTCTGAAGTTCCTCGTGCAGGTTCAACCTTCGTTGCATTCTCTTATGTTGGTTCTGATGTTGACGTTATCGCAGCAACAGTTGTACCACCTATTGAAGCAGGTGACGAACTTATCATTGATGGTGAGGAAGAAACAAGAACAGTTGCTCTTATTGAATCATCTAACTCTCTAATTACATTTGAGTATGGTGGAGCAGTTAAAGGACGTAACGCTTCTGCACTTGCTGAAATTGAAAAAGGACGTATTACTAATGCAATATTAACAAACTCTGGTGATGGTTATAGTACAAGACCACAAGTTGATGTTATATCTTCAACAGGATTTGGTGGACGTATTAAGGCACTTGTTGGTGTAGCAAGAATTGATGTTAAGAACGCAGGTCAAGGATATTCATTACCTTCTATTATTGCAAATACAACTGTTGCAGATGATTTCTTAGGACCTACAGGACCTGCATTGAATGGTGGTATTGATATTTACGATCCTAACTTCATACCTGTAACAGGTGGTACTGGAGTCATAGAGAACTTTATAACAATAACTGAATCACCTAGAAATATTACTGTTAACCAAGGTCAGACTGCTACATTCCAAGTTGCAGCAAAAGTAACAATATCTAATGTTGTTGCTTATCAAATTACTGTTGCTGATAAGTCTGTTAATCATCCTTACTATGGTCAAGGATCTGGAAAAGGTTATAACTTTACTGGTGGTCAATTTAATTCAAATACTGAAGCACCAACACTTGTATTTGTTCGTGGAGCAACATATCAGTTCAATCAGAACGATACTACGAATGCCACTCACGCACTTTACTTTAGTGAAGATGCTACTGCTTATGGTGGTAATAGTAGATATGAGACTGGTGTTGTATATCGTCTTAATGGTAATCAAGTTGCAGACTACGCAACATATGCTGCGGGATTTAATGCTGCTACAACACGTAGTGTTAGCATTACAGTCGCTGCCGATGCTCCTGCTACTCTTAATTACGTATGTGGCAATCATCAGTATATGGGTTCAGCAATTAATGTTAATAACGGAACTCTTTCATATCAGTGGCAGAAGAAAGATTATGGAACATCAAGTTGGAACAATATCACTGGAGCAATTAGTTCTACATATACAACTGCTGCTACTACACAGGCAGATACAAATGATGAATATCGTGTTGGTATCACATCTAATGGTGCGATCCCTGTTCTATCAACTGCTGCTGTTCTTACCGTTAACATCGGTGCAACAACACTTAGTTCCTTCACACCTACTCAAATCTTTGACGACGACTAAATACTCCTATGGCAGCAAACGGATCCTATAATAGTAGCAATAATGTCCTAACAGTAACTGGCGATGGTTTGCCAAATCCAGTGAACTCAGGAACTTTTCCTAATGCTAACAACTCAAACACAATCACATCATATGCTTTCAACCACAACTTTGTTTACAGAGGTGGATCAAACACGTCTGATTCTGGGATTGTCGGTTTGGGTGCTATTGGTATTGCTGCAAACGGTGTCGTCTTCTTTAATCCTAGTGCAGGAACTGATGGGTCGCCCCCGTCAGGATTTTCCTACGTGGCAGCGGGTATTGGTTCTGCTGTTAATTATGGAGAAGATAGTTGTGGTGGGTATCCTGAGTCAAGTGGTCAGTACCGTTATAACGACAGCGACTTCATAGATTGTTGGAATGCCAATCAAGTGATGGCAGGATATAATGATTACTATGGTTCATCTCAATATAATGGTGATAATATCAGACACCCTGATGGTCATTCTAAAATAATAGGTTATAGTTTTGATGGTTATCCTGTATATGGTCCTTACGGATATACAGATGCTAATGATAACACTACACCTGTAATCAGAATGTCTTCTGGATGGACAGTGAGAGTCCAAGAAGCACCTGGAAGACCTGTATATGATACAACATACCCCGCAGGTGTGTTTATGGAAGATTATGAATATACTGGCGGAACAGGTAAGTTAGACACACATAATGGTAGACATTGTGTAACACCTGAGTATCCTAGTGGTACTTTTGCATACTTTCTTACTGAAGATAATTCTGGAAATCCAGTATTCCCTTTTATGATGGGTTTGACCTCGAAAGAGGCAATGGTAGTACCTGCCAATGACGGTTTTACACAAACTGCACCACCTACTGATGATGGTGGCGATACTCCCGATCAACCCCCTACTCTTGTAATTACAAATCAACCAACAAACGCTACTGTTCAAAGTGGAAATCTTCAACAGTTTAGTTTGTTAGCAGAAATACAACCACAAAATGATACTATTGCATATCAGTGGCAAGTATCAACAGATGGTGGATTTGCTTGGTCTAACTTAACTGGTAATACATCAGCAACACTGAATATAAATGCTCAACCATTTATGACAGGTTATCGTTATAGATGTGTGTTGACTGGTCCAGTTGGTGCATCTACTCAAGCACAAAACTCACCTTTAATAAGTAATTTGGCGATCCTTACTGTAACAGGTAGTGGAACGACTATAGATTATGCCAGTATCCTCAAATTTGACAGTGGTATTGGAAAATACGATATGACTCCAGTTAATTTTGACAGGGATAATAACAACCCTGACTTTACTATACAGAACTTTACACTGGATAATTCGACAACTTCCTTCGATATGACATAAATAAAACTGTAGAAAAAACCCCCTACTATGGCTAAGCAGAATGTAAACGTCGGTGTATCGGCAAATGATGGTACAGGAGATACCCTCAGAGACGGTGCTATAAAACTTAATAACGTAATTAACGAGTTATACACCCAACTTGGTGATAATACTAATTTGCAAGTTAGTATTGGATCACCATCAACAAACCAAGTCCTTAAATGGAATGGAACAGTATTTACAGAAGGAGATCTGGCATCATCTAATTTGACTGATGTTGACTTGACTGGTATTGGTAATGGTCAAGTATTAAAATGGAATACAGCAAACTCAAGATTCCAACCTGGTGATGACTTACAAGGTAGTGGTGGCGGTGGGGGCAATGCCATTACTAACTTGACTAACAATGGTTCTAATAACGTTGTTATCTCAACTCATTTTCTACCAAACACCGACAACACATATGACTTAGGTAGTGACTCACTTAAGTTTAGGGATTTATATCTATCCAGTTCTACTATTTGGATGGATGATACAGGTATTTCTATAGGATCTGATCAAGAAATTACTCGTAGAAAGAGAAAAGCACATACTGTTCATAGTATAGACACAGGTGCTACTCGTACTATCACATCTAAATTAGCGTCAGAAAACTCTACAGAAGAAGAGGGTCTTCGTTTACGTTTTAATGAGATGAAAGTAGGAACACCTCTAGAAATTGAGGATGTTAATGGTAATAAAATTGAAGCAACATTCGCATCATTTACTGCTGAAGCAGGTGCTACTCGTGGTACTGTTACAGTTAGTGCTACAGGAACTGCTAACCAAACACAAGAACTAGCAGTATCTGGTGATATTAAAATTTCATCTAAGAATAAACTAATCACTGAACAAGAAGATGGTGCTGTAGATCTTGGTGCACAGAAACTAAAATTTGGTTTTGGTGATATAACATTTGATACTGATGGTATTCTTGAACTTCCTGCTTCAAGTTCTATCCGTTTTGGTAATCCAGGTTCTGCTAAAGAACTTAAGTTTGATGGAAACAACAACTTAGATTTACCTACAGGAACAGATATTCGTTTTGGTGGTGATGCTACAAAGTCTATTAAGTTTGACGGATCTGGTAATTTAGAAGTTCCAGAAAACTCTGAGATAAGATTTGGTAGTGGTGGTACTAAAAAACTATCGCTTGATGGAAGTAACAACTTAGTTCTTCCTACAGGAACTGAAATTCACATTGGTACCAAAAAAATTAAAATTGATACTAATGGTGAACTACAGGTTGCTAATGATGGTACAACTTTTGAAGACGTTGATAGAGGATTCAAACGTCAAGGTTCTAGTGCACCTGCGGGAGCAAGTGTTATTAAAGGATATAATAATGCAACTGTATATAAACCATCTCCAACACTTTTATATTCATTCAGTGCAGTTGGACAATCAAACTATACAGTTAATGGACCTGGATTACCATCAGGAGGATCTACAGATCCTAATATAATTCTTTATCGTGGATTTACATATGATTTTAATAATACTACTGGATCATCTCATCCACTAAGAATACAGTCCTCAACTGGACTTTCAGGAACTCCTTATACTACAGGTATTAGTGGATCACAAACTGCTATGCAGTCATTTACAGTTCCTTTTGACGCACCTTCAACTTTATATTATCAATGCACAATCCACTCATCTATGAATGGAACTATAGAAATTAGGTAATGGCAAGAACAGTCCCAGGATCAGGAGCAGTTATTGAACCCATTTTTAACAGTACGTTCGGTATCAAGGACGTATTTGTTAATGATGGGGGTACTGGTTATGTGGCAGGGGACCCTCCAGAATTAAAAGTTGGAAATTGTGGAACACCATTAAGAGAAGCAATACTTGAACCTGTAATTACTAATGGTCAAATTGCTGCTGTAAAAGTATTAGATCCAGGTGAAGGATATGATCCTCTCAGGATTAAGATAAACACAAGTGGTAATGGTTATGGTGCTGCTGCAAAAGCAATATTATGGAATGAAGATCAATATGCTCCTGATGGAACATTAACTGCACCCGCAGGTTCTCTTCAGTATATTCAGATGTTATCGAATGGGGATCAATATTTTAGTGATGCCACAACTGCTGAAATCGATGGTGGAGGTGGTGCAGGTGCTGAACTTAGACCTGTTACTGGATTAATAACTGGTTTAGCATTAGAAGATACTGGATCTAACTATGAGAATGGTGATATTAATATCATTGTATCTGGTGGAGGTGGACAAGGTGCTACTGGAGTTGCAGAAGTAGATGAATTTGGTATTGTTAAAGCAGTAAATATATCAAATGCAGGTGAATATTTCCAAACTCCTCCTGTTATATTACTCAACGGTGGTGGAGGAGGTGGTGCTAGAGCAATCGCTACTGTAGATTTAGGTTCAATAGTTTCTATTGATGTTTTAGATCCTGGTGGTGGTTTTTCATCAGAACCCTCAGTAATTTTTACCAGAAATACTGATTTGATAAAAAGGTCTAGAAACAGACAAGCATTTAACTCATTCTTATATAATTTAACTGGTCTTATTAATAATGTAAGTATTTCCGATCAAACAATATTTGTTGAGACTACTGCACCTTATCCTGGATCAGGAAAAATATTAATTGGAAGTGAAGTTATTAGATATACTGGTAAAACTCCTACATCTTTTGTTGGTTGTGACCGTGCTGTTAATTTTAGATATGATCAAAAAGTAACCCTAGATACTCTTGCTGATGATAATGATGGTGTTAGTCAATATAAATTTAATGTAGGTGATCGTGTTATAAGAACATCTGAAAGTTCAAGTAATAAAATTGCTCGTGTATATGACTGGAGACCTGAGATCAATGCACTATATTTGGTATTTGAAGTTGATAAACTAGCATTTATTGATGGTGGATCATCAAATACTTTATCTCAAGTTATTGATTTTGTTGGTGGTGTTGCATCATCTAGTGCTACTGGTGTTGAACCACACGTATTAGTTGATTCTATAGGTGATACTATTATTCAGTTAACAGATCCTATTGGTCTAATACAAGATAAAAAATTTGAAGATGATGACGAATTACAGGGAGCAGGAGATGGTATTCCTGATCTAGTAAATACTAATACAGAATTTGCAAATGCTATCAGTCTTGATGGTGGTATAGCATCATCTCTATATGGTATTGAGGAAACATTAGGTGGACAAAACACTTCATTGTTCCAAGTTGGAGACCAAATGACAGATTCGTCTCTTCCTAATAGATCTCCTACTGTCTCAGTTGCAGGTGCTTTAGGTGATGGTGATTTGCATTTAGCAACTATTGAGTTTATCTTCCGTGTTATGAATAACACTAATGACTTTGTTCAAGGTGAAACCGTAACAGGAAGTTTAAGTGGAGTAACAGCAACAGTCCAATCTTGGGATGCGACTACAAAAAAACTTGTCTGTATAAATCCAGTTGCAAACTCAGGAAATTATCTTTGGAATAAGAATGAAAATATCACTGGAGGTACGTCAGGTGCTATAGGTGTTATCCAATTTATAAATTATCCATCCTATATCAGAAACGAACCTGACTAAACTACTATAAATAAAAGGAAGGTACATAGTATCCAATGGCATTACTTACCGATCAATTTAGAATTTTCACCGCTGAAAAATTCATCAAATCACTTGAGGGACCAGATTCGACTCAGAGTGACATCGTTGCGGGTGCAAATCGTGACCGTTTGTATGTTTTCATTGGTCGTCCTCAAGAATGGGATAATGAGAATAATCCTCCTACTCCTATAGACTCTTTCCAAGAGTTCTCAGACGCATATGACGATATGATTTCTATGAAGCGTGTACTTGCTAGTGACGCTATTCAAGTTGTACGTCGTATTGACTGGATACCCCCAGAACAAACTACTGGTGGTTTGGGTTATGTTTACGATATGTATCGTAACGACTATTCATCTAGTAAGACTGCTTCTAGTGGTGCTACTAAACTATATGATGCTGATTTCTATGTTGTTAACAGTTCATATCAAGTTTACAAATGTATCTACAATGGAACGTCACCCTCTGATCCGAACGGTAAACCTAGTACGATCGAACCCACTGGCACTTCTACTTCTATTATCACCACTGCTGATGGTTATCGTTGGAAGTATATGTACACCATCCCAGTGGGGCAGGTTCTAAAATTCTTCTCAGCAGATTATATGCCTGTGTTGATTGACACTGCTGTTCAGTCAGACGCTGTAGGAGGAGAAATCGATACTGTTGTTATTCAATCATCTGGATCTGGATATAACAATGGTACATATGAAAACATCCCTCTAAGAGGAGATGGAACTGGTGGACGTATCTCTATCGTTGTAGATGGTGGTCGTATTGTTTCTGCAACAGTTACATCTGGAGGATCTAATTATTCCTTCGGTAAGATCGTTGTTGATGAAGTTAATGGTATTGGTTCTGGTACAGGATCTGGTGGTGCTATTGACGTTATTATTCCACCTAAAGGTGGTCACGGATCTACTCCTGCTATTGAGTTAGGTGGTTTCCGAGTTATGATTAACACCAAATTTACATACTCAGAGGGATCTGGAGACTTCCCTACTGATAACGATTATCGTCGTATTGGATTAACTCTTAATCCATTTAAGTATGGTACTGAAGAATTAGCAGATGCTATTACTTTATCAGCATCTAATGCTGTAATATTTTCTCCTGATTTCACAGGATCATTTAATACTGATGAAATCATAACTCAAACTCGTACTGTGGGTGGACAACAAGTCACTGCTCGTGGTCGTGTAGTTTCTTGGAACTCCATAACTAAAGTTTTGAAATTTTATCAAAACAGAGTTGATGGTATATTCCCTGAGATTACTGGTAACAAAGTTGAGTTTTCTGGTGGTAACACCATAGTTGGTTCGGGTTCTGGTACATCTGTTGACCCTGACATCAACTTCCCTGTAGTTCCTGGTGAAGCAACACGTTTTATAAACAACACAGAGTATGATTTAGGTATGTCATTTACATCTGGTTACGCCAAACCAGAAGTGAAAAAGGACTCAGGAAAAGTGATCTACATAGACAATAGGAGAGCAATCTCAAGGGCGGGCGACCAAATTGAAGACATCAAAATCGTTGTAGAGTTCTAAGAAATGCCACAGAATACCAACCTCAATATCAGTCCTTATTACGACGACTTTAGTTCGGATAATAACTTTTACAAAGTTTTATTCCGTCCTGGGTATCCAATACAGGCAAGAGAATTAACCACGCTTCAATCACTGATGCAAAATCAGGTTGAGTCGATGGGAACTCATATGTTCAAGGATGGTGCAATGGTCATCCCTGGACAAATAGGTTATGACTTAGATGCTAAAGCAGTATTGCTACAAGCAAGTTTCTTAGGAACTAACGTAGAATTATATCGTTCACAATTAGAAGGAAGAATAGTTACAGGTCTAACAACTGGTATCAAAGCAAAAGTTATATTCTCTATATCAGCAACAGAATCAGAACGTGGTTATATAACACTTTATCTAAAATATATTACATCTGGTGGAACAGACAGTAACACTAGAACTTTTACTGCTAATGAGCAGTTGGTTTGTGATGCTGAACTTACTTTTGGATCTACTCTAATTGAAGTTGGCACACCTTTTGCACAATTATTACCAACGACTGCAACTGCTGTTGGTTCTACTGCTACTGTTGCCAATGGTGTATATTTTATACGTGGATATTTTGTTGATGTAAATGAGCAAACAATTATTCTTGATCAATATACAAACAATCCATCTTACAGAGTTGGTTTAGAAATATTTGAATCTATTGTAACTCCAGAAGATGATCCATCATTGAATGACAATGCTACTGGAACATCAAACTATTCTGCACCTGGAGCACATAGATTTAGAATTCGTTGTTCATTAACTAAAAAAGTTATTGATGATGATACAGATAAAAACTTTGTAGAATTACTTCGTATTAATAATGCAAATGTAGAATCATTTGTAGATAGAACTCCATATAATGAAATAGCAAGAGAACTTGCTCGTCGTACATTTGACGAGTCAGGTGACTATACTGTTAGAGCATTTGATTTAAGAGTCAGAGAACATCAGAATGATGGTGAAAATAATGGTGTATATCTTCCAGGATCTACATCTCGTGGTAACGTAGCATCATCCCCTGCATATTATGCTTTAGAAGTATCTCCAGGAAAAGCGTACGTCAGAGGATTTGAGATTGAAACCCTAGCACCTACTTTTGTAGATATAGCAAAACCAAGAGAAACAAAAGCATTACAGAACTCAATCATTCCATTTGAACTCGGCAACTATATGCTGATGAATAATGTAAAAGGATCACCTATTATAAACGGTAATAATATATCATCAAACTATCAGGTTCTTGAATTTAGAGATACAGCCCCAGGTGGATCATTGAACGCAGCGGGTGAGATCATAGCATACGCACGTTGTGCTGCATATGAATATCACAATGGAGCAAATGTAACATCAAGTGCTACAGTATTTAAAACATATATCTTTGATATTCAACCATTAACTACAGTCCAAATGTCTCAAGCAGTAACTGCGGGACAAGGTGCTGTTATTCGTGGTAGAACATCTAGAGCAAAAGCATTTGTTGTTGATGCTCTATCTGGACAAACTGTATTCAAAGTTTATCAAGTATTCGGTACATTCCGTGCAGGAGAAGTTATAGAGAAAGATGGTGTAGAAATAGGTACAATGGATGCTAGTTTTGCTTTCCAGATAACAGACGCTAAAGGTGTAACAGGAAAAGATCCAGATACTAACGCTGTTATATTTGCAGGTGATTTAGTTCTTGATAATGAAACTACTATTAGTGGTGTTAACTTTAATATTAATAACACTACCATAACAGGTACAAGTTCAAACTTTGCCCTTGATTTACGTCCAGGTGATGTCTTAACACCAAATGGAACAGATACTTATACCATTGATAGAATTTATCCTATAGGTGGAGGAACTATAACATCATCAATAACAAACTCACTAACAGCATCAGGTACTGCGAGTGGTTTATCTAATGGTGACTATTCATTTATGGTTCGTCGTAGAGCACAAGTATATGATAAAGAAACTGCTGATCTTCTTATTGAGATGCCTAAAGATTCTATCAAGAGTATTACTGATGAATCAGCAATAGTTGCAAGAACATTTGATGATATTACTGTCACAGGTTCTAATGACTTTACAATATCTCTACCTGCTGATGAACAATTCCTTGCTTATGATAAAGATCATTATGCTCTAGTAGAACTAGCACCAACAGCAGGTACTTTAATTGATATTGAACCTAATCTAACATTTAACAGCACTGGTACTCCTAGAACATCTTTAACAGTTTCTGGTTTAACAGGTGTTACATCTTGTCGTTTGATTACTTCTGTATCTAAAAACCAAGCAGAGAAGAAGTTAAAGAACGCTACAGAAATGGAAGTGATGAAGATTGAGAAAACAAATATATCTTCTGACGCTCCTAAGTATGGTCTTGCTTATGGTTCATTGTATGGTACAAGAATTGAAGATGAAGAAATATCTCTGGGCTCTTCTGATGTTTATAAAGTACACGCAGTATATGAATCATTAGATGATAATGCTGCTAGAGTTCCTTTCATTACAATGCAGGATGCTACTATCTTCCAGAAAGGTACAATCATTGAAGGTGTAACATCTAAGGCAAAGGCAAGAGTTGTAAACTTTAACTCAGTGTCTTATGTTTGTCACTTTGTATATGAGAACGATAAGTTCTTCCAACTTGGTGAAAGTGTAACTGGTTTCAATGCAAACAATGTTGTAATCACTGGTATTATAAATGACGCTGATGGTTCTATAGATGATGGTAGTAAAAATATAACATCTTCATTCTTCCTTGATACTAACCAACAAGGACATTACTATGATATTTCAAAATTAGTTCGTTTTGCACAATCTACTAAACCATTAAGAAAACTTAAAGTTGTATTCAACAGGTTTGTTCACGAAGCAACTGGTGACTATTTTGCTGCTGAATCTTATGTTGGTGTAGATTATGATGATATTCCTGCATTCCATCAAGATGGTGTAAGCAAGCAACTTAGAGATGTTCTTGATTTCCGTCCAGGTGTAACTCCTGTATTATCAGGATCAGGAACCGTTGGTTCACCATACTTTGTAAACTGTGCATCATTAGACTTCAAAGACCGTAGTTTCGCATCAGGGGGCGTATCTAACAATGCTACTATTATCGATATTCCTAAACCAGAATCTGATTTCCGTTGTGACTATGATTTCTATCTTGGCAGAGTAGATAAAGTATTCTTAACAGATCAACAAGAATTTAAAGTTGTTACAGGTATATCTGGAGAACAGCAAGAGATTCCTGCAAACATTGATAATGCAATGTTACTTGCAACAATGTTCCATAAACCATATGGTTACAGTCCTGCTGATGTAAGTATTGCTCGTGAGAATAATCGTAGATTTACAATGCGTGATATTGGTGCAATCGAGAAACGTGTTGACCAATTAGAATATTATACTTCTCTTAATATGCTTGAGTTAGAAACTAATACACTACCTATTAAAGATAGTGATGGTTTCGATAAATTTAAAAATGGTTTCTTAGTAGATAACTTTACAAGTTTTGATTCTGCTGATACTACTCACGAAGATTTTGGCGTATCATTAGATTTCCAAGAAGGTGTATTACGTCCTTCACATTACACTACTAATGTATCCTTAGAATTTAGTACAACACAATCTACTGGTGTAACTCTTCACGAAACAGGAACAGTCACTAGACCATATACAGAAACTAGATTCATTGTTCAACCATATGCTTCTAGAGTTGAGAATGTAAACCCATTTAACGTGTTTGCATATATTGGTAGATTAGATTTATTCCCATCATCAGATGACTGGGTAGATACACGTCGTGCTGCTGATCTAGTTGTAAACATTGAAGGTGATTTCAATGCTACTATGCTACGTTTAGGTGCTGATGCTAACAGTGGTTTTGCTCCTACACAATGGAATGCTTGGAGAACTAACTGGTCTGCAACTACAACTGCATCAAACACAGTGTTTATGCGTGGACCTGGTATTAGATTTATTACTACAACTACAACTAATACTACAAGTTCACAAACTAGATCTGGTTTAAGAACTCGTGTTGTTCCTAGAATTGACCGTCAGTCATTAGGTGATCGTGTTATTGAAAGAACTGTCGTTCCATTTATTAGATCCAGAAATATTGCGTTTAAGATTCAACGTTTAAAACCTAATACAAGATTCTATTCATTTATTGATAATGTAGATGTAAACTTCTACACATCACCAAAACTTCTTGAAGTTATCAAGAATACTGTTGAAGATATTCGTACCAACGATACACCTTTCGTTGTTGGTGAAACAGTTGTTGGTCAGACATCAGGTTGTCGTTTAAAACTTGTTGATGCTAATAATGGTTTTACTGATGGATTATCACCTTATGATCAAAGTGAATTACCATCATCTTACGCATCTACTACTCCATATCTGAATATTGATACTAAAACAATGTCAGACACAGTTATGGGTACATACTATGGAAACCCATTAGAAGGTGAAATTCTTGTAGGTGCTACATCTGGTGCTCGTGCTGTTGTAAAACCAAAACGTATGGTTTCAAATACTAATGGTGATATGGAAGGAATTATGTGGATTCCTAATCCTGCTGTTAGCACCAACCCACGTTTTGCTACTGGTACTCGTGTTATACGTATGACTACATCACCAACTGACTCTAGAGTTCCTGGTGAAGTTGATTCTGCTGCACAACATAACTACGTTGCTTCTGGTGTTATTGAAACTCAACAACAAACAATTCTTGCAGTTAGAAATGCTGATCTTGTAAGAGATACTGTATCTCAAGATCGTACAGTTAATACTACAACAACAAGTGTTAGAGATACTGGATGGTATGACCCTCTTGCTCAATCATTCTTAGTTGAATCTAAGGGTGGTGCATTCTTAACAAGTATTGATATTTACTTTAGAACTCGTGATGAGAGAATCCCTGTATCTTGTCAGATCAGAGAGATGGCAAATGGTTATCCAACTACAAAGGTTCTTGCTTTCTCTGACGTAACATTACTACCATCTGATATTAACTTATCTGAAAATGGTACAATACCAACTAAGTTTACATTCCCATCACCTGTATATGTGACTGAGAATAGAGATTACTGTGCAGTTATACTTTCTGACTCCAATGAATATAAACTTTGGATCTCAAGAATGGGTGAAGATGATGTTACATCTGATAGAACCATATCTGAACAACCATATGCAGGTGTGTTATTCAAATCACAGAACGCATCTACTTGGACTGCCGATCAGTATGAGGATCTTAAATTTGTATTATATAAAGCACAGTTTGATACTAGCGGATCAGGTCTTGCTTGGTTTAATAATGCAGAACTTGCAGAAGGTAACTTTGGTATATCAAGACTAAGATTAGATGCTATTGAGACTACAAAACCTGAGATTAAAGTAATACTTGCAGACCACGTTGCTAACTTTACAATCGGTGCTGAGATTACACAGACTGATGTATCTCCTGCTCCATCTGCTATTGTTCGTGAAGTAGTTCAAGGTGTACAAGGATCATCTAACGCATACTTAATACTTGATGATGTTGTAGGAACATTTAGAGAAGGTGTTGCATCTGGTGCTAGTTACATTTATAGATTAGTATCCTCAAGATCTACTGGTACTATTACCTTAACTGGTGTATCAGGAACATTTGCTACTGGTACAGTAATAACAAACGGTACTGGTGGATCTGCAATGGTTACTGATTGGAATGCAGGAACTGGAGTTGTTACAGTTAAATCAATTACAGGAACATTTGCTGACGGAGATGCAATTACACAGGTAATCAACTCTGCTACTACTGGTTCTGGTACTATTGGAACAAGTGGAACATCATTTGGTGGAGATGATATTAATGATTATCCATCTGCTCCTATCTCATACTTTAACCAAGCAACTGAAATTAAGGTTCGTCACGCAAATCATTGTATGCACGATGGTGCTAACTCAGTACAACTTAGCGGTGTTAAGTCTGAAGTTCCACCAACATTATTAGATTCTGCATACCATACAAATGGTATTACAGCGAGTGATGGTGTAACAGGTTCATTCCAATTACACGTTATAGATGGTAGTGCATTCCACACTATTATTAATGGTGCTGTAGTAAGTACATCTAATAAAGGTTATATACTTATTCGTGATCCAGAAATTCCTACTCAGCATTTTGAGATTATTGAATATACTGGTATTTCTGGTGACGGTAAGATCTTTACTTTACCATCTGGTTCTCGTGGACAAGCAGGGACTGCTGCAATAGCACATAGTGCTAATAGTATTGTTGAATGTTATAACCTTGATGGTATCCCATTAACAGAAATTAATAAATTACACACTGCTATTGGTGAACCAACTCTTGATACATATAAACTTGCGGTTACATCTGTTTCTACAGCAGGAATTGTAAGTGGTGGACACGAGATAGTTGCTACACAAAACATACAGTTTGACCAAATTTATCCTCAAATTCAATCAACTGTATATCCAGAAACTGAAGTTGTACCTAGACTTAATGCAGTATCTGGTACATCGATTCAAGATGGTAATAATGTTACTGAAGCATCATTCATTAATGATGGAATCTACTACGATATGATTGCCAACGAAGATAATTATCTTGATAAACCTAAGTTAGTTTGTTCACAAGTAAATGAAGATGCTAAACTTTCTGGTTCTAAGTCATTGAACGTTCAAATGGTAATGACAACATTCAATGCTAATATTTCACCTGTAATTGATACAGATCGTTGTTCTTTAATTACAACTATGAACAGGGTTAATGACCTTGCAATCGGTAGTAATGATGCAGAGAAACCTACTGGTGATCTTGATACAGCAGTTTATGTAACTAAGGTGATGAACCTACTCAATCCTGCTAACTCATTGAAAGTAAGGTTTGAAGGATGGAGACATCCTAATACAGAAATTAAGGTTATGTACAAACTCCTTCCTGTTGGAACATCAATCCCAATGAGTGAAATAGGATATACATACTTTAATGGTAATGGTCTTGAAGATAAATCAATCCAAAAGACTGAGAGTCTTCTTTATAGAGACTTTGAGTACACCTTTGAGGGAACTGAATTTACCATAGCACAGGTTAAAATTATTCTTACTTCGTCTAACCAGTGCTTTGTACCACAAGTTAAAAACCTTAGAGTCCTTGCATTAAGCGATTTATAATGAAACCAAGATACCAAGAGGTTAGAGGACACCCTAATTTAGTTCGAGATACCTCTTCTGGTGCTGTGCTAAATATTAATGCAACTAGCGGTAGTGCAGCAAAAAAACGTAAGAAAAAAGAGAAGGAAGTTTCCGACTTACAAACTGACGTTTCTGTGCTAAAATCTGAATTGACCGAGATCAAATCTCTACTAAAATCATTCCTGGAGAAACAACAATGACTGTAGACACACCTGAGACAATGGACGAGAAAGAACTTCTCGACGATTTTAAAAGCAGGTACACAAAACTACGTGATGAAAACCAACAACTCGTAGCAAAGGTAAAAGACAATGAGACTCAAATGCTCAAATTACAAGGTGCTATTGAGACTCTAGAATACCTAAAAACTAATACGGTAGACGAAGTAATTGCAGAATAATCGTTAGGGACCGTCGGTCCCTTTCTATTTTGCTTATAAATATCAAAGAGGCGATAGTGTCCTTAATAAACAATGGCAAATAGACTCCAATTAAGACGTGATGGTGCTCAACAGTGGGCAAACATCAACCCTATACTTGCTCAAGGTGAACTGGGAATCGAGATCGATACTTCACGTATCAAGATCGGAGACGGTGTTACACCTTGGAACTCTCTGCGTTATGAGAGACCGATAGAAACTGAATCAAATGCTGCTAACACTCTTGTTAAACGAGATGCTGACGGTAACTTTGAGGCGGGTGCTATTAGTGCAACTTTAATTGGAAACGCTTCTACTTCTACGAGACTTGCATCTGCAAGACAAATTCAGTTGACTGGTTCTATAACTGGATCTGGATCTTTTGACGGTTCATCAAACTTGAACCTTGCCACAAACTTAGAATTAGTTACATCTCTTCCACATTATAATGCTAACGATCCTGATGCAACTGCTTTATATTCTAGAGTTGAAGTTGACTCAAGAGGTAGAGTTGTTGGTGCTAGTTTAGCATCTACTCTTGCAGAATATGGTATTACTGACGCACAAGGATTAGATAGTGACTTAACAGCATTAGCAAACATAACCACCTTTGGTCTGTTAACTAGAACTGCTACAGGACAAATTACAACTAGAAACCTAACTGGTGGTGCAGGTAGAGTTATATTTACTACACCTGATGGTGTAGCATCCAACCCATTTATTGACCTTGCTGATACTGCGGTTGTTGTGGGTTCATATAACGTTGAATCATTAACATCTGTATCTACTAACGGTGCTAATGGTGAACCATTCGGAACAGAAACTGTAAACGCATCTAAGTTTTCCGTTGATAGATATGGAAGAATTACACAAGCAACCAATGTACCGATTGCCACTGCAACTGAAGGTTCAAAGTATGCAACCTATAATGCAGGTTCAACATATAATAGATACGATATTATTGAGAATGCAAGCAAAGTATATCAGGCGATAACAAATATTGGTGCAGGACAAGGAGCACCTACTCATACAAGTGGCGATGTAAGTAATTGGAGATACCTCGCTGCTGCTGCTACAGAACAAAAAGGTTTAGCATCATTTGCTCAAGAAGATTTTGATGTAGATGCAAATGGTCACGTTACTATTGCACCACTTGCAGTTGATAACACTCAGATGCAAAACACTAGAGTGGGATTTGCTGATGGTAATACTGTAGAAACTTTTGAGTTAGATCAAGAATTAACAGCGACAACTGGATATAGAGGATTTAATTATCTTAATTATGTTACTGTAAATGATACCAGTGGAAATTTATTATTTACTGCTAACAATGTAGATAATACTGGTGCAGGTGGAGTAGACATTAACGTTGATACTCATATTAGTGGTGCACTTATAAAACTTGACAGACCTGGAAACACACCTCTACAAACAATAGAACGTTCATCAGGTTCTCTTTTAATTCATCATAATGTAAACTCTTCTGTAAATAGAACTCTTGACATTACCTCAAATAATGCAGGATCAGGAACAGCAAAGATAAACGTAACATCAGATGATGGTATTGTTATCACAGCAACTAATGTTGCTTCAAAAGTTCAAGTAGAAGATTTCTACTTACAGCAGAATACTATCGGAACCAGTGATGCCACTATGGTATTAGATCCAGGTGACGATGATGCTGCAACAGGTTTAGTACAAGTACGTGGTAATCTACAAGTAGACGGAACTACAACCACAGTAAATAGTACAACAATATCGGTAGATGACCCCATCATTACTCTTGGTGGAGACACTGCCCCCGTCGCTGACGATAATAAAGATCGTGGTGTTGAGATTAAATACTACGATAGTCAGGCACGTGTTGGATTTTTTGGTTGGGATGAAGATTATACCAATGCAAATATCTGGACAGGCACAGGTGGGTATAGATTCCTTTATAATGCAACTAATACTTCAGAAGTATTTTCTGGAACTGATGCTCCTTTAATAGCAGGTAACTTAGCACTTACAACTAATACAGGTTCTACATCAACAACTACAGGTACTTTAGTAGTAACTGGTGGTTTCGGACTTTCCGAGAACGCACATATTGGTGGAACTGTTACTATTGCAGGTCAATCAGAAATCAACAATAATGTAATTATCAAAGCAGATAATAAAGAGTTTGCAATACAAACTGCTGCGGGTGTAGATAAGTTTACTGTTGATACTGATAATGGCAATACTATTATTGAAGGTACATTAGATGTTCAGTTAGAAACTGAGATCACAGACAATCTAATTGTTACTGCCGATGCAAAAGAATTCAAAATACGCACTGCTAGTCTTGTTGATAAGTTTACGGTTGACACTGATAACGGTAATACAATTATCGAAGGAACACTCAACACCAAACAAGGAGTAGACTTTGATCAAACTCTAAATGTAGATGGCGACGTTACTCTTAATGCAACCCTTGATGTTGATGACGATGTAACTCTTCATAATGATTTCTTAATGGATACTACTGGTAAGACATTTACTCTTACTAATGGTAGTACACAAAAATTTCAAATCAGTACCACAAATGGTAATACAGATATAGAAGGAACTTTAAATTTAGGTAACTTCTTCCATCACGAGGATACTGACACACCAACTATAGGTACTAATGCTCAAGACGATTTCATCATATCTAGTGGAGATTACGGGTCTTTCCGTTTTGATGGTGGTGGTTACATTGAAGGTGACACTCTGTTTAACTCAGATCTATACATTAATGGTGCTATTAACCAAAAAGACTTAGGAACAACTGAGACATTTAGTACACAGAACTACTTACGTGTAAGATATAAATTACGTGCAGGATCAACAGTTGCTTATACACCTTCATATGCTACAGATAATACTTCAAACTTAAGAGTCTATGGTGGTGCAGGTATCGCTACTGATCTTTATATTGGTGATGACCTTTATATTGGTAAACTTAACTCTGGAGACACAACAGAATTTACAGTTCTTGGAGAATCTGGTAATACAACAATAGGTAGAACTGGACAAGGTTCAGCAACAGCAGGAACACTTACCGTCCACGGAGATGTTACTTTAAATAGAGACGTTACTTTAAATGGTTCACAGAATACCATTGGTGACGCATCTGGTGACGCATTAACAGTAAATGCTACTTCTCAATTCACAGCCCCAGTTACACTGAGTTCAGGACAAGATCTCAATGTTGGTGGTAATGCCATAGTTGATGGTAACTTAACAGTTCACGGTAGCACAACTACAGTAAACAGTACTACTATTACTGTGGACGATCCTATCATTACATTAGGTGGTGATACTGCTCCTGGTTCTGATGACGCAAAAGATCGTGGTGTAGAGTTCCGATATTACGATTCATCTGCTAAAATAGGATTCTTCGGGTGGGACGATTCAGCACTTAGGTTTGCTTTCTATCACAATGCAACTAATAGTTCTGAAGTATTTACTGGTACTAGATCTGGTTTAGACGCAGGTTCCATCAAATTATTTGATACTACAAATGCAACGAATTCTTCTACAGGTGCTCTCATTGTTGGTGGTGGTGCGGGTATTGGACTTGATCTATATGTCGGTGACGACCTCACAGTCAATGACGATGGATCGTTTGGTGGAAATGTCAGCATTGATGGCACGCTCGATGTAACAAATGACTTTAGAGTCAACACAAATAAATTTACAGTTGCTAATGCTACAGGTAATACATTAGTTGCAGGAACATTTAGAGCAGACGGAGTATCTACTTTAAATTCATCTGTAAATATTGTTGGAGCAAGTTCTAATCTAAGCGTTGGTGGTACTTTGGGTGTCACAAGCAATACAACCCTCTCAGGGACGCTTGGAGTGACGTTAGGAACGACATTAGGTAATACCTTGGATGTATCAGGTGCTACCAATGTTACTAATACTTTAGGTGTAACTGGAGTAACAACTCTTACAAATGCTACTAATGCAACTCTTGGTGGAACTTGGTCATCTAGTGGTGCGTTAAGAGTATCCGCAGGTGGTGCAACTATCTCAGGCAATACTGGTATTGGTGGAAACTTAAAGGTATATACAAACAGTACATTAGATGGAACTCTTGGTGTTGGTGGTATCGTAACATTCGATGAGAAACTAAGAGCAAATTCTACTGCACAAGCAACTGCTGCAAACAATAACGGTGCTGCAATATTTACAGCAGGTGGTTTAGCAGTTACTAAGAAGGCATATATTGGAGATGACTTTGATATTGGTGGAGGTAACTTTACTGTAGACGGACCATCAGGTAATACAGTTGTTGGTGGAACACTTGATGTAACAGGTGGAACAACAACTATATCCTCACTCATTGCTACTTCTACAGCAAACTTACAGTCAACCTTAAACGTTGGTGGTTCATTTAACATCAACACTAATAAATTTAACGTTGCAGGTCCAAGTGGTAATACTGATATTGCAGGTACACTTGATGTAGTAGGTGGAGTTGACTTAGATTCAACTTTAAATGTAGATGGTAACGCAGACTTTAATTCTGGTTTAGATGTAACATCAGGTAATGCTACATTTGCAGGTCTTGTACAAGCAAATAACGTAACAGATTCTTCTGCATATAATGACGCTGCTGCTTCTGTACATACAGATGGTGGTTTATCAGTTAAGAAGAAAGCATTTGTTGGTGATGATTTATCAGTAGGTGGAGCAGCAGGAGTTAAATTTATTGTTGATGGACCTACAGGTAACACTGATATTACTGGAACTCTTAATGTTCAAGATGGTGTAACTTTACAAAGCACACTTGGAGTTACAGGTCAGATTACTGGTAACGTAACAGGTGACTTGACTGGTAATGCTGATACTGCATCTCTAGTTGATGTAACAAATACCACAGGTTCTAACCTTACATTCTTCCCAACATTTGTTTCTGCTACAACTGGAAACACTGAAATAAGAACCGACTCAGATAACTTTAAATATGTTCCTAGTACAAACACTTTATCTGTAAGTAACTTTGTTTGTTCTACAAACTTTGAGATTCAAGGTAACTTAAATATTACTGGAACTATTACTTTCGGTCAGTCACAGGTTGGTAGTATTGCTAACCACGACACAGATGCTCTTACTGAAGGATCTACAAACCTATATTTCACTGATGAAAGAGTTGATGATCGTGTTGCTGCATTGATCGCAGGTGGTACTGGTATTTCTGCTACTTACAATGATGCAGGTAACTTACTAACTCTATCTGCTGACTTTGGTGAGTTTGACACAGATAGTCTTGTAGAGGGATCTACAAATTTATTTACGACTGCTGCTAGAACAAGAACTCACTTTACATATGGAACTGGTATTGAACTAAGTGGAGCAGGTCAATTATCTGTAACACAAGCAGATATTAATACTGATAACGTAACTGAAGGATCAACTAACCTATTCACTACTGCTGCTAGAACAAGATCACACTTTACATATGGCACAGGAATTACACACGATGGTTCTGGTGGTTTATCTGTTACTCAGGCAGACATTAATACTGATAATATCACTGAAGGTTCAACAAATATATTCTATACCAATGCTAGGTTTGATACCCAGTTAGCAACTAAAGATACAGATGATATATCTGAAGGATCTAACCAGTACTTCACAACTGCACGTGCTCGTCAATCAATTTCAGCAACACAAAACATCACCTACAATAGTAGCACTGGTGTTATTACTGGACCTTCTCTTGCTACTGTTGCAGGAACTGGTGCTTACAGTGATTTGACTGGAACTCCTTCTCTTGCTACTGTTGCAACATCTGGTGCTTACAGTGACTTGAGTGGTACACCATCACTAGCAACTGTTGCTACATCAGGTGCTTACAGTGACTTGAGTGGACTACCTTCATTATTCTCTGGTAATTATAATGACTTAAGCAACAAACCTACATTAGGTACTGCTGCTGCAACTGCATCATCTGATTATGCTACTGCTGCACAAGGTGTTAAGGCAGACTCTGCGTTACAGGCAGAAACGATTGATCTTGCAACTCTCAAGACAACCGTTGCAAACTCAGCATCATTTGCTGCATTTAAAATAGCAATCGCTGCATTATGATTTTCTTCTCTTTTATCATTTCATTATTTGCCAATCACTTACCAGTGATGTATGTGCAAGTTCCACAGTGGGCAGACGATTGGGCAGTGTGTGCTGTTGATATACCTGACGCTAAATGTCATTGGTATGTTATGGCACCCGACAATACTTTTGGTGAAGGATTTGACTGGGAGACTGCTCCTTGGTTCGATGCTAATGGATTAAATGATGTCGCTCCTATGCAAAAGGAGACTGTAATGGTTAAGTTACAAAACAACTAATATGGCAACTCCAACCTCTAAAGCAACACTAAAAGAATACGCACTTCGCAGATTAGGTAAACCTGTATTAGAAGTCAACGTTTCTGATGATCAAATAGATGATGCTATCGATTACACTATCGAAAAGTTTCACATTTATCATTACGGTGGTTCAGAAAAAGTTTACCTAAAGCATCAGATGACTGCTGCTGAAGTCGCTGCATTTCAAGCAGACACTACAGAGACTGTAGGTAGTACAGAATTTAAGACGCAAAATAATTTTTTAACTTTACCTGATTTTATAACGTCTGTTAATGGTATCTTTACTTTCCAAGACAAAGGTACTGCAAATATGTTTGACATTCGTTATCAGTTAAGATTGAATGATCTGTTTGATTTTACATCAACACAGTTTTATCATTACTATATGATTCAGACACATCTTGAGACAATAAATTTCTTATTAGAAGGAATGAAACCTACAAGATTTACTCATACATCTGGTCGTTTATATATTGACTTTGACACTAATACTGATGTTCGTGAAGGTGAGTATATTGTTATTGATTGTGTTCGTGCATTAGATCCAGTTAACTTTACAAAAATCTATAATGAAATGTGGGTTAAGGATTATGCTACATCTTTGATTAAAAAATATTGGGGAACAAATTTAACTAAGTTCCAAAACGTTCAACTCCCTGGTGGTGTTACTCTAAATGGTGAGAAAATTTATAGTGATGCTGTAGAGGAACTAGAAAAACTAGATGAGCAGTTAAGAACCACATATGAAACACCACCTATGGATATGATAGGATAATGGCAACTAACTCCTACTTTACACAAGGCACAACTGGTGAACAAGATCTTATAGAGAATCTTGTTATAGAACAGATAAAGATGTTTGGAAAGAATGTCTTTTATATGCCTAGAACTTTAGTAAATGAAGATACAACATTTACTGAAGATGCTTTGTCTAAGTTTGATGATGCCTACGAAATAGAAGCATATATTGAAGATCCAACTGGATTTACTGGTGACGGTGATCTCTTTACTAAGTTTGGTGTAAGGATTTCTGATCAAGTTACATTTATAATATCAAGAAAAAGATTTACAGAAGCAGTTGATGACAATGCACAACTGATTGTGGAAGGAAGACCTAACGAAGGAGACTTGGTTTACTTCCCTATGGCAAATAAAATATTTAAAATTATGTTCGTTGAGCACGAACAACCTTTCTACCAGTTAGGTAAGATCCACGTATGGGGTCTCAAGTGTGAACTCTTCGAGTTCAGCGACGAGCAGTTCGATACAGGAGTTACTGCAATCGATCAAATCGAACAGGACTTCTCAGTATCCATCACTATCAACTTTGCCACAGGTGGCACTGGAGACTTTACAGTCGGTGAAGTGGTGGCAGGTGGAACCTCTAATATTACAGCAGAGGTTAAGTCTTGGGATTCTACTAATAGACAATTACAAGTCTTTAATAGAACTGGAATATTTACAATTCCAGAGACTATAACAGGGCAGTCATCAAGTGCTGCTTGGACAACTGCATCATATAATACACTAAATAATACATCGAGCGAATACGATTCAAATAGTTCGTTTGAAACCCTTGCTGATTCAATTATTGATTTTTCAGAAGGGAATCCATTTGGTGATTTTGGAGGTGCTAATTAATGTTAGGTACATATACATACAATGAAATATTCCGAAAGTCAGTTATTGCTTTTGGTACTTTGTTTAATAACATAGAAATTCGTAGAAAAAAAAGTGCTACGGAATATGAGTATATGAAAGTGCCTTTGGCATATGGACCTAAACAAAAGTTTTTAGCAAGACTTCAACAAGTAGGAGATTTAACTAGGAAAGATGCGACTCAAATTACGCTTCCTAGGATTTCGTTTGAGATTTCTGGTTTCAGTTACGACGCAACAAGAAAGGTCTCCCCAACACAGAGAGTTAGGACTGCTGTTGGAACTGACCTACAAAAAGCGTTTATGCCAGTACCGTACAACGTTGACTTTGAGTTAGCAATTCTTTCAAAGAATCAAGATGACGGTTTACAAATCTTAGAACAAATACTTCCATACTTCCAACCCACATTTAATATCACTGTACAACTGAACGATCAGTTACAGGAGAAAAAAGATTTTCCAGTAGTTTTAAATACAATATCTTATGATGATGATTATGAAGGTGATTATACAACAAGAAGAACTCTCATATATACAATAACTTTCACTTGCAAAACATATATCTACGGTCCTGTCCTTGACGGTGAGAAAGATCTTATCCGTAAGGCAATCGTTGATACTGCAGCTGATAATAAAACAAGTGCACCTCGTGAGATGAGATACACGGTCGAACCAGACCCAATCACTTCTGATCCAGATGATGATTTTGGTTTTAATGAATTATTCAGTTCTTTTAATGATGGAAAATCAAGAAATCCAGTCACAGGAAACGACGAGTAAATTCGACGGTATTGAAGACGCTCTTGATGTAGAAACATCCATCGTTAAAGATGAGAAACCTGCATTAGAGAGAGTAGAAGATACACCTGTAAAACAAAACGAAGCAATTAAAAAAGACTACGAATATACTCGTGGCAATTTGTATTCGTTAATTGACAAGGGACAGGAAGCGGTAGACGGAATCCTAGAACTATCACAACAAACAGATTCACCACGTGCCTATGAGGTAGCAGGTAATCTTATTAAGAACGTGGCAGATGCCACGGATAAACTAATAGACCTTCAGAAAAAAATGCAAGAATTAGAAGAAGGTCCAAAAGGTGCTGTAACAGGTAACGTTACTAACAACACAATGTTTGTTGGTAGCACTGCTGATCTTGCGAAATTCCTCAAACAGAAACAGAAAGAGGATAAATAGTAAAAACAATCTTGTGTCAAAAAGTCGATGTCTGTATTAAATGTCTTAGATACTACGACAGTGAGTGGTTCAGGTACTGCTTACATCGTCGTTAAAAGTGGAGTTGTACGTGCATATGCTGCATCTGCATCAACCATAAAATTTGATAGCGGTCCTGCTATTACACTTGCAGCAGGGGAAGCAGTTTTGCTGTCAGTAGGTAAATCAAAAAATATTAGTATTACTGGTGCAACTAATGCTAACGGTTCAGTATTTACTGTTGCAGGTGGTGGACACGGTACAGGAGCAGGTGGTCGTCACAGTTTTGCTGTAGGAGATTTTGTTCAGACTATAGATGGTGGTGACACAGGTTTTGGAACAGACTTTGAATCTGCTGCATCAGCAGGAAAGAAAGTGACAGCAGTTACTGACATAACAATTACTACAGACATTGATGCGTCAGGTGCAGGTTCTGCATATTCAATTAGTGATGCTGATGTAATCGCTAACACCGTTCCTATGTTACAAAGAACTGTTAAGTTAACAGCAGGTTCTGCGGACGTAGTTGTAGAACAAGTACAAGTTGTCGGAGGTTGATCCGTGGCGATACAAGATATTAATGGTCAATGGGTATGTGCGTATTGTGGATTGAAGTCTCCTAAAGGACATTGGAGACCTAAAACGTGGATTGAAAAACACGAAAAAAATTGTCCTAGACACCCATCTAATAATCAAGTAGCATAATGAACAATCTTCAATCATTTTCTAACTTTGCTGAACACTGTGGTTGCGATCATAGTGACGACAAGAAAAAGAAATCTAAAATTACCAAAGAAGAGATCATAAAAGAATATGGTGATCCTACAGTTAGTAAGAGATTGAGAGTTGCTCGTGCGATTGATTCAACGTTTAGAGGTAAACCAAAGTACAATAGTAAGCGTGCTAAAATTTCTAATGCTTTGAAGATGTCATCAATAAAAGCAGAGACAAGAAAAAGAAAGGCAAAAGAGAATCCATATTCAGCAGGTAAAAAATTAAAAGCAGCACTTGGAATAAACAGTGAAGGTTATATTCCAGAAGAAGGATATGATCATTATAAAGATCGTATTGCAATGGCAGGTGGAGATCCTAGTTCACCAAAGAAAAAAGATGCTACTACTGCTAATCATACAAGAGAAACTGAGACTGATGCTCAAAGAAAAGCACGTATGTTAAAGCAGCAAAAGAATAGTGCTAAAGCAGTTGAGATGGTTAAACAAAGAATTAGAGATAAGTATGGTAAGAATGCCATAATGGATGTAGGTAAGAAAAATGAAGAGGTACAGTTAGAGAAAGTTAACTTAAGAGATAAGTCTACTCAGTATGCTAGAAGCACTAAAGAGGTAGATACTGCAATGACAGATCACGTCAATAGAACAAAAGGTAGACACTATGGTAAAGATGGTAGAGTCACAGAAGTTGGTCGTTATCGTAAACCAAGTAAGAGAGAAGCAAGAAATGAATTGATTGATTTGTCTAAAGAAAGTTATGGTAGAGGTAGACTTACTAGCACTAATGATATGCAGAGTAAGTTATACGCTAAGAATAATAGTATGGGTAGAGCAAGGACTGATGATGAGATTAAGAAAGAGAAAGGTGGACAAGCATTTCTTGATAGACTCAAAGCAGCAAAATCAAAAATGAAAAGTGAAGGAACTTCTTATGGTCTCTACAAGGGAACTGGTAAACCATCAGGTCCTATGGCAGCGTTTGCTAAGAAAACTAAGAAGAAAAAAGAAGTAAAAGAAGAAATGGGTAATATAGCACATACTAAAACTAAAAAAGGTGGAAAGACAATTATAAATGTAAATAAAAATGATGAGGCAGATGCACAGAAAGCAATGAAGAATGATCCAAAATACATTCTTGGTAAGACTAGAGTGCAGTCATATAAAGAAGAAGTAGAACAGATTGATGAATTGAGTAAGACAACTACTGCGAACTATCTTTACAAAGCAAAGGTAGATAAAAATTATGTTCACAGTGGTAAGATGGGTAAGTATGCAAAAGCAAGAGATAAAGGAATAAACAGAGCAGAGAAAAAACTAGGAAAAAAAATTAGTGATAGAGTTAACTATGTTGCAGATACTGATACTCGCTCGATGAAAGATGATCCAAATAAATCAGCATACCCTAGAAAAATTAAGGTAAAAGAAGAATTTTATCAAAAAAGATATACTACAGGTGGTTATAAACCTGTTGGTAAAAATAAGAGAATGGATCAGTCAAACAAAAGATCTGGTGATAGTAAAGCACAGTATAGAGACCTACACAAAGATCTTGCTAAGTATGGTCACGTAAAAACAGGTAAAGCAAGTAACCTTAAAAGTGGTTTAAAAAGTTTTAAAGAATCTGCGTGGCAACGTAAAGAAGGAAAAAATCCTAGTGGTGGGTTAAATGAGAAAGGAAGAAAGTCTTACGAGCGTGAGAACCCTGGTTCTGATCTCAAAGCACCACAACCAGAAGGCGGTCCTCGTAAGAGATCCTTCTGTGCCCGTATGGGTGGTGTGAAAGGTCCGATGAAGAAACCCAATGGTGAACCCACTCGTAAGGCACTCGCCCTAAGAAAGTGGAAGTGTTAAGACATAGATAGTGTAACAGAAACTTTATTATGCAACCTGACGTTATTGAATTATTTCCATCTACAGTTCTAAGATTCAGACACGATGACTCTGAGATAAGAGATGAACTTGAAAATGTTATTAGTGATGTACAAGAAAAAGAACAAGTAATTCTTCACTTCGGTGATGATCCTTCCAAGCAAGATCATTGGAGGGATTTTTTTCGTGCGTATGAAATGCCAAACTTAGAATCATATATTGCAGAGTGTGTTATTAAATATGTTGGTCACGATAATTGGAATATACCTGAGTCTTGGTTAAATATATACCCAACAGGTGCTAATCAGAATCAACATATGCACCCAGGATTTGAGTTGTCAGGATGTTATTATCATAAGACAAGTCCAGAACAAGGATTAATTAATTTTCATAGTCCACTTGTACAAGCAAGAATGAGTTGTTTTGCTACTTATCAAGAGATGGCAGTAGAAACATTCCCTGATACTTTGATATTATTTCCATCTTGGTTGGAACATTCTACTACACAGAACTATTCAAGAGATCAAAAATATTCAATAGGATTTAATGTAAAGGTAAATAAAACAGGAGACTTTCCATTACACGGACAGTGGTATGGAAACCATACAATAGTACATAATAAGAACTAATGGTCGTCTGGGGTGTTGTTATTATGATTGCAATACTTGTTGTAATAGTTACTTGGTATATCGTCTATATACTAAGGATGGCATTTATGGAGATGAACGATGGGAGCAATGGTTCCACCAAGCAGGAAGAGCTGCTACAACTTCCGAGTGACGGAGATAAACAGAGTAGTTGACGGTGACACTATTGATGTTACTATTGATCTAGGTTTTGATCTATACAAAAAAGAAAGGGTGAGAATAGCAGGAGTCGATACTCCTGAGAAACGCACCCGTGACTTGGAAGAGAAAGCGTTAGGTATAGATGCTACTAATTGGATGAAAGAAAAATTGGAGGGTGCTATTGATGGAGACGATGAACTCACTATTAGAACTGAACTTAAAGGTGGGATGGGTAAGTATGGTAGGTTGCTTGGTTGGTTATACGTTGGCGATGATGATGTATCGCTCAACGAACAAATGATCACCGAAGGATATGCGT
>ENA-OSEY01000128-OSEY01000128.1-marine-metagenome-genome-assembly--contig:-NODE-128-length-53601-cov-5.938401_pt1 | contig 53601 bp, 59 predicted proteins | sample MGYA00248465_ERZ534230 | MGnify/ENA primary metagenome ERZ534230 (study PRJEB26409, sample SAMN06344110) | marine metagenome | isolation source: Sea water from surface | place: Atlantic Ocean:Southern... | reverse complement strand
TGCAACAGAATTAAGAGAAAAGCCAATCATGAAAGCTAGCCCTGTTAAAGGACCGGTAATATAATTCTTTATTAGTCTCATTATTTCCTCCATTTGAAACTTTATTTGATGATACTTCACGAAATATATACTATTTTCAAGCATTTCTTGCAAAATTTCAAATAATCTTGTTATTTTAAAATTTTTAAGTAAATAATAAAGTATTATCTATATGAATTCTCAGCATAAAAACTACGATGTAATTATAATTGGAGCAGGGCATAATGGCCTTGTAAATGCGTGTTATTTACAAAAAGCAGGATTAAATGTTCTTGTACTAGAAAAAAATGATTGGATTGGTGGCGCTGCAGTAAGTAGGGAATTAACTCCTAATATTTTATATTCTAATTGCTCTTATGTTTGTAGCTTATTTAGGCCAGAAATTATGCGCGACTTGGAATTGCCTAAACATGGCCTTCAAATAATAGGAATTGAAGGAGGAACTACTTTTACACAGGATGGAAGATATTTAGCTAATTACAGAAATTACCATTCTAAGCGTCGTGAAATGGCAAGATTTAGCGTAAAAGATAGTGAAGCATATGAGCGATATTCAAGAGATGTAACAAGGCAATGCAGATTTATACAACCACTATTAATGAGGACAGCACCAGATCCAGCAAGTTTTAAATCTAAAGATATTGGAGAAATTTTTTACCTTATTAAACAATTTAATGAGCTTAGCCCTGATCAAATGGCTGAAACAATTCGTTTCTGGACTATGTCTATTTCTGATTACCTTGATGAATACTTTGAAAATGATGTTATTAAAGCCTCCTTGGCACTATCAGGTATTATTGGGACCGCTTTAGGTCCAATGTCTCCAGGCACAGCTTATGTTCTTTTACACCATTATATGGGTGAGGTTGATGGCTCTATCGGTTCATGGGGTTATGCAAGAGGTGGTATGGGGGCAATTACTCAAGCTTTATCATCTTCATTTAAATCTTTTGGTGGTGAATTAATTACTGAATCTGAGGTAGAAAATATTCTAATTAAAAACAATCAAGCAAAAGGTGTTGCTTTAAAAAACGGTAATGAATTTTACTCATCAAATATAGTTTCCAATGCTGATGTAAAACGAACCTTTTTAAAGCTAGTAGATGATAAATTTCTCCCACCCTCTTTCGTAAAAAAAGTAAAAAATTTCAAAATTAGGGGTTCCTCTGGAAAGGTTAATATTGGCCTTGATAGTATGCCGGATTTTCCTGCAGTTCCGAAAGGAGATCCATGTATCAAAGGAGATATACATTTTACAGATAGCATTGAGAGAATGGAAAAAGCTTATGATGACTGGAAAAATGGAACTTGGTCTCAAGATCCTTTCCTCGATATGATGATACCCACCGCAACTGATCCAACAATGGCACCTCCAGGAAAACATTTTATGAGCTGCTTTGTACAATATTGTCCACCAAAAGTTTATGGTAAGGATTGGACTCAAGAGAAAAAAGAAGCTTTTGGTGAAACTGTGATTAAGCAAATAGAGGATTATTCGCCTGGTTTTCGTGAAAAGATAATCCACATGGAGATTCGTACACCAAAAGAATTAGAAGATGAAGTAGGGCTTACAGAAGGTAATATTTTCCAAGGTGAATTAACCTTTGACCAATTGTTATTTAATAGACCTGTGCCAGGTTATGCTCAATACAGAAGCCCATTAAAAGGATTATATATTTGCGGGTCTTCTACCCATCCAGGTGGTGGAGTGATGGGAGCACCAGGAAGAAACGCAGCTATTGAAATTTTGAAAGATCTTAAAAAACCTACATCTCACGCAAGAAGCGCTTATGAAGTCATATGATGTAATTATTATTGGAGCAGGACATAATGGAATGGCTGCCTCAATTAAATTGGCAAAAACAGGTCGGAAAGTTCTTATATTAGAAAGTTCTTCTGAATTTGGAGGTATGGCGTCATCTAATATTTTATTAAATGACAATGTAAACCAACCTCTGCCTCATTTGATTAATCATCTATGCTCCAAATCAATTAAAGATCTCGATTTAATAAAATATGGTCTAAAGACTAAAAATTTTTTTATTCCTTCTATTTCTGTTGATAAAAACCAGAACTGTATTTCTTTTTCTGGTAGTTACGGATCACAAATTGATGGCATGGATTCTAATGAAAAGGCCAATTGGGAAAAACTTAAAAAAAGAATGTTTTTTCAAGCAAATTTATTGAAAAAATTTCTTTATAAATCCCCTATAAACAGAGAGAACAACTCATTATTTGATAAACTAGATTTTCTTAAAACAGGTATTAATCTTAGAATAAAAGGTAGAGAAGAATTTCAAGAATTCTTTAGAATGATGCTAATGTGTGTTGCTGATATTTTAGAAGAAGAAATTAACAATGACTTGCTTAAAGGATTGTTAGCATTTGATGCGACTTTAGGTATCAACTTGGGTCCAAGATCTCCTACTTCTTATATGGGCCTTTTGTATAGACTAGCAGGTGAATTTAATGGAGCACAAGGTGCTCAAATATTTCCTGAAGGCGGAATTCCCAAATTAATTGAAACTTTTTATAAATCAAGCACAAGCGCAGGCGTTGAATTTATATTTAAAAATGAAGCTAAAAACTTAATCTTTGAAAACAATAAAGTTACTGGAATAAAGACTCAAAATGGAGAAGAGTTTTTTGCTGATATTGTTTTATCATCTGTAAGCCCCATTAAAACATTTTTTGATTTTATTGGATCACAAAGATTAGACACTGGCCTTTTAAGAGAAATTAAATCACTTCGATATAAAGGAAATGTCTCTAAATTAAACTTATTATTAAACAAAATACCAAAATCTAGTTTTTTAAGTAATGAACAACTTTCTGCAAGAATTACATATACACCGTCTATTAATCATGTTGAAAAAAACTTTAATCCCTCAAAATATCAACAACTACCCGAAGATCCAAATTTTGAGTTATTATTTCCAAGCATTATTGACGAAACAAATATAAATAATAATGGAATTATAGCATCAATAATCATACAGAATACGCCATACTCACTCAAGGATGGTTGGGACAGTTCAAAAAAACTTCTTTATAATAAAATTATGCTAACCCTGGAAACAATTTTTCCAGATATTAAAAAATCTGTTTTAGCTTCAAAACTTATTTCACCTTTAGATATTGAAACTATCTTTAATGTTCCTGGGGGCCATTGGCATCACAGCGAATTACAGATTGATAGAATGTACTCTTTAAGGCCTGTGTTTAAATACTCAAGTTATAGAACTCCTATTCATGGCCTATATATTTGTGGAGCGGGAACTCATCCTGGTGGCGGTATTAGTGGTAAATCAGGTATAAACGCTGCAAATCAGATAATAAAGGATCAAAAGCAAAACAACCATTAATATGAAAAAAGAATTGATTAAATCAAAAAGCAACTTCAATAACCCATTAAAGAAAACTCCTTTCTATGAAAAGTTTTCTAGCCAAATGACCCAAGGTTATTGGTATGACTGGTCTGGTTATAAGGCTGCAAGTATAATACAAGATCAGGAATTAGAGTACTTTGCAATTAGATCTACGACAAGTCTGTTCGATATTTCTCCATTGATTAAGTATAGAATAAAAGGAAAAGATACTGAAAAATTTCTTAATAAACTGACTGTAAGAAATGTTATTCTCCAAAAAAATAATACAGTACAATATACTCTTTGGTGCAATGATGATGGACATGTTCTAGATGATGGAACTTTATTTAAATTTAGTAAGTTTGATTATAGACTATGTTGTCAAGAAAGACATCTGCCCTGGCTATTAGATACTGCTATCGGATTTGACATTGAACTATTTGAAGAAACAGATTTAGTTGCTGGTCTATCTATACAGGGCCCTACTTCTGCATCTGTTTTAAATAATGCAGGCTTTAGTATAATAAATACACTCAAGCCTTTTGATTTTGTAACGATTGAAAAAAATATCCTAATTTCACGAACAGGATTTACCGGTGATTTAGGATACGAAATATTTTTACCAAATCAACTTGCAAATAATTTCTGGGACAAAATTTGGGAAGCTGGAAAATATCTGGGCATAAAAGCCATTGGTTTTAATGCACTTAACATAGCAAGGGTTGAAACAGGATTTATAGTAGCAAACTCAGATTTCATTACGGCAGAACATGCAATAAGAAACAATCGAACAAGAAACCCAGATGAAATTGGATTGTCATGGATGGTAGACATGAGCAAACCCTTTTTTAATGGAAAGGATGCAATAGTAAAAATAAGAAAAAATAAATTAAGTAAATATGTTTTTGCAGCTTTAGAAATAGATGGCAAAGAACCAGCAGATGGAGCTATAATTTATCATGATAAGAAACATGAAGTTGGAATTATAACGGCAGCAACATGGTCGCCTACTGCTAAAAAGAGTATTGCTTTAGCAAGCATGAAGTTACCCTATGGGCAGAAAATAAAATCTAATCTCTGGGTTGAAATTTATGCATTGCGTGAGCTTGAATATTATAAAATGATGAAAAAGGTTTCAATAGTCAAAACTCCCTTTGTAAAGTTAAAAAGACGAACTCTGACACCACCTTTAAAAAATTAATATGAAAAAATTCTTAAAAACAAAAGAAGATTTTTTACAATATAAGTATTTAAATATTCCTCTTAATGTAGATGAGTCTGGTTATACTCGTTATGGCGCTGCAATGTACTTTTATAATAAAGGATTGATTTCAGAAGAGATTTTAGAAAAATATAGAATATGCTGTAAGTTTGACTCTTACGATCCCAAAGATACTTCTTATTAGAATTATTTAATAAAAATTATTTATCACTTAACAGTCAATTCGTAAAAATTCCAATCAGTTTTGGTTGATATTTTATCATATAAAGTTCTAGCCGTATAATTGTCATCTTTTGTTATCCAATTAATATATGGCCAGTTCTTACTTTTACCAATTTGATGTACTTTTTCAATTAATGAGTAACCAATTTTTTTACCTCTATACTCTTGCAGAACGAATAGATCATCTAGAAAACCTACTTCACAAGAATCTAAGGGACTTGGCAAAGATCTAAAATGAGCAAAACCAACAATTTTAGAATCTACATCAGCTAAAATACCCCAAAAAGGGTAATTTTCACTAGTAAGCCATTTCCAAGTTAGATCAAAATTATCTTTAGGTATATCTACTTGATAATACTCTGCATATTTATGATACAACTCAATCCAAACTTCATAATGTTTTTTCTGGATATCACATATTTCTAGATTAGACATCAACGTTTCTCTAAAACAATTTTATTTCACTAACATCTATTTGTGCTTTATGGTCTCTACCATATGCCACAATTCCTATTGTACGAATACTTGATGGTTTAAAATTTTTCCTCATAAAACTGCTGGATTTTTTAAAATCTGAAAACTTTAACTCTACTTCACTCCAATTTTCAGTTGCTAAAAATTTTTTCCCATAATATTGCCACGGTAAAACAGAGCCACTTGTTCTTATATGCACAAAATAATCTTGATTGTTTCCTCTAACAGTAAGTTTTATTCCATTGGATTCATCTTTCAATTTATAGGAAAGTTGTGCACGGAACTGAATAAAGCCACCATTGTTTTCAGTTGTTACATTTCCTGTCATTCTTGCGAATTTTATATTATTTTCAGAAACAAAATTTAATTTTCCATATGATTTTCCACCCATAACCTGATCAGTAAAAAATTGCCATCTGTTTTCAGGACTGTTTTTAAAGTTTTCCATTGTAGTTTCGCCATATAAAGTAAATGGAAAAATTAATATTAAAAAAAATAATAGACTTTTCATATATTCACCAAACTTATATTACATAATTTATATAACATAATATAGTCACATTTTTGAAAACATGTCGTCATTATTACCAAATATAAATCGAATAAATTAATGAAAGGATCGTTATTATGTTTGCTTTATTATTAGGTATGTCGATATTTGGTGTAGCAATTACAGATATTGGCAACGATAATCCTGAATGGGAGTACGTTGGCGCTCAAGAGTGTATTCCTGGCCACAAAAAAAGTGGTTTTTCTTTTACAATTGGAAAGAAAGTCTTTTTCAAACAAAAAAATATTGATGGTACATTAGGATCTGTTTGTTCATATTAAATTTATGATAATAAAAATATTTAATTATTTCATTCTTGCTATTTTGTTTTTTTTACCACATTCATTTGCCGGCGAAAAGTTTACTGACATCTGCAAACTGGAGAAAAGTACCTTAATAAATCAAAAAACTAAATGTACCTATAAATGTACTAATACAATTAAATATTTGATGATTCAAAATAACGAAGAATGTTTTACGGATTTAAAATTTATAAATCCAAAGAAAAAACAAATGTCCCTTAAACCTTCAAAATTTTCCTTTGGTTTTAGTTCTTTAAGTGGCGCATCAATTGGAATTAGTTTAGATTTAGAAAAGTAGATTGCCTAAATCATTATAGAGAATAAAATTTTAAAGCTAATTAAATCGAACGTTTTTCTAGCAATAACTTCAATGTTGATGGGAATTATTTTCGTCGATTTTTATGGTGTGATCATAAAATTTATTGGGAACAGTTACTCTTCACCACAATTAGCTTTCTTTAGAAATTTTTTTGCCCTAATTCCAATAATTTTATTACTCATTATTACTAGAGACATTAAAAATATTTTTGTTGGTATATCAAAAAAATTTTTATTTCTTTGTTTTCTTAGGGGAATTAGTTTTGTTCTAATGCAAATTTTTTATTATATTTCAATAATTAATATGAATTTTGCAACTGCTACAACCCTTACATTTTCTTCTCCAATTTTTATTGTAGTTTTATCAATGTTAGTATTAAAAGAAAAAATTGGTTTATTTAGATGGTCTGCTATATTTATAGGATTTGGCGGCGTTTTATTAATTATGAACCCCACAAGTGAGTTATTTTCCTATATTTCTATTTTACCATTATTAGCAGCATTGTGTTGGGCTATATCAAATATTGTTCTTAAATTTATTCCTGAAGATATTTCTAGTGTTAAGATTAATTTCTATTCAATAAATTTTTCTTATATTGGGTCTTTAATAATTTTACTTTTTTCTTCAGATTTTTCTCCTGTTGAAAATAGTTTCGACTGGTTACTCCTTATTTTAATTGGAATTCTTGGAGGTGTTGCTTCAATTTTATTCAGTTTTGCTTACCGTGTGGTTTCACCAAGTACTCTTGCTCCTTTTGAATACCTTGGAATCCCATCATCTTTTATACTGGGCTGGATATTTTTTTATGAGGCACCAATTGAACAGCTATTTCCTGGCGTTTTGGGTATAGTTGCAGCTGGGTTTATAATTATTTGGAGAGAAAAGAAATTATCTATAGGCAAAATAGTTTCAAATAAGATACACTGATTTTATAATTTTTACTTTTATAATTTTAAGTTTTATTTATTTTGGACACATGAATAAAGTTAATTTTTTAGATAGTGTTGATTGGTCTTTCCCAGTACCAATATCTTATGGTCCTAATCGTATTAATGAACTTCCAGATATTTGCAAAACTAATAATTTGGCAAGACCACTTTTAGTTACTGATAAAAGTTCAAAAGATTTACCTTTTATGAAAAAAATTCTTAAGGATTTACATAGATCCTCTATCAAGAGTGACATCTTTACAGACATAAGTCCAAATCCAATAGACGATGAAATATATAAGGGAAGATCTTTTTATAAAGAAGGAAAACACGATTCAATTATTGCAATTGGAGGTGGTTCTGGAATGGATGGAGGAAAAGCTATAAGCTTAATAGCTAATAATAGTGAAAATTTATGGGACTTTGAATATGAAAAGTCTCCCATTAAGAAATTATCGTCTTTTCCACCTTTGATTTGTATTCCAACAACAGCTGGTACTGGTGCGGAGACAGAAAGCACAGCCATGGTTACAAATTCAGAGCTTGGAATGAAATTATGTGTATGGCACCCAAAGCAAAAACCAATAACGGCTTTACTAGATCCATGTCTCACTGTCAGCTTACCCAAAAATCTTACTGCTTGGACTGGCACTGACGCCTTGGTGCATGGAATTGAGGCATTTTGTGTTGACTCACTCTATTCAGTTGCTGATGGAATGGCTTTACAAGGATTAAATTTAATTGGAAATAATTTATTAGAGGTTTACAAGAATCCAGATAACCTCAATGCTAGGGGAGCAATGTTAATTGGCTCTTGTCTCACTGGGATTTCATTTCTTAAAGGCCTTGGACTAGTTCACGCAATAAGCCATATGGTTGGAGCGGTTTATGACACACAGCATGGCCTAACTAATGCTGTAATTTTACCTCAGGTTTTGAATTACAACAAAAATGAAATTCAATCAAAAATTAATTCTATGAACTTTTCCATTTTTAATGAACCAGGTAATTTTGATAATTTTTATTCAAACATCACTCAAATTCTTGATACTTTAGATATACCTGATAATCTTGAAAAGATTGGTGTTAAGGATAACAAAATTACTGAGTTAGCTGCGAAATCAAGTAAAGATTCAGCTGCGTTTACAAATCCAAAAAAAGCCAGCATACAAGATCTAGAAAAAATAATTAAAAAAACGATTAAAAAAGCTCGATAATAAGTTTTAACTTGAAATAATATTTGCAATAAAGATTAAGATTTAATTTTATCTAAAGTTAAATTAAGGAGATTTTATATAATTACTTTTGATTACATCATTATTGGAGCAGGGTCAGCCGGTTGCGCTTTAGCTTACAGGTTAACTGAAGACAAAAAAAATACTGTTGCACTAATTGAATATGGTGGAAGTGACTTTGGGCCTTTTATTCAAATGCCATCAGCGCTTTCATATCCAATGAACATGAACCGTTATAATTGGGGATATGAGACTGAACCAGAAGAAGGATTAAATAATCGTAGACTTTCTTGCCCGAGGGGAAAAGTTTTAGGTGGCTCTTCATCAATTAATGGAATGATATATGTGAGGGGGAATGCTGAGGATTTTAATTTCTGGGAGGAAAGTGGTGCAAGAGGTTGGGGTTTTGCTGATGTTTTGCCTTACTTTAAAAGGCAAGAAAACTCTCATGAAGGTGATGCTAGTTGGAGAGGAAAGAATGGGCCTTTGCATATAACTAGAGGCACAAGAGAAAATCCATTAAATGATGTTTTAGTTAGCGCAGCACAAGAAGCAGGATTTTTAGCAACTGAGGATTATAATGGTTTCCAGCAAGAAGGATTTGGTCCAGCTGACAGAACTATTTGGAAAGGATCAAGATGGTCTGCAGCAAAAGCATACCTTAAACCCTCTATTCAAACAAAGAAACTAAAAATATTTAAGAATGCTCTTGTTGATAAAATAAACTTTTCAGATAGAAAAGCTATAGGAGTAACATTTTCACAAAATGGCAGATCAGAAAAAATTTTAGCTAGAAGAGAAGTTATATGTTCAGCAGGTAGTATAAATAGCCCTTTAATATTGCAACGTTCGGGAATTGGCCCTTCAAATCTCTTAAAAAGACATAATATTGATGTACTGCTAGACAATCAAAATGTTGGTGAAAATTTACAAGATCACTTGGAAGTTTATTTTCAAGTAAAGTGCAAAAAACCTATCACTTTATACAAATATAATAATTTTTTTTCTAAAGGAATTATAGGCTTAAATTGGTTGTTGTTCAAAAAAGGGATAGGTGCATCAAATCATTTTGAAACACTTGGATTTTTAAGATCAAATAATAAAGTAAAATATCCTGATATTCAATTTCACTTGCTACCAATTGCTATTAATTATGATGGCAGTTCAGCTGTAAATGATCATGGTTTTCAATTGCATACTGGTCCTATGAGATCGAAATCTAGAGGTTGGGTAAAAATCACTAGTTCAAATCCAAAATCAAATCCAAAAATCAAATTTAATTATATGAAACATCCCGATGATTGGGTTGAATTTAGAAATTGTATCAAAATTACTAGGAAGATTTTAAATCAACCAGCGTTTAAAGATTTTTATGGAGAAGAAATTCAACCTGGAAAGCAAAAAATCTCTAATGATGATTTAGATAATTTTATCAAAGAGGAGGCTGAAAGTGCTTATCATCCATGTGGCACGATAAAAATGGGAGATAAAAATGACCCATCATCCGTTGTGGATCCAAATTGTAAAGTTATTGGAATTGAAAATTTAAGAGTAGTAGATTCATCAATTTTTCCTAGAATTACTAATGGAAATACTAATGCACCTAGTATAATGGTTGGGGAAAAAGCATCAGATATTATTTTAGGAAAAACGCCTCTCCCCAGAGAAAATCTAGAACCCTTTAAACATACTTAATATTTTAATTAAGATAATCTGGTTCCTCCTCATCAAGGACCTCTAGTATAGCTTTGAAATGGAGATCAGAAAAATAATTTTCTGACTGTTGAGCTGTTTTTTCTGCAATATCATGAGAAGCAATTTTTAGCTTCTGTCCTGTTTGAAGGGCAGTAATATATATTCTAGCAGATCTTTCGAAGTAGTACATTCTATCGAAGGCCTCTCCAACTGTTTTTCCTGTTACTAGAACGCCATGTTGACCCATCATAAGCACAGAATGATTACCTAATTTACTTGCAAGTCTCTCTCCTTCATCACCAATACCAAGACCTCCATAATCAAGATCATAAGAAACCCTATTATAAAAAGTCATACTTTCCTGGTTAATGGCTGGCAATTTAGGATCTTCAAGGCATGATAAAGCTGTAGCATATTTTGGATGTAAATGCATAACACAACGCGCACTTGGAACTTGCCTGTGTATAGCACCATGAATACACCAAGCAGTTTCATCTACAATAGGACCAATATTTTTAGGATCTTTTCTAGCATCTAATTCAAGGATATCGCTTGATTTAATTTTTGACCAATATTTCCCAGCAGGATTCATTAGAAATTCCTGTCCATCATCAGAAACAGCCAAACTAAAATGATTGGCGATGCCTTCATTCATATCTAACCGAGCAAACCATCTGAGTGCAGCAGCTAAATCTTTTTTTTCATTTGAATATTTCATATCATGAACTTTTTTTACTAAATTTTAATCTAAGTAATTCTGTCTTAAATACAAACATATTTGATTATTGCAAAATATCTCATAATTTGTAATATTTTAATATTATTTCTGATATTAATTATTATTTATTTTGAATGTCAATTTCTAAAACAGAGAACAATAACACAAAACCTAAAGCCAGACAGAAAGCTGTAGCTTGGGCTGTACACGGTTTTACCACCTCAGGAATTGTATTAGGATTTCTGGGATTAGTGGCTGTTTTTGAAGGAAAACAGGAGGTTGCATTTATTTTCATGGCACTCGCACTATTTGTAGATGGGATTGATGGAACATTAGCAAGGCTTGCCAAAGTTACTCAAGTAACGCCTCAGGTAGATGGGGCATCTTTAGACAATGTAGTAGATATGTTTAATTATTCTGTTCTCCCTGCCTTGATGATCTATTGGTTTGAAATGGTTCCCGAGCAATTTTTAATACCTGCTGCCGCAGCCATATTGGCTGTAAGCTGTTATACTTTTGCAGATACATCAATGAAAACTAGTGATTACTATTTCAAGGGTTTTGCAGCTTTCTGGAACCTTTTAGTTCTTTTCTTTTTTCTTCTTGAAACAAGCCAACTAACTAATTTAATAACCATTGTGATTTGTTGCATACTTACTTTTGCGCCAATCAAATTAGTTCACCCATTAAGAGTAAAAGCTTTAAGGCGCATTACTCTTCCAATGGCGGTATTATGGAGTGCCACAGCATTTTGGTTGATAATAGATAGAATTAAGCCAAATGAAATAGGAAATTCTTCTAATATTATCTATTGGTTATGGATTGCTTCATCTATTTATTTCTTTACAATATCTGTTGCCAGAACAATTTCCAGAAAATCTTAATAAATATTTGACTCTAAACCAATAGCAAAGCCTAAACTCAAGTTAATGCATTGATCAACAAATTTATTCTGCCAAGGACCTTTGCAAATTAAAATTTCTTGAACTAACCTCCATTTCAAACCTTTAATAATACTTTTCATTTGTATAGTAGTACCAGTTCCATCATGACCTGCACGTATCCAAACAGCTACAGGCATGCCCTCTTTCTTTTCAATTACATTGTAGTAATTTCTATCAAAAAAGTCTTTGGTTGCACCAGCCATACTAGCTAGATTTTCAGTAGTACCAATTAATAAACCATCAGCCTTTAAAATATCTTCAGTATTAGCAAAAAAAGGATTTTTAATTATAATATTTAAATTAGATGTCTCACTTTTTAATTTTTCTGAGACTTTTTGTTCGATTAAAGATGTATTATTTGATGGTGAGTGAATTATACATAAAAGTGTTTTCATTAAATTCTCATTATTATTTTACTAATGAAATATTTTTTATTGTCTAAGGCTGGTTTTTTAAGAAATATTATATATATAAATTTTGTTTCCTCCCAGAAATAAACCCTACCTTTTAAGGTAGGGTTTTTATTTGAACTTTATCTCCTAAAGAAATTATACCACCATCAATTACAGAGCAACATACGCCCCCTCTCCATTTTGGCTCTAAGGCTTGCCTTAAACCTTGGTAAGTTGACTCCATAACTTCACATGGATCAGTCTCAAAACTAACTTTGAGTTTAATATTACCAATCTCAATGATATCTCCCTCTTTTTGCGGCCCCCTCATCCCTTTTACAAATAGATTAGCTCTTCTCTTTGTCCAGTGAAGGTCCTTGTCGATATCTTTACAAGCATCATACCAATCATCTTCAAATAAAATGGTAATTTGTCTATTTCTTTTTTTACCCCGTGCATCTCCTTCAATACCTGATGAAATTGAAACATTTGCGCTTTCAATTTCCTCCATTTCACCCATAATTTTTCTAGTAATTGCAATACCAATTAATTCGCTCACAATTTTCTCCGAAATAGTTAAAAGCTCAAATGATATTTTTAAGCTTCTCTATAATAGTTAAGTTTTATAGTAGATTAATGTGAATTAGAGGTAAAAGCAACGGTACTTATTATTAAACTGACAATATACCAAAGACCTTTTGTTTTCTTTTTTTTGAAACTTGAATTAATTATAGATGATGCTAAAAAATATTGACCAACTGTATAATTACTATTAATGAGCATTGGAACACCTTTCAAATTTTTGACATTTTTTATATAAATTTTAAAGGCAAAATATATGCCATGAAGTCTAACATGTTTAAAATAATCAATGGTATGCGTTAAATGAACTTAATAGATCAAATTTTTTGGAGATGTGTAGATGCCATTGAGTATCTTGGAAACTTATCAGGCCTTGGATATGAATTAACCAATATAATTTTATTTGTTATTATTCAGCCACTTCTTATTTTAGTTTTTTTATTTCTATGGTTAAAAGAGAGAAGAAAAAACAAAAACCTTATCTCACATAACCTACCTTCTCCTAAGTCTAAGTTAATTGATTTTTTCTGGAGATTATCAAGGCTTTTATCAATATTAGTGTTAGGCATTGAATTATTAATTGTATATTCAATATATTTTAATGCTTTTACATTACCAATAAAAAGTTTTTTCGGGACAGGATTAATGCAATATTTTTCAGTAATTTTTCCAATAGCAATTTTGCTAACCTACAATTTTTTAGTATTTGGAAAAGTTACAATTTGGCTCAAAAGGCCATAATCGATTATCCTAGAACCGACATACTGCTCTCTGAATTAATCACTCTATTTCGAGAGTAAAAGCCTATGTCAATTTCTCTATTGATATATTTTAAATGCAGCTTTACAGGGTCTTTATCATGGTCGTGACCCTTTTCACATTGTTCAATAAGCTTAGCCATCATAACCCCAGCTATTGGAGCGTTTTTATACTGATTTCCACTTGAACCAACAGCCATATAAAAGCCAGGCAAACTAGATTTATCATAAATCGGTATCCAGTCATCCGACACATCATATAAGGAAACAACGCCTTTAACTTTAGATGATAATGGTAAATTTGGATATCTTTGAGCTTGTCTGTATAGCTGCGTATTCCATTGATCTGTAAAATTTTCATCCCATTTATCAGGATCAACAAAAATTCTTTCATCACATTCTGGATCTTCACTGCCTATCAAAATATGATTACCTGTTTCTGGTCTACTATAGCAGCCAATATCACTATCCGACACAACGAAGGCATCCTTTTCATAATTGAAATTTTCGGGCGGTTTTACATGAGAAACTTCTACTTTTAATGCTTTTGTCTTGATATTCATGTCTTCTTCAACACCAGCCATTTGATTGACTTTCATAGAATGAGGGCCAGCCACATTAACTACAATATTTGATAATATCTTGGTACCATCATTGAGTTGAATACCTGACACTCTTCCATTTTCCTTTAGAATATTTTCAACTGAACTATTAAATAAAAATTCACCCCCGTATTGCTCTGAAGCTCTTTGTAAATTATGCGCTGATAATTGTGGATCGTTTATATATCCAGCTGTTGGAAAAAAAACTGAGCCCAACAGTTGTTCGTTTTTATGTTTACCAAAATCTACATCAGAAGTAGTTTTCACAGGGCCAAATTTGTGAGTATCTACTATAGGAAGATTATCTTTTATTTCATTTGGCCCCCATTCCTCATATGGTATATTTAATTCATCTGCTCTTTGTATAACCTTCTTAAGATTTTGATTAGCATCAGTTTTATAAATCATACAACCACATTCAATAAACTTTGCTAATCCACTTTCGTCATTAAATTCCAAATATTTCTCCCAGTCCTTCCAGTAATGATATCCTTCATATGCCAGCGCACACCCATCAAAGGTAGAATAGTGTACTCTAATAATCGCACATGAGGCTGCTGTTGAGCCATATCCAGAAGTAGCATTTCTATCTATATTAACAGTTTTGTAGCCTTTTTTTGATAGTTCAAAACTAATTGCAGAACCAATTACACCTGCTCCAATTATTATCGCATCATACTTTTTATCCATTTATTCTCTTCCTAATTTTTTATCTACTAACTCTACAATATATTTTCCTATAGGCAAAGATGATGTTGCAGCAGGCGAAGGTGCATTACATACATGCAATGACCTTTTAGTTTCTTCAACTAAAAAATCGTGAATTAGTTTACCATTTTTCGAAACAGCTTGTGCTCTTACGCCTGGCCTATAAGGTTCCAAATCAGATAATTCTAAGGATGGACAATATTTTTGACAAACTTTTAAATAACTTTTTTTATTTAAAGAACTATAGATTTCACTTAATCCAGGCTTCCAGCTTCTCAAGATAAGTTTCCAGAAACCTGAAAATGAAAACATTTGCTTTAAATCTTTTAAGTTAAAGTTAATTTTACTGTACCCTTCTCTTGAGAGGTTTAAAACGGCATTAGGCCCTACAGTAACAGAACCATCTATCATCTTTGTTAAGTGAACGCCTAAAAACGGATATGCTGGATCAGGTATAGGATAAATTAAGTGTTTAACAATAGCATTATGTCTTTTATTGAGTTTATAGTAGTCACCACGAAAAGGTATAATTTGAAAATCAATTTTTAAACCCATTAATTTAGCTAATCTATCTGACTGTAAGCCCGCGCAGGATATTAAAAATTCAGCTTCAATCTTATTTTCATTTCTAACTTGAATTTCAACATGATCATTATCTTCTTTTAAATTTGTTATTTCAGAGTTAAGCTTTATTTCACCTCCATTAGAAATAAATTCTTTTGCCATTTTATTAGCCATAGATATGTAATCTACGATCCCTGTTTCTGTTACTTTAATGGCTCCTAAACCAGTAACATTTGGCTCAAGTGATTTTAATTGATTTTGGTCTAAAATAGTTGGATTTAAACCATTTTTTTTACACCTTTCAAACAAATCTTGCATGCGAGTAAGTTCTTTTTGATTGGTTGCAACTATAAGCTTACCACATTGCTCATAGGGTATTTGATGTTTAGTGCAAAACTCTACCGTCTGCTCCAAACCCAATTTACAAAATTTAGCTTTTAAACTTCCAGGTTCATAATATACTCCCGCATGAATGACACCGCTATTATGACCTGTTTGATGAGATGCTAATTGTTTTTCTTTTTCAAGTAGAAGTATTTTTTTCTTTTTATAAGAACTTTGAAGTTGCATTGCAGTTGATAAACCAACTATACCACCACCAATTATTATAAAATCATATTTCTCAGACATAATAATTTAGAACTACTTTTTACATTAAATGTAAATACTAAATTAGAGTATTTATAAATTATTCATAATCTCTGAAAACTTTGATAAGATAGGTGCTGAGACTTTTCTTATTTTTGCAGGACTTGATTGAAGGTTTTCAGGGTCTGAAGAAATAAAAAAAAGATCCATCATTGGACTAATATCACTAAAAAATCTATCACCAATAGTATTTTGATTTGAATAAATTCCACTATTATTTTTTTGAAGAAATGACTTTTCATCATATCCAAATTCTAGAATTTTAGAATTCACATTAAATTGCCTATAATTTGATAGGAAGATTTTTTCGTCATTATTTAATTTATTATAATCTGATTTATCAATTAAATAATGATAATAATTATCATAAATTATTTTATTTCCCTTAGTAGATAATAATTCTTTTCTCAAATTTGAAATTTCTTTGAATAATTCACCCAGATACTTATTCTTAGAATTCATAGATAAATTCTCAAGATTTTTAATATTGGAATTATTAAAATAATATACCTTAGGATATAGATGAGCTAAATTGATGTTTTCTTTTATAAGCAACCTATTTAGACTATTTGCTGTTATTAACAGGTGGTCTTGATTAAGTTTTTTACATTTATCAAGTGAGTCTCGTGCTTCATGCATGTCCCAGTAATCCTTGGCTTTTTTTAAAGATTTTTCATTTATTCCCCTTTTGTAGCTTTTGTTTTTAAAATCTTTATTTAAAGTTAAAATTGGTTTTGATTTAAGGTTAGTACAATTAACTGAGAACTCTCTAATACTGTCTATGTTTCTTTCAGAGATGATAGTTGGGTTTTTAGTTGAATTACTATTAGACTTATTTTCTTTTATTAATTCTAATTCTTCTGATTTTTTATTACTCTCATTAGTTGATTCATCACTTATAACGTTTTCAATTATATATACATCGTCATTAAATTCTGATGTTTCTACATAGAATGTATAAGAAAAACCATTAAGGGATACAAAATTAATGATGATTAAAACAACAGTAAAATTTATTTTTAAAGAAAAGTTCATTATCAATTCTCTTTCATAAATAAATATTTACGACAAGTTTAGAATTATTATATTTATTTTACTTTGTCTTTAGGATTTATTTTAAAAGCTATAAAATTTATCAAATAATGAATTAGTAAAGAAAGAGCTATACAACCTAAAGCAAAATAAAACATCCTACTATTAACATGAAGAGACCCACCAATTAGAACAATAGATAAAATACCAAAGAAAATATAATTTCCTATAATCAAAAACCTTCTGCTAAACTCAATAAAGATTTCCATTGTCTACTTCTCATCACCAGAATACTCTTTTTCAAACTTTTCTTGAATATTTTTGAGCTCCTCAATTGCTGCACGAATATCAGAACTATCAATAACATTAATTTCAATTCTTTCACCAGAATGTGAAAGCATCTTTCTTTGATCTTTATGACTTTGAGACTTAAAATCTTTTAATATAAAAGTATCAATGGGCCTAACAAATCCCTTTGGTGTAATGGTATTATTTTTTTCTGTTTGAACTACATCATTGATTAGATTATTAGTGTTCTCATCAATTAAAATTCCATTCCTTTCAGCTGCTGATTGAAGGCGAGCAGCAAGATTAACAGGACTTCCAAGAACAGTATAATCTAATCTCAAATCTGATCCAAAATTGCCAACTGTACAAAACCCTGTGGAAATCCCCATTCTAATTCCAAGCCCGTTTATAACTCCCATTTTTTTCCAGTGTTTTTGAAGTTCTTCAACTCTTTGTCTCATCAATATAGCCATTTCAACACATTTTAAAGCATCTTGAACCTCACCTTCAGTTTCAGGATCTCCAAAGAAAACCATTATTGCATCGCCAATAAACTTATCAATTGTTCCACCACTTTTAACAGCAATTGTTGTCATTTCAGACAAATAAGAATTAATTACCTTAGCTAGTTTCTCAGGCTCCATTGTGTCCGTAAGATCTGTAAATTGAATAATATCAGAAAAGAAGATTGTTAAATTTTTTCTTGAGTGAACACTTTTTACTTCTTGTTTCTCTTCAAAAATACTTTTGTATATTTGTGGAGATAAGTATTTTGCGAGCCTAGTAGCTAAGTTCTCTAATTGAGCACTTTTCTCTTCAATAATTTGATTATCGATTTTGCTTTGCTCATATAATTTTTCTCGTTCTTTCCTTAACTCCCATTCAGCAGTTCTATCTACAAACTGACCTTGCACACCATTTAAATAATCAAAATTTTCACTTTTGGTTTTTGCTGATAGAAGGGAAAAAATTCTTTCTTCACCATCAATATTAATTAAAATTTGAGGAATTAAAACTTTTCCATTTTTATCTAGCTCTGATTGAAATTGTGATATTTGTTCTTCAGGGACACCTAATTGCTCTAATACATCTGGAAAATATACATTTGTAATATTTCCTAAAACTGGAAAAAAATTTACAAAGTTTTTATTAACCTTTTGAACTTCTAATTTGTCATTTGCATAATAAGCCGCAGTAATAGCGTTTTCAAAATTAAAAAAACTTAAATCAATAACTTTTTCTTGATTAAAGAAATCCTGAATATTCATACATTTTTCTCAAAAGCTTTAAAATTAATAATTATATATAGTTAATCTATATTATTGTTTTATTCTGTATCCAGTTTTAAATATCCTATAAATCACAAACATACATAAGGATGCAAAAATAACAATTGCTATTAAACTAATTTCAATACCAACATCTGAACTTCCATAAAAAGACCACCTAAAACCTGAAATCAAGTAAACCACAGGATTGAAAAAGGAAACTTTTTGCCAAAAATCAGGTAACATTGAAATAGAATAAAAACTACCACCTAAAAAAACTAATGGTGTTACTATAAGAAGTGGAACTAAATTTAGTTGTTCAAAATTTTTAGCCCATATTCCAATAATGAAACCAAATAAACTAAAAGTAACACAAGTTAAAACAAGAAATGTAATCATCCATATTGGATGCAAAACATTTATTTCAACAAAAAAATGAGCTGTTATAAAAATTATAATTCCAATCATTAATGATTTAGTTGCAGCTGCGCCTACATAACCAAGCACTATCTCAAAAGCAGATAATGGCGCTGAGAGAATTTCATTTATTGTTCCCATAAACTTTGGAAAATAAATTCCAAATGATGCATTAGATATGCTCTGAGTTAAAACTGTTAGCATTATCAAACCTGGAACAATAAAAGCTCCATAGGGCACATCTGAAATATCTTGCATTCTAGATCCTATTGCTGTCCCAAAAACAATAAAATATAATGAAGTTGATATTACAGGCGAAACTAGACTTTGAAGAAGAGTTCTAAATGTTCTTGTCATTTCAAAAACATAAATTGCCTTAATAGCCTGTAAGTTAATCATTTATTCACCATGTCTACAAAAATCTCTTCTAACGATGTTTGACTGGTACTTAAGTCTGCTAGTTTTATACCTGCCTTTTTAATATCCATTAACAAACTTGTAATTCCTGTACTTTCATCATTGCTTTTATAATTAAAGGCTAACTTTTCCCCATTATTTAAAAGTTGAAGATGGTAAGAAGAAAGAGATTTCGGTATAGATTTAATTTTGGAAGCAAGTTCAATTGTAAGAGTTTTTGATCCCATCTTACTTAGAAGTTCTTTTTTTTCTTCAACTAATAACAGTTCTCCATTATTGATAATTCCAACTCTATCAGCTATTGCTTCAGCTTCCTCAATATAATGTGTTGTTAAAATAATTGTGGCACCGTCTTTTTTAAGGTTTTTAATTATTTCCCACATTTCTTTTCTTAATTCTACGTCTACACCTGCAGAGGGTTCATCTAAAAAAAGTATTTGAGGTTCATGGCTTAACGCTTTTGCAATCAAAACTCTTCTTTTCATCCCACCGGACAATTCCATTATCTTTGTATTTCTTTTTTCCCAAAGTGATAACTGTTTTATTAAATTTTCAATAAGTATTTTGTTACTTTTTTTCCCAAATAATCCTCGACTAAATTTAATTGAATTAGAAACAGTTTCAAAGGACTCTAATGTGAGTTCTTGTGGAACTAATCCAATCATACTTCTTGTTTTCCTATAATCATCAATTACGTCTAAGCCATTAACTTTAATTTTGCCAGAAGATGGGCTCACAATTCCACAAATCATTGAAATTAGTGTTGTTTTTCCAGCACCATTAGGCCCTAAAAGAGCGATAATTTCACCTTCTTTAATATTAAGGGATAAATTTTTAACTGCGTGTTCACCAGTTGCAAAAACCTTGTTAACTTCATCAATTTCAATAATGGTGCTCATTAAATTAATCTATTTTTTTAATATTTACTAAACTTGTATGAGCACTAGGGCCCTGGCCTAATCTGGATGTGCCCTTGTCAAAAGTTAAAACGTTTGGATTGCCCTGTTTTTCTAATCCATGATTATCCGTTTCAAACCAAGCACCTGTAGGTAAGGATATAACTTTTTCTCTTATATTATCAGTAAGAAGAGAACGTGCTAAACATGAGCCTCTACTATTAAAGATTTTTATTATTTCGCCATTTGTAATTTTTAATTTTTTAGCATCATTTATATTGATAAGAACTGGGGTTGGTCTTTCATTTGGAACATCTGCAATAGCGCATTCTAATTGACTATGTAGTTTGTCATTTGGTTGTGGGGAAACAATATGGAAGGGATATTCAGTATTTTTTGGAGATCCTAACCATTCATCAGGTTCAACCCATATAGGATGCCCAGGACATTCTTTATATCCAAAACTTTCAATCTTTTCAGAAAATATTTCTATTTTTCCTGATACTGTTTGTAGTTTATTTTGTTCTGGGCTTTCTCTGAAGTCTACGAATGGCTTAGCCGCAAATTCTTTACCGACTGTAGGAAGTTTAACCCAGTTTTTGTCTTTAAGTTCATCCAAACTCGGACAATCTACATCTGAGTTATTTAAAAAACTTCGAAACTCATTATACAATTTGTTAATCCATTCTCCTGCAGTCTTATCTTCTGTAAACTCATTATATGCACCTAACTTTTTCGAGAGTTCAGAAAAAATTTGATAATCATCTTTTGATTTGCCAACAGGATCGATAAGCTTTGGCATATAAAAAATATAGTTATCACCACCATTTGCCTTACCAATATCTTCCCTTTCATAAGATGTTGTTGAAGGAAAAACTATATCTGCTCTTTGAGCAGTTGCAGTCCACCAAGGTTCATTTACAATTACAGTATCAGGATTTTTCCAAGCTTGATGAAGAGTATTTAAATCTTGATGGTGATGAAAAGGGTTTCCACCACACCAATATATTAATTTAATATCAGGGTAAATTCTTTTTTCACCGTTAAATTCATAACTTGTATTTGGCTTGTTTAGCATATCAGCAATTCTTGCAACTGGAATAAAATCAGAAACATTGTTTTTACCTTTAGGCAAAGATAGGCCACCAAAGTTTTTAATAGGAATTCCTACACCGCCTATAGCTCCGTATCCAAAACCTATCCCCCCACCAGGTAGACCTATCTGCCCAAGCATTGCTGCAAGTGTAGTAGCCATCCAATACGGTTGCTCACCATTTTGAGCTCTTTGTAAAGACCAAGCTACTGTAATAAGTGTTCTTTCTTTAGAAATTTTTCTTGCTATAGATTTTATTTGATCTGCACTTACTCCACATATTTTTTCAGCCCACTCTGCATTTTTAGGCTTACTATCGCTTTCTCCAAGCAAATACATTTTAAATTTTTCATAACCAACTGTGTATTTTGTTAAAAATGCTCTATCCAAAAGATTATTAGTCTCTAACTCAAATGCCAACCCAAGCATAAAAGCTGTATCCGTGCCAGGAATAATAGACAACCAATTTGCTCCATCTGGTGCATCAGCTTTTTGAGGGCTTATATTAATTAAATTGATGCCTTTATTAAGAAATTTTTTAAACCACAAATCATTCTCATGCCTAGTACTACCACCCATACTAACTTTTGAATTATTTGGATTAATACCACCAAACATTAAAATATTTTTCGTATTTTCTTCAATAGTTGGCCAAGTATTTTGGAAATTAAAAATTAAATTTAAAAAATTCATACCAAGAATATGTGGAATAATAACTTGTGCTGCAGCGGTACTGTAACTCCCAAAAGCACCTACAAAGCCACCAATTGAATTTAAAAATCTTTGAAGTTGCGTTTGTGCATGGTGAAATTTCCCCGCACTAGACCAACCATAAGATCCTCCATATATTGATTGGTTCCCAAATTTTTCTTTTACTCTGGAAATTTCCTCAGCGGCAATTTCAATTGCCTCATCCCAAGGCACTTCCTGAAATTCATCATCACCCCTTAAATTTTTATTTCGAGTTTCTTTATTACTTAACCATCCTTTTCTAATATGAGGTAATTTGACTCTTTTCTCATGATAAACAGCATTTGGGATAAATTTAGATATATCATTTGGGTTCAAATCTTCCTCAAATGGCTTAGTTGAAATTAACTTGCCATTCTCGATTATTGCTTCAAAAGCCCCCCAATGGCTTGAAGTAATTTTTTTTATTTGCTCGTTACCCAATTGCTTGTTCCTTACAATAATATCGATAAAGAATATTTAAACATTTTGAAAGTGAAATTTAGCATTTATTGGTTTTAAAGGTTTTTTTCCCAATATAAAATCAGATGCTTTTTCAGCAATCATTTGCGTTGGTGCATTCAAATTTCCACTAACAACTTCAGGCATAATAGAAGCGTCTACTACGTATAAATTTTCAAAGCCATGGACTTTTAGTTTTTCATCTACTACCGAGTCAGGCTCATTACCCATTTTACACGTCCCCGATGGATGGTAATCTGTAATTGCAGTCTCACGAATCCAGTTATCAATTTCTGAATTACTTTTAACGTCAGGAGAAGGTTTAATTCTTTTACCTCTAAATTCATCAAAGGCTGGCTGAGAAATTAATTCAATCATTTTTTTAAATGCTTCTCTTAATTCCTTTAAATCATGTGGATGAGAAAGATAATTAAAAAATGAATTTGGGGTTTCATAAGGATTATTGGATTTGAGTTGAACAGAGCCTTTGCTTTTTGGCCTTAACTGATCACACTGAAGAAGAAAGCCTTGAGAAAGGATAATTTTTCTGCCTTCATATTTATTAAATGCAGGTGCAAAATGATACTGTAAATTAGGATATTTTACATTGTGATTTCCAAAAATCTGTCCACCCATCTCCCATATATTAGATGCTACAATACCTTTTCTTGTTAATAACCATTTAAGGCCTGCAAAAAGTTTTTGGTGAGGTTGAGTAATTTTATGAATAGTTACATTTTTAGTACACTCAAAACCAGTTGCAACAAGTAAATGATCTTGTAAATTTTTTCCTACGCCAGATAGGTTTTCTCTTGCTTCAATATCCATTGATCGAAGATGGTCTGCTGGACCTATCCCAGATAACATCAAAATTTGTGGTGATTTAATCGCTCCACAACTTACAATTACTGAATTGCTTGAATAAACCTCTTGAACTTCACCGTTATTGTCAAATTCAACACCAAAAGCTTTTCCATTTTTGTGTAAAATTTTTCTAGTAAATGCTTCTGTAATAAGAGTTACATTGGGCCTTTTTAAAGCTGGTCTGAGATGTGCTGTAGCAGCGCTACACCTCATTCCGTTTTTTGTGGTACTATCTAATCTCGATATGCCTTCAGGTTTAAAGCCATTTAAATCTTCGGATGTGCCTTGACCAGATTGATCACCTGCCTCAATTAAAGCATCAAATAAAGGATTTTGTAATCTACCTTTTGTTACTCCTAATGGACCACTTGCTCCACGCCACTCGCTTTCTCCTCGATCAGAACTTTCACATCTCTTAAAATAGGGTAGGCATTTATCAAATGACCATTCTTTCAAACCATATTTTGTAGACCAGTTATCATAATCTAATGGGTGCCCTCTCATATAGACCATTGAATTTATTGATGAAGATCCTCCTATTATTTTACCTCTCGGCAATTCAAGCTCTCTATTATGACAATTAGGTTCAACTACCGTTTTATAATTCCAATTAATTTGAGGATTTTTGTATGCATGGTATACACCAGCTGGCATATGAATTAAAAGTGACTCTATTGGCCTTAAGATATTCACATCCATAGGGCCAGCTTCTAAAATCAGAACTGTGTTATTTGGATCTTCAGACAGTCTGTTAGCTAAAACACAACCTGCAGATCCTGCACCTAAAATAATGTAATCGTATTCTTTTTTATTAGTGTTCAAATTAGACCTTTAAAACCTTATTTAAATTTATTAATCAAACTTTTTAAATGATTATCGGTAACCCCACAACATCCACCAATAATTTTTATCCTATTATCTATTAAGTTAGAGCAGTTTTCTGCAAATTCATCCTCTGTAGCTGTAATAATTGCTCCTCCCGTTGATGTATCAAACAAATGTATTTCTGGGTAAAACATAATAGGTCCACTCCACTTATCTTTTAAAACCTCCAAGCCTAATTTTGAGTCTTCAAACCAACTATGCATTATACCATATACATCCCCTCCTATTGAAGTTAACTCGTCTATTATATCAACTAAGGGAATGATTTTATCTTCTGGGAGAAATTTTGGATTTTCCACAATTTTTGTTTTGTCATAGATTAAAGACTCAGTTTTTTCAGCTCCATAATTTCTCCCTATAATTGTCTGATCATGTTTACTTATGCAACAGCTTAAGCCAACCCATACAGGCAAACCAGTTTCTAAAGCAGCGTTGAGTAATATTTTAGAATGGTCAATGTCTAAGAGCATTTCTAGTAATAAAATATCAACTCCTTCGTTTAATAAAATTTTTGCCATTTCTTTATAATTTTTTTCTTCATCACTTAATGAAGGCAAAAACCTTGGATCAGGCCTATATTCATTTTCTGACAACGCAAAAAAATTAGTCATACTTCCTGCAATTAAAACTTTATTTTCTTTATTAGTATTTTTGACTGCCTGTTTTGCAAGTTTTACAGCTGCTTGATTTATAGCTAAGGTTTTATCTTCCACTCCAGGGCCTTGAAGTGTATGGCGGCATGTAGCAAATGTGTTTGTAGTTATAATGTCACATCCTGCATTAATAAATCCTTCATGAACTTTCAAAACAACATCAGGTGAATGTATATTAGCTAAAGCACCCCAAGCATTACTCATTTTTCCACCAAGTCTTTCAACCTCAGAACCAGTGCCTCCATCAATGAAAATTTTATTTTTACTTTCTAGAAAATTTGAGATGTCCATATGATTTTTTGAGTTAGGATTTAGATATTATAAAAAAGAGTTACAAACTACTGAGTTTTTTTCTCAAGCTTAATTCTCCAAGCCTGGGTTGTTCTATCAAATATAATAGCAATCAGGGCAATACTCACACCAGAAATCATACCTGTACCAAAATCAGCTTTAGAGAGACCAATGTAAATTAATTGACCTAAACCTGTGGTTCCTACTAATGCAGCAATAACAAGCATTGCAAGACCAAACATAATTGTTTGGTTAAGTCCTAACATTATTACAGGCATTGCAAGAGGTATTTTTACCTTCCAAAGAAGTTGAGTTTGAGAACATCCAATCATTCGGGCAGCTTCTATAACTGTTTCTGGTAAATTCCTTAATCCGTGTTCTGTATATCTCATTGCAGGCACAAAAGCATAAGCTATTATAGCTAACAAAGCAGTGAATTCTCCAATTCCAAAAAACATTACAAACGGAATCAAAATTACAAATGACGGCATTGTCTGCATAGTATCATTTATTGGTCTCATGAATGCAGATACTTTGTCATTATGAGCAGCCCAAATACCTAAAGACGAGCCAAGAATAAATGATATAATCACTGCAATTCCACAAAGGTAAATAGATAGTAACGCCTGAGGCAAAACACCTGTAAATGTAATAAACAAAAAACTTGCTACAATTGTTAGTGAAAGTTTTAAACCGCCAATTTTAAACCCTATCAGACCGTATATCAAAATTAGAGGCAGCCAAGGCATGTTTGTAAGTCCAAAGTAAATAAAAATTGAAAATAAAATTATCCCAATAGCAACATCTTTACTGAATTTTAAAAAACACCATGAAGCAAACAACATCATAATTATAAAATAGGCAGTGATAAGAAAAGGGGTTAATTCAAAACCCCAAGTATAAGGGCTTACTGATAATTGTAATCCAATTTTCACTGGCAACATAATAAAGAAAAAAGCGACTTGCTTTAAATAGTCAATTTGTGTTCCAAAATTCAAAATAAATATATCTAGACCATTAGAAATAAATTTTGCTGGACTTATAAAATAACTTTCAGGCCATTGATTTAAAATAGGGAAAATAAATGACAATATATAAAAAAATAAAACACCAGTTATTGCTAAAAACCAGAATTTGTTACGTCTCAAAAATGATTTTTCTCGGGGTTTGTAAGTTACTGAATTTTTTGCAAGACCAGATGTTATTCTATCCAAGATCATTGCAATTAGAGCTATAACAATACCTGCTACCAAACTACCTCCAAATTCAGCTTTTCTCAAGTATACTAAAACCTCCCAACCAATGTCAGCTGTTCCGCCAATTATCGATGCAATAATAACCATGCTTAGTGAAGCCATAGTGGTTTGATTAACACCTAATAGAATTTGCTTCCAAGCAGTAGGCACTCGAACCAACCAAAACAATTGTCTACTTGAGGCTCCAGACATAATTCCTGATTCAATAATTTCAGATGGAACCTGGCGCAATCCTAAGATAGTATTTCTTACCATAGGCGGAAATGAGTAAATTAAACTAGCTAGTAAGCCAACTGTTGTTCCAAAACCAAATAATAATAAAATTGGTAATAAATAGGCAAAAGCGGGTACTGTTTGAAGAAAATCAAGTGTTGGTTTTATAACTTTTTCTGCCCTTTCTGAAAAAAATCCCCAACTCCCTATTGCAAATCCAACAAGAACTGCCATAGGTACACTAATAGCTACTAAAGAAAATGAATTCATACTTTCTACCCAGTATCCAATAAGAACCATATAAAAAGTTGCCAATAGAGTAAAAGTTACAAGTCCCCAACCTGAAGCAATGTATGAAACTAGACAGAATAAAAAAACGGTTACTGTCCATGGAAGAAAATGTAAAAGCCATCTCACACCTTTAATTGGCCATTCCAAGAACCATGAAATTCCTTTGAAAAACCAACCAGAGTAGTCAACAACCCACTCCATTCCAGAATTTAAAATAGCAGACAATGGAAAAATAAATTCTTTAGGAAACTCTTTTAACCATACAAATTGATTTTGCATTAATAGAAATGAAACCGTAATTGCTATTACAAAAAACCACTGAAATAAATCTAGTTTAAGTAATGTTTTCATTTTTTATTTTGTACTTTTTTTGAGCCCGCAGATGCCATTACATTGATTACTCCTTGTGGAGTAATAATGCCTAATTCTTTATTTTTATCATCAACAACAGCTAATCCATTTTTTGAATCAGCAAGCTGAGGGAGTATCTCTTGGATTGGCGTTGTTCTTGAAATTGTTTTCAACTTATCAGTGCTGCTTTTTGGCTTTTCAATCAAATCCTCAGCTTTTAAAAATCTCTCAAACGGCACATCCCCAGTAAAGTCTCTAACGTATTCATCAACTGGATTCATCACAATATCAATTGGCCTTCCAAATTGGACTATAAACCCATCTCTCATTATAGCCATCCTATCAGCAATTCGAAGAGCTTCTACAAAATCATGAGTAATAAAAACTATCGACTTATTTAAAACTGATTGAATTTTCATAAACTCATCTTGCATCTGCCTACGAATAAGGGGATCTAATGCGGAAAATGGTTCATCTAGAAACCAAACATCTGGTTCAACAATTAATGAACGTGCGATACCAACTCGTTGTTGCTGGCCGCCTGATAATTGTGATGGATAATTTTCTTCTCTGCCTTCAAGGCCTACTAACTCAATAACTTTTTTTGCTTTTTCAAAACAGGTGTCTTTGTTGAAATTTTGTATTTTTAGAGGAAAAGCAATATTTTCAATAACATTTAAATGTGGAATAAGCCCAAAATTCTGAAATACCATCCCCATTTTATGTCTTCTAATTTCTGTCAATTCTTTAGGTGTTTTTTTAAGCAAATCTTCATTATCTAAAATTACTTCTCCTGCTGTAGGCTCTACTAATCTTGACAAACAGCGAATGATTGTTGATTTTCCAGAGCCAGAGAGGCCCATTATTACAAATATTTCACCTACATGCACATCAAAGCTAACATTAGCATTTGCAACGATATGCTCTTTATGGTTCATTTCCTGAGCTAATTTTAAAGGATCTGAAACATTACCATTATTTTTATTGAAAAAGTCATCCGGGCTTTTCCCGTAGACTTTCCAAACATTTCGACATGATAATTTTATTTCTTTAGATGCCATGATTTTTTAATTTAAAAATAAGTAAGGAGCGACAATAAAAATTTGTCGCTCCTTAAATTAGATTAATATTAGATTAACTTTTTGCTGCATCAATCCAAGCTTGCCAAACACTTTCATTGCCGGCAATCCACTCATCAACCCAAGCCTCTAACTTTTTGCCATTTACATCAATCTCTAACATACCTAGGTTTTCGATGTCATTGTTTAATGTATAAGCATCTAAGAATTTAAATGCATGAGGATATTTTTCCTTAAACTGCTTTGAGGAAATTTTCACAACTTTAGCTTGTTCAAAACCACATGCCGTATCTTTCTTTTGAGTCTCTTCCTGACATGGACCGTCTACAGGGTTCCATGTAACCCAATTAAATTCTTGAGTAGCAAAAATCCAATGTGGTTGCCAGAACATAGAAATCACTGGCTCCTTTTTCTTAATAGCACTTTGAAGTTCAGCAACCATGGCTCCTTCACTTCCACCTGCGATAGGTATGAAAGGCATATCAATTGCTGCAACAACATCTTTGGATCTTGTTCCCCAATCTGCTGGATATGTAATTAACCTACCCTTCGGAAAAGTATCGGCTCTTCCAAAAGCCATTGCACAGTCATAAAGAGCCATATAATTTGGTAAACCTGGACATTTTTCTTCCATATATGGAGGATAAATCCATCCTTCTTGAGGTGAAAGTCCTAACTCTCCAACTAGTATGATGTCACCACTAGCTATTCCATCATGATAAAACTGGTTAACGTTATTAGTCCAAACTTCAGTAACAAAATCTAAATCACCAGCAGCAATAGCTGCAAGCATAGGCAATGCCCCTGCAGAAACATATTCTACATTATAGCCCATTTTTTTGAGAACTTCGCCTGCAATTTTTGTTGATACGTGCTGGCCAGTCCAGTCATTTATAACAATTTTAATAGGATCTTTAGACTCTGGTATACTGCTTGAAAATGCGGAATTTATAGACAGCGTTAGAGAAAAAACCCCAATTAAAAAACCTAAAAATAATTTTTTCATATTTCAGCTTCCCTATCAAAAATTAAACTTATTTAATATTTTCAATTAATATTTATGGCTGTCAATAATAATTTACCTAATCTTCCAGAGCTTTGTCTTTAATACCTTTCAAAAGTAGCTTTTCACGATCAAAAAATGGCAACTCAACAACTTCTCCAGTTGAAACTGATCCATCCCTGAATTTTATGTTAAGTTTTTTGCCAATCCATTCACCTTTTTCACTAAATCTAACGTATCCAATGCCACATTTTAATGTAGGAGAGTCAACACCTGCTGTTATATAACCTACATCTTCATCATCATGAATTATTACACTGCCTGAGGAGGGAGTTTTTTCACTACATTTGAACCCAAATAATAAAGTACTTTTGTCAGAATTTAAAAGTGCTTTTTGACCAACAAAATAATCTTTATCTAGGTCAACAATGCTGTCCAATCCAGCTTGAAAAGGAGTTATTGTGGTATCAATATCAGTTAAGTTTCCTAAAATACCTGCTTCAATCCTTCTTATAGTTATTGAACGAGTTGATGAAAATTCCATTCCGTATTTATTACCTACACTAGTTATTTTATCCCAAAGTGAAACATGATCAGTTTCATGGCCTAAACAAAAAATTTCATAGCCAAGTTCTCCAGTAAATCCAGTTCTGGATATATACACTCTTTGATTATCAATTTTATAAAATCCAGATCGATAATATTTAAGAGTTTCATCCAGTTTTCCATCTGTTAATTCTTTCATTATATCCATTGATGAAGGACCTTGAATTTGCAAAACTCTAGATTTAGGGTCTTTTATACTTACATCGAAACCTTCAGTGTGTGCTAAAAGCCAAGTTTCAAAATCACCATCTGCCTGAACATACCAGTATTTATTGTTACTAAACTTAAACACTACGCCGTCCATGAATATCCCTCCTTGTGGAGTGCAAGCTAGAGCGTATAAACCTCTACCTTCTTGAAGCTCTGATATTTTTCTTGTTAATACTTTGTCTAGAAAGGCAGTGGCATCAGGACCTGAAATTTCTATAGGTTTTTCAGGGACATCAAAAATCAAAGCTTTTTTTCTCAGCGTCCAATATTGATGCAAAACGTCTTCACCGTTATATATTGCATGGTATCTTCCTGCATAAACACCTCTAATCATTTTTGAATCATCTATTCTTGAAATAAATGGAGACTCTTCAAACCTTCTTGCGCTTATTTGTACTGTATTATGAAGGTCGCTTTCTTCCTGTAGATTTCCCATATGCATGTCCTTTTGATTTTATATTGATATATATATTTCGATGAATTTTTATGACAAGAAAATAATTTAAAAATTTGTATGCGTAAAGTTGAAGTTAACTTAAACTTTATCTAGACTTTTATTAATTTAAGATTGAAACAAATCAAATGAATAACCTTTCGTATAATAAATCTTTACTAAGTTCCTTACCTGCGGTGCATAAAATTCAAAAATTGCCTGAAGTCCAAGAAATGATCTCAAACTTAGGAAACTCATTAGTATTGTCAAAAATTAGAGAAGTTCAAAAAGATTTAAGAGAGGCCTTAACTTCAGAAAATGAAATCAATAAAATAGATATTGATATTTTTCTTTCTAACCTAAGGGCTAAAATTTCAGAGATAGATAATGATCTTTTAAGGCCAGTTTTTAATCTAACTGGAACTGTTATACATACAAATTTTGGTCGATCAATTCTTCCTATTAAGACATTACAAGATGTTAAAGAGATTGCAGAAAGTCCCTCTAATCTTGAGTATGATGTTTTAAAAACAAAAAGGGGAAATAGAGACAATCATATTAGTGATATGCTTTGCGATATTACGGGAGCGGAAGCATGCACAATTGTTAATAATAATGCGGCTGCTGTTATACTCGTACTAAATAGCCTAGCAAAGAGAAAAGAGGTTTTGGTTAGTAGAGGTGAATTGATTGAAATTGGCGGTTCGTTTAGATTGCCTGAAATTATGACAAGCGCTAATTGTAAACTTAAAGAAGTTGGCACTACAAATAGAACTCATATTGAGGATTTTGAAAGCGAAATTAAAAAACAAACTGGATTAATTCTAAAAGCACATACAAGCAATTTTGTTATAAAAGGGTTTACTTCAAACATAAATCATAAAGATTTAGCAAAGTTATCAAAAAGGCATGGTCTCCCTTTTATGGTTGATCTTGGAAGTGGTTCATTAATAGATTTAAAACTTTTAGGATTACCTAAAGAGAGTATGCCAAAAGAAGTTTTGTCTAATGGAGCAGACATAATAACCTTCAGTGGGGATAAACTCGTTGGTGGCCCCCAATGTGGTATTATTCTAGGGAGAAAAGATTTAATAGATAAAATTAATAAGAACCCACTAAAACGTGCGCTCAGATGTGATAAAATGACAATTGCAGCATTTGCCTCAATACTTAAGTTATATAATGATACTGAGACAGCCATAAAAGAAATTCCAACATTAAGAATGCTGAATAGAAAGAAAAAGGAAATATATGATACAGCAAAAAGAGTTTTCAAAGACATAAATAATCAACTTAAAACAATAGCAAATGTAGAAATTGTAGATTGTAAAAGTCAAATAGGAAGTGGTTCATTACCAGTCGAATTAATACCAAGTTGTGCAATAAAGATCAGTACGAATTCGAATAAATATCTGAGTAAACTTTACACTGAGTTTAGAAAGTTACCCATTCCAGTAATTGGTCGAATTCATGACAATAGTATATTATTTGATTTACGTTGCCTCGAAGATGAGAGTCAATTTCTATCACAACTAAAAAAATTGAATTTAAAATTATTAAAAAGTAAATGATTATTGCTACGGCTGGTCATGTAGATCACGGCAAAACCTCTTTAGTCAAACAACTCACTGGAGTAGACACCGATCGACTTCCAGAAGAAAAGAAACGAGGAATGTCAATTGATCTTGGATTTGCATATAAAAAGATAAATAACCAAAACAATATAGGCTATGTTGATGTTCCAGGTCATGAAAATTTTATTCAGAATATGATTTCTGGATTAGCAGGTGTTAATTTTGTTCTTCTAGTTATTGCAGCTGATGATGGTCCAAAAACCCAAACTTTTGAACATCTTGAAATTATTAATTTACTTGGAATTAAAAATGGTGCTGTTGCAATTACTAAAATTGACAAAGTTGATGAAACGCAAATTGTGAAATTAGAGAGTAAATTAAAAGTCATTTTAAAAGAAACTTCTTTATCTAAAGCTCCAATTTTTCAAATATCTAGCCTTAAAAAAAATGGTATTCAAGAGCTACAAAAATTCCTTGAAGATAAAGCCTTAGATCAAAACAAAAAAGATAGTTCTGGCGGATTTCGTCTTGCGGTAGACAGAAAATTCTTTTTGAATGGAATAGGCTTAATCGTAACTGGTTCTGTTTTGTCAGGAAAAGTTAATATTGACGACAAACTTTTAATTTCTCCAAAAAACTTAAAAGCAAGAGTTAAAACAATTCACTCTAACAGTCGTAATTCTGAGACTGGTATTTCAGGACAACGTTGTGCTCTTAACCTTCAAGTTCAAAAAAATAGTAAAGACCTAATTCAAAGGGGTGACTTACTATTGTCGGAATTTATTTACAACCCATCAAAGTGTGTAGATGCTATAATTAGTGTTTCTTCTTTTATACATAAACCTCTAAAAAATTGGTCTCGAGTTCATATGCATATTGGAACAGCTAAAATTGTTTGCAGGATTATTGTGTTAGAAAAAAAGGAAATTTTTCCAGGTCAGAAAGGGCTAGTTCAATTAAAGCTTGAAAAAGAAACTTCATTAGTTTTTGGAGACAGATTTATACTAAGAGACCAATCAGCTAAAAAGACTATTGCTGGAGGACAAGTTATTGACCCCAATTCATCAGTAAAAGGTAGATCAAAAGCAAGTAGAATTGAAGTGCTTAATTTTCAAGTCAATAACAGTTCCAAGGATGCATTATTACTTTTAGTCTCTAAATCAACTTGGGGCATAGATCTAATAAAATTTTCAATTTCAAGGAACTTTTCAAAAACTGCGTTAAAAAGCTTTCTGAAAAATTTACAAATAAAGATAATCATCCACAAAGAAGAATTATGGGGAATATCCGAACAAAACTGGAGATTATGCAAGAAAAATATTTTTGAGTTTATTGGTAAGTCTATTGCCCAGAATCAAAATGGCTTGCATTTAAACAAGGAAAATATATTAAGTGCGTTTTCACATAGAGCAAAGGGTTTTTTAGTAGATAAGATTTTAAATGAACTTATTGAAGAAAAGCAGATTTTTAAGAATGGGGAAAAAATTAGTATCACAAGTAAAAGAAACACCTTTAATTCAGATGAAAAAATTTTATGGATTAAGATAAAGGAAAATTTAAATGAAAGTAATTTTAATTCTATAACAATTAATGAATTTGCAAAAAAGAATAATATAAATGTAAAAATAGTAGAAAATTTTTTTAATAAATTAGTTTCTCAGAAGCAGTTGTGCAAAATTTCTGAAAAACGTTACTTTTTGCCAAAAACAATATTAAAATGTGCTAATATTGTCGAAAAAATTGCTTCTGAAAATAACAAAGGTTTAGTTGACCTAGGTGTATTTAGAAACGAAACAAAAATTAGCCGAAACATATCAATTGAGTTGCTAGAATTTTTTGACAAAAAACTGTTTACATTACGGTCAGACAATGGGCGCATTGTAAAAAGTGATCCATCAAACATTTTTAAATAAATTTAATTTTTTATACCATTTCCTCCATGATTATTTTAAAAATAAATTGGAAGGAAATCGTCTCCGGTGAGGCGCCTAGACTTCAAATCTAGCGAGAGGCGTTATATACGTGTCTGGTGGGTTCGACTCCTGCTCCTTCCGCCAAAGTGAAGATAATTAGAATTTTAATTTTAAAAATTTTTATTACTGTATCAATTATTTACTTTTAAAAATTTATTAATGTCTCAAATTTAAAATAATATAAGCTTGCTAAAAACTTTTTTTTATTTTTAAATTTTTACATGGAAGTAATTGATCATGAATTAAATAGACGAGTTTCTGGGTTTAGAATAGTATCTATAGTTATTGGAGCTATAAGCCTCTTAAACCTTATTAGGTGGATGCTGGCACCAACCTCTGAAATGGAGTTTGTAAATAAAGCTCAAATGATAGTTAATTTATGCTATTTTTTATACTCATTATATCTGTTTCAATATCTAAATAAATCAAATTATTCCATTCTTTTGAGCTCGTTTATAGTTCTATACTTTTCCTATTACCTGATTGGAAATTATTTATCCAATATGGATAATAATTTCAGTAATCCAGATCAAATTGGTTTAGGTAGAGCAATTGATTATAACTTTCTTTTTCCAATGACAATGATAGTTATATCTCCTTTATTTCAAAGGCAATCACTTGTTATTTTATCTATTTTATTTTTTTCAGGCGCTTTAGTTTATGAAAATTATCCAGATTTTGTTAACGCCAAAACATTTATTTCTAATGATTGGGAAGAAATTATAACCAATGGATATGCAATAAACTTTAGCTGGTTAATAGTTACAATTAATGTTTGGATTATTATTTGTGTAGTCAGTTGGGCTGGAGTGTTCTTACAAGACAGGTCTTTTTCTGACGCAGTAAAATTTGAAAAATCAACTGCTCAATTAAGCAAATACTTTTCACCTGACATAAGGGACAAAATCCAAGAAGCTGAGATTGATATTGAAACTGAAAAAACAAATAACCAAATGGTTGCTGTTTTATTCACAGATATCCAGGGCTTTACATCTATTTCAGAGAGCTTAACAGCTGATGAAGTTATTCAATTATTATCAGAATACCAGGATAAAATGATAAAGCCAATTTTTCAAAACTCAGGTACTGTTGATAAATTTATTGGTGATGCTGTTATGGCAACCTTTGGCACTCCAGTATCTCAAGGAAATGATGCACAAAATGCATTTAATTGTGCAAGAGAAATGCAGATTGCCATGAGGCAATGGGCTAAAGAAAGAACTGAAGCCAAACTTCCAGTTATTAAGCATAGAATAGGAATTCATTTTGGGAATTGTATTGTAGGAAATGTAGGGAATGATGATTTAAAAGAATTTACAGTAATTGGTGATATTGTAAATGTAGCTAATCGCGTTTGTGATGCATGCAAAGAACTGAATGCTGATTTTGTAATCACGGAAGAACTTAGATTAAGGCTTAATGAAGAAATTCAGTCAAAAAATGTAAAAGGATTTGAAATTAGAGGCAAGAAAGAAAAGTTAGATCTTCATATAATAAATGTTTAGTTTTTAAATACTAATTTTGAAAAACAAAATAAAATCACTCTAATTTTATAAAATAAATAGCTTATAAGTAGTTTTACATTTATTCTAATTGCATTTCAAATTTAGGATAATTTGTGAAAAAAGTTTTTGTAGTAGCTGGAGTAATAATTAATGAAAAGAAAATTCTTTGCGCTCAAAGAGCTAAAAATAATTTAAATTATATTTCCAAAAAATTTGAATTTCCTGGGGGTAAAATTGAGAAATTTGAAACTGATGAGCAATGCTTAAAAAGAGAAATTCTTGAAGAGCTTTCTCTTGAGATAGAAATTAATGATTTTTATATGCTAGTTAATCATATATACCCTGACTTTAAATTAAATATGAAAGTATATTTATGTTCTAGTAAAAACAGAGATACAATTCTTAGAGAGCATATTAGCTGTAAGTGGTTGAGCCTTGAAAAAATTTCCAACTTAGATTGGGCTGAAGCTGATTTACCTGTAGTAAGAAAGTTATTAATTGATAAAATTATTTGACATTAAGAATATAAAATATACCAATTATATTAAACTTATCTGAAAGGTTTGAATGGTTTTAATTCCTGAAATGCCCGCTATTGGTAGAGGATTTATTTCTCGTCTTGAGAAATACACTTTCGATAATCCTGCTTGGACAATTCCTAAAGAAAAAAGTAGTCGCAGAGTGTCTATTGTTTCTTCAGCAGCAATTTCTAGAAGAGGGGATAAACCATTTTCATGGCTTGCTAATAATCACAGAGTTATAGAAAAAGATAATCTCGATTTAGTAATGACACATGTTGCAGTAGAATATGATCGTACTGCCTGGCAACAAGACATTAATACAATACTTCCAATAGACAGATTAGAAGAAATGGCTAAAAATGGAGAAATAGGTTCTGTTTCAAATGAACATTACTCATTTATTGGTTCGTCTGATCCTATCAAAATGGAAAGGTCAGCAAAAGAAGTTGCTGAAAGAATGAAAGATGATGCAGTCGACACAGTCTTTTTAGTTCCTGTATGACCATTCTGTACGCGCGCCGTGAGCGTGCTTGCTCATTTTTTTGAATCTTATGGGTTTTCAACAGTTTTAGTTGGTTTTGTAAAAGAACATATTGAAGCTATCCAACCTCCGAGAGCTCTTTGGCTGGATTTCCCAATGGGACGACCACTTGGTAAACCAAATGATCCTGAATACCAGAAAAAAATAATCAGATCAGCTTTTGATTTATTTAATGAAAGATCTGGACCTGTTTTAAAAGATTTTCCTGATATTATACCTGTTAAAGATGGACGAATGGGTTACGCGCTCCCTGTAGAGCTAGTTTTGAAAAAAAATGAAATTGGAGATATCAATAAACTAGTAAAAGAAGTTAATGATGAAATTAATGCATTAAAGGAAGATTATGAAATTGCTGTATCAGCCAGAAAAAGAACAACCGTTGGTGCTAGTGAAATGCAAATTTCAGAATTCACTAATTATATTTCAGAATTTGTAAGAGGTAATATTCCACCAAGCCCAAGAAAAGGTATTGGGCCTATACCGCAACTAAAATTGGTTGTTGAAGATTTACAAGCTTTTTACACAGAAACAATCACCTACCGAGACAAAGTAGATGACTTTGAATATCTGGGTACTTGGTTTTGGGAAAAAACTAGAGCTGGAAGATTGATTTTATGTCTTGAGGCGGTTTCACTTGAAAGTGATAATAAGATCTTAAAACAAATTGTTGATATGTCTTTGATAACACCTAGATTTTGGTCAGAAGGTCCACTTCCAGGCACATCAGGATCTGGCTGGTAACCTCTAAATTAAATATTGATTTATATTATTAGAAATATCATTTAATTTCTATGTCATTTATTTATAACAAAAAAGATGCAAAATGTATGTGGTGTAAAAGAACAAGAAATCCACACAAAGATTTTAATGAAACTATACCAACTAAAATCTTTATCTCTCATAAAAAAAGAGAAATAGAACTCTGTTTTTTTTGTTATGAAAATGAATTAGATTTTTGTAATAATAATAATAAAATTTTTAAAAAAATTTTAGATGATAGGTTTGAGACCTTAAATCTTTTAAAATTAGTTTAATTTGTTAGGTGGTTATATGGTTAAAAAGTGGATTTTTTTATATTATTTTCTAGTTTACTGCTTCATTATACTAGTCGTTTTATTTTTAACTTAATACGAAAACTGCAGGATTAGATGTCCAAGGATATTGAAAGAAAGATAGCCGTTATTTTTGTCACAGATGTTGTGGCTTTTAGTAAAATGATGGAAAAGAATGAAGATGAAACTCTTCGCAGTTTCCGTTCATGCAGGGATATTCTTGATAATCTTTTTAAAGAACATGGTGGTCGTATATTTAATACAGCAGGAGATTCTGTTTTAGCTGAATTTCAAAGCGCCGTATCAGCAGTTATTTGTGCAAAAGAATTCCAGAAACTTGTTCGAGAAAGAAATGCAAATGTATCTGAAGATGCAGCTATGGAATTTCGAATTGGCCTAAACATGGGTGATGTGATTGTTGAAGGAGAGAACCTGTATGGTGAAGGTGTCAATGTCGCAGCTAGGCTGGAAGCATTATCACAGCCAGGAGGCGTATGTTTATCTAAAAGCATATTAGATTTTGTAAATAAGAAAACTGAACTTGTATTTAATAACTTAGGAGAGCAAAAGGTTAAAAATACAACAGTCCATGCATATGACCTCGCTGACCCTGAATTAGAAAAAAGATCAATAGATAATCAAATTCAAAATAGTGAAGAAGGAAGCAAAGCTCCAACGATTGCGGTATTACCATTTAATAATTTAAGTAATGATCCAGAACAAGATTATTTCGCTGATGGTATAACAGAAGATATTATATCTCATTTATCAAAATGGAAGACCTTCCCTGTGATATCTAGTAATTCCGCTTTTGCTTATAAAAATACTAAAGAAAATTCTAAAAAAATTTCTGAAGAACTCAAAGCTAGATATCTTGTGGTTGGTAGTGTTAGGAAGGGTGGAAATAAAGTAAGAATAAACGCCAAACTTATTGATGCTGATAAAGATACTCAGATTTGGTCTCAAAATTGGGATAGATCATTAGAAGATATTTTTGAAATCCAAGATGAAGTTTCACAAAAAGTTGCTGTAATTATATCACCTGCACTAAAGGCAAATGAAATACAACAATTAGAAATTAAGAAAAAAGTTAATTTAAGTGCTTGGGATGAAAGCCTGCAGGCTCAGTCATATTTAAGTCAAGCAAATTATACTCAAGGTTTGGATTTAAAATCAAAATTAGATTTGTGTTCGAAAGCTATTGAGCATGCAGAAAAAGCTATTTCACTTGATGATAATCTAGCTGAAGCTCATATCGTTCTTTCTCAGGGTATAATGGAAAAAGTATTCGAACCATCATTAGATTCCGAAAGAAAAGAAAATCAGGAAAAGTTTTTTAAGCATACTGACAAAGCCTATTCCCTTGATCCAGATAATCCTGATGCAATTATGGCAAAAGGTATACAAAATTATCTTACGCAAGATATAGAAAGATTTATGGAATTAATGCAAAAAGCCATAGATGTAAATCCAAATCACCCTCGCTCACTTCAAATGTTTTCAATGTCACTTATGAGGCAAGAAAAGTATGATGAAGCTATTAATTGTGTTAAGAAAGCAATTGAAATTGATCCAGTTGGAAGAATGGAATGGGAGGGGTGGCTGATTTTTTGTTATATAAGTAAAAAAGATTTAGACAATGCTCTAAACTCAATTAATAGAACAATTCAAGATGCACCACATAATAGACTTTTTGGTTTCAAGGCAGCTGTGCTAGCGCTTATGGGTGATATAGAAGAAAGTAAAGTCTGGCTAAAAAAATACACAGACGAACGTCCTGAGGTTAAGACAATTGCTGATTACAGAAAAGTAGCGCCTGAAATGAGTGAAGCCTTAACAAATAATCTTATTGAAGGAATGAAACTTGCTGGTCTTCCAGAATAAATTAGAGACCACCTTCTAAAAAAAGAAAGTCTGATATATTGTCTATACCTTTAAAGTTTTTCATTTCGCCAAACACATAAGGCAATTCTCTTCGAGCATTTTTAACATCTTTTTCCATGGCTTGCAGATCAACCCCTACGTAAGGAGCAAGATCAGCTTTATTAATTATTAATAAATCTGATTTTTGAATTGCAGGACCACCTTTTCTCGGTATGTCACTTCCCATTGCAACATCAATAACATAGATTGAAAGGTCAACTAACTCTGGACTGAATGTAGCTGCTAGATTATCCCCTCCTGACTCTATTAAAATTATATCTAAATCTGGAAATTTAGATTTCATTTCTTCAACTGCTAATAGGTTTATTGATGCATCTTCTCTAATTGCTGTATGTGGACATCCTCCTGTTTCAACACCTTTAATTCTTTCTAAAGGAAGCGCTTGAGCTCTCATTAAATACTCTGCATCCTCAATGGTATAAATATCGTTAGAGATAACTGCCATTGATAATTTTGGGAACAGATGTTTGCAAAGGGCTTCAGTTAGACTTGTTTTTCCTGCTCCAACTGGGCCTCCAATACCTACTTTTAATGGACCATTAACTTTACTCATGAAAGATAAATCCTAGTTCTTAAGTTTTCATGTTTAATACTATGGATATCTGAAACAAAGTTAATTCCTCCAATGTCATCCATAGAAAAATGCTTCATATTTTTTATAAGTTTTTCAATTTTAGGCAAAGTTTCAATTATACAATCTTGACCAACCTTCTGACCTAATGGGATATGTTTAACACAAATGTTAATTAAATTTGAAATAAATGACTGAATATAAAATAAAGATAAGTTTTGTAGTGAGATTTTAAAATTTATACCAGCTTTAGCTACTGCAATAGGGTAAGCAACATTATCTGGAATTTCAAATTGCCAACTATCTTTTAAAATTTTTGCGAACGAATTTCCTAATGCAAGTGTTTCTATTTTTCTCTCTTTTGATGCGCAAAGTGCCATTATGTAATCATTTAAATCTAAACCTTCATAGGTGTATTTGATAAAAATAACATCATTTTTACATGAGCCATTAAAAATAATACCTATTAGATAATCGATTACATCAGATTTATTTTGAATTATTTTTTCCTCTATAAGAGATTCAAGACCATGTGAATAACCATAAGAGCCGATAGGAAATGAAGGTGAAAACCACGATTGAAGTAATTGAAGCTCTTTAAAGCAATCACTATCAAAACTTTTGTCAGTGTTTGTGTCCATGGGTTCTTCCCATACCATAAGCTCCACCTTCTGGATTAAAGCTTTCTTTAACTTGATTAATTTTGCCACCCAGTCTTAAGATCATGTCACCAATAACCTTGTCAAATTGTATTAAAACTCTATCTTTTTCAATTTGACATGGAATATGCCTGTTACCTATATGCCATATTAGTTGCATTAAATTATTGCCTTTAATCTCCAAGAGATCTTCTACTTTTGCGAGAACCTTTATCAGATCTAAATTATCCAATTCAAATGCTTGACCAGGGTTAAGTGATTTCGTTTCAGGCAAATTAACTAAGAATTCTATTCCATTATCTGACTTTACTTTTTTCCTTCGAATAAATCTTTGATCGTAAGTTAAAGAGATTATATCTTTAATATTTTTATTATAAGTTTGATCAATAATATTAAAACAATTAAGCATTTTAGTATAGGAAATATCTTTGTGCTAAAGGGAGTTCCGAAGCAGGTTCACAAGTTAATAACTCGCCATCTGCTTTAACTTCGTATGTTTCAGGGTTCACTTCTATTTCAGGACATATATTATTTAATACCATATCTTTTTTTGAAATTTTACGGGTATTAGCAACAGGCAACAGTTCTTTTTTAATTTCAAGATCATTAAATGCGTCCTCTTGAATAGAATTATTACTAACAAAAGTAACGGATGAACTTTCTAACGAACGGCCATACGAAGAAAACATTGGGCGTGAATGGATTGGTTGCGGCGTTGGTATTGAAGCGTTAGGATCTCCCATTTGAGCACATGCAATACTACCACCAACTAAAATCATTTCTGGTTTTGCTCCAAAAAAAGCTGGGTCCCAAATGACTATATCAGCTCGCTTATTTTTTTCTAATGTTCCAATATGGTTAGATACGCCATGTGCAATTGCTGGATTAATTGTATACTTTGCAATATATCTTTTGACACGCAAATTATCATTTTTACCTTGTTCTTCTTTTAGTCTACCACGTTGGATTTTCATTTTATGAGCTGTTTGCCATGTTCTAGAAATCACTTCACCAACTCTTCCCATAGCCTGACTATCAGATGCTATAATTGAAAATGCACCCATATCATGAAGAATATCTTCAGCAGCAATTGTTTCTCTTCTAATTCTGCTTTCTGCAAAAGCTACATCCTCTGGAATAGATTTATCAAGATGATGGCATACCATCAACATATCAAGGTGTTCTTCTAATGTATTAACTGTGTATGGCATTGTTGGGTTTGTCGATGATGGTATAACATACTCTTCTCCACAAACTTTAATTATATCTGGGGCATGACCTCCACCAGCTCCTTCGGTATGAAAAGCGTGGATTGTTCTTTTATTGATAGCCTTTATAGTATTTTCTACAAATCCACTTTCATTTAATGTGTCAGTATGAATCATGACTTGAACATCAAATTTATCTGCAACATCCAAACAATTATCGATTGCACCAGGAGTAGTTCCCCAATCTTCATGAAGTTTTAACGAGCATGCTCCAGCAACTATTTGCTCTTCTAAACCTTCTGGTAAAGAGGAGTTTCCTTTTCCAGCAAAAGCAAGGTTCATAGAAAAAGCATCTGCTGATTGTATCATTCTTTTTATGTGCCATGGTCCAGGAGTACAGGTCGTTGCCAGTGTTCCATGGGCAGGTCCAGTACCACCTCCCAACATTGTCGTTATCCCAGAGTGAAGAGCATCATCTATTTGTTGTGGACATATAAAATGAATATGACTATCAAAACCCCCTGCCGTAATAATTTTTCCTTCACCAGCAATAATTTCTGTTCCAGGTCCAATTATTATATTGACGTTATTTTGAGTGTCAGGGTTTCCTGCCTTCCCAAGTTCACATATTTTACCATCTTTAATTCCAACGTCAGCTTTAAATATACCTTTAACATCTACAACTAGGGCATTGGTAATCACTGTATCAACTGCACCTTGTGATCTAGGTATCTGAGATTGACCCATGCCATCCCTAATTACTTTACCGCCACCAAATTTAACTTCCTCTCCATAGTTGGTGAAATCATTTTCAACTTCGATAATTAAATCAGTGTCACCCAGCCTAATTTGATCTCCAACTGTTGGTCCATACATATCAGAATAAGATTTTCTAGAAATTTCTTTCATTAGAGAGACCCCATAATTTTTTTGTTAAATCCAAATATTTTTCTTTTCCCTTGTATTTCTATTAGGTCCACGTCTCTGGTTTGACCAGGTTCGAATCTTACAGCAGTACCTGATGGTATATTTAGCCTTTTTCCATGAGCAGTTTTTCTATCAAAATCTAGTTTTTCATTTGCTTCTGCAAAGTGATAATGACTACCAACCTGGATGGGTCTGTCACCTGAATTAGATACAGTTAATGTAAAAATTTTTAAATCTTTATTGATTGTAATATTACCTTCTTTAGTAATTATTTCTCCTGGTTTCATTTTAACCTCTTATCGAATTGGATGATGAACTGTCACTAATTTTGTTCCATCAGGAAAAGTTGCCTCAACTTGAACCTCTTTTATTAAATCAGGAATACCTGACATACAGTCTGATTTACTTATTACTTGAGCACCTTCCTCCATAAGATAAGCAACTGATTTACCATCTCTGGCTCCTTCAATTACGAAGTCAGTTATTATCGCTATAGCCTCAGGATAATTCAACTTTACACCTCTTTTTAATCTATTTCTTGCAACAATTGCTGCGAGACTTACAAACATTTTATCTTTTTCTCTTGGTGTTAATTTCATAACTACGAGTTCCAAACATTAGGTAAATTATCACCTAAAAAATAAGTTAAAATTTTAACTATTGCAAACTTTAGATAATAACTATTGTTGCCAATACTTCTAATTAATATTTTATTATCCCATTGTGATATTGCAATTTTGACATTTTTATTTTCGTATTTGTTTATATCTAATAATTCAGCTTTTTTAATAAATTCTTTGCCTATAATTAAAATAGTATTGACAGCGTATTTATCATTTAAGTTTGTTTTATTAGTAATAAACTCTTTAATCTCACCAGAAAAATTAATTGCTTCAGCATGTAAAATTTTTTCATCCAAGTAAATTTTCCATAAATCACTAAAATATCCTCTCTCGACAGTTTCTTGCATCGATGTTCTACCAAAAATTGTTGTTTCACACATAACTAAGTTTGAAAAAGTATCTAAGTGCAGATTTATTTTTCTGGCAAAATTACAATTATTAAAAAGAATTATTTCTTGAGGCAGCCATAAGATATTACTCTTAGCAATATTAATATCTATTTTTAAATTTGCACATTTTCCTAATCCGCTGTAAATCTTTTCGGCAGCCTGAGTAGAAATAGAAATTTTAGAATTGTTTAAATTTAGTTTATAAAGGTATTCATCTCCACTTGTAATACCGCCTGAAGTATTAATTAATACTAACTCTTCATATTCTCGATAATTATTTGGCAGCAATGCTTTTGAGGCTCCTTTTTGGTAAAATTTAGATACTGAATTTTTATTAAATTCAATATCAATCTTACCAAACGATTTTTGAATAAGGATACTCATAAACTTAAGTCTAAATTTACTTTTCTATTATCTAATTATTACAAAATGAATAATATAAAATATATACTGTTGCAGGGATTAAAATTAATTTGCAATAAATATAAAAAAATTGTTAATTATTAATATGTTCGATTTTTCAGCAGGAAAATTTATAAAATTCATTGAAAAAGCACTTTTAGCTATAATAGCAGTTTTAACGATTGTAGCTACACTACAGGAAATAATAAAAATTTATGAAATAGGTGTAGTGAATCTTGCCGACCTATTACTTTTATTTATTTACACAGAAGTTTTAGGAATGATTGGTGTATTTTATACTAGTAACAGAATACCTATTACCTTACCTCTATTTATCGCAATGACAGCTATCGCCCGTCTTATTATTTTGCAAGGCAAAGGTATGGATGCGTCAACATTATTGTATGAAGCAGGAGCAATACTAATAATTGCAGTTGCTTGTTTAGCAGTAAGGTATCGACCTAACAGTACTTACCATTATCAAGATGATGATGATAAAAATCATTAACAATCACAAAACTTCACATTAATATAAAGTGTACTATATCAGTTCCATATCAATATAAAGGAACAATATGGAACATAGAATAGGTACAAGACTAAAAGATCGTCCAGAATTTTACAATAAGCCGAAGCCAGTTACATTTTTAAAAAATGATAAAGTAATAGATGCTATATCAATTATGGCCAAAAATAATTTTGGTTCAGTTGTTGTAACTAATGAAAAATTGAAAGTTATAGGTATTGTTACAGAACGCGATATTGTTAAAAGACTTATTTTAAAAAATCTATCTGCTAAAACTACTACGCTTGAAAAAATCATGACTGAAAATCCGCGTGTAGCAAATGAAAATGACAACATTATTGATTGGCTAAGGATTATGTCTAACGACAGGTTTAGAAGACTTCCTGTTGTAGACAGTGATGGTAAAATTAAAGTTATATTTACACAAGGAGATTTTGTATCCTACACATGGCCAGATCTCATTTTTCAAGCTTCACAAATGGCAAAGGCAACTTTTTTTAAAGGTTTTTCAGTATATGGTCTTTTAGCAATGATGATTTTATATACTGTTGCAATAATTGCAGCATTAAAATTACTTTAACGAAATCAAAAATAGCTAATATTAAAATTTCTTTTGTTCAATTGACAAAAATATCTCATCATACAAGATATAAAAGTGAAAAAAATTTTTATAGCTTTTGGCCACCACAATACTAAAGACTCATTTAATTCATCTGTAAGGGATACATTTATTGATGAAGCAAAAAAGTTTGGTCATGAAATTGATTTGATTAATTTATTTGAGGAAGAAGAACAACTTCCATTTTATAACTCTAATTTTACTCAAGTTCCAAAATGTATTTATGAATACAGAGAGAGACTAGAAAAATGTGATGTAATGTTTTTAATAGGCTCTTGTAATAATCTTCGGCTAAATTCAATCTTAGAAAATTGGATTGATTGGGTTTTACACCCTGATTGGTATTTCACATATCGATCAATATTCCCAGACAGTAAATACTTTAAGAATTATGGATATCCCGTGCCTGGAGCAATGAAAGGGAAATTAGGTATTGTTTCTATTACTTATGGAGGGCCAATGATAAGTTATTTTAATTTTTCTTTATTTGATAATATACCTTATAGAAGATTGAAAAAATCTATTTTCCAGCTGGGTGGATTAAAAACGAAATATTTAAGGTTTTATTCTGTTTTACCAACCATGACAGAAAGTGAATTTAATATTCATATGAACAGTGTTAGAAAACTGGCCCGTTCTTTATAAAAGGCTCTAGCTAATAATACAAATAATATATAAATATCTTTTAAGAATTGAAATATAAAAATTTATCCATAAATGAAGTCTATAATAAAATATTTAAATTTTAAACAATGACAAAAAATAATATTGAAATTTTTATTAATGGTGCCGGTCTTGCTGGTTTACTTGCTTCTATTGCCTTTGCAAAAAAAGGATTTTCTGTTGTTTGTATAGATAAGATGGATGTCAAAAATCATATTGATAATAACAAAAAGAGTTATCGCACTACTGCTTTTCTGGAACCCTCAAAAAAATTTTTTGATGAAATTGGTATATGGACAGAAATCAAAAAATATTCTTGCCCTATGAATTCATTAAAATTGGTGGATACGAGATTGTTAAATAATCATCTGGCAATTGAAGCGACCAAAACCTTTTCTAATGAAGGTTCTGATACTCTTGGCTGGAATATAAAAAATAATGACATGATTAAAACTTTATTTGAAATTGCAAAAAAAGAAAAAAATATATCATTGTTTCCAAACACAACTATTGAAGCTTTTGAGATCACTGATGAATTTGTTGAAATTAGCTTGAGCAACAAAAAACATTTTAATGCCAAACTTATTGTTGGCTCAGATGGTAAAGACTCTTTCATAAGAAATGAACTTAATATTAAATCAACTACAAAAGAACTAAGGCAAAACGCTCTTACATTCGGAATTCAGCATGAAAAGTCGCATAATAATATTTCTAATGAAATTTATTATTCAGGCGGTCCTTTTACTACAGTCCCTATAAAAAATAATTCAAGTGAAAACTACTCATCTGTGGTTTGGATGGATGAAGAAATAGCTACTGAAAATTTAATGAAATTAGACAAAACATCATTTGAGCAAGAGATCAACAAGAGATCAGCTGATATATTAGGACATTTAAAATTAGTTTCTGAACCACAATTATGGAAAATGCGAACACAGGTTGCCAAAAGATTAATATCTTTTAGGGCTGTCATTATAGCTGAGGCAGCTCACGTCTTGCCTCCTATAGGTGCACAAGGTTTTAATATGAGCATTAATGATATAAAGTGTTTGTTAAAAAAATCTATTAACAATAAATACAAATTAGGTGAGCCACGGATGCTGTTGTCTTATGAAAGAGAAAGATTGGTAGATATGAACTTCAGAGTTTCAAGTGTAAGTTTACTTAATTACTTTTCAAAGACAGATAATCCTTTTTTAAGAATAATTAGATCTTCATCAATTAAATATTTATTCAATTTTAATCCCTTAAAATCTACTATTATGAAATTAGGTTTGGGTTCCCAGTAATTTAACTTAGTAAAATATTGCTTAGTTTTTTAAATTCTAATAAATTTAGAAATATATTTATTTTAAAGAAAAGGAGGTGGTCTATGTCTATAATTTTATATACAAGTCCTCCCCAAGAAATGTTGGGAAACTTGTAGATTAAATTTGAAAAGGGAGACAAAAATATCTCCCTTTTTTTAATAATATGAAACTTAAAAATCATTTAAAATATATATTAGTATTTTTTGAGACTTTGTTTCTTGTTTTGGGAGTCACCTTTCCTATAGCACGTATTGATGAATTTTGGTTTTTTAGTTCTGAATTTTCAATTCTATCTGTTAGTAAAGATTTATTTTTAAATTCTGAAATACTTTTATCAGTAATAATCATAACTTTTGGTTTCTTCTTTCCACTATTAAAAATTTTCTTAAAAGTTTTTGAGGTTGAAAAATTTAAAGAATTAAATCTTCACAAGTTTTCAATGGTAGACATTTTTTTGCTAAGTTTTATCGTTTTTGCCAGCAAGACGTCTAATTATTTTGAAGTGCATTTACTGCATGGTTTCTATTTTCTATTCAGCTCTATGATTTTGAGTTTTCTTTATGTAATAATTTATAAGTGAAAAAATTTTATTATTATCAAAGAGGTAATTATGAGTAAATTTGCAATTTATACAAAGTGGCATTGGCCAAATGGAATACCAAGCATTGAAGATTCTGAAAAAAATATGAAAGAATTTTCAGATAAAACTAACGCAGAGGATGTCCTATGGTGGAAAGCAGATGATAATCATCACCAATCAGTTATTATTTTTTCTTCCGAGGAGATAGCAAATAAAGAAATGGAAATGAGGCAAAGTCATCGAAAGAAAAGCACAGAAGATCACGATATTAAAATGGTGGAGGAATTTGTTGGACCAGTGCTAGCTCAATTGTCATCTATTAAGTAAATAATTAATTACTAAATATTAAAATTTTTTAAAATTTAAATTTTTAAATTTTTTTAAATTAAGACTTTTAAATACCTTGGCTTTAGGTTTTATAGGAACCACAGTGACACCAATGCCATTATCTCTTATATGGCAAATATTAAAGCTTTTCCCCTCAATAATTTTCATTTCGTCTTTATTTGAAAGGTCAATATTAGAATATAATCCATTTGAAATAATTACAGGTATTCCATGCCAAAAATTAGTTTGGTTAAGGTGTATGTGCCCGCATATTATTGCTAGTATATCTTTGTTTACTAATTCAGATGTTAACTTACTTGTTGATTTCTCGTCTAAACTAATCCAATAAGGACTATTCTTATTAAACTTAGGTGGATGGTGCATCATTATTATCGAAGGAAGGTTTTTATTTTGACTTAAATTTTTATTTAAAAATTTAAATTGTTCATCGCAGATTTCACCAGAAATCTTTCCTTGCACTGAAGTATCTAAAACAATTAAATTTAAACCTTTTAGAATTTGACTATAGAATAATGGTTTTTTAGAATTTATTTTTTTGAAGACTTTATTAAATGAAGACCGTTTATCATGATTTCCTAAAGCAATATAAATAGGGATGCTAATTTGATTTAAAATATCTTGAAGAGCCTGATAACTCTTTACATCACCTGTGTTTGTCAAGTCTCCACTAATGAGTATAAATTCAGGTTCCGGTTTAAGTTTTTTTATTTTTATTAATACGTCTAATATTGTTTGTCTTGTCTCAAAGTAAATTTCATTTTGAGTTTTATCTTTATGAGAAAAGTGAAGATCTGTAAGGTGAATAAATCTCTTCATTTAAAATTATTCAAAGAATTAAAATATGAAATTAATTATTTGTCCTTAAAGTACTCCACTAAGTCTTCATATCCACCAATGCGTTTTCCGTCTTTGAAAATTTGAGGAATTGTTTTAATGCCTGGAGCTTTTATCTTAAGCTCTTTTCTAAGATCATCATTATTTATGTCGAGATCTCTGTAACTAATTCCCTTACTTTCAAGTAAATGCTTGGCTCTTACACACCAAAAACAAGTTGGTCTAGTATACATATCAAACACTTAAACTACCTCAATTTTCTAATAATTTTTTGAGTCAATTTTTTGTTTAAAAGATATCACATATGTAAAGAAGTTAGATATACGTTTTCTGTAAGACCAAGCTACGTTAGCTAAGACTTGTAAAATTAATATATAGAAGATTAAAGAACACATGTGAAAGTTTATAGTTTTAAATTAATTCGAAGTACAGCGCAAAATGAAAAATTTTAAGTTATAAACAAAAAAACTAAATGATAGATTAAATCTACCATTTAGTTAGTTCGGGAGGAAATAATAAATAATTTAAATCTTAAGTTCGGTTTGCTGTTTCAAACTATTTGAATCCAAAAAAACATATTTCGTTTGAGTTTTTACAAAGAACGAAAATACTAAAATAAAAAATGTAACTATTAGAGGTGTGAAATAAATTTTATTTTGCATCAGAACTCCTTTTTTATATTTACTAAATTAAGAAGTGATGATGTTTGAAATTAGATTGAAAAGTGACAAAATTATGGAATCTTTTATTTTTAATAAAAAACTACTTACATGTATTACAAAACCCAAATATCTCAAGATTGTGATCTGAATATTCAAAATTCAATCTCTCACTAATACCACCGAAAAATGATTTCAAATTTTCTTTTTCAAGTTCAGTAACTTTTTCGCATTTTTCACAAATTAGAAATGAGGTAGAAGTCATTGCAGTACAATTAGAAATATTACAGGCTACATACGAGTTTTTACTCTCAATTTTATGTACTTTACCTATCTCAATTAATTTATCTAAAGCTCTATATACTTGAGTAGGAGCTTTTATTCCTTTTTTTTGTGTATCTGACAATATCGTGTAAGCTTTTAATGGTTCTCCTGAGTTTTCTAATAAATTTAGAACAATTTCCTGATTTCTAGTTAATTTTTGGTTTGTAATTTTCATAATTTATAAATATCAAACAGTTATCATTTTTTCAACTTACTGTCTAAGTTGGGGGCTAACATTGATAATATAAATAGTACTAATGCTACTACAATTATGGTGGGGCCAGAGGCAGTATTAAATTCTAAAGAACTAAACAAACCTAGCACTACTGATGCAACACCACCAAGAATTGATAAAAATACCATTTGAGTTGGATTATTACTAAGGTTTCTTGCCAAAGCTGGTGGTATCAAAAGCAATCCTGTAATTAACAAAACACCTATCATTTTTATTGAAATAGCTATCACGCCTGCCAAAAGTAAAGTGAAAATAATATTTGATCTATCAGGGTTCATGCCTTCTGCAGCGGCTAAATCATAGTTCACAGTAGCAGCAAATAGTGAAGACCAAATATAATATAATATAATTAAAATTAGAGAACCACCACACCATATTATAAAAATGTCGTTGATTGTAACTGAGAGAATATCACCAAATAACAAACCCATTATATCAAATCTAATAAATGTTAAAAAGCCTATTAAAACTAAACCAACCGCTATGCTCGAATGTGCAAGTAAACCTAATAATGCATCGCCTGGTAATTTAGTCCTCTTTTGTAAACTTAATAATAATAATGCAATTATTCCTGAGACAAAAAATACAGATAGAGAAATATTGATACTAAAAGAAAATGCTAATGTAACTCCCAAAAGTGCTGAATGTGATAAAGTATCCCCAAAATATGCTAGACGACGCCAAATGACAAAACATCCTAACGGACCAGTAACTATTGCTACACCAATACCTGCAACTAAAGCTCTAACAAAAAAGTCATCAAACATTATTTTTCTATTCTTCCATCAGTACCATGAGAATGATCATGATGATGCTTATATAAAGAGAGGGTAGATGCAGTATGCTCACCAAATAAATCTATATAGGCTGGGTTTTTTGCTACAGAACTAGGCGAGCCCGAACAACAGATATGTCCATTTAAACAGATAACATGGTCTGTTGATGACATTACAAAATGGATGTCATGTGAAATTAATAAAATACCACAATTTAAACTATCAGATATACTTTTAATTAAATTATATAAAGCTATTTCACCATTAAAATCCACACCTTGAACTGGTTCATCTAAAACTAATAACTCTGGCTTTTTAGCAATTGCTCTTGCAATCAATACACGTTGAAATTCTCCTCCAGATAAATTTTTTAGGTCAGCATAAATAAGATCTTCAACTCCGGTAAGTTTAAGGTTTTCAATCATTTCCAATTTAGAAATATCACCTGTGATCTTCATGAAATCGAAAACACGTAGTGGTAGTGTCCAATCGACATTTACCTTTTGTGGGACGTAAGCAACTCTATTAGTATTACTCTTAACAGACCCTTCATCAGATCTTAATATGTTCAATACCATTTTTGCAGTTGTAGTTTTGCCTGAACCATTTGGACCAATTAGAGTTACAATTTGCCCTTTTGAAACCTCTAGGGAAACTCCTCTTACTAACCACTTAGAAGATTTATATATTCCAGCATTTTCTAATTTAACTAAATAGTCAGATTTATTTGTCATTTTTTTATTTACATTCATAAATGTTATATTATAACATTGTTACTTTATAACACTTTAATTTCGGGGTAAACATTAATATGAAACAGATTAAAACATTTTTTGCGAGATTTATCACTTATATTTTTATAGTTTTATTTGCTGGATCTCTTACAGCAAATGCAGAAATAAAAGTTGTAACAACTATTAAACCTCTACATTCATTAATTTCAAATGTTATGGACGGTGTAGGCGAACCTTCTCTAATTATCGAAGGAAGTACATCACCACATAGTTTTGTATTAAAACCTTCACATGCAAAAATGATAGAACAGGCTGACATAATTTTCTGGATTGGAGAAGACATAGAAACATTTATGGAAAAACCTCTAGAATCAATTGCAAAAAATGCAAAAAAAATCTCTTTTATGGAGCTTACTAGCATTGAAAAATTAAAGTTTAGAGAAGAGAATATTTTCGATCATGATGATCACGACGATCATGGACATGGTGAGGATAAAGACCATGATGACCATGGCCACGGCGAAAAGAAAGATCACGACGATCATGGACATGGCCATGAAGGACATCACCATGGAGAGTTTGATGCTCACATCTGGCTAGACCCTGCTAATGCAAAAGAAATGCTTCACGAAATAGCGCATGAACTAGCAGATCTAGATCCTGATAATGCAAGCAAATATGAAAGCAATGCTGATCAAGCAATTAAGTCAATTGATAAAATGATTAAAGATATCGATACTAATATTAATAAAGATGCCAAGTTCATAGTATTCCATGATGCTTATCAATACTTTGAAACAAGATTTGGTGTTATGACAGCAGGTGCGCTTACACTAAATACTGACGTTCTTCCTGGTGCTAAACAAATTTCTGAAATTCAAGAAGTTATAGAAGAAAGAGATATAAAATGCATATTTTCAGAGCCTCAGTTTAATCCTAAAATTATAGAAACAATTGCAAAGGATACAGGAATTAAAACAGGTGTTTTAGATCCACTTGGCTCAATTTTTGATGCAAACAAAATGCAGTATTTTAAATTGATTAATGATTTAGGAAACAAATTAAAGGATTGCTAAATATTTAAACTTTGGTTTAA
>ENA-OSEY01000127-OSEY01000127.1-marine-metagenome-genome-assembly--contig:-NODE-127-length-54235-cov-4.682983_pt1 | contig 54235 bp, 68 predicted proteins | sample MGYA00248465_ERZ534230 | MGnify/ENA primary metagenome ERZ534230 (study PRJEB26409, sample SAMN06344110) | marine metagenome | isolation source: Sea water from surface | place: Atlantic Ocean:Southern... | reverse complement strand
TCGGTTTTCAAAGGCAAAGAAGCTACCGATAACCTACAAGATCTTATTTACACTCTTGCTGTTAGAAAACTTTTTCCAAATTTTAAAAAAAGACAAGTAGAGTTTCTGTTTCTAAAGTTTGACCTTCATGCTTCTGGAAATCTCAAGATGGCTGAAATATCAGATACAGAACTTGCTGGCTTAGAGTGCTATTTAACTGGCGTTCAGTCTTTTCTGGATCAATTCGATGAATTTGATGCTGTTAGCAATTTTGCTGGAGCCCAAGGTTATCCTGCCGACGGAAGTTTCGGAGGTCCTTTGATGTGTGGCAAAGATGGATTCAAAATATCAAAAGGCAAGCCTTTATTAGATGATAATGGTAATCCTATAGTAGCGTATATATGCCCTTATAGAAAACCTCTAGACTACATTGCCTTAAAAAATAAAGAAGGAAAAATCATAAGAGGTTTTTTTCTTGATGAAAAAGAAAATATACCAATTAACACAGAAGAAGGGGAGTTTGTAGAAGAAATTCATTATAGTGGATGCCCGTATTGGAATAAATCAAAAATAGAAACTGACGACTTTTTATAATTTGTTGTGTATTCCTTTATAGGATGACATACAATATAGAAAACATATGCTACGAGTATACAGACGAGTGCTTGTTTTCTCAGGTTGTTGATTCAGACGGCCTTCCTTTTAAAATTATTTTGCATGTCGAAAACAAATATATAAATATCGTCGCTAAGATATTATTTAACTATGGCTACCACTCTTCTTCTATAAAAAAGAAAGGAAAATTCTACTCAATAGTTCATTTTGAGTTAACCAGTTTTATTATTACAGACGATCCTGATTTAGATATTTCCAATTTTCGAGACTTATAATTTATTTTTATGTTTTTAGTTTCTTTAATTTTCCTTTCAGGGGTTTCTATTTCTTTAGTGGCTGCTTATTTCAGTATAATAGGTCTAGCCACTATGTTTCCTGGATCTAAAGAAGCTATAATAATCATGGGCGCCGTCCTAGAAATAGGAAAATTAGTGGCGGCTGTATGGCTTCACAAAAATTGGCATGACGCTTTTCGTTTTCTTCGTTTTTATTTATTAATAGCTGTTTTAGTATTAAGTGGCATTACAAGTATGGGTATTTTTGGATTTTTATCAAAATCTCACGTTGAGCACACTGCTTCTATAGAAAAAGAGCAAGCAATTATATCACAAATAGATTCTAAAATAGAAAGAAAAGAGCTTTTTATATCGCAAAGAAAAGATTTATTATCTCAGATTTCTCAAAATAATTCTTCTGAAAATGAAGGGGATGATGAGGTTATAAAAAGGCTTGATTTAAGAATTCAATCAATAAAAGATGAAGAGTCTTCCTTATTAGAGATTCAAAACAACATTTTAAAAGATTTAGATTCCGAAGAATCAAGGCTTGATAAAGATTTAGAATCATCCAAAACTGTATCAGGTTTTTTCAGATCAAACAATTTTAATAAAATAAACGAAAGCCAAAAAGAATCAAGATCTAAAATACAAAGCGAAAGATCCAGTGCTTTAGAAAAAATTGAACAAGTCAAGAAAGATACCCTATCAAAAATAGAAGTTATTAGGACACAGATAGATTCCATTCAATTTTCTGATAAATCAAAAACCTCAAATTCTAAAGTTGAAGAATATCAAAAACAGATAGAAGACTCCTACGATGAAATCAGCGTTCTAGAAAATCAAAAATTTGAATATGGCTCGGCTCTTAGAGCTCTAGAAGTTGAAATAGGCCCTATAAAATATGTTATTGGAGCTTTGGAAGAATGGCTCACTTTATCTGTAGGAGTTGAGCAAGCCGTAAGAATAATAATATTAATTTTGATATTTGTTTTTGACCCTTTAGCTATATTACTTATAATAGCGGCTTCAATTACTTATTCCTCAATAAAGACAAAAGATTTACCACCTGACGTAAAGGCTATTAGGAATAAATTATTAGAGGAGCTTGAAGATTATTTAAACGATGGAGGGATAGTAGATCATTTCATCGAAAGAAGCAAAAAATAGCTTGACAACTTTCGGGGTTTTTGCTATCCTTTACGGATAATGATCCCAATCTTTAAAAGCCACTTTTCCATAGGAAAATCAATCCTAACTTTAAATCCTCCAGGCTCCTCAAATGAAGACTCTGCTGATTCAATATTCGATATATCTCAAGATTTTTCTTTAAATAAAATAGTTCTTATTGAAGATAGTTTTATGGGGTTTCCAGAAGCTCTTAAAGTTAGCTCTGAAATAGATAAACAACTAGTTTTTGGCATCAGGTTTAAGGTTCGTCCAGATTTAAATTCCACAGAAGATAACAAATCTGCAGACTGCACTCACAAACTAATTGCTCTTGCTAAAAATTCTGAAGGAATAAAACTTTTAAATTTTATTTATACAGAATCTTTCACAAAACATGATGGCTGGGTTGACTTTCCTTTACTATCTAAATTTTGGGATAATAATAAATTGTCTCTATGTGTCCCTTTTTACGATTCTTTTATTTTTAATAATTTAATGTCTTTTCAATTTTGCTTAGTTGATTTTAGTTTTGCTAAACCAACTTTTTTTATAGAAGAAAACGGATTACCTTTTGATTCTTTAGTCAAAGAATCCGTACTCGATTATTGTAAATCAAATAATTTTCCAACACAAAAAGTAAAGAGTATTTTCTATAAAAATAAAAAAGACTTTGACTCTTTCTTATCTTATAAATTAATTTGCTCTAGAAGCTCTCTCTCAGGAAGAGAAGTCTCTATAGAAAAACCAAATATTGACCATCTAGGAAGTAATGAATTTTGCTTTGAAAGTTTTTTAGAAAAATGCGATACTTAAAATATTCAGACATAGATTTAGTGCCAAATTATAGCGAGCTATATAGCAGAGCAGACGCGGATACAAGTGTTGATTTCTTAGGCGGGAAATTTATGCTACCAATCATACCCGCTAATATGCAATCTGTTATAGATATGGATTTAGCCAGAAACATGAGTGAAGATGGCTACTTTTATATTATGCATAGGTTTGGGAATAGCTTGAGAGACGTAGTCACTCAAATGAATGAAGAAAACTGGAGCGTTATCTCTGTCAGTATGGGGGTAAAAATGAATGACAAAAAAGATATAGTCGCACTCTCTAAATACAAGCAAAGAGTTGATTATATTACAATTGACATTGCTCATGGCTATTGCGAAAGAATGAAGACAGCAATTAAATGCGTCAAAAAATATATGCCTAACACAAAAATAATTGCAGGTAATGTTGCTACTCCAGAAGCTGTTAGGACCTTATCAACATGGGGGGCGGATGCAGTGAAAGTTGGAATAGGTCAAGGTTCACCCTGTACTACTAAATATAAGACAGGGTTCACTATGCCCATGTTTAGTTGCGTAAAGCAATGCTCTCAAGTTTTTGGGGAGTCTTTCACTTCATTCAACCCAGCGATTCCAATCATTGCAGATGGTGGTATAAAGCATAATGGTGATATAGCTAAAGCTCTTGTGGCTGGAGCGACTATGGTTATGGCTGGCGGTATGTTTGCTTCCTGCAGTGATAGTCCAGCGGCATGTAGCACCATAGGCAATGTAATGCATAAAGCTTATTTTGGTTCCGCAAGTGCAGAAAATAAGGGTCACAACAATCATATTGAAGGAAAGTTAACTAATGTTCCATGTAATAACATGACTGTTGGTCAAAAATTGTCAGAAATAACACAAGACCTCCAAAGCTCAATCTCTTATGCTGGAGGTAGCAATTTAGAAGCATTTAAGGATAACAATGTTACATATATAGAAGTATGATTGAAAAACTAGCTAGATTTGATAATTCGCAAAAATCTGTAGTCTTTGATTTCGAAACCTGTAGTCTAAATTTAGTTTCGCCAGAGAATAAGCCATGGCAATTGGCCTTCCAAGTTTACGAAGGAGACAAGCTTATAGAATCTAACGATTACTATATATACTGGGAAGACTTAAAGCTCTCTGATGGAGCAAAGAAAGTTACAGGATTCAAAGATTCAAAGTATAAAAAACTAGCTCAACCTGCAGATAAAATTTTAAAGCATTTTGAAAAATATCTTTATGATGATTCTTATGTAAAAGTCGGCCACAATATACTTGGCTTCGACATTTACATTCACAATATATATAGAAAACTTTTAAATAAGAAACCAGATTATTCTTATCTAAAAAACTGTGTGGACACATTATGTTTAGCAAAAGCTATACATAAAGGGATAGACTTAAACGAAGGAGATAATTTTTTGTCTTGGCAATTTAAGTTAAACTCTTTTCACGAAAGAGGCATGCGTTTAAATCTTGGAGCTTGCTGCAAGCAATACGAAGTTCCTTTTGATTCAAATAAATTACATGACGCTCTTTATGATATCAAGAAAAACCACGAAGTATATAGAAAAATGTTATGGAAAATAAAAGTCTAAGAAGAGATATTGATTGTATATTAGAAAATTATGAACAAGAGGTTAAAGCTTTAATTCATGAAGCTAACTCTCTATACAATAAGATCGAAAAGTCTAAATCATCTATTGATTGCAATTATTATTTCAAAAGAATAAACGCTATCGATAAAAAGCATAAAGCTATTGAACAATGCTACAAAGATTGTATAATTGATTTGTAAATGGTAGTTGTTAATTTTTCAGATAAAGAAGTGTCTTATGCTTATGAAGAAGGAAAAAAAAGACACTACGCAAAACACGAATCTTTCAGAGAAAAAGGTGCTGTAAGAATTAAAGATGCAAAAACCAATTACGAATCACATTCTGTAGGCTTTTTGGGAGAACTTGCTTGGGCTAAATTTACTGATCAAGAAGTTGATACTGCAATATATGATGTAAGAGATTCTGGTGAAGATTTTGCTGGTACAGAAGTAAAAACAATAACTTACTATGGCGAAGGAGAGCCAGAACTAAAAATTCCTAAAGCTGAATTTGAAAAAAGATCTTCAGTAAAAAACTATGTGTTAGTCAGGGTCAACAAGAACAACTTAAATGCAGTAGAATTACTAGGCACAATATCACGCAAAGATTTTTTTGATAAAAAAAACGTAAAGCAATACAAAAAAAATTACCCAATAAACTATGTTGTCCCACTTTCTCTCATGAATTCTGTAAAAGAAGACGATTTTCTATCATCTTTCTCAACATACTCTGATTGTATGCCTGTTGGAGTTAGGCTTCCAAAAATTAAAATTAGCAAGAAGCAATACGAGTCTCTAAATTTATCGCAAGATACCTCCAATTATGATTTCTTAAGGGCGCTTTGCCTTAAAGGGGTAAAAGATTTACGAATTAATACCTTTGATAATAAGCAGGAATATTACGATAGAGTAAAGTCAGAACTTTCAATACTAAAAGAGCTAGGTTTCATAGATTACATACTACTAAATTGGGATATTTTAAACTATTGCCATGAAAATCAAATCACCACTGGACCAGGTCGGGGCAGCGCTGCTGGTTCATTGGTTTTGTATCTAATTAATGTTACTAAAATAGACCCTATAAAATACGATTTATTTTTTGAGCGTTTTGTAAGCAAAAGTAGAGCAAGGAAGATAGAAAAAGACGGAGTCACATATCTAGATGGGAGCTTGCTAGCTGACGTAGATAATGATATAGCCTATGAACATCGACATAAAGTTATAGAATATATCGAAAAACAATACCCAGGCAGAACAGCAAAAATTTTAACACTGAACACTTTAAGTAGTAAACTCTGCGTAAGAGAATGCGGCAAAATTGTGGGCGGTTATAGCGAGTCAGATATAAACTCCATCACCAGCCATATACCAAAACAATTTGGAAAAGTTGCGTCTATAGAAGAAGCGATAGAGCAAAGTGAAAAGTTTAATTCTTGGGCTAGCAAAAACCCAAAAGTTATAGAGATAGCTAAAAAAATATCTAACCTGAATAAAAACTCTGGAGTTCACCCCTCAGGCATAGCCATTTCTAGAGATGAAATTCAATCAATCTGTCCACTTCAATCCACAAATGAAGGCTCTCTAGTGACAGCTTATGACATGAATTGGGTTTCGGAACTCATGGTTAAATTTGATATTCTTGGGTTAAGAACCTTAAGCGTTGTATATGACGCATGCAATTCTTTAAACATCAACCCACTTGACATACCTATTGATTCTGAAGATGTATATCTTCCATTGCAGAATCTTGATCATGGTCAAGGACTTTTTCAGATTGAAGCTAGCACGAATTTCTCTGTTTGTAAAAAAGTTAAACCTAAAAATTTAGAAGAACTGAGCGCTGTGGTTGCAATTGCAAGGCCAGGAGCTTTAGATTTCGTAGATCAATATAGCGATTATGCATCTTCGGGTAATTTTCAAAGCCAGCATGAAGTATTTGACGATGTTCTTTCTTATACTGGAGGTATACCCCTATATCAAGAACAGCTTATGAAGATGGCTGTAAATATAGGGTTTACACTAGATGAATCTGAGCAGCTCAGAAGAATAGTTGGCAAGAAAAAGATTGATAAAATGCCAGCTTGGAAACAAAAAATAAAAGACAAGATAGAAGAAAACAATTTGCCGTCTGAAGCTGGGGATGTTCTTTGGCAGGTAGCAGAAGATAGTGCGAATTATTCATTTAATAAATCCCACAGCGTTGCTTATGCAACCCTTTCTGCGTGGACTGTCTATTTAAAATTTAAATACCCAAAACAGTTTTTCCTATCTTTACTTAAGATGTGCAAGTTTGAACCTACACCTCAAGCTGAGGTTTCAAAAATCTCTCAAGAGCTTTCTTTTTTTAATATTAGTCTCCTGCCACCACATATTGTTCACTCTAAGATGGATTTCTCTATCGAGGGGGAAAACATTAGATATGGATTAAGTAGCATAAAAGGCATTAGCGATAAATCCTTGAATGCTTTGCGCGATTTTCGAGCAGGGCAAACTTCTACTAAGTTTGAGTTGTTTCTAGCCGCCAAACAATCGGGTCTTAATATAGGAGTTCTTTCTGCATTAATACAAGCTGGAGCTTTAAGCGAAAATCCCAACGAAGACAGATCTAAGTTGGCGTTGGAAGCTCAAATATTCAATATTTTAACCGATAGAGAAAAGCGAAACTTTATTTCTATTTCAAAGTCTGAAAATTTAGATCTTTTTCAAATTATAAAAAATATTAAGAGCAGTAATTTTAGCTTAATAGGAGATGACGGAAAACCTTTAATAAAAGAGTCGAGGTATAATACGTTAAAAAACAAATATCTACCTTACAAAAAAATATATTATAAAAATATGAAAAGCCAGAAATTTGCGAACTGGTATTTTGAAAAACAATTACTTGGCTTTAGTTATTCTTCAGAGCTTTCAAAAGTTTTTAGTCATGAAACTAAAAAACCTAATAATTCGAAGCATTTTAAATCAATAAGCCCCAGGACTACTCAAAAATATATATTTACTGTAGCTTTTTCTAAAAAAGATAAATCTAAAAATGGAAATCTTTATATGAAATTAGAGCTTGAAGATGAATATGGCTCAGTAGATGCAATTTTGTGCGACAATGCTAGAGGCAAAAAATGTACAGAATATTTAAAAGAAAATTCTGTGCCCAAAGAAGGTAGCATAGTGACTGTTTATGGACAAAAAACTGCTTCTGGAGATGCTATTTTTATAGACAGTTTAAAAATAGTAGATCAGATGATTTACATGAACTTAAGGGACTTAGAAGACTAATGTGTATATATTAGAATGGAAACGTCTTTTAATTTTACTCCTAAAGTCCAGCAGTTAATTCATAAATCTAAAGAGTTTGCTTTCTCTTTAAATGATGAAACCGTCACTCCAGACCATTTGCTTCTAATCATATTAGAGTCTGAAGATATTTCTATTAATAATTTTTTGACTAGCTTTGGTTTTTCTTTCAAAAAAGTTAAAGATTTTTCGCTATCTTTTTCTGGCGTAGAAAAAAAAGAAAACAAAATAAAAAAATGCAAATACGGAGATCATTTCAACAAGTTACTTGTAGATTCAAGAGACTTTGCTTCCGAAATAGGTCACTCATATATCTGCCTAGAACATGTGTTTTTTTCTTTGTTAAATATTAAAGATGGAACTTTATACAATTTCTTTTTTGCTCATAATATATCTCCACACAAAGTTGTTCAAGCATTTATACTTTTGGTTAAAGCTCAAGAAAAACTTCTCTCTCAAAAAGAAATAGTCCCAGGCCTAAATCCTCTTTCATTACAGCCTGATCAAGTATCTCCAGAGAGCATGCTTGAATCTTTTTGCATTAATTTTAATGATCTTTGTGCTCAAGGTAAGATTGGCAAAATCATAGGTAAAACTAAGGAAATCGAAAGAGTATCCGAAATACTTTGCAGGAAAAATAAAAACAATCCACTATTACTAGGTGACCCTGGAGTCGGCAAGACTGCTATTGTTGAAGGCTTAGCCTCCAGCATACATGAAAATACTTGCTCTCCTTTTTTATCAAATAAAATAATATACGGAGTAGATCTATCTTCAATGATAGCTGGCACAAAATATAGAGGTCAATTTGAGCAGCGAATAAACTCCTTAATTAAAGAGTGTAAAAAAAATTCTGATATTATTTTATTTATAGATGAAATCCACACTATAGTTGGGGCTGGAAGCGCAGAAGGAGCATTAGATGCTGCGAATATATTAAAGCCTTCGCTAGCTAGAGGAGAAATTAAACTTATAGGTGCCACTACGTTTCCTGAATACAAAAAAAACATAGAAAAGGATATAGCTTTAACAAGAAGGTTTGAATCAATTCAGGTAGAAGAACCATCAAAAGAAGAAACTTTTGATATATTAAAAGGCATAAAACATTCCTATGAAAAATTTCATGGAATAAAATATAATCAAAACATTCTCAAACAAATAGTAAACCTTTGCGATACTTATCTTCCAAGTAGAAAGTTCCCAGATAAAGCTATTGACGTGCTTGATGACATTGGCACTAAAGTAAAAATGAGAAACTTAAACCCGCCCTCTGAAATTAAAAAGATTGAGTCTGAAATCTTTGATATGATCGATGATGATAGAGTTGATACAGAAAGAGAAGACCAATTAATTAAGCAATATGATATTTTAATGAAAGAATGGGAGTCAAAGCCATCTGAAAAAGTTTGCTATGATGATCTTTTAAATGTCATTTCAGAAAAATCTAAGATACCTAAAAATAATTTAACACGAGAGAAAGATAAAAAGTCCTCTAATTTGTATAAATCATTATCTAAAGATGTAATAAATCAAGAAAATGCAGTATCAGCTGTTTCTAAATCTATTTTACGTTCAAAAATAGGGCTTAAAAATAATCATAAACCAATAGGTTCTTTTTTATTTCTTGGAGCCTCTGGGGTTGGAAAAACTTGGTGCGCAAAAATGTTGGCAAAACATTATTTTGGTTCAGCCAAAAACATTTTTAGGCTAGACATGTCGGAATATTCCGAAAAAGTTTCAGCATCTAAATTGATTGGGGCATCTCCTGGTTACGTTGGATATGAGGAGGGCGGCATTCTTATCGAGCATATGAAGAGAAAGCCTCATTGCGTTCTTTTGTTTGATGAGATAGAAAAATCAGATCCAGGAGTTCAGCAGCTTTTACTTCAAGTACTCGAAGAGGGAGAGATAGAAGATAATATGGGAACGAAAGTATTCTTTAAAGACTCTATTGTAATATTAACGAGTAATATTGGTTCAAATCTAGTTTCAAAATCTACCTTAGGCTTCGGTCCTTCATCAAATTCCACAGAAGATAAAGTTCTTGATTTAGTCAAAAATACATTTAGCCCAGAATTAATTAATAGACTTGATGAAGTTGTTGTTTTTAATCATCTAAGCCAACAAGACTTAGAAAAGATTTTCCACAAAGAATTAAAATCTCTTCAAAGAAAACTTAAATCGAAAAAAATCTCAATTTCCGTAAATGATGAAGTTGTTGAATTTATATGCTCAAAATCTGCCGAAGAAAAACTAGGAGCAAGACCATTAAAAAGATTACTGCAGAAAAATATAGAAGATAAAATTGTTGATTTTTATTTTAAAAAAGAATTAGATTCTCCTCAAAATTTTCTTTTTTATTTAAAAGACGACTGTGTGTCTTACAAGATAGTCGAATAATATAATATTTTCTGGGTCGATATATGTGTATATCATATATATGGCAGACAAGAAAATTTCAGAATTTCCAATTTTTGACGGCGCACAAGACGCTCAAACTTATTATATTTTAGCAAGCGGAGAGGCTGGCGATCCTGATGCAGATAATTACAAGATGCCTTTCACACATTTGGCCCAAGATATTACCGCCAACATCAGTTTATATAGCGGTTTAAGCGGAGTCTTTGATCATCTTACTAGTGGTGCTTCTGGAATTTTTACAGAAGTCATTAGCGGAAAAATGATAAGTGGGACTTCTGGTGTATTTTCTGAAGAAATTATATTAGATGGTAAAAAAATTGTTCAAGAAAACGCTCAAGGAGGCGTAGATTTAGGTAGTACACAACCTCCTGCTGCAGGCACAGACGCTCCACCAGTTAACTTGCTTCACGGCGGAGAAGAAAAAATTCACTTAGATGATGACATTATAAAAATAGGGGGAGCAAACAATGACCCTACAGATCAAGTTGAAATAATTAATTCTACCACGATCAAAGAAACTTTTACTGTTGCTGATGGTAAGGATACTACATTAGGCGGAAACACAACGATCAAAGAAACTCTTACTGTTGCTGATGGTAAGGATACTACATTAGGCGGAAACACAACGATCAAGGGCACTACCAACTTAGACTCTAGTCTTACGGTTGCCGATGGTCAGGATACGATTCTTGGGGGTGCGACTACGATCAAGGGCGCGACCACTTTTGATAGCACTGCAAATTTTACAGATTCCACTAAAATAACTTTTGGTTCCTCAACTCCAGCCCAAACACTTCAAGATATAATTGATGCAGGAGGCAAATGGTCCGACGGAGACTCTTCTGGGGACATAGTTTATAATGCAGGCAATGTCGGTATTGGTACTTCAGATCCTCAGACAGAACTTCATGTAGCAGGAGACGTAAGAGCATCATCTATTGGATTAAATACTGATATTGGATATTCAGCAGTTTTCTCAAAAACAAACCAACAACCTGCGATAAAATTTATGGGGATAAATAGTGGTGTTGGATTAAATTACTCACTTGGTGTCGATGCTATTGATGGAAACAACAATAAATTCCACATAAACCGAATAGACGATGCTGATGGATTTAAGCAAAATCTTTTAACAATTAAATCTGATGGTAATGTCGGAATCGGAACAAGCAATCCTGTAAATGGCATGCTTGAAATATTGAATGATACACAAACGACAGCGACTACCGATTCTATTGATTTGGCAATCACACAAAATGGAAGTGGTACATCATCAAAGGTTCAATTAAGATCTGGAGTTACTCTTGGTAAGGATCCTTATTTTGCAATAAGAACAAGAGATAATCTTACTCAACTTGGTGGAGGCCAGACTAGTGGCGGTGACATTGTAGAACGGATGCGCATTACACACGAAGGTAACGTCGGAATCGGGACAACAAGTCCTGCTGGCGGTGATGTATCTGGAAAAGCTTTAGAGATTAAAAGTTCAGCCGCATCAATTCTCAGATTAAATCGAGTAAATGGTCAAGGCGCAGCAGTTCAAGATTTCTCTTTATATGCAGGGTCTACAGCATTTGAGCTCCACGATAACAAAGCCAACGAGACTAGATTGGTAATTAAAGACGGCAATGTCGGTATTGGTACTACGGGTCCTTCTGATAAGTTATCTTTACCAGAAAACTCAGGTATAACTTGGATGAGGGCAGACAATACAGATGAGTCTTCGATTGCCAATAATGAAGATGATTTAATTATCAAATCCTCACGAGGGACAGGTTCAATTATACTTGATACCAACAGTGTTGGTATTGGTACTACGGGTCCTGGCGCTAAATTAGAAGTAGCAGAAGATCCAATTTCTAACGGCAATGACTTGGCACCAAAAAAAGTTTTAACTCTTATGAGGTCAGAAGTTTCTGGCGTAACATATGCGCAACGAGCAAATTTCTTTTTAAGGAAATATGAAGGTGCCAGCACGTCAGGTATAAACACCCAGGCACGAACTCAGCTCGATATTGCTCTTGCACACTCTAATGGACAAAATGGAGAAGTGTCCAATATTGATGGCTCGAATGAAAGGGTAGGGGGTACAGCTGTATTAAGCCTTAGATCTGACGGAATGATCACAATTGGTGGTAGTTTAGGCGTCGGAACCACTCCGCAAGAAAAGTTTCACGTTAATGGCACAGTAAAACTTGACGATACTCCTGCGCCAACAACCAAAACAAATAAGCTTTATGCTAACGCTGGAAAACTTTACTGGAATGGTGCTGAATTAGCTAGTGGAAGCAGCTCTAACTTTGCTGCCGTCAATCATACTCATACTTGGTCTGAAATTACTTCTAAACCAGCTAACTTTACCCCCTCAAGCCATAACTTATCTTCTCATTCAGATGTTACAATTACTAGTGCGCAATCGGATCAAATTCTTTACTACAATGGAACAAGATGGGTCAATAGCGCTCCATCAGAACCAGCTTTTATTTCTGATAAAAAGTATAAACTTGAAATTTTTCCGATCTCAGACGCTTTGTTGAAAGTAAATTCGATAAGAGGCGCAAACTTTACTTGGTCTGACGATGCGCCTTCTGATTTAAGTGGCAAAAAAGATGTTGGTGTTATCGCTCAAGATATACAAAAAATTCTACCAGAAGCTGTTGAAGAAAAAGAAAACGGTGACCTTACAGTTAAATACCACAGAATTATCCCATTACTTATTGAATCAATAAAAGAATTATCCGAAGAAAACAAAGCACTAAAGTCTCGTCTTGACAAAATCGAAGGCATATCATAAATGTCTAATCGAAAAATATCGGACTTAACAAAAAAGACTCCAGAAAATTCTTTTGAGTTTATTGTCGCACAAGGTAATTCTAATTTTAAAGTTACATTTGCTGATATAAAATCCGTAATAGCATCTTCTGCCAACTCTAACAATAGCAATAACAACGAAGAAAATACTGATTTTAATTTTCCAGGTGAAGCAAACAACGGCACAGATACAGGCGTACTAACATACACTGTAGACGAAGAAAGTCCTTACATCAGAATACTTTCCTCCACGCCACCTGCCAATTTTTATACAGGTAGTGTTTATGAAGTCACAAAAATCAGGCTTACTAAAGGCTTAGTTACAGATTTACAAGTTATCAATAATAATGGAGCCAGGGTATTTATTGGCTACAATCATACAAATCGAGGCGTAGACTGGGAAGTAGTAAACGTTTTGGAAGACTTGGGCGCTACAATAAATAATTTAGATCAAAATCTCAATTCTCTTTCCGTTAATCTTGAAGATTTTAAAAATCAAACCATTGCTTCCTTAACAGCTCAATCTTCTCAAGTTGAAGATGCAGTTAGAGACTTAAGTGTTAATACATTTACTTTTATTTCTTCTGTAGAAAATAATTCTGGTCCAGAATTTTTGGAATACAAAACCACTCCATCCCCAAACACCTTGCTTTCTAAAGTTTACGTTGAATCTGCTGATAATTTGAGAGTTAAAGTTAGATGGGACGGACCTTTCGAAGATTATACTGGAAAAGGTTCTGTAAAAATAGGTGGTGCATATCAAGATATACCTGCTGAAAATGTAATAGAGTTAGGTGAATACACTAGACGCTTTGAAGGATTTATTGATGGAAATTTTGTAGGAGAAAATAAAATTTTTGCTATCAGTGATGGCTCAGAATATTCCGTTGATTTAATAGAACTTGGTCCTGGCCCAGTTCCTACTGAGATAATTTTTATTAATACACAAGCTGCTCCAGGAACTGACTTAGGAACTTCTGCTTTAAAAGAAGGTGACATTGTAGAAGTTGAAGCCACTTTTGATATTAGTGGGTATGCATCTTTTGATTTGCAAAAACCCAATAAAATAATTGTTCTTGATAAAGGTTTAGCGAAGCCATCTGAAATAGAAAATTTAATTTTACAAGATACAAATGATCCAAATATTAAAAAAATATCTTTTTCTTTTGAAGTTTCTGACAGGAATGGAGATTTAAGTCTTTGCATACAAGCCGTTAATGTAGCGGGCATTGTAGGCTCAGAGTTTTGCTCTGATACTCGTACAGCAGACAGTAATGCTCCAGTAGTAGTCTTTACTTCCATTGATTATCCTGTTGATCAACAGGCAATCAAGAATGGAGATACCGCCGTGGTTAATCACACAATAAACGACGCTGATGTCTTCGCTTATGAGGGAACAAATTTATCTATTGAAAATCCATCTGTTTTTGAAACTGCAAAAAACGTAACAGACGCTTCTGGATATGAAATTTCTTCAGATAATTTCAAGGTAACTGCGACTAAAACTTCCAACGGACTTTCAGTTGAGTCATCTACGTTAGTTAAAATTGCTGATGACCCGATTGTTTTAGAAATAGATTCATTACCCAATAACATTCAAAGTTCAGCTCAAGGATTTTCTCATTCTTTTACCCTTAAAGGCAGCCAAAAATTTATAGAAATACCAACTCTTAGTTTAGACAATTCTCAAAACCCTAAATCATCCCTTGCTCAATCTAGCAATGGCACAGATGAAAGATCAAATAAGTTTTCTCTTACTGTAACAGATGGAGATCAAGTAGGCCTTTTTAATTGGTCTGTAAGTTCAAAAAATTTAGCTGGTATTATAACAAATTCAGTTTCTCCAGCCACTTATAATATTCAAGGTTTTTCCCAAAGAACATTACTTGCAACGAAAGACAGCCTTGCACAAGGGCTTTCCAATAATATTGGAGTCAGCGTAGTAGATCCAAATAATTTGCATTTTGAGAATTTAAGTAAAGGAGGATCCGCTCAAAACGGTGGCACTATTTTTACTTACAAAAGTTTCCCAGCAGGAACTAAAATGGATTTTCTTATTAATTTCAGTAACCAATTTACAGTATGCGATAGTGATGGAACTTTTAATCCTAATGGTGAATATTTATTTAATTTAGATAAATTAAACAGAGATTCCAACTCAGATAAAAACAATCCAGCTCAGTTTATAGTTAGAGAAGATTAATATGAGCGCTTTTAAAGATTTTGTTAATGCTAACTTAGGAATAAGAAAAGTTCTTGTTTCTGATTTTGGCCCCCCAATAGGACCAGGCAAGAGCGATACTGCTTCTGGCCCAATTGGCTCTCAATATATCGATTTAAGTACAGGCCCAAATTATATTCTTTATGAAAAGATTGGCCCCAATAATGATACTGATTGGGTAGAAATAAGAAAAGTCGGGGAAGCTGGCGCTAAACCACATGAACCTAACTACAGTGTACAATTCGCCAGCGGTGATAAATTAGGCGGTTCCTCTAATTTAACTTATAATTACGATACAAACTTACTAAAAGGAGTTAGCGGAGAATTTGGCACTTTTAAAGTTTTAGGAGATTTACATGTACTCGGAACTTCCTATGTTCATGAAGTAAAAGATACAACTATAGAAGGCACTATTAGTGGTTATACAGGCAAGTTCACAGATCTTTTTATCGGCGAAGAAAATGTTTTAGACAAAATAAATACCGTTGATCGAAAGGTTGATACAGTAAGCGGGGACTTAATTCAACTTAGAGACGATTCCATAGCTTCATTTGCTCAACAAGCTGCAAATCTCATCGTTACTGGTGAACACCTCCACGAGCATATTGATACCGTAAGTGGAGATCTTATCGCTACTGGCGAGCATCTTCATGGGCACATTGATACCGTAAGTGGAGATCTTATCGCTACTGGCGAGCATCTTCATGGGCATATTGATACCGTAAGTGGAGATCTTATTGATTTACGAGACGATTCCATAGCTTCTTTTGCTCAACAAGCGTCTAATCTAATCACTACTGGCGAGCATCTTCACGAACATATTGATACTGTAAGTGGAGATCTTATTGATTTACGAGACGATTCCATAGCTTCTTTTGCTCAACAAGCGTCTAATTTAATCACTACTGGAGAGCATCTTCACGAACATATTGACACTGTAAGCGGAGACCTTATCGAATTGCGAGATGACTCCATAGCTTCGTTTGCTCAACAAGCTTTTGACCTTTCAAACGCAGGACAGACTTTATCTGATGATATTACTTTTGTTAGCGGAGAGTCTTTGGCTAATTTTATAGCTCTGTCTGATGATACTCATATTTTGGAAGATCGGCTCGAATTAGTCAGTGGAGAGTCTTTGGCTAATATTATTGCTGTTTCTGACGATATTACCGTACTTTCGAAAAAGATTCCCAACTTATCTTCTTTATCCATTCCAGCTAATACAAATTTTATGGCTATAAAATATGGTGATGTTAGCAACATTGCTAAATATCAAGCAATACCTCAAGTTATAACTTCTGTCAGGATTGATTCCGACGGAAACAATCAAGTTTATGCCAGCTCAGTATACAATGTTTCAGATACTGGTTTTTATGTAAAATTTAACCCACAAGTAATAGAGTCTAATAATTTTTTAGATATTTCCGTTACCAACAAGGCGTAAAGTGTATATATCGTTATGAAAAAAGTAAGAATAGTTTCAAAGTACCCTTACCCTAAAGATCCAAACATAATCTATTACAATAGAACTTTAAGGGAAATTTCTGTAAATACTAGAAAGGGGCATGTTAAATTTCAATCTACTTTTATACCCAAGGATATAGACGCTTTTTCCATAAATGGATGGTACCCTCTTTACGAAACTTCTTCTTTAGCTCAATCTAATTCTCCATCTAATGCATTTATTTCTTTAGGGCAAAATGAGTTAGGGCCAGCCCCAATAGGCATCACATATCCTGTATTTATGCCCGTAGGAGTGGTGCCCGCTTATCAAGGAAACTACATAGATCCAGGTGGAGATGAGGATGGCGATGGTATTCTAAATTTTAGAGATCCAGATATTATTGGTTCCTCTGGTTTGCCAAGCGCTGGTTATTCTGGAACAGATCCTTTTGTTACAACAAACGGAGAAAATGTTAATATAAAAGATTATTTATCTAATCCCACAGATGGTATCCTAAATGATACTAATCAAGATGTAGTTGTAGCAGTCGAAAACTCTGGAATTATAATTGGTCCAAACGGAGAAATTAAAGTTTTCCTTGGTCCTGGAGCAGCTATAATCCCCCCAGGCTGGATTCTATTTGAAGATATTGGATCAACAGATTCACCTCTACCAGAACCAAATCCGCCTTACACCACAGACCCTTTTTCAACAGGAGGCGGGAACGTCAATATTAAAAGCTTCATAGATGACCCTGACTCTGGTTCTTATAATAATACAGGTTCTCCAATAAAAATTGACACATTAGAAGCTGGTTTAATTGTATGTGATGACGGTTCCGTGACACTAACTTTTCCAGGAACAATTACTCTAGGAGATTCTTGCACTTTCTTTAGGGATCAAGGAAACTTGACTACCCCCTTATCGGAATTGACTCCAGCTTATACTGATGATCCATTAAGTTTTAACGGAAATGATATTAATGTAAAAGATTATTTAGACAATCCAGGTTCAGGCTCAAAAAATACCACAGGCGGCCCTGTTAATGTACAAATCAATACTAAATCAATTATAATAAAACCAGATGGAACAGTCGAGGTTTATGAGCCGCCGAATAATATTACTCTTGAAGATGGGTGCATTTTAATTAGTGAAATCAATGATACCCTTTCTTCGGTTGCTACTTCTCTCCCAGCCTCACCAATTCCAAGCGCAATTTCTGTTCAATGGTTTGAAGAAAATGCTCAAGGAGATTTAGTTCCTAGAGATTCTTCTTTTGATTCTGTTAATCCAGCTGTTCAGTATTGGGAAAATGTAGGCTCTGATTCAATAAGCCCAAGAACTACACCTTATAGCTCTAATACTGAAAGCGCTCAATTCTTTGAAGAGGATAGTTCTGGAAACATCTCGCCTTTATAAATAAAAAGTGTACTAATAGATTATGACTACAAAAAATATAATACCACAAGCAGACGGAGAAGGTTCTATAGGTATAAACGGAACCTCATGGGCGTCTGGAGTTTTTAATACTGGAGTTTTCGAAGATTTACTAGTTGGAGGAAACAGCGTTGTTTTATCTTCGGATTTTGGAATAACTCTTGGCAATTACATCAGCAAAAGCGAGATTTCTATTGGCGTTAATAATAATGTTGGAATTGGAACTCCAGATCCTCAAAACAATTTACACATATCAGGGTCTAATCCAGGCGCAAAACTTGAAGGTACTCAACCAAGAATCTGGCTTAAAGAAGATGACACAACTGATTTAAACTCATTGATAAGACTTAGAAATTCTGTTTTCAGAATTGATACAGTTGATGACGATGATCAGTTTCAACAAAATAGATTTACAATTTTAAATAACGATGGAAACGTTGGAATTAATACCCTTACTCCTGCTGCAAAACTAGATGTTCAGGGAGATATAAGTATCTCTGGAGCCATTGTCTCTTCTGATTCAGATGGTCGCGTTCTGTTCAGCGATCAAGGTTTAATGGTTGGTCAAGCAGAAGTTAAGCCTGATCCAGACGATCCAGAGAGTTTATATTTTGCAAAAACCCCACAAGTTCAAGATCAAGAAGGTAATCCTGTTACTATCTTAACTGCTGATAAACTTGGCTTAGGAACATCAGCCGTTTTGGAAAAGTCAGAACAAGACTTGCAATTTAAATTATTGACAGATGAAAAACGTTTCGTTGTTGGAACTAGTGGCAATGCAGAAAATACTATAGCCTCTGGATGGTATCGCTTCAATGATTTTCAAGTTAAAGGTGCTACAGATATAGGATCTCACCCAATCAATCCAGTTGACACTAGAATTTATTCTGATGAAAGTTCTTTTATTCTATTTAAAACAGACATTAACGGTAATCGAGTTGCTCACTTAGTAGGAGGAGACGAAGTTGTTTCTCCTAATAATGCTATTGCATTAGGCATCGCAGTTAAAGTAGATGACTCGGAAACCCCTCAAGACGTAGAATTTGTTCATACTGACGGAGAGAGTTATTCAGTGATTAATGGTAACAGCGATAGCGTTGGTTCTAATGGGCTCCCCATAAGGCAAGGATTTCAAAATCCATCCTTAGGCTCAAATCCAGCCCCTCTGCTTATTGATGGTGGATCATTCTAATGTCTAAAGTTTATATAGAAACTCTTTCTTCGAGTCTTTATTCTAGAACATTATGGGATTCAACAGGTGGCACTAATTACGTTGTTGGTGACAGAGTATCACTAGATTCTAGCATTTTTTCATATAGTAGTGGGACCGTAGACGATTTACATGATCGAATATATGTATGCATAAGTGACAACAATTCGACTTCGTACCCATTTAATGAGCCAAATAATTGGGTTGTAGCAGGCTCATCAGAAGAATATCCTGTTTACGCTGTAGACGGACAGCTCGGCGTTAATAGCATGAGCAATGAAGTTTACTTAGAGCATCAAGCCGATAGGTATAAAGGTAATGGCAGTAATCGCTTTACTTGGCACCAAGCTACCGCACAAGGCACAGGTCATGGAGAGCTTATTTTTGGAGACGGCGAATACACAGGCGTTGGAGCAAGCTTTACAATTGATAAACTTAGTTATACTGCAAAAAATAGCGGTAAAGTGTTCATAACTACTGACGGTTTCGGCGCTGGAGCTATATTCCAAGGGAAGCCTGCCGCAACTCAGCCCGCTATGGATGCTATAGAAGTTTCGATGATGACTGGTATTACATTTATTGTGTTTGGAACTAGGTCGATTCATGGTAATAATTTAGCATTGGGGCTTCATGGCTGCGTTATTAAAGACACAAATGCTTCGCCTTATACGCCTGGGCAGTTTAGAGTAGGTAACTCAAACTGCTATATTGATGTCGAAAATACTTCTTTTAATTTACCTAATACGAGCTTAAAATTACTTGGTTATCAACCTGTATCCCATAGAGACAAAAAGTGCAAAATTGTGGGCTCCACTTTTTATATGGGCAATTACAGCAATCAATATGCGCCAATAAATTATGGATCGCCTCTAGATATTGAAATCAGTAAATGTATTTTCGCATTTCTTACCACTGACCATTCTGATTCAAGTAACTTTCGATTAGGAGCTGCAAATCCTGATAGTAAAGATAATGTAATATTCTGCTATGATAATAATGTAGTACCCCCAACAGAAGAGGAAAATTGTCTTGTTATGGATCCTTTGTTTATCAATCGAGAAATTGGCGATTTTAGACTCAGGCCAAGTTCTCCTTTGATTGGAGGCTTTAAATCTAGTAGTACAAATGAAATTTATGTAACTCCAGGTCTAGAAAGAGGAACTTATGGAGGTTCTGACAATCCTTCTTTTTTTACATACTCGGATTATACAGGTCAAACATTCCTGCCAGGAATGAGGACTTCGCAGAATGGAGAAATTTATGAATGCTTAAATAACGACTCTTATGATAGCACAAAAGACCTTTCAAGTGATGCTACAAACTGGAGACTAGTTCAGGGCACTATTGATGACCCCTATAAAACCAGCGATTTTGGAGATTCAACTATCAATGACAAGTTAACTAGCGATCACGAATTAATACTCTTAGATGGTGACTACAATTATTTTCCTTTAACTTCTGACTCTAGTTACCCAACCACATCGCCAGTTCTTAGAGCATTAAATACACATAAAGCAATTATTTATAGCAATGTTCGGCCCGCAGGATTTATTACTAAAGACCTCGTCTTTCAAAATAGCTTAGTTAAAAGTGGATATGTAGATTACCCACTCGATGGAAGAGTTGGATTTCATGTTGAAAACTGCGTGATTCATAGCGGAGGAACATGGTGGCCACCTCTCAACACTGTAGTAAAAAGCTGTTTGATTTTTCAGGAGTTAACGGGCAACGGAATGTTTTACGGCGGATTTGGTCAAGCAAGCAGTCCACAAGCAACAGACAAAGCAATTACTTTTATCTCCAATACCGTTATTTTTACTGGATCCCTTGATGGTACTCCAGGTGATACAGTTTTGTCATCTTTAATAAATCAAGGATACAATAATGCAACATTCAAAAGCAATATTTTCTATGTAAAATCAGGATTTAACCCAGGCTCTGTTACAAAGTTTGTTAGTGCTGTTTTTAATCATGACTCGAATGTTCTCAATAACGGTACTGGTAAAATAGTCAATGAAAAAAATATAGTATTTGATGAAAATGGCGTTATCGTAGATGATCTTAGAGGCATGACATACATCGATCCAAAATTAGTTGACACTAGCTCTAACGAGTATGGATCTTACAGACTAAGGCCAGACTCTCCATGCATCGGCGGGATTTCTAACAAAAGGTTTACAGCGGATACAGTCTGGGTTCAACCAGGATCTGGCACAGGGACAGGTACTGAAGATGATCCTTTTTACTGGAGCCAATATTCTGATGCTTTTTTTGCCGCAACGCAAACTACTAGCAAGCAAGTAGTTTTTAAAGATGGAGAGTATGCCTGGACTAATGCCGTATTACAAGACGATAATGTGGGCAACTCTATTACTATGATAGCAGAAAATATGCATAAAGCTTTCTTTCATGACAACACCTCCAGACTATCTTCTTCAGGGAAAAATCCTACCCTTCGATTTAAAGGCATAAAACTTGAAACACGTGACCATTTTACCTGGACACAAGAGTGTCACTATGTACTAGATTCTTGTCATTTTTTAATTGTAAAGTATTTCTCAGCCCTTTCAATCCGTGCTAAAGGTTGCATATTTGAAATCGGAACAGGTGTAGATTCGTATGTTTTTTCAAATTCAGGCTCATTAGACGTACAAAATTGCATTTTTACCGATCATAATGATCGCCAGTCAGGACACCAATATTTCACTAGGGGCGACAGCGGTAACATCAAAAACTCTATCTTTTATAGCAAATATCCAAGGAATACTTGTTTTAATTCAGATTCAAATGCTACTTTAATAAATTGTGCGTCACAAAATATTACAAACCCTGAAAATGGCGTAGAATTTATAGATAATTTGCAGTTCATAGATATAGAAAACAAAAACTATAATCTCAGACCACTCTCACCACTCATAGGACAAGGAAAATAACATGAATCCAGAAGAAATTAATTACAGCGGTCAATATTTAAATAATACTGAATATAGAATAAAAATTCGCACAGGCTCAGACATAGAAAACGCAAAAAAAGATGCTATCTGTGGAGAAATGCTTTTAGTTACAGGCGCTAGTCCCGCTCTTTATGTTTGTACAGAAACCGCTGGCGAAAACGACGCCGTAATATATAAATTACCAAATCTCACATCGATTTAAAAGGAGTTTTATTGCTCGATGGCTAATATTTACTTAAAGAAAGTCACATCAAGCTCAAGGTCTGAATGGACTTCGGGTACGTCTTATGTTGCTGGTGATAGAGTATACTTAACATCTTCTACTATAGAGAGTGTTCATCCAGCAAATGGAGCAACTTTTTCTGCGATTAGAACATTTGTTTGTTTAGTTGACAATTCTTCAACAACTTCTCCTGAAGATGATGCTACAAATTGGATTGAAGCGGGGATTTCGAAAGAATATCCATATCACTCTATAGATGGCGCTTTAGATTCAGATGCTATAGATAATGAGATCTATTTAGAAGCAGAAGCAACCAGATATGGAACCCAAGCAACAAGGGGGTCAACCTATCACCATCTTAGGCGCGATGAGACTCAATACTCTTTAGGTAAATTAATTATAATTTCAGACACCGAAAGTAATCCTGTTTTTAAAATAACTAAAAATATAGCTGTTATGGGCTTTGCTATAGAGCCCGATGAATCTATTGAAAGATTTTCTATCGTTTGCCTCAACAATGGAAATATTGGCTCAAATTCACAACACAATGATAATGATTCGCAGTATGCTAAAATTGATAAATGCGATATATACTTTTCTGGTAATACAGGGAGCTATATGATTGGAGGTCTTTATCATAACGCTAACAAGATTGAGTTTACTGATTGCCTTTTTTCTGAACAAGCCTCAAAAGTCGGGTATGCAGATTGCACTGTTGCCAGGGCTGGGTTTGGTAATCGTAATTTTGTTGGCTTTAAAAGGTGTAGTTTCTTTTTTCCATCTATTCCATACAAAGATCAATTTTTGTATGATACACAAGGCCACAGCACTGGGCAGAGATCATTCATTATATCATGCAGTATGTGGTTTCAATCTTTTGATACTCAATACTTTTTACACAACCATAGGAGTGGAGACTTATTCAAGGATAATATATTTTATTTTTCAACATCTTCTGGTCAAGAGATTCGAATCAGTTACTCAGCGAGTAATAGCCTTGATGATAGTGCTAACAATATTTTGTATATAGCAGACAACTCAGCAACATTTAATTTTACAAATTCTCAAAATTCAGGTCATACTTCAGAGTATTATAGCGATAGATTTATAATTAAAGATCCTCTATATGTATTAAACTCTGACGATCCTTCAGGACTACAATTAAGACCTTCTTCTCCCTTAATTGGTGGACTTCTGGATAATGATAGTCAACAGTATCAACTTGAGTCCCAATATCCTCAAGGTAAGTGGTTTGATTCTAATGCGGCAGCTGGAGGAGACGGAAGCTGGGAAACACCATACAATAATTATGCAGAAGCAATAGATTCTTTTACTGGTGACGAGGCTGTAGTTTTAATTAAAGAAGGACAACACAAACTTCGTAGAGGCTATTGGAGTAGTAATACGTGGAATTATAACGTTGATCTTCCAAAATCTTATCCAGGTGGAATAAAATTTATAGGAATGGGTTCTGATACGATATTCACCACAGATTCAGACGTAACAGGTTATGGAGCCTTTTTTGTGAGTAGTAATGCTACAAGAGACAATCTCCTGGATACACCTTTCACATTTAAAAACTTTGATATTTTACTTAATAATACTACTACCTTAGGTAGGGGGGCAATTTGTGTTCTCAAGGCAGAATACATTAATGTCAATGTAAGTCAAGCGTTTAATTTAGGCGCTACAACTTCTAATCTTTTTGATTATATGATGTCTTCAGATGTTGCTCGGGGACACTATTTAAAGATGTCTAATTGCACAATCAATGTTTCACAAAGTAATAATAATAGTTCAACTAATTTTTTAGTAGGCGGCGATGGTGGCATGAAACAATTTAAAGGTTGCACCTTTGTAGACTTAAATCGAACTACATCCACAAATGCGGCATCCCCAACATTATTTATGCATCATAATTTTGGTGCGTTTCAAGGTTCATATCTTCAGGATTGCATTATTTACTCAAAAACCTCTAATACGCAACATTTTGGAACTAGCCCAAGTTCAGGGTTACATCAAGGATCACCAAGTTTAGACATTAAAAACGTTATCGTTTATTCTACAAATCAGACTGTATCTGTTGGTTCTAATTTTGGAGACAATGTTTCCACCGTAGACCCTAAATTCATTGCCACAGAGCCTCACGATTTTGATTTGAGACTCCGTCCAGATTCTCCAGGGATTGGCGGGATTAAACCCGAACTTTCAAATGTTTACTATTTGCAACCTGGAAATGCATACAATGGTGACGGTTCTCAAAAAGATGCCTCTTCAATGACTGCTGATGGAGATCCTGGCCCTTTTAATGAGTTTAAAGAAATCGTGGCTGCAGGTGTCCCATATGGATCAACCATTGTAATACTAAATGGAACATACGATTGGACTGAATCTTTTGGTAGGAATCCTTCATCAAATGTTGGTCCAAATACATGGCATGCTTATACCTTGGCGGGTTATAACTATGTCGCAGAGACAATGCATGAAGTTATTTTTGATGCAAAACTTAACCTTTCTAATGTTTTTATATATAAACCTTATGGTGGTACTGCTGGGTCTGGAGTGTTTTTAGATTTAGACACAACATTTAATGGCATTCAATTCAATAATATGATTGGCTCTGATCCTAACACAAGAAATATGATAAGCTCTGTTTCTGGTTCAGCTGGCTTAGGATCTTGTACTTTCAAAAATTGTAAATTCTTAGGGCATATTAATAAGGGCGGAGCTTATCAGTACCCATGGACAGGGGGAGGCAGGGATACTTATTCATCTACAATGCACTGGGATAGTTGTGAGATTTCTATTGCTTTTGATTATGGTGGCGGCTTATTATGCGGAGGAGACGGTTTTGCGAATGACATTTACCATGGAGCATGGAGCTGGAAAAATTGCACATTCCATATCCCCACGGGGATGACTACATTTAATGGAAGAAATGCTGCCAATGGTACATATGTTTCTCCCTTGCTTATTTTTGGAAATAATTATTCTCAGACCCAAAGAGTATTTGAAAACAATATTATTCAAATAGAAAATGGAACAGCACGTATAGGAGCTAACAGTTCCGATAAATTGCCTACTATTGAAAATAATTGCCTTAATGGAGTTTTACCAGTTACTGTGCATGGTTCTAATACGATAGATCACAGTGCGATAATAGAGTCAAAAAGTAATTTACTTGGAGTTGACCCTCTTTTTGTTGATCCATCTAATAATAATTTCTCACTAAGACCACTCTCACCAATTATAGGAAAAGGATAATAAGATGGCTTCAGAAAACATTAGCAATTTACAATTATTAAATAATACTGAGTTTAGATTAAAATTCAGAACTGGCGACAAAAATAATAGCGGCTCAGATATTAGCAATGTAAACGACGCTATAGTAGGAGAAATTTTTTTATTAAAACAAGCTAACGCTGGTGGTCATCCAGCTTTATATATTTGTGTTAATAATGAAGGTGAAATTAAAAAAATACATCAATTCACTGCATCTGATTTAATTTAACTCAAATTTAGTGTAATATATAAATAAGCAATGAAAGTAGTTAGTAAAGTAAGTTTTTTCCCACCAAACCCTGTTGAGGGAGGTTATTATTATAACACAATCGCTTCGACTCTTGGAATATATAAAGAAGGAAATTGGAGCTATCATTATCCGTTGGTTGAAGCCAACCAAAAAGAAGGAGATTTAGCTTTTAATATTAATGGATATTATCCATTATATTTCACTGAAGACGAAGCTAAAGATGCCTCCAGTTTATCTTCTGCCCATTCTCATGAAATAGATGGCGTCACTTATTATATGCCTGATGGAGGTACTGAAGGTAAGGACTTTTTTCACGGAACTTTTGGGAATACTTATTATTGGTATCAAAGACAAGGCCCATTACCTAGCTGGATTACTCCTCCCCCTCAAGGCGCCACCGTTACACAAGCTTTAGTAACCTTAACAAATCCAGATACTGGAGAAACATACACTGTTCCTACAGGAGGTTATACTGTCAACGTTGATGCGCCTGACCCTGGTTCGGCAGGTAGCTCTGACTCTGGTTCAGCAGGTTCTGCTGATGATAATTCTAATCAAGGAGCCTTAAGTCCAGGCGATGAAGATTTTACTTTTATTTTTAGTCAATCTCTAGATCTTTCTGGCTATGGAGAGCCGCCCAGTTATGCATATAGTATTTCAGGAGATGATAGAAATGGGAGTTTCACCATAGCAACTTCGCAATCAAATCCTCACACGCTTGAATTGAATGTTGGAGATATTGTTTGGTTTAGAATGAATGCTGGTTCAAATTCTGATACTGATCAGCACCCTGTGACTATTAATCATGGGGCTTCTTTAAGCACTGCAGTTTCTAGGGCTGCTGAGGTCGGAGACCAATTTATTCAATTTAATGAAGTTGGTACTTTTACTTATTCTTGCGATATTCATTCTTCTATGATGGGTTATATTAATGTATCCAATCCCGCAGCTACATCCAATCCCGCACAACCCGTTTCTCCTCCTGCAGCACAACCCGTTTCTCCTCCTGCAGCCACTTCTTCTTACGTTATTGATGTATCAGGAGATGCTAGTGTCGGGTATATTTTAAGCGGTGATGATGCTAATACTACTCTAAGTGGGTCTGCATATGCTAACCCTATTAATATTAATGTTGGAGATACTATTATACTCAACAATTCAGTTTCTGCTGCTCACCCACTAAATATTAGACATCAAAATGACGGCTACGGAAATACAGTAAATAATCCTGAGCCTTCTGGGCAGGGTACTTCACAAGTTACATGGACTCCAACTAATCCAGGTGTGTATCAATATCAATGCACCGTACACAGTTCTATGGTAGGCAATATCGTCGTTTCTTAACTAATTATTTATTATGGCTTTCAAAAAAATACGAGACTTAGAGGCTTCTTCCCAGCTCCCAGGCGGTTCACTTTCTAAAGATGACCTACTTGCTGCTGCAGATGTAAATGGAAGCAAAACTGTAAAAGTAACACCTGAAGAAATCATCGGAACCTCCTTAGGAAGTGAATCTTCTTTAGAACTTGATTCTAATGGCAAATTAAAAGTTAAAGAAGAATCCATCACAACTGATGAATTAGCTTCAACAGGGCAAGGCGCAATATCAATAACAAACATTCAACCTAAAACAATCGTCGTTCATGTCGGGAATTATGTTCTTAATGGCATAAAATACTGGGCATCTGATGCGTATAATTACAATTCTTCCACTGATGCATATGAGCCCAGAAATGTAACAACTAACCTGTTCAAGGCTACGGAAGCAATTGGCGTATATGCGTGGGCATCTTTACACTACGATGTTGATGAGCAAGTGGTTATTGAACCATTTGCAACTTTTGTGGCGGCAGCTAGGTATGCCTTACAGAATTATGGAACTAACATAAATGTAACATTCATGATTCATGGCCATGTTGCCGCATACGGTACATATGACCTAAATGCTCATACCTATAAAGACATTAGTAACTTTGATAGTTTTTCAAAGGTTTCGATTATTGGTGCTGCTCCTGGTTCGTATAGCGGGGGTGACTCTGAATATACAAATTTTGGAAGAAATTCCGCTACTCCTGGCCGAATAGATTTCGACCAAGGTCCTAGAGCGGGACAGGGCGGTGGATATAGCCTAGCGTGGTGGTTTCGCGGTCCAGTTGTGAGGGTGGTAGGAACAAATCAAATTTTTCACAGCTCTAGCACTACCGATTCAAATATGGAGATTCGATATGGAATTGGAATCAATCATGACATTGCAAATAACAGGATGGCTAGTGTTGGTAATATTAACTTTTTTAATCCATATGCATTTCTTGAAGGCACTATCGGTTATTTTTCATCAGGGAGTAATAACCCTACTGAATTTTATTTTGCGAAGGGTGGTAGATGCTTCGATGTTTCATCAAATTCGAGACTTATTTATTCAAATAATGGCGTAAACCACGTATATGTCGATGGAGCTGCCACATCTACTAATCATATAGCTTTTGCTTCAGTTGCTGAGGGATCGGCTATGTATTTTAAGAATCACGGAACTAATGTATTCTACAGAAGTGGAAAAACCTACCTGGAGTGGACTGCCCCAAGTTATCCAATCTACCTTAGGGATGGTTTTTCAAGTTTTTATACTTACCTTAGCGGCAATGTATTTGTTGGAGAATCGGGTATAGGTGATGATGAGAACGTTATAAACCCAAATACTAATGCAGTATATGGTCCTGGCTATTATCTGACTCGCCAATATCAGGCAGGAGGTATTTCAACAAATTCTGCTCATCGTTCACTTTACAGTTCAGCGACTAGTTCTGGCGCTGCAAATCAGACAGGAACTCTATATAATCGGTACAATGGCTCTGGCTACAAATCCACTCTTGCAACTTTAAATGCCGAAAGATTATGTGGCAATGATGCCACCATATCCGCCCCTACTACTCGAACAGGAACAGGTGGCGCAAGCCCAACAAATGCACCTTACGCAAACCAATGAGTGAAGATATAAATCCCACAAAACATAACAGTCCAGTATTTACTTTTGCAGGTCCATCTTGGGAAGCAAATGTTCCAACTGAGCATCAGCATCTTGAGAAAAAATTGCCCACAGCTCCTCAAGAAGATTTACCCACAGTCCCTGAAGAAGATCAAACTGAGGACCAATAAAAGTTAATTAATAAAGCTGTTCTTAAAATTTGTCTTGACAACTTAACTTTTTCATGCTAGCTTACTGGCATGTCAAACATATTGTACAAAACAAAAACCTACCTAGTAGGACATATGCAATATCTTAGTGGCAGAGATTGGCGCGAAGAAGTTACAAAAAAACTAACCCCTTTATCTATAACCTGCTTTGATCCATACAAAAAACCATTTATAAAAGATGTTGCTGAAGACGAAGCTTCTAGGCAAGATATGGAGACTTGGATGAAGACCAAGCAATATGATAGAGTTACTGATAAAATGAAAACGGTCAGGGCTTATGATCTTAATTTAGTTGATCGAAGTGATTTTATTATCGCTCACCTTGTTCCAGATGTAGCTTCTTGGGGTTCTGCTGAAGAGATAGTCACAGCGGTTCGCATGAAAAAACCTATTTTTATTAGCATGGAAGGCGGCAAGGCAAAAACTCCTCTTTGGATGCTTGGCATGCTTCCCCACAAATATATTTATAATTCACTTGACGAAGTTATTGAAATGTTGTATGCTATAGACAATGAAGATAAACCAATTGACTCAGATAGATGGAGATTACTAAGAAAGGAATATAGATAATGGATATAGTTACAATAATAGTTCTTACAATAATTTGCTCCTTGCTTCTTATAGCTAGAGGAGGAGAAGTTAGAAAATTTTAAATCTAAAATTATAATAATATTATGCCTGATACAAAAAATACCGAATGGACTGATAGAGAAATTGGAGCCCTATGGCTTAACGTAAACCAAAAGACACAAGAAAAGTATCTTACTGGTAAAGTTAACGGAGAAAAAGTCATTCTCTTCAAGAATAAGTATAAGTCAGAAAATGAAAAAGCTCCTGACTTTCGAATGTACAAACAAAAAGACCAAGATTCATCCGCTACTTCTTCTCAAGCAAAAGAAGAATCTTTCGATGATGACGAAGATATGATTTAATGAATACAAAATACGGATTAGTCTGCATATCAAAAATCCTACAAGAAGAAAACGCCAATAATCGTTTCGTAGGTATAAGTCGCAAAGCTTATACTGAGCTTTCTTCTCAACAAGGAAATGAAGTTGCCCTAAACAAGCTTCAAAATGAAATAATTCATAACTTAAAATTAACAGTTAAGATTATTGATTTTTGCAGGGCTAGCGGTATTGATCATTATAGACTCAATACTTCTATCTTTGGTATTCTTTCTGACCCTACTCTAGGTATCGAAATTAAGGATTTACCAGATAGCGAATCAATAATGGATTCGATAAGAGAAATAGGCAGAGCTTCAATTACAAAAGGTGTTTCTGTATCTTTTCAACCTGATAAATTTTGCAAGTTGATCGATGAAGAGGAAGACCTTGTAGAAAAATCCGTAAAAGAAATTAACTTTTATTCTTGGTTTTTAGACACTATAGGGATGCCAGAAAATTTGTCTGCTCCAATTAGTTTGCATTTAAATTCTCAGCCCGAAAAAGACGATCACGATACATATTGTAATTTTGCCGATCAATTTTATGAAAACTTTAAAAAGCTTTCTGCCTCTGCCCAAAAACGTTTGGTGCTAAAAAATGCAGACAATGGTTCTTGGAGCGCTTTCAATTTATTTAAGTACTTGCACGTTTACTGTTTTGAGGAACATGATTTTGGGTTTCCCTTGGCCTACAACAACTTGTATGACGCTCTCAACCCATCTTTAATAGATGGCTCTCCTGTTGAGCAGCAAATTAATATCGGTGCGTTTCATGAAACTTGGCAAGGGGTTGTTCCTGTTTTTACTTGGACAGAATCAAAAGATGCTGATCATCCAAGATCTCATGCAGCTGAACTCTCCTCCCCTATCCCTGATTTTGGCTACCAAATCAAATGGGAAGTTGATGTTACGGATAGAGACATCGCTATATTGAAATTGTTTGACGAAGATGAAGACAGTAGAATTTCAGAAGCGGAGCTTAGAAAGCTTACTCGTGGAAGGTACGAAAAAGTTACAAACAACTACAACGCTTTGTACGAAGCAGCTAGACAAAATCAAAATATTTCTCCACCAAATTCCAGTGAGTAATATTTTAGTGTAACTAACACATAGTTCTTTAATATTTTATGGGGGTGTACTGGATTCGACTAGCATTGGATTCATACACTGCAAGCAGGAGTGCGTCTGGCTCCTCAAAAAGGCGCAAAATGTTACATGGCAAAGAGTCACGTTTCAAAGCTTTCGGATTCAAGTCTGAAAAGCTTGCTTTGGCAGCTTAACGTCTGTCACCTCTTACTTTCTGACGCAGATAAGTAAGATAAGGGGTCATTAATCTGCAAAACAGAAAAAGTTTACTTTTTTCATAAACTGTAAATAATTGAAATCAGTAGTCCGATGCTAGTATCTAAGACTTAAATAGAAACTAGATAAGCTTGTAGACGTGTATCTTTGAAGATACTAGGACGCGGGTTCAACTCCCGCCACCTCCACCATTTCACAAAAATTGTGTAATTTATATTGTGCCTCGTAAATTATGAAAATTTTATCACTATTTTTTATTTTTGTATCTTCTTGCTTTGGATCAGTTATTTATTTCAATAATGGAAAAAGCGTAGAAGGTAAAATATTAGAAGCTAATTCTACTCATCTACTCCTTCAGCGAGCAAAAGATCTTCAGCGGTTTCGCATTAAAGTAGATATGTTAACCGAAGATTCCCAAAAGCAATTAGAGCTTTATCATGCGGAAAATAGATACAGCACCATACCTACGGTTCCCATTCCTCTCAATGATAGAACATTAAAAAAATATTCTGACTATATAGATGCGTTAATCGAAGCTAACTTAAGAAGCAAAAGGCTTCAAAAAACAAAAGAAGTTGATGAATATACTTACGTAAGAAGACTTTACTTGACAACAATAGGGAGAATACCAACCCACTCTGAAATCAATGACTTTACCTCAGACAGAGATAGCAATAAAAAAGACAAGTTAATACAAAAACTTTTAAATTCAAACGGATACGTAAACCATCAAATGAATTGGTGGAGCGATATGTTAAGAATTAAAGACAGAGTTAATGGTACAAATATTAATGTCGGCATTGCTTACAGAAAATGGCTAAGGCAATCAATAGAAAACCATACCCCATACGATAAGATCGTAAGAGATTTAGTAGGGAGTACTGGTAAACTTTATGAAAATGAAAAGGGTGCTGCAATAAGCTATTATCTTCGGGATAGAGGGATGCAGCCAGACAATCTTTCTCATACAATTAGAATATTTTTGGGCACCAGACTGGAGTGCGCCATGTGTCATAACCATCCATTTGATAAGTGGAGTCAGAAAGAATTTTACGAAATGACTGCATTTACCTCTGGCATAGGGAATGTTAGATTAAATAAAGAGGGAAGAGAAATAGGCGCATTAAGTAGAGCCATCAATGAAGACGCAGATCCAAGAGCTGGACTTTTTAACAATTGGCGTAATCAAGTCAGAGATTCTTTGATTTTTGGTCTTGATAACAATGGCACTGGTGAAATAAAACTCCCAAGAGATTTCGCTGAAGATGACGGTAATCCAGGTGATACGGTATATGCAAAAGCCATCTTCACCCCAAAACCTATTACTACTGATACTAAAAAACCTGAAAGCCGTAAAGTTTTTGCTGAATGGATTACAAGTAAAGATAATCCAAGGTTCACCACGATGATAGCTAATCGCATTTGGAAAAATATTTTCGGGGCAGGACTTATAGAACCAATCGATACTATGATGGATGATACATTAGCTAGCAACGAACCTCTAATGAAATATTTAGAAAGAATTTTGGTTAGTGTTAACTATGACTTGAGAGAATACCAAAGAATACTTCTTAACACCAAATTGTTCCAGAGAGCATGCAAAAAAGAAGATTACAAATCTCTTGAAGAATACAACTTTGAAGGCCCTATCTTAAGAAGGATGTCAGGTGAACAGCTTTGGGATTCTTTAGTTACGTTAGTTTATAATGATATAGATTCAGCTGAAAGAGCTTATACAGGCAATCAACCAGATTACTCTATCATGTTTAATAGATATAAAGATATGAACGGAACTGGTATTTATAATGATTTTAAAAGCTTGTCTGACGCTAACCCTGGAGAAAGAAATTTGTATAAATTAATAAACGAAAATTCTTATGTTGGTAAAAAATTCCCAGATCGAAGCCTTATTCGCAGTAGTTATTTATCTTTCCCAGCCCCAGGAGGTCATCTTATAAGACAATTCGGAGGTAGTGACAAAGAACAAATAGACAACAGCAATTCAGAGCCAAATACAACTCAAGTTCTTAATTTATTAAATGGCTTTGTTGAGAATAATATATTAAATAAAAAAGACGCGGATTTTATCCAGCAAATGCAAGCAGAAAAAGTAAAGACAAAACAAATAGAAAGCGTTTTCCTCTCTATTTTAGGCAGAAAAGCAACATCCAGAGAGTATTCCGCACTCAAAGGGTTTATTGATGAAGAAAATGGATTTAAACACGTGTCTTGGATTTTATTAAACAGCCACGAATTTATTTTTATCAAATAGTGTACTATAATATAATGAACGAAGAAATATCAAGAAGAGATTTTGCGCAACAAATAGCTAAAGCATACTTGGGAGTAAGCGCTCTCATTTATGGTGATCAATTGATTGCGAAAACCGTAAATATACCTACGGCAAGACACGTTATATTTTTAAATATGGCTGGAGGGATGACTCATGTCGATACTTTTGATCCAAAGCCAGAGAATAAAGAAGTTATGGGAGAAACTACCGCCATCAATACATCTGCAGATGGAATACAAATAGGTCACTGGCTCCCTAAAACAGCAAAGCAAATGCATTTAGCTTCGCTTGTTAGATCTGTTAACAGCAATCAAGGAGCCCATGAGCAAGCTAATTATTTATTGCATACCAGCTACCAAAAAAGAGGCACAATTATACATCCAAGTATGGGGAGTTGGGTAAGTAAACTTTGCGGCAAATTAAATGAAAATTTACCTGATAATGTAAAAATTAATGGCGGTAGTGGAGTCATTGGGGCTGGATACTTTGAAAGCAAACACGGCCCTCTTCCTCTAGGTAATCCAAGTGCTGGCATTCAAAATGTTAAGAAGTCAGGTTATATTAATGACAGTATGTACGAAAAGAGGTTAAAGGTTGCCTCCGACTTTAATAAAGATTTCTCTCAAGATTTTCCTCAGAAAAGAGTTAGAGCTTATTCTGATTTGTATGATGACGCAATCAGTTTAATGAAAAGTAAAGACTTAGAATCGTTTGATCTTACAAAAGAGCCTGAATCTTTACGAGAAAAATATGGGCAGAATAATTTTGGTCAAGGATGTTTGCTGGCTCGTCGTCTTATTGAAAACAAAGTCCGTTTCGCAGAAGTTGTTTATGGCGGCTGGGATATGCACAACGATGTTTTTGGAAATCTTGAAACTAGAGCCACAGTTTTAGATGATGGTTTAAGTTCTCTATTAGAAGACTTGTCCCTTAGAGGTCTTCTTGATGATACAATGGTTGTTGTTGCCAGTGAATTCGGCAGAACTCCAGAAATTAAAGCTGGTCGGGTTGGGAGAGATCACCATCCTTCTTCTTTTAGTGTCTTTTTTGCTGGTGGCGGAATTAAAGAGGGTTATGTCCATGGAAAATCAGACGAAAGAGCTCACTATGTTGAAGAAAATGGTGTGGATATTGAATCCATAAATGCCACAATAGCTTATGCTATGGGGCTTAGTATTGAAAAAATCACATACTCTCCAAGTGGTCGTCCTTTTAAAGTTTCAAATGGTAAACCTCCGATTTTTGATATACTCTCTTGAAAAAATTCTATACGGCTCTGGATACATTAAAAAGCCGACCTGTCAGAACGGTAATTAATATAGAGACTGCCCCTATACTTGAACTATTAAGGGCTGAGAGACCTATTTTTAATTTTAAAAAAATATTAAATCAATTAAAAGAATCTCCTCATAATTTTATCAATAAACTTTTTGTCAAGCAATTTCCTGGGCCAGAAATAATAATTAATTTAAATTCTGGTGATTTAGTTTTGAACACAGAGAAGTTTTCGTTTCCCAAAGAAGTCGTTCATGTTTCAGAAAATGAATATAATGCAAGATGGACTGCTTTAAAACATCACAATGATTTAGAATTGTTATGCCCACATCAAATTATTCGCAATGAATTTAGCATATATAGACAAGGTTTTATTATCTCAAACCGTGATAAAGTAAGAAAAAGGTTTTTTAAAAGATCTGCTAGAAACTGGCACCTTAAAACCGTTAATGTTCTTCTAAAAGATGATATTTGCTTATATACAACTTCTAGAAACAATAAGTTTGAATTATCTTTTCCACATGAATGGAAAAAATTAAATGGCGCTCTTGTGAGACAAAGCGATGCCAATGAAATATCGTCTATTTTTGAGTGTACTCATATATAACAACAAAACGAAAGGAAAATATTATGGCTACAGTAGGTGCAAACGGCCCAGTTTTTGAATTAACTGGTAATTCAACTTCAAGCGACCAAGATTACACTCCCACAAGTTATGATCCGAGTGCTGGTCATAGCAACCTAATCTGCGACGGTGTTGAAATTGTGGAAAGTATTAATGGCGAACTCTCTATGGATACAAATCCAAGTACATACGGAGCCACGGTTTCTACAATTGTAGATACCGACAATGGTACTATAAGCGTTCAAATAAGTGGACTAACTGGAAATAATACGGGTAGAACTTTTCTTATTATGCCCATCTGCAGTTATGATGATGGAAATGCTGGAGGCGAAGGAGACCCAATTATCAAAACCTTTGACGGAGATAAATATTCTCTTTAAACTCCGTCTTTAATTTCGGCCAGCATATCTAACCTATCCTTGGCGTCTTTCATTAGAGCCAAGGATTTTTCTGCATCTGCGTAAAAATCTTCAGCAGAATGTCCTCCGATTCCAATTTCTTTTTCGCCAAGCAGTTTTAGAGTTAATCTTCCTTTTGCATAATCTGCCTCTGCAGATGTTTTTAACATTAAATATAATTCTTCGTTCATAATAATTTATTCGGGCCTTTTACCCGTTGGTTTTCCGTCTTGCCCAATTTCACCTTTTCTTATTTTTGTGGCAGATACTTCTTGCAACTCTTTACTTAGTTCAAGCTGTTCAATGTTGTAACCTACCCCTCTTCCATAAAATACGTCCATAATATTAGGAATTTCAATAACTTTTATTTTGTTTCCGAACTCTCTGCATGCGGAGTATATTTCTTTTTTTACTTTTTCGAAGTCGTATGGGTTGCTTTCGTCGATCCCTCCAACATCTCTTAAAGCTATACAGCATTGACCAGTTCTTTTAATTGCTTCTGCTACTAATGTCTTGTGCCCAATATGGAAAGGCTGATACCTTCCTATTAAAAGAGCAGTAGGAGCTTGATTATCCCAAGTCTCTGTTTCTTCTAACTTTTCCATTACTTGGTTCACCCATTCGTCTGCTGTTCCATCCGTCAACCTAATGTCATAATTCATGGGACGTTGAAACATTTTGTTTGTGTCTTCGTATCTTCCCTCCATGATTCTATCAACCCAGACAACGAAGTCTGCATTGAATGCATCTCTGGTTTCTTTTGTTGGGCAAACAAAGTCTGCAATAACATAAGAACCGCCCATTCTTGCCCAATCACAAAGTTTTCCCATTCTTTTGGCGTGTGCTATTCTATCTTCTTCAGAAAAACCTAGCTCAGAATAAATATCCTGCCTTACTGCGTCAGCATTAAACCACGCTGCCCCCAGTTTTGAAACTAGCTTTTCTGCTAAAGTTGTCTTGCCTGAACCAGGCAAGCCCATAATAAGTATCTTGCGTTTAACTTTCATCACTCATATATAAATACATCCAAAAACGCAAAAGGGATCATAAAAAGCTTGACTTTTTTTTATATATTTTTTATCCTTGTGTAAATCATGAGAATTACAAGAAAAAATATTGTAAAAGGCAGAGATCCAGTCTATGTCGTAACGAGAGATAATCGTAGGGTTGAGCCCAACAATTATAATGTAAAATGGGAAGCGGAAGATCGAGCCGACAAGTTAGTTCAAGCTGTTAATACCTATGATCCAAAATCTAAGGTAGGCATTGTATATACCTCTCTTCCAGAAAAAATTAGATAATGAATATAAAGTACAAAAAACTTAATCCTGCCGCTTCAACCCCAGAAATTGCTAATAGTGGAGATGCAGGATTTGATTTAAAAGCTATTGCCATAACTTATCCAGAACAAAGTAATGGCGTTTTCGTCGAGGTTCAAACTGGTTTATCCTTAGAAATTCCTAGCGGGTATGTTGGTTTGATTTTTCCAAGATCAAGCATTTCAAAAACAAAACATTTTTTAAGAAATTCTGTCGGCGTAATTGATAGCGGTTATAGAGGGGAAATTAAATTAAGGTTTTCCGTGGATGATAGTAATACCTCTTACGAGGTTGGTGACAAAGTTGGGCAAATTGTCTTCTTAAAATTACCCAAAGTTAACCTCTTAGAAGTAGAAGAATTATCTGTTTCATCAAGAAGCTCAGGAGGTTTTGGTAGCAGTGGAAAATAATTTATTAAACTATTGTGCGAATAAATTCTGCCCATATTTATTTGTGGCTGTATTATTATTCGTTAATTCAGACATTGCTCCATGGAAGAGCTTTCTAATTTTAGGCGCATGTCTTTTTATTGAAAAATTTAATTTCAAGGCTGGATACAGCTTGGCCTACTGCGAGTCTAGAGGCATAGACTTATCGAATAAAAAAAATGATCAAGACCTTGATTAAGCAATTGCATAGCTTTTCTAAGCGCGTCAGGAATAATATAAGCAATAAATACTATATTGTTTATAAGTGTCAAGATGGTAAAACTAAAACTTATATGGTTGGAGATATAAATCTTTACAATTCTTTCAGCAATAAAACTGAAAAAAGAGATAACGCAGGTTTCAGAGCTTATTGTTTTGCCAGAAAACAAATTCGTTCATTTAGACACGACAGAATTATATCCATAACGAAAAAGTAATTTTGCTTGAAATTATAATATTTTTGCTGGCATTAATTTGCTTAGCCCTTTCTTTTTGTTTCTATTTTTATAGAAAAAAACCAGACGTAAATCTTGATCAAATCCTCGATAGAGAAGAGCAAACAAAAAAAGAATTTGAAAAAAAACTTGAATTATTGCAAGAACAAGTTATTACTTTAAAAGAAAATAATGCAAAACTTGATTCAGCCTATATTAACTTAAACTCAAATTATAAAGAATTAGAATCAAGCTCAACAGAAAATGTTAAACTCCTTGAAAAGCAGATTGTCGATCTTTCCGAAGAAAAAAGAAAGATTATTTCCCAAAAAAAGAGTAGCGAGGTCAGGCTTGGCAATATAGCCGAAACGCTTGCTCCTTTCTTAGATCAATTTAACTTTAATCCAGAACATTGTATTTTTTTAGGCAAACCTATTGATTATATCTCGTTTGGCACAAAAGAAATCACTTTCATAGAAGTTAAAAGCGGCAAAAGTCAGTTAAACTCAAAACAAAGATCAATAAGAGACCAAGTTAATAACAACAAAATAGCTTGGAAAGAAATAAGAATTATTTAACCCACAAACTAAAATATGAAAACTAAAATCATATCATTACTTACAGCCCTTGGGCTTTGTTTTAACGCCGCTTCTGCGGGAAACTCTGCTAGCATTGGATATGCTTCAGACTATTTTTACAGAGGAGTTCAAAAAGCTGAAGAATCCATTCAAGCTTCATTGATGCTCAGCCATGCCGTTGGCTCTCTTGATGGAAGCTTTCATATATGCTCCAATCAAGCTGTAGAAAGTGGTACTGATAGCTATCATATTGGAGCAGGATTAGGTACTTCCTTTGCTGATGGTTTGCTTTCTGCATATGCAGGTATCAATCATTTCGAGGATCTTCCAGGCTCCTCTTTATCTGAAGCTGAAGTAAAAGTTTCTTTTGACACGCTTTTATCTCCATCAGTTTCTGTATTTAGAGATTTCGACGACTCTTTGTATACCTATGAGCTTGGTATCTGCCACACTCTCGAGACTGATATCGTAGATGTGCTGCTTTGCGGTTCTTACGGTAATACAGATACAACTGCTAATTCAGATACTGATTATTATGGAGCAAGCGCTTCTATTAGCAAAGATTTATCGGAAACCGCATCTCTTGGAGCTTCTATCAAGTATGTTGACGCAGATAATATTGATGATGAATGTGTCCTTGGAGTAGGCTTAACTTTCAACTTCTAATCTAACCCCTAAAACACAAAATGGACAAGATCACAGAAACCTTAAAAGGCGCAATTGGCGGCCTTTTCACATTATTAACCTCAATCATTGGACTACTTGTACTAGCTTCAGTAGTTTTCGGTGAAAAAGCTGGAATGAATGTCATCAGCAATCTTCAAGAAATTGTTAATGGCTTTGTCGGCCCAGAGTCAAGCCTTGCTGGACTTATCACATTGGTGCTGATTGTCGGTTTGCTTATGAAGCAAAACGAGAAGAAATAATTTTTCTCAAATCCCGCCACCCAAGGGGAGAGTCATTTTTTTGGCTCTCCCCTTTTTATTAAAAAATTTTCCGCCAAGAATGTTGAAAAATAGTGGACTATATATTACTATAAAAAATATGAGCGACGAAGACTTTTACATTAGTGGCCCAAAAGATTATGATGAGCAAACCGATGCTTTTCGATTCGATTTGGATGATTTGGTCTATAGATACATAGATGAATTTGATATTAATACATTTGTTATGGTCGGAGCGTTACAGGAAAAGATAAAAGAATTACTAGAGGCTAATGACGGCGAAATGGATTTAGAATTTGAAGAAGATGAAGACTAAAGTTATAGGAATTACTGGTTTCGCAAGATCTGGCAAAGATACTTTTTACAAGTATAGCTCTGAGATTTTAGATAAAGCTAATTGCAATAGATATGCATTTGCAGATGCGTTAAAAAAAGAATGCGATTCTTTCCTCAAAGAAAACGTGGGTGTTTCATCTTTTACCGAAGACCTTCAAGACAAAGAGTTTATTAGACCTTTTTTAGTTACTTATGGGACACATTTAAGAAGGAAAAGGGATGAAAACTGCTGGATAAAAAAAGTAGAGCGCTCCATAAAAGAGGATGTGGTCGATTCAGAAAATAATTTTGTTTTTATAACAGATGTCAGGTTTAAAAATGAAGCTGAGTGGATCAAATCCTTGGGCGGTTATATATTTCAAATAACAAGAGATGGTTTCGGCCCTGCCAATGAAGAAGAGCACGTTCAGTCTGCTCTAATTAAACCTCTTGTTGATTTCCATGTTATATGGCCTACTCTTGGCGAAGAAATAGCTTCATGCGTGAGATATATAAAACCTATTCTTAAAAAAAATTTCCGCGAACACACAACTTTATAGTGGACTATATATGAAAGACTCTTCGCAACAAAAATATTTAAGTACAAAAAAAGGCAAAGATGCCGCCAAAAGAGCTCAAAAAAAATATGATTCTAATAATTTAGAAAAAAGAAGAGAGCAAAAAAGAGATTACATGAGAAGAAAGAGGGCTGAAGATCCAAGTTATTGTAAATGGAAGTAGTCATTAATCTTGACATTTTATAGATTTTATGTTTTAATTTTAGGCTCATGAAAAACAAAAGAGGCCGCAAGAAAAAATCAATACAGCGGAGGTTGCGGAATACTAACTTCCCTCACGAACAATATTGGTGTTTTCATTTTACAGAAAAATATCCTGATAATTCTGAAAAAGATTTTAAATGTATAATTAAAGCTAGGTCAGCTGATTTCGCTAGGAAAATACTCTTGCTTAAAACAAAATATGATCAACCCAAAACTAAGCTAAAATCTATCTTTTGCTCAATGCTTAGAAAAGATTCTGAAATAAATACTAAAAATTTAAACCTCAAAGACTGGGACTATGTCAAACAATGTTGCTTCCCCAACGAGCTTGACATATTGTTTAAATATCAGCACAAAAGGCCAGAAGGCTACACAAATCGTTTTAACAAACAATCTTGCCCCAAAAATGGCTTCAAAAAAGGCTCAGATGCAAGGAGGGCGCCAAAAAGAAAAACTTTTACAAAGTTAGAAAAATCGCATATGATATATGACGGAATATGGAAGCCTTGGCCCAAAAAAGATCGGGAAGCTCTTCTAGAAAAAATCATTATAGCTTTCAAATTAAACAATAATGTCAGATCTAGATCAGCCAAATACTTAGGTATTAGCGTAAGAGAGCTCCAAAGCTTGCTTACTAAAAAATTCATAGAGATAGACTGGGCAAAAGATTACCCGCCACCAAAGAAGATGTCCGAAGAGCATCAAGCTTTACTAAAAGAAGCCAGAGAAAGACAAAATATTTCGAGAATGTTAAAACTTGAGCCAGAAATAAAAGCTTTACTCAATTCTTGCAAAACTAAAAAGTTTATAAAATCCCATCTTGGAATTTCTCACGACTTTTTAAACAAATGCATAAAATATTATGAATCAAGATAAAGAAGAACTATTCAATTCTTGGCTATCCGAATATCAGACTGATTTTCTTAAAATAGTGAATAAGTATAGATTAGAGCGTCACCCTTTGAGTGTTAATGAAATTATCTCAGAAATTAACATGGGTATATTAAAGAAAAAAGATTCACTTATTTATGGCGAAAATTCAGTTATGTCTTCTGAAACTCATTTTAAAAAAGTAGCTTATGCTTTTGCTAAAAACTTTATATCGTGGACGGCTGATGGCATAACTCTGAAAGACAAAAAATATTTAAACCTAAGAAAAGATGGAGTCGTTTCAACAGAAGATGACGGAGATATATCTTTTTTTGAATATGTTTCTCAAACTCTTGGCTCAGAAGATCCTTTTTTTGAAAAATTTAACACTTCTGAAAAATTTAAAAATATTATAAGGTGGATCTTGGAATATAGTGAATTTCTTAGCCCTCGTCAAAAAAATCTTTTAGAATTAATTATTTCTGGTCAAAAATTAAATTATATAGCTGAATTAACTGGAGTAACTCATCAAGCTATATCTTTTTCTACTATAGAAATTTTTAATTCAATAAAATCTCATATCAAAATAGATCCTACAGTAGATTCAGATGACGGCGAAAAAATAAAAAAAGGCTACAAAGCGGTTAATTATCTCTTTGGTGAGTCTAGAGTTGCTGGTCGCTCATCAAAAAAATCAGATTTAGATAAAATTTTAAAGATCGTCTCTAATCATCCCCAAAAATACACCGTACATGAATTAGTTGAGAAAGTCGGCAGAAGGATGAATTCAAAACAAATTTGTGCGTATTTGTGCAGGACTCGAAATCACAAACTTTTAAAATTTATTGATTCAAGAAAACATAAAAAACCTCAATTGAATAGCTGATGTGTATATACATACATGAAGCTTTCGATTACTGAATTATTTCTGATTGGGGTAGCAATTACGTTATGTTTTTTGTTATATGAAAAAAATTCAGATTTAGATTATGCAAAAGAAACTATAGTTATACAAGGAGAGGCTATATCTAAACAACAAGCCTTAATACACCACCAAAGTAGATACATTCATTTATTGGAAGCTAACGAGCAACGTCACTATAGCCCAGTTAGAAAATTTCCATTATGAAAGTATCAGATTATTTAAAAGCGTATTCTTATAAATCTATTTTCAATCAAATACAGAGAGAGTTTTACCCTAGAGACTCCTTTAAAAATGATGAAATAATTTCCAAAGACATGTTTTTCCACAGATTATATACGACATTAAACTCTTTAACAGAAAAAAAATTAGACGATCATAAGCTTTATGTTACTCAATTTCATGACAAAGCAGAAAGGGTTGATATCTGCGTTCTAGATGAAAAAGAAGACTCTCTTTTGCCATTAGACTTATTTTCTTGCAGTGAAATTTTATCTTTACAAATCTTGAAGACTTTTAATATTGAAGAATCTACTTGGTTGGCTTTTTTGTTGTATAAAATTTGCTATTTTAAAGTACCATTAGATAAATGAATTTATACGATCTTCCAATCCACCCTCAAAGCCCAAAAATAGTACGCTCCGTTATAGAAATAGAAGAAGGGTCTAAAAATAAATATGAATACAATGGAGATCTAGGTGTTTTTGAATACGATAGATGCTTAACTTCTGCCATGGTTTACCCAGCTAGCTATGGGTTTATACCAAACACCTTGTGTGACGACGGAGACCCTTTAGATGTCTTAGTCGTTAGTCCAGAGCCAATAAAAAGAGCTACCGTTGTAAATACAAAAGTTTTGGGAGTTCTTGATATGGATGATGAAGGCGCTAAAGACTACAAAATAATCGGTGTCCCTACTCATTATTCAAAAAAATATTTTAATTTAAATAGTTTAGAGCCAAGCTTTCTCCAAATTGCAAAAAATTTCTTTTCTCACTATAAAGATTTATCTTTGTCAGGAGACAAAGTTAAAGTTTACCAATGGCATAAGAAAGAAGTGGCTTTTGATATAATTAACGAAAGTAGATTAAAATGAATACTTTGATTATAATATTTGGCTTAGGTATTCTCTATTTTATAGCTTGTAGACGCAAGTATGAATGGGGCATCAAATCTATACTTAAAAATAAAAACAATAAGTAAAAGTGCAATCCACTTATGTGGATAAAAAATGAATGAGTTATAAATATGTATCTTTAGTCTCTGACCAAGAAAAATATGTTTTTTATAAAATCTACAAGTCTGGGTCTTCTACAATTTCTAAAATATTGCATACCCACACAGAAACTAGCTCATTGCCTTACAAAAAAGTTCTTTTTGAAAACTCTGTGGAGCGCTTAAATGCATATCACGCTAATCTCGACCTATATTTCAAGTTTGCCTTTGTAAGAAATCCGTGGGACAGGCTGGTTTCATTATATTCCGACAAAGTCCTAAGCCCCGAAAGTGGTCTAAAAAAAGTGCCATATTATGACCAATTTATAGGTCTTTCTTTCGAGTCTTTTTTAGAGAAAATAATTTTTTCTGATTTAGATAACTGTATACCACATCATCGCTCACAGAGTCATCTTATTCCTTTTGAAAAAATGGATTTTATAGGCAGATTTGAAACTTTAAATAAAGATTTAGTCTTAATATGTGAACGCCTTAATATTACAAAATACAAAATAGGTCACTTAAACAAATCCAAACATTCTCATTATTCTACTTTTTACAATGACTATACTAAACGTTTGGTAGAAGTTAATTATTCCGAAGATATAGAAAATTTCGGATACTCATTTAATGAGAGTGTACATTAATTACATGAAAGATAAAATAAAAACAGGAATAACCTTTTCTACATTTGACTTACTCCATGCAGGACACATTACGATGCTCAAAGAAGCTAAGCAGCAATGCGATTATCTAATATGTGGCCTTCATGTTGACCCACAAATAGAACGTCCCCATAAAAATTCGCCAGTTCAAAGCGTTGTTGAAAGATATATACAACTATCTGCGGTTGAATGCGTGGACGAAGTCATACCTTACTGCATTGAAAAAGATCTTTATGATATTTTATTGACATACCCTATTGATGTTCGTATAATAGGAGATGATTATAAAGATGTTGAATTTTCAGGAAAACAACTTTGCATCGATCAGGGCATTGATATATATTACAATTCTCGCAGCCATGACTTTTCTAGCAGTGGCTTGAGAAAAGAAGTTGCCAAAAGAGAACAAGAAAATGCAAGAAAGACCATCGAAAGCTAATCTTTTAAAGATAATTGATTTAAATAAATCTATCATAGATTTACTCCCAAAGGGCGATTCTATGCGTCAGATGTATGAAAAAATGTCTGAACGATTACAGCATAGATATGATACTTACGAGCAATTCTTTACAAACCCATATACTGTCCACACAAGCTTACCTAAGTTTGATGGAGATAAAGATATTTCTCAACATTTTGGTGATTATATCTCTGGGCAAGATTTTTAAAAATAGTTCTTGACCCAAAGGGGTTAATATGTTAATCTTAGTGATTATTATGAAAATCACTAAAGAATTAAAACATGCGGTATTTGACTATGATGAAGATACCAAAAAGTTTACAATATCAAATAATTCAGGCGAGAATAGCATTGAATTAAATAAAGTTTACGCTTTTGCCTTTATGCGTTTCGTTGTGCGAATGGCTCAAAGAAATTGGTTGAGGTCAAAAAAAACCACCGAAGTGGTTTCAGAAAATTTATTGAACGAAGAACTAGAAAATCCAAATCAAATTAATTTTTTAGAGTATGAAAATCAATAAGTCTTTTATAAATAAATTATTAGATTTCGGCAAAGAGTTAGGAAAAGAGGTTTTAGATATTCAATTAGATAAATCTAATTTAGATATTCAAACTAAGAAAGACGATAGCCCCTTAAGTAAAGCTGATTTGCATTCTAATACAAGAATTAGAGATTTTTTATCTGAGCATTCTGACGTTGAAAATTACATCTCCGAAGAGGATAAAGAAATCCTTTACGAAGATCGTAAGGATTGGGATTATTATTGGTTAATCGATCCTATAGATGGAACAAAAGAATTCATAAAAGGTGGCGATGATTTCTGTATTAATATTGCTTTATGCAAGAAAGATTCTCCTATTTTTGGATATGTATGCTGCCCCGCTCTAGGAGATCAATATTATGCGATAGAAGGAAGAGGCGCCTTCAAAAATAAAGATAGGATTTTTTGTAATTCTGCTGATCCTGACTCACATCATCTTAATGTAGTCGCATCAAAATCACATATGAATGACGAAACTAAAAACTTTGTAGACAATCTATCTGATTCTTTTGGTGTTAACCTTATTAATGTAGGAAGTTCTTTAAAGTTTTGTATGGTAGCTGAAGGAAAAGCTGACATTTACCCACGTTTTGGCCCAACAATGGAATGGGATACTTGTGCCCCTCAAATTATTGCCCAAGAGAGTGGTGCAGATGTATTTGTTGCTGATAGCTTGGGGCCATTAACTTACAATAAGGAAAATTTACTTAACCCATTTTTTATCGTTACTAATACGACATTAGTTCATTAATTATTTATTTTTATTAGTTTTCTGTTATAATATATATATGAAAAGTACAGATTTAGTATACGCAAGTGAAGTAGAAGAGTTTTTTTGGGAAAAAGAAGATGTCTCAGTGCCAGAAGGAACTCCTGTTGGTTATGAGGTTGAAGTAGGTAACGCAATTGACTTCATTTTATTTGAAGATATTTATTGGGTTAAGTTTGAAGATGGCGAAGAAATATCAGAGTAATCCTTTAAATTTATATAGGATAAAATACAATATAGGAGCTGGGCATGCAGCAATGGATAGCTATCATTACTATCAAGCTTTAAATGCGCAACAAGCTCTTGAATTTCATGAGTTTAGCATGAATAAAAAGAAATACTTTTGCCAAATTATTTCTATAGAAAAAAAGAATATTTATTCAGACGAATGGGAAGATGAAAGTGATATTCTTAATCAAGAGGTCTAACTAAATACTTACCAAGGTTTTGGCTCAATACTTTAATATTCTTCATCATTTTGGCTTTAGCCGTTCTGCTCTTCATTTTTTTAGCCTTTTCATACAGATCAAGTATGTAGTCTGATGTAACTTTTTGTTTAATTTCTCCTCTTTCCATAATAATATATTACACAGAAAATTATGTTTTTATCAGATCAAATTGTATACTCAGAACACGGTATAGACGAATGCTTTGAATATAAGGATGGCAGGGGAAGAGTTCCAGATGGAATTGCTGTAGGTTACCTGAAATCGTTTGAGCCATCTAATGGTATCATAAATGACTTATTCCTTTTTGATGACATACAGTATAGCAAATATGATCATTCATATTGGGATAACTACGAACTTGAAAATGATGAGGATAGAGTGGTCCTACCATGATAGCTTTTAGAAAAGACCGATCAGAAGGCGACAAGTCTCAAAAAACTAGCAAAGATATCGCCTCAAAACTTCAGCAAATATTAGATATAATATACCACAAAGAAAAATACTATCCAGGCTCCCTGCATGAAAGTTCTAACATTTCTGATTTGGTAGAAATAGTCTATGAAGTGCTTTATAATAAAAACAAAAAAAGCATTCAACTTATCGTAGAAAAAAATGAAAATAATAGTTTAAATATAATAGTTGATACAATTAAATAATATGGGGTTGAAAGAAATTGTTGATTTAGAAAAAGATTATTCAAGGAAAATTTCCTTCATGAAAACTCCCATACTTAATTTTTGCAGGTCAAGAATTTTTAATAATGAAGATGCGAAAGACGTAGCTCAAAACGTTTTAATAATATTAAATTCAAAGAAAAAAAATTACGATTCTGAAAAAAGTTTTTACTCTTGGGCGTTCAGAATATGCAATTTTCAAATAATGGCTTATCTAACCAAATCAAAAAGATCAAAAAACAATATGTCTTTTGACTCTCTAGGGGGAGTGTTGCTTGCCTCAGAAGAGCTATGCCCTTTTAATTCCGCGTTAAAGTCTGAACTTCAAAAGCAAAGAGATGACTTAATAAAAAATAAGATTAGTAAATTGCCAAATAGGCAGAAAAATTTCATGAAATATTCTTTAGATGGAAAATCAAAAAAAGAAATCATGTTTCTTATGGATATTTCTGAAGTAAACTATCATGCCATAAAGAGCAGAAGTATTCTGTCCTTAAAATTATTATTGAAAAATGAGTCCTACAATTAATTCAAAAATATTTAGAATATATAAAAAAATTAACTCTTTATCTGTCGAAATTTCTAAACAGAAAAAAGAACTCAAAAAGCTTAAAAAGCTCAAAAAGTGAAAAATTCTTTATATTTTTATTCTATCTCTAACATAAGAGTTATTGATGGAGACACAATTGATGCTGATATTGACTTAGGCTTTTCTATATCTATAAGGAGAAGGGTGAGGCTTGAGGGTATAGACGCTCCAGAGACTCGGCTTCAGAGCAAAATTTCGGATCCAGAAGAAAGAAAGAAAGAAAAACTTTTAGGCATTAAATCAAAAGATTTTTTATATTCAATCTGCGAATCCAACAAAATATATCTCATAAGCAATAAGCTTGATAAATATGGAAGAGTACTTGGTGAAATATTTTTGATTGAAGACGATTTAGGGGTCGAAGAAAGTTATGTAAGCATCAATCAATTAATGATTTCAAAAGGTTATGCGTCGGCCTACGGAAAGTGATTCACAGGCACATATATTTTGATGCAGAAGAAATTTTTTCTGAAAAAATCTCTGTATTTCATGATTTTTTTGTAGATAGTTTTCTGGTTACGGGTATAGATAAAGAGCTAGCTCCTCTAGATGAAATAAAGATGACAAAAAACCCGAACTTCTCAATGTTATACTACAAAAGAATAGTTGGTGGAATTATGGCTACGAAACCTCTTTTAACTATTCAATCTTTTCTTAACTCAAGCCTTCATACTTCGTGTAATATATATTATCTAAATAACAACGATGATATCGAAGATTTTTTTCTATACCAAAAAGTCAGAAATTGGAATGGTTCTAAAAAAACCTGCCATCAACTTTGGCGAATGGAATACATAAGTCTTAAAGATATGCACGAATTTTGGCTTGAAGATGAATAGAAAATGTAAAAGACCTTGGTGGATTTTGGAATATAGTAAACGCAAATATGTCAGCGGCAAATATAGATCTACAGAAAAAGAGATATCAGATAAAAAACTTTCTGGAGACTGGGGGGAAGTCAAAAAATTAAAATCTCTCCTCAGAAGAGTTTGGTGGGGCGTAAAAAGATATAACAAAAAACAATAAATGCCTCGCAATAAAATAAACAACAATAAAGTTAAAGAAGATATATTGCTCTTAAGGGAGCAAGGAAAAACATATAATCAAATAGCTCAAGAATTGGGTTGTTCTAAGTCTACAATATCCTATCATTGCGGTGATGGCTCTGAAAAACAAAGAACCAAAGTCGCAAATAAAAAACAGACTAAACAAACAAAGGTTTCGAGGAAACTTAATAATTTTAAATCGAGAATTCCAAGGCGCGTTTTTAGGGGCAAAGTTAAAACCTTCAAAAGGCGGAAGCTTAGAAAAAGAAGCCACACGAAAGTCAACAATATTTCTTCAAATTATACATACGAAGACGTACTAAAGAAGATAGGAGACACTCCTAGATGCTATCTAACAGGTAAATTAATTGATTTGAATCAAACTAGTACTTATAATTTTGATCATATTATCCCGACCTCCAAAGGAGGAACTAATGATTTAGACAATCTAGGGCTTTGCACTCCAGCCGCAAACTATGCAAAAGGAGATTTGAGCTTAAAAGAGTTATATAAATTATGTGAATCTATTCTGAAATGGCGAGACTCAAATAAATAAAATGTGTACATATTTGTATGAAAGCCGAAAGACTTGAACACAAACATGTTTTATTTAACGCTACTTTTAAAAAAACTCCTTTTTCTGACGAATCTTTTGCTTGTGACTGGATAAATAAAGTAGTTAAACTCATTGGAATGGAAATACTTGTACCGCCTAAAGCCTGCAGGTCGGATGCTGAAGGGAATGAAGGCATAAGTGCTTTTTGCTTAATAACCACAAGTCACATTGCGCTTCATTCGTGGGAAAAGTGTGATCCAAATTATATTCAACTTGACGTTTACAGCTGTAAAAATTTTGATCATTTGATTTTAGTAGAAGAGCTTAAAAAAATGGGAGCCTTAAGGGTTGGTTGCTCATCTCATAATCGTTCTATTAACGAAACTAAAGGCTGGATAATTGGAGATGAAAATTTACTTTAAACACTATACTGGTGCTATCACCGCTTATGATTATTTATTCTTTGACTGCATGGCAGAAGTTTCCTCAGAAGAAGAAGACCAAGCGTTAGAGGAGGGGTGGCTTCCAGACGATTATGTGATCAAAAAAGATTCTGAATACGGAATCTCCAAATCTCATTGGTATCAAGCTCGACAAACGAGAATTGATCTTTCAAAATTTTGTGATAATGCAAAAACTCGTCAATTAAGAAACCGATGCTCTCAAATAAGTACCAAAATATTTAATTGCAAAGATGTTGATATGGATATGCTTAGAGTAATTTTCTCTAAGTATTTGAATTACAAAGATTTCAAATATTGGGATTTGGACAAAGTAGTTGTAAGCGAACCCGAAAGAAAACATTTTTTAATATATTATTACTCGGGCAAACCCGTTGCTTTTACTTTTTTAAGAGATGTTGGCTCTGCTAGTGTTTATTCAGTTCAATTTGCCTGGGACTACGAAGAACCGAAACTTTATTTGGGCAAATATGCCAATCTAGCTGAAATAGATTACTGCATAAATAATAATAAAACCCATATGTACATAGGCTTAGGCTACGAAAATGCTTGCCGATACAAAGCTGACTATAAAGGTTTTGAATTTTGGAACGGAGAGCTTTGGTCTTCAAATAAGAAAAAGTATAAAGAACTTTGCAAAAGAGACTCTGATATTAAATTATTAAGTGATTTGGAAAAATGCAAAGATTATGATGATGAAAACGTATTTAATAAATAATGGATAATTTATCAATAGAATTAATAGGTTTTTTGGCTGGGGTTATTGGGTTATTCGCATGGCTTCCTCAATTCACTACTGTTTGGCGTAAAAAACTACATGAAGGAGTCGATACAAGAACTCTATTTATTATTTTAACAGCTTTATCTGTTTGGTTTGTATACGGATATTTAAAGCAGTCTTGGGCTGTTTGTTTTAGCAATTTATTTAGCGGATTTATTGTATGCTTAATAATTTATAAAGTTAAAAAATTAAGAAATTATGAATCACAAAGTCAAAATAAAAGAGATCGATAAAGAGTTTGAATGCTCAGAAGATGAATCAATTTTAAGCGCTCTTGAGTCAAATAATATTGAAATTCAATCTGATTGCAGAGTAGGTGTTTGCGGAACTTGCAAGGTTAAATTAATAACAGGTTCTGTAGAGCAAGAAGATCAAGATTTTTTAAGCTCAGATGAGTTGGAAGATGGCTATATACTTACCTGCTCATCTTTTTTAAAATCTAATTGTTTTATCTCTTTTGATGATTGAAGATTACATAGATCATGTTTCTGAAAAAAGAGATGAGATAGGTGGTCATGCCATATGCCCTTACGCAAAATCTTTTATTAAAAAAACAAAACTAATCAATTCAAATAATTTAATGTATTCTGCGTTTGATTGTTTAAAAAAAGAAAACCATCCAATGCTCTCGGTAATATATGGCGATCCTGTCAAGCATGATGATGTGTGGTGTAATTTATTTTGCAGTCATTATCAATCTTATGCAAATAAAAAAGACCTCTGGTTAATATGGGATCATCCAAATAATAAGAATAATATCAATGGGGTAAGAACAAATAATACCGAATATGCTATAATATTAATACAAAGGCTTGGAGAAACAAAAAGGCTTTCAGACAATCTTCAAAAAACAAACTATTATAATTTTTGGGATAATAAATATTTCAAAGAAATAGTTTTAGAAAGGGCTAAATTATGAAAACAGAATTTATTTTTTTATGTGATCTTTGGTTAGAACATCGCTACTTAGAAGTAGGAAATATTATCAACAAAGAAAAGTGGAAACCTAAAGAAGTGGCAAAATTTTGCGCTTATATTTCTAGATATTTAGGAAATAAAGAACTAGAAATACTTCATAAGTTTCTATAAATCATTTTTGAGAATAAATTAGTTGTATCTAACTCTATTCTATCTAAAGCTTTACTTGAATCCCAAGTTTCGCCATCGTAATTTAATTCGGGCAAATAATGAACATCCCCTACTCCCGTGCAAATAACTTTATCCAAATGTTTCGGAAACTGTTTTTCCATCATAGGCATATGTTCCCTTTTGTTCATTAGAACTATGGTTTGGGCTGATTCGCAATCATATTCGTTGATTTGTTGATTAGTAGCCCCTATTAAGAATAAAGGTATCTGTCTTTGTTTTATTTTTTCAAAAGCGGGCAAAGCCAATCTAATAGGATATGTAAATTTTTCTTGATGCTCGTAATCCTCTGTTTTTTTAACCATCAAACCTCTACTAAAAGCCCTCATATTTGTTACATTATTTTGCAAACACAAATAATTAAAACAAGCTTCTGCGTATTTACTTCTGTATAAATTACCTGTGCATACAAATAAAACTTGTTTGAATTTTATTTCTCGTCTATTTTTCATTTTTTATAATTTCATTTTCTATTTCGTCTCTCTCTTTTTGCGACATACTTTCAAATAAATCTTTTGCTTTCATCCAAGCGTCTAACATTTTTCTTCCATTATTGTACTCAAAATCTTTATCTTGTAAAATTTTAAGCACTAAATAGTGCATTATACTTTCTTTCATAATCACTATATACACCTTTATTTATTTCAATCTTTTTTTCATGTGTATTATAATAATAATTAAATGAAAAAATTCGATTTAGCTTGGGAAACTTTCGAGTTTCACTCCTTTGAGGGGGTTAAGCTTGAAGATATTCACTACTCTAATTTAAGAAAGATTCAATTATTTAAAGAAAACGGATTTAGTTCAGAAAAAGATCTCCCTTCTTTAAAGAATAAAATATTAAAAGATATAGACTTGCTAGTAAATTGCTATTTAAAGCAATTAGATTCGATAAATGAATTAATTAATATCCATGATAGAGAAGGATTTCCTAAAGACATGGAAATGAGCAAAAGCTCTCTGTACTCCCTTAAAAGCCTAGTTGCCACACTTGTCGAAGAAACGAAAGTCTACCATTCTGAGATTCAAGAATTTTTAAGTTGACATTCTGAATAAATTATTCTAGGGTTTTGCTCAGATGAAAAGAGGAAGACCTAAAGGACATAGCCCATACATTTCAATCCCTTATGACGAATTAGGTGATTGGGTTGGGCGCAAAAGCAAAGTTCTTGTGTGCAGGAAATGGTACAACAAGATTTCAAATCATTCCGAAGATGACTTAGTCGAGCCATCTCGAACCAAAGAATCTCCCGCAAAGGAAGACTCTATTATTGAATATACTCTAACACAATTATAATCATGAATTATTTCAAAGGACTTATAGGTCAAGACTCTGTAAAGAGAAAATTATCTTTTTATATAAAAGCTTTTGAGAAAACCTCTCAAGCTCCATTTCTACTTTTGTCGGGTGCTAAAGGTTTAGGTAAAACTGAATTTGCGAAAGCTTTTGCTAAAAATCTATGCAATAAAGAAGGCGACAAGCGAGCTTTTCTTGAATTAAATTGTTCAACCATCAAAAATAATGAACAATTCTTTGATCAAATATTCTTGCCATTAATCATGGATAATGAAATAACTATTTTATTTGATGAATGTCACGCTTTGCCAAAAGACTTGACAATGGCTTTTCTAACTATTTTTAATACCGAATCGAATGCAAAGAAAAATTTTGAGTGGAACGGAATGAATTTTGAATTTAATTTCAGAAACCAAACTTTTATTTTTGCTACAACTGAGACAGATAAAATTTTTCCACCATTAAAAGATCGCTTGACAACTATTGACTTTGACTCTTACTCTGAATCAGAATTAGCTGAAATAGTTCAAGCTTGCTTGCCCGAAATAGAATTTTTGGGCGACTGCGCCAAAGAAGTTGCCTCTACAATTAGAGGTAATGCTAGAAGCGCGGTCAAGAGATCGAAAGAAATTGATCTATATTGTAGCTCAAAAGGTCAAGCAACTTTTAGTTCCGAAGACTTTAAAGACCTTAGTTCTCAAATAGGCATATTACCAATGGGTTTAACAAATACAGAGAAACAAGTTCTTGAAGTATTAAAGCAAGTTGGATCAGCTACCCTAACAGGTCTTTCGGCTAGATTAGGTTTAAGCAAAACTTGTTTACAAAGAGATCACGAATTATATCTATTGAATAAAAATTTGATTGAGATTGATGGTCAAAGAAAAATTACCATGCAAGGTCGTCAAATTTATAACTCTATAATTCAAGTATAATTAATTTTTTTTTAAATATTAATTTA
>ENA-OSEY01000126-OSEY01000126.1-marine-metagenome-genome-assembly--contig:-NODE-126-length-54287-cov-9.304778_pt1 | contig 54287 bp, 58 predicted proteins | sample MGYA00248465_ERZ534230 | MGnify/ENA primary metagenome ERZ534230 (study PRJEB26409, sample SAMN06344110) | marine metagenome | isolation source: Sea water from surface | place: Atlantic Ocean:Southern... | reverse complement strand
ATTAATTTATTTTCAGCTTGACTAAAAGTATCTTCTATTTCAAAAGTATCTGAGTCCTTAGCAATATTTGAAATATCTGAAGCTGTGGATATTAGTTTTCTGAGATTTGATGTCTGTTTAACTATATCTGTATAGTTGTCGAAATTCGCTGTTCCCGGAGTATCTTTAGCTAATTGTCGAATATATTCATTCTGATTAAAATTTGATAAAGAGGAGATGTCAGGATCACTCGTCAAAGATTCAATTAAAGTGACAGTATCAATTTCACTTCCATGATCTCTTAAGCGTCTGATTGCTCGATAAATAAGTTGGTGTTCCAAAAGGATAAAATCTTTTTCATCAACTGTAACAGATACAGTGTCCCATAAGTCAGGTTTTAATAACAAACCCCCCAGTACTGCTTTTTCAGCTTCTAAAGAGGATGGTTGGTCAAATTCTTTTCTCATGAACAGTTTGATATTCTCCCATCTCAAACCGTTTTAGACAAATTTGTATTTTATTTTTCAGGTTTTAAAAGAACGTTTATCTTAGAAATTACCTCGGGGTGGAGCTCTATATCCAATTCAAAATTTCCGAGATCTTTTAAAACACCTTCTGGAAGTCTTATAGCTTGTCTATCTATTTCAAAACCATTTTCGATTAAAGACTCTGATATTTCTTTGGTCCCAATTGATCCATACATTACCTCTTCTTCAGTAACTGCGACTTGAATTTCCAAGGTAAATCCAGATAACTTATTATCGAGATCTTTTGCTTCAGTTATTTTTTTATTTTCTATCTCAGCAATCTGTGCTTTTTCAGCCTCATATACTTTTAGATTTTCTTCAGTTGCTGGAATGGCTTTGCCAGAAGGCATAAGAAAGTTTCTCCCATATCCAGCTTTGACATTAACAAGGTCGCCAGGCGCACCAAGTCCTGTAATGGTTTCTTTTAAAATAACTTTCATTTTTCTAAATTCTGTGGCTATCCGTATAGGGCAAAAGCGCTAATTGTCTAGCTCTTTTTATAGCTTTGGTTAATTGCCTTTGATATTTTGCAGTGGTTCCAGTCATTCTTGCAGGAGAAATTTTTCCCATTTCGTTAATAAATTTTGATAAAAGCTCAACATCCTTATAGTCTATTTCCTCTACATTAGCAGCAGTAAACTGACAAGTTCTTTTTGATTTGATCAAAGTTTCTTGGTTTTGAGACCCTCTTTTTTCAGTTTTTTTTCTCATGACATTTTTTTTATTTACTCCTTATCAGATTCTGATGATTCTAATTCCGAAGAGGCGTTAGTTTCTTCTTTAGAATTATTTTTTGATTCATTAGGTTTTTTATCTTCCGCTGTTTGATCTATCATTTCATTAGATTTTTGTACATTTTGAGTTTGGGTGAACAAAGACGACGGCTCAGTTTCAGCTCTTTTCTTTTTTACGATAGAAGATCTCATAATAGATTCTTCGAATTTAAATAGTGATTCAATATCTTTTAAACTTTCTGAATTGCATTCGATGTTTAAAAGGAAATAATGCCCCGAATTTTTATCGTTGATTGGATATGCAAGCTTTCTAATTCCAATGTCTTCTGACCTATGAGTGATTCCTTTTATCGACGTAACAGTATCCAAGCATTTATTAAATAACTTGGCTTCTTTATCTAATTGTGGATCAACCACAAATACTATTTCGTAATGATTCATTTTTTATTGTCTCCTTATGGGTTTGAATCTTATGGAAGACTCAAGAAAACAGCGCAAGTGTACATACTGCTAACAATCTAATCAAGAGAGTCATTAATAATTTTTAGCACTAATTGATCAAATTCGTAGCCTGCATATTTAGCAGCTTTGGGTACTAAGCTAGTACTAGTCATTCCAGGCACGGTGTTAAGCTCGAGAAAATAAAAATTTTCTCCATCATCAATTAGGTCGGTTCTTGACCAACCTTTACATCCAAATTCTTTATTAATTGAAGAAATATATTCATTTAATTTTTTTTGTCTCGATGAAGAATAAGTAGCTTCTATGTACTTCGTATTATTTGAATTATATTTGGCTTTAAAATCATAGAAATTGTCGTCTGGAATTATTTCAATAGCGGGGAAAATCTCTTTACCAACTTGAGCGACTGTAATTTCTTTTCCTGAAATGTATTCTTCCAACATAAATTCACCATATTTAAGAGTTTTTTCCACTGCAGCCTTAACGTATTCCTGTTTATTTTCAACTATTGAGACTCCAATACTTGATCCCTCATTAACAGGTTTTACAACAATTTTTTTGACTGTCTTATCATTTTTAATAATTGTTTTTTGATCGAAATCCCAAGTAAATTGTTTAGGAGTAATTATACTTTTCGGTAGGTAAGATTTTGCCAAAGTTTTATTGAAAGTTTTTTTACAAGCTTCAGCACCACTTCCAGAGAAATTTATTTTTGATTCATCCAAAAAATTCTGTAACTCTCCATCTTCGCCCCCTAACCCATGGATTAAGATAAAAATAAAATCAAAATTTTTGTAAGTGTCTTTTGATAGAAGTTTTTGCTTATTTTCTATATTAAGGATAGAAGACTTATACCCCTTCTTAATAAGTGCATTGTTTACAGCCTTTGCGCTTTTCAAAGAAATATCTCTTTCATTAGAATACCCCCCTCCCAAAATACCAAATTTTATTTTCTGCGAAATTTCCATTTTTTTATTTAAATCTTGAAGCTAAAAGTGAAGTATTCCCCGCTCCTTGAGTGAGAAAAATATATTTTTCATCTTTGAATTTATTAAATTCTTGAAAGGCTTCATCAATTCCATTGACCAAAGTTGAATTCTTATTCAATTTCTTTATCTCTCTAAATAAATCTTCTGAAGAATAATTTTTAATAGGTAGTTCGCTTGCGGAATAAATCTCAAGAAGAATTAAATTATCTACTTTGGATAATACTTCGATAAATTCTTGAAAAAGCGCTTTAGTTCTTGTGTATCTATGAGGTTGGAAAGCCATAACCATTTCTTTTTCAGGCCAAATTCTTTTTATTGTTTTTATCGTATTGATTAACTCAGTTGGGTGATGCCCGTAATCATCTATAAGAATAATTTTTTTTAGAAAAACGTTTTTGTTTATTATTTCAAACCTTCTTTCAACTTGAGGAAAACTGATCAAAGATTTTTGAATATTTTTATAATCTATCCCTTCATCAAAAGATAAAATAATTGCAGCTACAGCGTTAAGAACGTTATGTTCCCCAAAGATTTTTATTTTGAATTGAAATGTCAAATTTTTGATTTTATCTTTCAAATGAAAGAATGAACCTTCATCATTTTGTGAATAATTTGTAATCTGATAATCAGATTCCTCATTGAAACCATATGTAAAGATATTATTCTCAGTTTCAATATTAGAGAATAAAGAAATTACTTCATCATGGACGAGAGTCTTATATTTAACTTTTTTTAAAAAGTCTTCGAAAGCAGACACTAAATTTTCGAAAGAGTTTTTATAGGATGCTAAATGATCATTATCTATGCTGGTTACTACTGCTTTATCTGGGCTAAATAATAAAAAACTTCCATCGCTCTCATCTGCCTCAGCAAGAATATGTTTGCCATTTCCTAATTTCGCATTCGACTCAAATGAGCTAACCTTCCCACCAATTATATAAGTGGGGTCTAGTTTATTTTCTTTAAAAATGTGAGCGGTAATACAAGTTGTTGTAGTTTTACCATGGCTTCCAGCAAAAATTATGCTTTCTCTGAGCTCAGATAAAAAAGCTAACATTTCTGCTCTTTGAATTACCTTAATACCTTTTTTTTCAGCCTCTACAAGCTCAGGGTTATTAATTTTAATCGCTGAAGAAAAGACAACCAAATCGACGTCTTTTAGATTTTCTGCGCTATGAAAATCATAAAAATCTAATCCTATTTTTTCAAGTCTTTTGGTTATAGTTGATGGAGTATTATCAGATCCAGATATTTTGTAATTCATATTGAGCAATATCTCAGCAATACCACTCATTCCAGCCCCTCCAACTCCTATGAAATGAATTTTTTTTAAATTATTTGTACCAAGCATTTATTTCATTAAATATTATTGATTCAGCATCTTTCAATTCTATTTTTTTTATATTTTCTCTTTTTTCATAAATCAAATTTTTATTATTTATAATTTCAACTAAAAGCTCTCTTAATTCATTTTTAAAATTTTCTGATTCTTCTATAAGCCATGCAGCATCTAGGGACGATAAATAACTTGCATTTTCTTTTTGATGATCGTCTATAGAAACTTTTATAGGAACAAAAACTCCAACTGATCTAGAAGCAATTATTTCCGAAACAGTTAATGCTCCGGAACGACATATTATGATATCTGCCCACTGATAAGCGCTTTCAATATCTTCTATAAATGCTTGAACGGTTACTTCCCCTATGAATGTAGAATAATTATCTTTAACTTTAGTCTCATTTTTGTATCCAGATTGATGCTTAACTTCTAATGAGTTGTTCTCTATAAATTCTTTAAACGTTTCAGGAATTAATTCATTTAGAAACATTGAACCCTGGCTTCCACCAAGAACTAATACTTTTAAGCAAGAAGAATTGTTCAAGCTATTTTCTTTTTCTTTTATTTTTCCAACTGGATTTCCGGTGTTTATTAAATCTATAAAATTTTTTTCATATTTTTCAAAAAAATTTTTTGTCTTTTCGAATCCACAAAATATCTTTGATACTTTATTGGTAGATAAAAGTAACCTTGATACTGAACCAGGGATTGTATTTTGTTCTTGAAGAAAAACTGGACCTTTGAAATAAAAGAAAGCAATCAAAGATACATATCCTCCAAAAACTAGCATTGGAGAATTTTGTTTATTAAATGGATTTGAATAAAAAATAAAAATTAAACCGCTTAGGATAAAAGCAATCAAGGCTTTTAATTTTGTAAAAAAACCTTTTCCTCTAAATCCATATAACGGAACTTGTATAAAATTTATTCCTAAGTCTTTGCAAATCTTTTTTTCAGGACCTCGACTAGTACCTATCCAATTAATTTTAAATCCGTTATTAAGGTATTTTTGAGCTACCCGTTTAGCCGGAAAAACATGCCCTCCTGTGCCTCCAGCAACAATATAAATTGTTTTTAGATCAGCCACTCATCACCTTTCTATTAATTTCTGAACTTTCTTTAAGCTCTAAATTAATTCTAAGAAGTAAAGCTATTAAAGCAAACATTAGCATTAAATTTGTACCTCCAAAACTGATGAAAGGCAATGTGATACCTTTTGTTGGTAGCATGCCACTTGAAACACCAACATTAATAAAAACATGAAATGCTAAACAAACTCCCACGCCATAAGAAACAAAAGATTCAAAATAATTTTCTTTTAATCTCGAATTCCTTCCCAAAGCAAAAGACTTAAATATCAAGTATCCATACACGCCAATTAGAAAGATACAAAATATTAAACCTAGTTCTTCTGCAATAATTGCAAAGATAAAATCCGTTTGTGCATCAGGTAAGTAATGATATTTTTGTAAACTTTCTCCCAGACCTACTCCAAATAAATCTCCTCTACTAAAGGCAATTAAAGCTTGCGAAAGTTGATATCCTCCTTCACCGTATGCGCTCCAAGGATCAACAAAGCTTAAAATTCTTTGCATTCTCCAAGGCACTAATATGATCATACTGACAAAGACAGATAATCCCATAATCAAGATTATTAACATATGTTTAACTGGCGCTCCGGCAATAAACATTATTGATAAAGATATTAGAAAAATTACAGCAGAGGAACCAAGATCCGGTTCAAGCAAAACTAAAGCGATAGCAGAAACTACAACGCATACTGGTTTCCAAAACCCTAACCATTGTTCTTTAAATTCTGTCATTCTTCTAAAACAGTAAGATGAAATATAAATAATTAAAGCAAATTTCATTAATTCAGATGGTTGAAAAGAAAAACCTAAAACCCTTATCCATCTTGAAGCTCCATTAGCTTCAAATCCTATTATTGGGAAAAAAACTAATGTTAATAGCAAAAAAGAAAATAATACTAAAACGATATCAACAGATTTCCATATTTCTAATGAGAACCTAAAAACAAATAAGCCCACTATCAAAGATAAAATTAGCTTAAAGATATGATTGAAAGTCATTGACAAAGACCCTTCAGTCAAAGGAATCGTAACGGAAGCTACCATAATGATTCCTAACATACTTAAAAAGAATACTGATATTGAGATTCCTAGATCAAAATCTGAAAATTTTAAATCTCTATAAAATTCTCCAAAAAAAATTCTTTGAAGCTTAGATTGAGTTAAAGTTTCTCTCATCAATAATCATTTTTTTAAATTTTTCCCCTCTCTCTTCAAAATTTTTAAACATATCAAAGCTAGCACAAGCGGGAGAGAATAAAATAGATGAACAAGGCTCAGAAATTTTTAAACAAGTTGAAATTGCCTCCTCGAAGCTATTTGCAAGGTATTTATTAAAATTATCTAATTTTTTTTCTATTTTTTCTTTATCTTCACCAAATATGACTACTGCACTGCAATATTTTTTAATATTTTCCGCCAGTTCTGAAAAGTCAGCTCCTTTCCCTTGCCCGCCGCATATTAGATAAATCTTAGTTTTTCCTTTTAAAGAATTAATGGCAGCTATAGTTGCACCACAATTCGTAGCCTTAGAGTCATTAAAATAAATTCTATTCAACTCATCTTTATAAAACTCTTCCATTCTATGCATCGGCTTAAACTTATTTTCTTCTAGTTCTTTGAAAGAATAATGAAGACCTAAGTTATCTAAGGTTTTTTTCACAGCTTTTAGATTTTGAGTATCTATATCTGGATTAGACTCAAAATAATCACTAAGCCCTTTCTCGATGTTTTGATCATCTTTATTACCTATAGATATCTTGCAGTTTTTAAAGATTGAATTTTTAATTCTTACATAATTATCAAATGTTTTATGTCTGTCTAGATGATCCTCAGAAATATTCAATAATAAAGATAATTCTGATTTTAAACTTTTAGAAATATCTAAGTGGAAACTTGATACTTCGATTACAAAATAATCTTTGCGTTCATTAACATATTCTAAAACTGGATTGCCTAAGTTACCGATCGCTTTGGATGTAAGTCCTTTCTGAGATATAAATTTTTCTAGAAGTAAGGAAACTGTAGTTTTTCCATTTGTCCCAGACACTAAAATGATCTTTGAATCATTGTTTTCTATAAAAACTTCAATGTCACTTTTAATGGTTATTTTATTCTTAAGTAGTTTTTTTACTAAATTATGAGTTAAATCAAATCCAGGAGAACAAATTGCATAATCAACGAGTTTAAAGTCTATTTCTTTTTCAAGAATGAAATTTTTTAAAATGAAATCATTTTTTTTTATCTCTGGTAATAAGTCCTCTATTTCTCTTGTGTCGAATATTTTGAAATTATTTTTTTTTAAGAAAATTGCGGCTGAAAGTCCTGTCTTTCCTGCGCCAAGAATAAGAACGTACTTTTTATTCAATGGCATTTCTAACGCAGCCTAAAAGTTGCCAAAGCAATTAAGACGAGTATGAGTGTGATAATCCAAAAGCGAACTATTATTTTTGGTTCTGCCCAACCAGAAAGTTCAAAGTGATGATGAATTGGCGACATCTTAAATACTCTTTTTCCTGTAAGTTTGTAAGATGTGACTTGAATGATTACTGAAAGAGCTTCCATTACAAAAACTCCACCCATAATCGCTAAAATTATCTCCTGTCTTAAAATTATTGCCATTCCCCCTAATGCTGCCCCCAAAGATAACGACCCTACATCTCCCATAAAGACTTGTGCTGGATAGGTGTTAAACCAGAGAAACCCAATACCAGCTCCAATTATTGCCCCACAAATGATGAGTAATTCCTCAGAACCTGGTAAATAAGCAATATTCAGATAATCAGCAAAAATAATATTTCCTGAAATATAAGCAATTATTCCAAGCCCACCAGCCACCATAACTGAGGGCAGAATTGCTAATCCATCTAATCCGTCGGTGAGATTAACTGCATTACTTGTCCCTATAATTACGAAAATTGAAGTAAAAATAAATATGACTCCCAAGTTGAAAGCAAAGTCCTTTAAAAATGGCAAAAATAAACTTATTTCTGCTGGAATTGAGTGCGAATAATAAAGATAGGAAGCAGCTATAGAGGCGAATAATATTTGCCAAAAAATTTTCATTTTCGCTGAAAGGCCGTCGCTAGAATCATACTTGAGTTTTAAATAATCATCTAAAAACCCCAAAACTCCAAAAGAGAAAATTAAAAATATAACTATCCATAAATATCTATTATTTAAATCACCCCAACATAAACATGAAAAAAGTATTCCCCCCAAAATTAATAAGCCCCCCATAGTTGGTGTACCCTTTTTTTCATAGTGTTTTTCTGGTCCTAACTCTCTGATAACCTGACCAAATCTATTTCTTTGAAGAAAGGAAATAAAATAATTTCCAAAAATAAGACAAAAAATTAAAGATGTTAAAGTAGAAAGTATTGCTCTAAATGTAAAATAATTAAATACTCTAAAAGGCCCATAACTTTCGGCTAAAAAATCTAAAAAAGGTAAAAGCATATTAAATGTCTTTGATGACCGTCTCCATTTTAACTGATCTTGAAGCTTTAAATAAAATTAAAGTATCCTCGTCAAAGAAATTTTCAATATTTTTTTTTACATTATCTTTTGATATATATTTTATTTTTCTGTCTATTATTTTTGAGTTAATTTCGACGCAAAATATATAATCAAAATACTCCAATGCTTTGTGAATTATTTTGTCATGCAATTTTTTGGAATTTGCTCCAAGCTCACCCATTTTCCCCATGACACAAATTTTTTTCTTAAAATCTAAGTTAGAAATCTCTTCAAAAGCAGCAAGAAAAGAATCTGGATTTGCATTATAGGTATCGTCAAGAAAAGTAGTCTTTTTTGGCCCCATCTTTCTTTCCATTCTTCCAGAAACGTTTACCTTTTCAGAAAGTAATTTTTTTAACTTATTTTTTTCTTGAATTGATATCTTTAGACCTAAAGCATTGGTAATACATTGAAAAGAAATATCAAAATTTGTGCTGAAAATATCTTTTTTTGTTTTACTTAGAAGAGTTAATTTTTTTCCTTCAGATTTTTTTGTAATAATTTTTCTAAACTTGTTCTCAACTCTAGCTATACAACTTCCGTGATTTTTCACATTTAAAAATAAGTCAGATTTTTCATTAACAACTCCTTCTAGGCTTTTAAGATTCTCAAGATGCGAATGCCCAATGTTTGTTATTACTCCATGATCTGGCTTAAGAAAATCTGAAAGAGTAAAAATTTCTCCAGGGAAATTTGTACCTAATTCAAAAACCGCAATTTCATGAGAAGTTTCCAAACTTAATAAAGAAAAATATAACCCTAATTCGTTATTCCAGTTTTTTGGAGATTTAAAAACCTTTTTTCCTTTAAAATAATGATTTAATAATTCATAAGTAATTTCTTTTGTTGAAGTTTTTCCATTACTTCCTGTAATAGCAAATACTGTCCCTTTAAAGTTTGATCTAATTTTTTTTGCGAGAAGTTTTAAAAATTTAAAATTATTTTTTGTTTTAATATAATTTATCTCGTCGCTAAGCTCTCTTTCAGAAATTATTGAGCTCGCTCCTTTTTCAATAGCTGTTTCTATAAAATCATGACCGTCAAAGTTTTCCCCTTTAAGCGCTAAAAATATATCCCCTTTTTTTATAGTCCTAGTGTCAGTTGAGATTTTATTAAACCCCAAGTCTTTTCCAATTAATTTAGCGTCGGCTACTTTAGCAATCTTTGAAAGCTTTTTTTCAACTAACATTTATTATTTCCTCAATTGCATTTTTGTCACTAAAATAAATTCTTTTATCTTTCATTTCTTGATAATTTTCATGTCCTTTACCTGCAATGAGTAAAGTAGAGCCTTTTTTAGACTTCTTTAATAGTTTTAAACCGAATTGAATAGCCTCTTTTCTATCTGGAATGAAATGAGTTTTAGAAACTTTTGAAATACCCTTTGTGATATCTTCTTTAATTTTATTTGGATCTTCCAATCGAGGATTATCGTTCGTTATAATCAATTTATTTGAAAATTTCTCGGCTATTCTTCCCATATTTGGTCGCTTTCCTGTATCTCTTTCGCCGCCGCAACCAAAAATACAAATGATGTCTCCAGATGAGAATGATCGAATGGATTTCAAAACTATCTCAAGAGCTTTAGGGCTATGAGCATAATCTATAATGCATGATTTTCCTTTAAAAGTTTTTCGCTTCTCAAATCTTCCCGCGAGAGAATAAAAATTTTTGATGGTTTTTGGCTCTATTGATAATTCGGTGCATTTTGCCAGAGAAATAGCCATCGCGAGATTTAATTTCATAAATCTCGGTCCATCAAAAAAATTTAAATCATAAGAATCATTGTTATGAAACAAAATGTTTTTTTTATTAAAAAAGAAGTCAGCATTTTTTTTAACCGAAGAAAATGAAAGAAAATTCTTATCAATTTTTTTTATCCTTTCGCCTAAAGAAGTGTCAATGTTTATTAAAGCTGCATCAAAAGAATTATTTAAAAAAAAGCTTTCTTTAACATTAGAGTAATCCTGCATAGATTTATGATAGTCCAAATGATCCCTACTAATATTGGTAAAGCATCCATAATTAAAATTTAATCCTTTGACTCTATCTTGATGGATCCCATGTGATGATACTTCTATTATAGCGGATTGATAATTTTCTAAATTCGCTTTTGATAAAAAATCATTCAAAAAAAAGGTATCAGGAGTAGTCAATCCTGAAAAAAATATTCCTTTTTTTCTGCTTTTTATTGAAGATAATAAGGCAGTTTTTTTATTATTTTTTTTTAAAATTTGATGTAAAAAACTTGATACTGAAGATTTTCCATTAGTGCCAGTAACGCCATAAAGTTCTATGTTTTTTGATGGAAAATCATAAAAAATGTTAGAAATATTACTTAACTTATTTTTAATATTTGAAAAATAAACTACTGAGGGAAAATTTTTTATTGTAATTTTTTTTTCTACAATTATTAAACAGGCGCCTTTGCTTATAGCCTCTAAAATATTCTGAAAATTTTTATCACGATCTTTTGAAATTGCTAGGAAAATGTCATTCTTTTTTACAATCTTTGAATTTAAAGTAATTGATTTAGAATCAAATTCTTTTTTAAATTTTAAGATTGTTTCAATTAACTCCTTAAAATTCATAGCAAATTTGATTTTAATATACCTTATTTATAAATCTAGCAAATGAAGGAGCTGCGACATCGCCTCCACCGCTTCCATTTTTCTGTGCGTCTCTAACTATTATGCCAACAATTAAATTTCTATTTTCCGAAGAAGCTTGTCCAATAAAAAGAGCATTATGCGAAACTTCCTTATAACCTTTTTCGCCAAGCTTCTGTACAGTTCCCGTTTTACCAGAGATATCTATGCCTTTTACTTTTGCTTTACTTCCAGTTCCCTTTCTAACAGCATCTGTAAGCATATCCTTCATTTTTACAGATAAATCAGGAGAAATAATTTGTTTTGTATCTTCTGAAGAATTATTAACTATTAAACTCAAAGGTCTTAACTTACCCTCTGAATAAAATATGGAATAGGCATTGACCAACTCAATTAAGGTTGTTTGAAGACCGTAACCATAACATAGACTAACTTTGTCTCTTTTACTGAGATTGCTCATTGGCGGAAGGTATCCTTCTCTAGTAGATATAAATATCTCATTCATATACTTTCCAAATCCCACTTTATGAAATCCATTTAAAATTATTTCTGGCTCAACACCATCGCAAATTTTTACCATACCTACATTACTTGAATTGGAGATAATTTGAGATAAATTTTGAATACCATAATCTTTAAAATCCTCAGTAATAAATCCTTCATAATCTACAAAACCCGGACTGGTATTAATTAATTGATCAGAAAAAGAACTATCACTCTCTAAAACTGCAGCCATTATAATTGGCTTAACAGTTGATCCAGGCTCAAATAGCTCTGTTGCAGCTTTATTTTCTAAATTACTAAGATTGATATTCTTTCTGTCGTTCGGATTAAAACTTGGGTAATTTGACATCGCCAATATTTCTTGGCTTTCTGGCTCAATAACAACTAAAGAAGCTGAGCTTGCGTTATGATGCATTACTGTGTTTTCAAGAATAGAATATGCCTCAAATTGTAAATCTGCATCTATTGTTAAATAGATATCTTTTCCATGAGCAGGATTTATTACCTCAGATTCTATAGTTTTATTTTTTCTTGTTTTAAGATAATCTTTTTTGCCATTTTTTCCAGTAAGTAAGTCATCTAGACTTAACTCAACTCCTTGGATTCCTTCATTATTAAAAGTATTTACTAATCCAACTAACTGAGAAAAAGCTGCGCCTTTTGGATAACTTCTTGTATATTTTTTATAGCCTACTATTCCATTTATTTTTTGATTATTTATTTGTGAGAATAATTCACTCGTTGCATTTCTTTTTAATACTAAATATTTCTTTTTTTTATCTGAAAGTCTTTTTGTAAATGTTTTTCTGTCAATATCCAAAAGATAAGAAATTTTCTTAATTTCTTTCGGGTTAAAAGAAAAATTATTCAAATCTAAACCAATTTCATAGGATGGAATATCTTCAGCCAAAACAGATCCATTTCGATCCAAAATTTTGCCTCTTCTTGCTAAAAGATTTGTAGATCTTTCAGAAATGGAAACCGATTTTTTTATTGCAGTTTCAGAATGATATTTTTCTAAAAAATAAAATCTTATTGGGAGTGATATTAATAAAAGAAAAACTATAGACCATATAGTTAATTCTCTGTACTTATTTGAAAATTCAAAATACAAATCAATCTATCTGCCTTTTTACGAAAGAGGGAATATCTAGGTAATCTGATGAAGAAACCTTTTTTTCTACCGTTTCAAAATCAGTTATAGGTTTAACCTTTGTTTGTCCGGAACTATTTGCGACTTTAAAACCAAATGGATCGTCTGCCATTGATACCTTTGATTGTCTAGCATCGCCCAATCCTGTAGCTACAATTGTTACTTTTAAATCTCCAGATTCCATAGATTTATCAATTGCAACTCCTGGAATGATGAGAGCACCTTCTGAAGAAAACTGATTAACTTGTTCTAAAACTTTATCAATTTCTTTCATACCTATTTTATCTTTAGCAGAGATATTTACTAAGACACCTTTAGCATTTTCAAGATTAATATCCTCTAAGAGTGGACTTCCAACAGCAGCAGAAGCGGCCTCTACAGCTCGACTAGGTCCATTGGCAATTCCCGTACCCATCATGGCTGTTCCCTTTTCAGACATTACTGCTTTAACGTCTTGAAAATCAACATTAATAGTTCCTACATTAGTAATAATGTCTGAAATACCTCTAACAGCACCCAATAAAACATCATTTCCATGTGCGAAGGCATCTTGAAAATCTATATCATCTCCAAAAACTTCTGCTAATTTTTGGTTTGGTATTGTTATTAAAGAATCAACTTCATCTCTCAGAGCTTTGATACCTTCATCTGCAACCTTTTCTTTTCTTTCTAAATTAAGTGGCTTTGTAACTACTGCTACCGTTAAAGCACCAACTGATTTTGCAACTCTGGCAATTATAGGAGATGCTCCAGTCCCTGTACCGCCACCCATTCCTGCGGCAATAAAAACCATATCAGATCCATCTAATAGAGCTTCTAGTCTTTCATAATCATCTAAAGCTGTATCTCTTCCAATATCTGGATTAGCACCAGCTCCTTGTCCTGAATTGCTTATCTCCCCTAAACAGTGTTTAACTTCGGCAACGCTTGCGTCAAGAGCTTGGCTATCCGTATTGATGGAAATAGTCTCAACATTTTCTAATCCACTTTTGACCATATGGTCTACAGCATTTCCACCGCATCCACCAACCCCAACAACTTTTATCAAAGCTCCGAGGTTATTTCCTTTTTCAACTACCTTCCAGTTCATAATTGCCTCCTAAACTAAAAATTATTTTGAATCCATTTAAATGCTTTATTAAATAATCCTTTTTCTCTAATAAAAGCAAAATCTATTAATTCTTCTTCAGAAACTTTTTGACCATACAAAATTAGACCTACTGAGGTTGAATAAACCGGGTTTTTTAATATATCTGTCAAACCAACTAAGCCCTTTGGTTTGCCTACTCTGACAGGAACTTGAAATATCTCCTCACCTAACTGAGAAATTCCCTCAATTTTAGAAGCACCCCCAGTGAGTACAATTCCTGCAGGAAGATATTGCGAAAGATCATTTATTTCTAATCTTTGTTTTATCATTTGAAAGATCTCTGCGTATCTGTGCTCAATTACGTCTGCTAAAGCCTGACGAGAGAATATTTTTTCAGACCTTCTATTTATCGAGGGAGTAGAAATCTTTTCTCCCTCATTTGTAAGTGAGCTTGAAGCACATCCGTATTTTTTCTTCAATTCTTCTGCTTGGTTTGTAGGAGTTTGAATTGCTCTAGCGATATCATTCGTGACATGATCTCCACCAACTGGAATATTAATCGTATGACTAATCGAATCATCCATGAATATTGCGACATCCGATGTTCCACCACCTAAATCTATCAGACATACCCCCAATTTTTTTTCATCCTCAGAGAGTACTGAATAACTTGAAGCGAGCTGTTCTAACACATAATCTTGAACTGATATTCCACAAGATTTCATGCATGATGAAATATTTTCTGCAGCATTTTTATCACATGAGACTAAATGAACTTTTGCTTCGAGTCTTACCCCTGCCATCCCCAAAGGTTCTTTGATTCCATTTTGCTGATCTATCGCATACTCTCTAGCTAAAATATGCAGTAATTTATATCCATCAGGAATACTTTGAGCTTTTGCAGCAGTTATCACTTTCTCAACATCACTTATTTTTACCTTCTTATCCTTAATTGGAACAACTCCCTCTGAATTTAAGCCATTTGAACTACCACCCGAAATACCCACATAAGCCTGATGAACTCTTACACCAGACATTAATTCAGCTTTGTTTGTCGCTTCTTGAATAGCCAAAACGGTTGATTCGATATCGACCACCACTCCGTTTTTTAATCCTTTTGAAGGATGCGTTCCTAGTCCTAAAACCTTTAATCCCTCTGAGGTAGACTCCACGATCAAGCAAACCACTTTTGAAGTTCCAATATCAATGCCTACTTTTATATTTTGATTATTCATACTTCAGTTTGTCGTTTTAAAATCTCTCTCTAATAAATTTTTAATCCTTATATTCTCATTATCTAAAACTACATATCTCTCAAACTCTCCATCTAGCTGAGCATTTATAGTACGTATTTCATGAACATTTAAAGATTTAGAAATTGTTGTAGAAAGAATACCGATTGTTAAAAAACCAAAAATTATAAAAATTTGAAACTTATCATTCATGACTTTTTTCCGACTCGCATAATTGCACTTCTAGATCTTGGGTTGCTTTTTGTTTCCTCGATAGATGGTTTTATTATTTTTCCAACTGGATCCAAAAAAGTATCTAATTTAATATTTTCTAGCTTCCCTTTGAGAAAATTTTTAACGATTCTATCTTCAATCGAATGAAAAGAAATTACTACAAGCCTTCCTCCTTTTTTTAAAAGAGAGATTGAACTTTTTAAAGCTGAAATTAGCTCCTCAATTTCGTCATTTATAAACATTCGCACTGCTCTAAATATATTAGTGGCTGGATGTTTTTTTGAACGATTGTTATGAAAGTAAAGGTTAGAAAGATCAGAAGTTGAAGATATTTTTTTTATTTTCCTATTTTCTACTATTTGCCTTGCAAGAGATCTAGATTTTCTTTCTTCGCCTAAATAAAAAAATACGTCAGCAATTTCTTTTTCCTTTGCTTGATTAAGCCATTCATATGCAGTAAATCCGCTAGACTGATTCATTCTCATATCCAAAGAAGAATCTGTTTGAAAACTAAAACCTCTTGAACTGTCATCCAATTGAAAAGAGGAAATTCCTAAGTCCATCAGAATTCCATCAAAAGACGAAGGAGGGAAAAAATTGTTTATGTCCGAAAAGCTAATATTTTTAAATTGAAATCTTTTATCTTTTATTTGATTAACGAATTTAAACACTTTCGGATCTTTATCGATGGAATTTAAAGAACCATCATTATTTAAATTTTCGAGAATTTTTTTTGAGTGGCCTCCTACTCCAAAAGTGCAGTCTAAATAGTCACCACTTTTCGAATGAATAAGATTTTCTATTACCTCGGTAGGCATGACTGAAATATGATTCAAAACGGTATGTCCTTTACTTCATCAGGAAGATTTATATCGATCCTCTCTGAATTTAATTTTTTTCCTGATTCTTTTATTTTCCAGTTTTTTTCACTCCACAACTCAAATTTTTGACCCATACCAATTAGAACAACTTTGGCTTTTTCTTTCAGTTGAGCATAATTCCTTAAGGGTGAAGGAAGAAGAATAGTCATACGATCAGTTATTTCAAAGTCGATGTAATGGGCATTCCCGAGAAAATTCCATTGCAGATTTCTTATCTCAGGGTTCAATCCAGAAAGTTCCTCAAATGATTCAGATATTTTTTTCCACAAGTTTCCTGGATAAATCAATAAAGAAGGATATTGAGGATCTCTAGTAACAATGATGGAGCCGCCAGCTAAATTTTTTAACTGGTCCTTGTATTTTGCTGGCATAGAAATTCTTCCCTTAGTATCTAAAACTAAACTGCTGAAGCCGTATATACCAGCCATATTTTGTCCCTATTCTGTACACTTATACATATTTTTACACACTTTTTCACACTTTAAAAGCGTTAAGAATAGTATTTATTTTTATTTTTTTTGAATCTTAAGGAATTATATGAGGGAGCTGACCCGTAAGCCGGGTTCTGTTTTATGTAATCATTCATCTTGAATTTATGTCGCCATAAATCTCTAGCAACTTACCCGGATTCAATGCGGATCACATTATAGAATCCCTATTTAGTCTTGCTCCAAACGGGGTTTGCAAAGCAATATTCGTTTCCGAATATTCGGTGCGCTCTTACCACACCTTTTCACCCTTACCTTTCGGCGGTATATTTTCTGTTGCACTTTCCGTAATAGCATTGCTATTCCCAGGCGTTACCTGGCGTTTCATCCTGTGGAGCCCGGACTTTCCTCTGACTATGTCAGCGATTACTCGGTCAGCTCGGAAAGATTATATTATTTTTTTTTAAAAATGTTATAAATTTCTTTGGAATCTTTAGATGATATTTTAGATATTATTTTAGAGATTTGTCTAAGAGACAGAAAAGGTTTCAATTCGTTGAATAAAATTCTCTCAAGATGAGTATCTATTAAAAATTTATCTTTAGATCCCTCTAAAAGTAATACCAACTCCCCTTTTTCAATTTCAGGAACTTCATCAATAATTTTTTTTAAATCCGAAATCTTTCCTCTATAAAATTCCTCATAAATTTTTGTCAATTCTCTAGCAATCACAATTTTGCGATCGTGATCAATTAATTGCTGAAAAGTTAAGAGCGTTTTTTTAATTCTCTTGGGAGACTCAAAAAAAATTTGCGTTTTACTATCTAAATTTATTTCTTTTAAAAAACTTTTTAACGCTCCTTCTTTTTTTGGAAGAAATCCATGAAATGAAAATTTTTCAGTTGAAAGGCCTGATGCAACCAGCGCACTTATTGGTGAACTTGGACCTGGTACAGGCACTACTCTTATATTCTCCTTTAATACCGCTTTAATCAACTCACTCCCCGGATCAGATATTAAAGGCGTGCCAGCATCAGATACCAGCGCAATATTCTGCCCACTTAAAATGTTTTTAACTACTGAATCAATTTTTTTTTTGGAAGAAAAATCATTAAACAAAGAGATCTTATTTTTAATATTAAATTTATCAAATAAAATTCTTGTCTTATTGGTACTTTCTGCCAAAACAATATCAACTTGATTGAGTATTTCTACCCCTCGAGATGAAAAATCTTTTAAATTTCCAATAGGAGTTGCAACTAAATATAATGTACTTTTGGTGTTAATGATGTTTTCTCCTTTCAAAATATTAATTTATATCCTAATTATTACAGTATTAATTGGTTGTACCTCAACAAATAATAAAGAATTTAGGGAATTTAATTTTAACCTCCCATCAAACAACATAACGGAAAAAATTTTTAGGGAAATAAAAAGCATTTCAATGAGAAATAATGTTGAAATAATCCATTCTTTAAATTTGAACGATGAGGAGACAACTTTTATAAAAGGTTTCCTTGCTAATTATTATTTAAGTAACAAGTATTCTAGAAATACAAAAAAAGTTTTTTTTACAACCGTAACTGAAAAATTAAAATTCTGTAAAAATACTAATGTAAATCAAACTCTAATTATTTTAAATGAAACTGTATACAAAAAATTACAAGCAAATTGTAATCTACAAAAATCAAATACCTATTTAGTCAATTTTGGTAGAGCAGATATTTCTAACTCAAAGAGTATTAAAAGTGTTTCTATCAAAGATCAATTATTTTTTGATAATGAGAATATATTAGAAATAATAAAACAAAATAAATTTGTTTACGTCAGTTCAAATATTGAGGAAATTGAAAAGTTTCAAATCTTTGCAAGACAAAATAATTTTTTAATAAATAATAATAATTTGATTCTTCTAAAAGAAAATAATGATTTTGAAATTTTTATTGCAGAAGTATTTGGGAAACAGGACAGCTTAAGAAGAAATAGAAATGTAGAGAAAATTTTAAATCAGGACCTTAAATTCATTTCAAGAAAGAGGAATGATATTGAAGCTATTATTCTTAGTGTAAGTTCTGAATCCTCTAAAAGACTGTTACCGGCTCTTAAATTTAATCTTTTACTTAATTTGAAGATTTTTAATATGCCAAATCATTATGATTCATGGAACAACACTTCTTCTCCTGCTGATCTAAACTTTTCAAAAGGGTTAGAATTTCCAATTCTCGTCAATAAAATAAATTTTGGAGATAAAGAGTTTTCTTCTCTAAGCTCAAATCAAAAAGTAGTCTACTCTTTAGGATTCGATATGCTAGGCGTTGTAAATGATCAAAACTATTTTGGATTTTTAGGTCAATATTATTTAAAAAATAATAAAATAAATTTAAAGCCGATTTCTTTAAGTTTTTTTGAAGACAAGATTCTTCAAAGCTTCTAGATAAGAAACTTTTCTTTCTCAGAATTGCTCAAACTTGATTTGAATGAATCTCTATCAAATATTCTTTCCATATAAGACTTTATTCCAATCGCAGCTTTTGAATTAGGTATTTTAATTTTATAAAAATCTAATCTAAACAGAATTGGACTAATCACAGCATCTAAAATTGAAAATTCTTCTTCATTAAAAAATGACGTATTTCCAAACAAAATTAAAGAATTTTTTAAATTTGTTTCCAACGAGTCCTTACTTTTTGTTTGTTCGTTTTTTGAAGAGTTTTCATTTTCAATTACATCCAAGTGATAAGAGAGATCCTTTTCAAGTCTATTCAGTATCAATCTAGTTTGTGCTCTTGCAACTGGGTAAACCGGTAGTAAGGGAGGATGAGGAAACCTTTCATCAAGATACTCGACAATCAAGGCTGAATTATATAAAGAAAGCTCTCTGTCAATTAATAAAGGTAAAGAGCCGTCTGGGTTAACGTCTAGAATTTCTTTTGGCAAATTTAAAGAGTCTAGAGCTTCTAAATCGCAAGAGATTTCTTTCTCTTCAAGAATAATTCTAACCTTGTGACTTCTGTGACCTATTTCGTCATGAAAAAGGACCATGGATGACCTGTTTTTAAGTAAACTCATCGAAGATTCTATTATTTAAGTTCCTTTTTATACTCTCTGTATAGTAAAAAAGCAAAAGAGGTGAATAATAATAAGAAGAGAAGAACATAAACCCCCATTTGTTTTCTTTCTCTAGCGGACGGATCAGAAACATAAACCAAGAAATTAGTTAGGTCACTAATAACTTTATCGAATTCTTTTTCAGGTAGAGAAGTTTGAAGATCTTCTAGCACATGCGGCATTGAAACATTTTTATAAACCAGATTATTAACTCCATAAGGCCTAGAGGCGTCCGAATAATAACTTCTTAAATAGGTGTATATCCATTCTGGTTTTCTAACTCTTGCTTCAAGAGTTAAGTCTGGAGGGTAAGCCCCTAGCCAGTTTATTGCATCTTCTTTTGAAAGACTGATTTTCATTAGCTCGCCTGGTTTAGATCCATCATAAATTAGATTTTCAATATATAAGTCGATTGGTATATCCAAATCTTCAGCAACTCTTTTATATCTAGAATATTGCAACGAATGACATCCATAGCAATAATTCATATATGTAGAAAGACCACTTTGCAAATCAGCATTATTAGAAATATTTATTGTAAAATCATCGCATTCTATGGAGCCGCAACTGAACTCATCTGCTCCGAAAATATTAAAAGCTGAGATTAATAAAAGAAATGAAAAAAACTTCATACGTTATGTAGGAACTCTTTCCGGAACTGGCTTACATTTTTCAAGTCTAGTATAAATTGGCATCAATAAAAAATAAGAGAAGTAAATTATTGTGAAAACTTTTGCCAAAATATTTTTTATTTCTGTAGGTGGCACTAATCCAAGATAACCTAACACAAAGAAACTTACGACAAATCCGGCCAAAAAGATTTTACTGTATATCCCTTTATAACGTATAGATTTCACAGGGCTTCTATCTAGCCATGGCAGCGCTGCAAAAATTGCAATACCAGCTGCCATAGTTACAAAACCTAAAAATTTTGCAGTTAGGCCGAATAAAGAAAAATCTACCGCTCTTAACATCGCATAATAAGGAGTGTAATACCATGATGGCACTATATGTTCTGGCGTTGAAAGAGGATTGGCTGGTTCAAAGTTCACTGTTTCCAGGATATAACCGCCCCCACCAGGAAAGAAAAATACAATTGCGCAGAAAAATATTAAAAATACTCCTAAAGCATATACATCATGAGTTATATCGTAAGGATAGAATGGCTTAGAATCTAATGGAACTCCATCGTCATCTACATGTTTTTTAATATCAATTCCATCAGGATTATTTGAACCAATTTCATGAAGCGCAAGAATATGGAAAAAAACTACTGCAATAAGCATTATGGGTAACAAAACAACATGAAAAGCGAAAAGCCTGGAAAGAGTAATTCCAGATATTAAATAGTCGCCTCTAACCCAAGTTGCGAGATCTTCTCCGATAAACGGAATTGATCCTAGGAGAGATATTATTACTTGAGCAGCCCAAAAGGACATTTGCCCCCAAGGAAGAACATAACCTGTAAAACCTTCGGCACAAAGAAGTACATATGTAACCCAACCACCCAGCCAAATTAATTCTCTAGGTTTTTGATAAGATCCATACATCATGCCTCTAAACATATGTAAATAAATCAGTACAAAAAAAGCTGAGGCTCCAGCAGCATGTAAATATCTCAGAAGCCAACCATATTCTACATCTCTCATTATGTACTCAACTGAAGAAAATGCTTCTTCGGCTGTGTTTGTGTAATTCATCATTAACCAAAGTCCTGTGAGAATTTGCATAACTAAAACAATGATTAGCAAAAATCCAAATAAGTACCAGAAGTTAAGATTCGTCGGCGCCGGGTATTTTGAAAGGTGTCTTTCAACTAAATCTGTAATAGGAAATCTACTATTTATCCACTGTAACATTATGAAACTCCATCTAAACCAATTACTAAAATATTATCCTTTGGAAAATAATGAGGGGGAACATCCATATTCGTTGGTGCTGGAACCCCTGCATAAACTCTGCCCACCATATCGAATTTAGAACCATGACAAGGACAAAAGAAACCTCCTTGCCAATCGGAATCGAAAGCAACAGAGCCTGTCTCGGGGTAGTATTTTGGAGAACAACCCAGATGAGTACAGACACCTGTAATTACTGCAACTCCCTGCTTTCTGGACCTAATTTGATTTTCTACATAATCGGGCTGAACTGAATTAGCCCCATTAGGATCTGCAAGCCTGTCTAAATTAGAAGATAAAAGCTTAACTGTATTTTCTGTCATTTTTACTACAAAAATAGGCTTTCCTCTCCATTCTACGACTTTCATTTGGCCTGGCACTAAAGAAGAAATATCGACTTGGACGGGAGCACCTGCTGCTTCAGCTCTAGCACTAGGCTTAAAAGCGCTCAGAAAAGGTATAGCTAGAAACACAGTTCCTACTGAGGCCATAAACCCGGTAATTAAACTTAAAAACTTTCTTCTTCCTGGATTTGGAGGAGATATTGGCTGAACCATTGAATTATCTTTTACTAAATTGTTTTGATTTTCTCGCTTTAACTAATCCAACTTTTTTACGTTCTACTTGTCTAGAATCTCTTGTTAAATAACCAGCAGATTTTAGGTCTTTTCTAAAATCAGCATCAAATTTTTCAAGAGCCCTTGAAATTCCATGCCTAATGGCTCCAGCTTGTCCAAAAGAACCGCCGCCAGAGACTTTTACGCTAATATCGAACTCATCAACGATATTAAGAAGAACCAAAGGTTGCATTACAAGTATTTTAGCAACTTCTCTTCCGAAGTAATCTTCTAAAGGTATATCGTTTACTAATATATTTCCCTTGCCTTTACTTAGATAAACTCTTGCCGTAGAGGTTTTTCTTCTTCCTGTGGCATATGTAGTATCTTGATTCATATCTAATCTATGCTTCTAACAGTTCCGGTTTTTGCCCTATGTGTGGATGTTCTGAGCCTTTGTAAACTTTTAGTTTTGAAATCATACTATTTGATAATTTGTTTTTTGGAAGCATACCCTTAACAGCTTTAATGATAATTTGTTCTGGTTTATCCTGCCTCAGATCAGCTACAGATCTTTTTTTCAGACCTCCTGGAAACCCTGTGTGCCTATAATATTTCTTTTGTGTCTCTTTATTTCCAGTAAGTCTAATTTTTTCAGCATTTATAATAACCACGTAATCTCCTAAATCATTATTGGAAGTATACTGAGGCTTATTTTTTCCCATCAATATAGAAGAAACCTTAGAGGATAATCTTCCTAAAGTTTTATTCTCAGCATCAATAAGAAGCCATTTTTGATTCACCTCGTTTGTTTTAAAGCTTTTAGTCTTCATTCTTGTAAATAATGTCTCAGGGGCGTGAATAATAACTCAGAGAAGTTATAATTTCCAATCTCTATGAATAAAAAAAATGCTTTTTCTATTTCTCTTTGGTTGGTTTTAGGACTTATTTCAGGCTTTGTTTTTTTAAACTTAACCTACCAGAAAAGTTTACCAGACGTTCTAGAAGCTGCCTCCCCTTCTGTAGTTAACATCTGGAGCATCAAAAAATGGAAAGCATGGCAAGAAAAATCTAATTTACTTGGAATTAAAAGATATCAACAAGTTATTAAAACAGGGTTTTTCCCTAACGGCTCTGGAGTTGTATTAAATAAAGATGGAAAAATAGTTACTAATTTTCATGTCATAAAGGAGGCGTTTAAAAACCAACAACGTTTAATCATAGAACTAAATAATGGTGAGATAAGTGAGGCAATAATTTTAGGGTTTAGTGAAGATGCAGATATAGCTGTAATCCAAACTATTAACAATCCAAACTTAAAGCCAATTAAAATAAAAAAGAATATTGATGAGCTTAGAGTTGGTGAACAAGTTATTGCTATTGGGAATCCACAGGGTTTAGGTAAGTCTTTCAGCATGGGAATTGTTAGCGCAATTAACAGACAATTCAAAAATGTGAATGGATCTTTTATTCAAACTGATGCATCAATTAATCCAGGTAATTCTGGCGGAGCTTTAATCGATAGAAATGGATACCTTATAGGAATTACTAATCTCATCGAGACAACTTCAGGTGGTAGTCAAGGATTGAACTTTGCAATCCCAGTTGATGAAGTGCTAAAAATATATGACGAAATTATTAATTAAAAAGTTTTTTGATTCTTGATCCCACAGCCTTTGCGTGTGCAATTAAACCTTCTTGATCTGCAATAAATCTTGATGATTTAAGTACTTTCTCAAAATTTTTACTTCTTGAATTTTTTATCTGTGTAAAAGAGGAATTTACAAAAAAATCTTGAACGGACAGCTGTGAGCTAAATTTGGTTGCTCCATTTGTCGGAATTACATGGCTAGGCCCAGCGCAATAGTCACCAAGAACTGCTGAATTATTTTGACCTAAGAATATTGCGCCTGCATAAAGTTCTTTGAGATTTACATCATCATAATCATTTAAAACTATCTGAAGATGTTCCGGATTGAATTCATTACAAATATCTTTTGCTTCTTTAAAGTTATCAACATTAATTATTTTTCCGTATTTATTAAGTGAATAATAAGCATTAGAAGTTTCTCCAAACTTTAAGTAATCGAAACAAGTATTTATTTCTTTTAGCACTTCTTGATTTTTATTTGAATTTATCAAAACAAGAATACAGGTTGAGTTAGGACCGTGTTCTGCTTGCGCAACTAAATCTAAAGCTAACATTTCACTATCTGCAGTTTCATCAGCAATAATCATGACTTCTGATGGTCCTGTCATTCCGTCAATGCCTACTATTCCATAAACCTGCCTCTTGGCTTCAGCTACATAGTGATTTCCTGGACCAAAAATCTTATCAACTTTTTTTATAGATTCAGTACCATAAGTCATTGCAGCGATAGATTGAGCTCCGCCCAAACAAACCACCTCATCAACTTCTCCTACATAAGCCGATGCTAACATTAGGTCCAATAATTCTTTGCGTGAAGGGGGAAAGGAAAGCATAATTTCTTTGACTCCGGACATTTTCGCTAGCACAGACGTCATAAGCACAGAAGAAGGATATATGGCGTTTCCTCCGGGAGCATAAAGACCTACTCTTTTTATAGGACGTGAAATCTGACCAAACTTTTCGAAAATCTCATCTTCCCTCTCCCAGTCTTGTTGGGGAATAGATTCATGGAACTTCTGAATTCTTTCTTTTAAATAACTTAAATTATGCTTTATCTCGTCGTCAATGGAGTTGTATGCTTTCTCCATATGTTTCTTGTTGAAAATTAATTCTTTTAGATTTGATATTTTTAATTTATCAAATTTCTCAGTATATTTTAGAAGAGCGTCATCTCCATTTTTTTTTACATTTTTAATTATTTTTCTAACGTCTTCTGAAACTTCTTCTAAATCCTTCAAAGGATCTTGTGTTCTTTGAAAAGAGAGAAATTCATCGAAAGTTACTTCGTCCATGGTAATATCTTTCATTGAATCTCTTTAAGTTTTTTTTCAATCTGATTTATTCTCTCAAACTTTACTTTATAAGATGACTTATTAACAATTAGTCTAGAACTAATTTCAGAAATTATTTCTATTTCATTTAGCCCATTTTCTTTGAGTGTTTTTCCAGTTTGTACTAAATCGACTATACAGTCTGACAATCCTAAAACAGGAGCAATTTCTATAGCTCCTTTTAAAATTAGTAGGTCAAAATCTTTTGATTTAGACGAAAAGTATTTTCTTGTAAATTCAGGATATTTTGAAGCAACTTTGATTTTTTTTTGATTGGGTAGCTTTTTTTCAAGCGAAGCAAGAGACATTCTACACTTACCAATACTTAAATTTAAAAGCTCATAAAAATTATTTTCTAATTTAGATTCAAATAAAATATCTTTTCCAACAATTCCGATATCTGCTGCGCCATAGTTTACAAATTTCGGTATGTCCCAAGTTCTTAAAACTGCAAATTTAAGCCATTCTTCAGAAGAATCAATTATTAATTTTCTAGAATTTGTATCGAACTCTATATCAATCTTTTTAAAAAGTTCTTTTACTTCATCCAATAATCTTCCCTTGGGCAAGGCCATTAATAAACTCATTCTGATACTCTCTCGATATTTGCGCCAAGAAGATTCAATTTTTCTTCAATCCGCTCGTAACCTCTATCAATATGATAAATTCTATCAACTTTGGTTTGACCTTTTGCTACTAATCCAGCGAGCACTAGACTTGCAGAAGCTCTCAAATCAGTTGCCATAACAGGTGCTGCGGTTAATCCTTCAGTATTGCCCTCTATGTATGCTGTGTTTCCTTCTAATCTTATATTTCCTCCCATCCTTATAAGTTCTTGAACGTGCATAAATCTATTTTCAAAAACATTTTCTATAACTTTGGACTTACCCTTTGAAATTGAGTTCAAAGCAATGAACTGAGCCTGCATGTCTGTTGGAAAAAGAGGAAATGGAGCTGTTGATATATTGACAGGATTGGGAATTTTATCCATCTCAAGATTAATTCCTTCTTCATCAATTTGAATATTTGCTCCTGCTATTTTTAGTTTATCTAAAATTGTTTCCAACACTGAAGGGAGGGAACATTTAATTGAGACGTTTCCTTTTGTCATTGTGACGGCGGTTAGATAAGTACCAATTTCTATCCTATCCGCCATAACAGAGTAATCACAAGGTTCTAATGCATTCACCCCATTAATTTCAATTCTATCGGTTCCCTCCCCAAAAATTTTTGCACCCATTTTCCTCAAACAAGCAACTAAATCTACAACTTCAGGTTCCTTGGCAGCATTAGATATCGTGGTTGTCCCCTTAGCAAGCACTCCTGCCATAATAGCGTTTTCAGTTCCAGTTACAGTCACGTTGGAAAAATTTATATTCCCCCCCTTTAGGCCATCTTTTGCTTTAGCTTTAATGTAACCATCAACGATGTCAATTTCAGCGCCTAGTTGACGCATACAATCGATATGCAAATTTACAGGTCTGCTTCCTATGGCGCAACCACCAGGCAGAGCTACTTCAGCTTCATGATATCTAGATAATAAAGGCCCTAAAACCAAGATAGAAGCTCTCATAGTTTTTACCAATTCATATCGAGCCAATGGATTTTCTAAATTGGATGAATTTATCTCGAGATCCATATTTTCATCAACAGTCATTTCAGCTCCCATAGAGCTTAGCAATTCAATCATAGTTGTAATGTCGTTCAAATGAGGAATATTTCTAATAGTCATTTTATCCTTCAATAAAATAGATGAAGCTAAAATTGGTAAAGCAGAATTCTTTGCTCCTGAAGCTCTTAATGTTCCCTCGAGGCTTCTTCCTCCAGAAATTAAAAGTTTATCCATTTGTTTCCTTTGGCAGGTCCCAATTATTTATAGCGTAATTAATACTTTTATTACCTTCTAAAAATAAAGTTATGAACTGTTTACGAAAAATAGATATTAGATCTATACCGTCAATGATTAAACCAATTATTTTCCAATTACCATTAATTTTTTTCATTTTATAAACGAAATCAATACTTCTGCCAGATAAATTGACCTTCAGCCTCACAATGGCATTATTCATATTTTCTTTAGGATGATAATGAGAAACAATTTTTAAATCTTCATAATTTATCTCTTTAAGCGCAGAGGAATAAGATTCAAACAACGTATTTTTAAATCTTTTGTTAAAATTATCTCTTTGAACCTTCGTGGCTTCATCATGAATTTTTTTTCCCATCACTCTCTTAGAAATCTCCATTGGGTCTATTATTTCCTTTATCGTTAATTCAAAACCATTTATAAAAGATTTATTATCTGAGTCGATTAAATCTTCATTTTTGTTTATATAATCAAACAACTTATAATGTTGTTGATCTAAAAGAGCATCAAGATCGTCTTCAGATAATAAACTAAGAGGTATAAGGAACAGAAAAATTAAGAAGAATTTGCGCATCAAAAAACGTTGCAATAGTTTATTATAAAACTCTGCGCTTCGTATATAAATAGAAATATGACTAAACAAAACTTAAATTATAATTTTTTCAAATCAGCTAAAAAGACTTTCGCTAAAGAGATAAACTCACTTTCAAAAATACCTTTTGATTTAGATCAGAATATTTACAATAAGTTCTGTAAAGAAATTTTATCAAAAAAAGGAAATCTATTTCTTATGGGAATGGGTAAATCAGGAAATATTGCTGAAAAAATTTCTTCGACTTTATCATCGACTGGAACGCCATCGATATATATTAATGCGGCAGAAGCAAGTCATGGTGACTTAGGAGCTTTAACAAAAAAAGACATTTTAGTTATTTTTTCCTTTTCAGGTGAGACTGAAGAAATACTTAAAATCCTTCCGAGCTGTAAGAAAAAAGTAAAAAGTATTCTTTCTGTAACTGGAAACAAAAATTCATCGCTTTCGAAAAATTCGAAATTATCAATCACCCTAAACATTGACAAGGAAGCCTGCCCCATGGATTTGGCTCCAACTACAAGTTCAACATCAATGTTAGTCTTAGGAGATGCTCTAGCAATTTCTTTATTAGAAGCAAATAACTTTTCACCAAAAGACTTTGCAGAAAATCATCCAGGAGGAAGTCTTGGAAAGAAATTTTTCAAAGTCAAAGACCTTATGATTAAAGCGAAAGATATCCCAATTTTGTCTGGAAGGACTAAAATCAATAAAGCGATTTACCCTATATCTTCTAAAGGATTGGGTCTTACTCTAATCAAAAAAAATAATAAAGTTGTAGGAATTTTTACAGACGGAGATCTAAGAAGATCTATTGAAAGAAAAATAGATACAAATATTATTTCTCTTTCTGAAGTAATGACTAAAAACTTTAAGTGGCTTGAAGAAAATGAGTTGATAACTAAAGCTATTTCTAACATGGAGAAAAATAAAATATTTTCTTTATTAGTTAAAAATAAAAAAGGGAAAATTGTCGGTTTGATAAGAATGCATGAAATACTAGAAGCTAAAATTATTTAATGCGAAAAAGTATTATTATTTATTCAATTCTGCTCGTTTGCTTGATTGGAATATCTCTTTTTTTAACATCAAACTTTTTGGATTCATCTAAAGCAAACCCTAACGAGGTTATCGTAAAAAACATTTTTCAAGCAGATGAGGTTAGCTTAAGAATTTCTTTTAATGATACTGAAATTGATTTTGTAATAAAAAGTGAAATGTTAAATAGCTTAGCAGATTCTGATTTTATGAGATTATTTAGCCCAGAGATTTATTTTGATAATAATAAAGACCTAAGCATTTTTGGAAAATCACAGAATGCAGATTTTTTTTATAAAGCTAATATTATTGAATTCAAAGAATCTACAAATTTTAGCGGAAATTTTAATGATACTGAATTTTCAGGCAGGTTAGGTAATTTAACAATTAATTTTAAAAATAATACTGCTGAAATCTCAAAAGGGTTAGAACTATATCACGAAGGAAATCTTTATTTGGCCGACTCAATTCTAATTGATTTGTCTTTAAAAAAGATTTTGAATAGTGTAAATGTGAGGTTTAAAACTTCCAATGATTGAAGCTGTAAACATAAGTAAATCTTACGGAAAAAAAGAAATTCTTAAAAAAGTTTCCATTCAGATAAGCCTTGACGAAATTACAGGATTGCTAGGCCCTAATGGGGCAGGCAAAACTACACTTTTTTATATTCTTGCAGGATTGACTAATCCAGATAGTGGAAAGGTAATTTTCAATAATAGAAAAATTAATTCTCTTTCTCTTAGTTCTCGCGCAGAAGAAGGTTTAGTATATTTGCCTCAAGAACCTTCGATTTTTAGAAATTTATCTGTAGAAGAAAATATTAAATCATCTCTGGAAACTAAAACTTCATCAAAAAAAGAATTAAATTCTAGAATTATTGAAATTATGGAAGAATTCAAAATCTCTTCATTAGCAAAACAAAAAGGCAGAGAACTTTCTGGAGGGCAAAGAAGAAGAGTAGAAATTGCTCGTTCTATCGCTTTAAATCCAAAATTTATAATGCTTGATGAGCCTTTTGCAGGAATAGATCCTTTGGCAATTGACGATTTAAAAATGCTAATTCAGAAATTAAAGAAAAAAGGATTAGGAATTTTAATTAGCGATCACAACGTAAAAGCTACAACTGATATATGTCAGAAAATATTTGTAATTAGCTCTGGAAATATCATATCTCATGGAACGCCCGAAGAGATTTTGAATAATGAAATGGTAAAAAAAGTTTATCTTGGAGATTCATTTGAAAATTAAAAAAGTTGAATTAAGGCTAAAAAAAACTAAGAAAACTCTCCTTTTAGAGTTTTTACAAAAAATAATTTTAGAAGAAAATAAGAATGATCCTCTTACAGATGAAAAATTAAAGGATCTTTTTGAAAAAAAGCACAATGTTTTAGTTTCAAGAAAGACTATTTCAAAATATAGAACAAAGCTAAAGATATCTTCTTCGCATGATCGAAAATTAAGATCATGAATGAAGACATCAAATCAGATAGTAAAAATTTAATTGCATTTCTTAGTTCTGAAAAATATGCAGAATCTAAAGATGTCCTTAATTCTCTTCCCGCCTATGAAACGGCACTTATTATCGAATCAAGTCCACCAAAAAAAAGAGCTCTTATTTGGCAATTGATAGAAGAAAGTAAAGAAGGAGAAATTTTAAAGAATTTATCAAACGATGTTAGAGAAACTGTACTTACATACATGGATCCTGAAGAAGTAGCAATTGTTACAAAAGATCTAGAGCCTGATGAGATCGCTGACATTTTGCAAGATCTTCCTGAACAGATCATGAAAGAAGTTATCGAAAAAATGTCTTATCAAAATAAGGATATTTTAGAAAGAGTATTGAAGTATCCAGAAGATTCGGCAGGTGGTTTGATGAATACTGATTTCATAGTGGTAAGGCCTTATCACTCTGTAGAATTGGTGCTTAGATATCTGAGAATAAAGAACTCTATACCTCTATCTACAGACAATTTATTTGTTGTTAGCAGAAATAATAAATTTAGAGGCGTATTGCCAATTTCAAATTTAATTACTAGCGCTCCAACTGAAAACATAAAAAATATTATGATCGAAAAAAGTGCTCTAAACGCTGAGATAAAGTCTGATGAAGTAATCAAAATATTTGAAAGAGATGATTTGATATCAGCTCCAGTTATAGATGAAAAAAATAATCTAATTGGAAGAATCACTTTTGATGATGTCATAGATAAAATAAAATCAGATGCTGATGTCTCATTAAAGCAATTCTCTGGATTAAGTGGCGACACTTTCGAAAAAACATCAGTTGCAATAAAAACTAGGGGAATTTGGCTCGGCATTAATTTATTAACTGCAATCATAGCCTCTTCTGTTATTAATCTTTTCAAAGAAACAATAGAAGAAGTAATTTTTTTGGCTGTATTAATGCCGATAATTGCGAGCATGGGAGGTGTGGCGGCAACTCAAACTTTAACCATTACGGTGAGAGGATTGGCATTAGGTCAAATCATGTCAACTAACTATTTATATTTGCTGTCAAGAGAAATTACTGTTGGAGTTGTAAATGGTTTTTTTTGGGCTCTTGTGTTGGGATTGATTTCATATTTTTGGTTTGGAGAATTAACAATAACCTTAATAATTTTATTATCTATGGTGATTAATTTATTTATGGCGGTGATTAGCGGGATGGGTATTCCAATATTACTAAAATTTTTTAAACTAGACCCTGCAATAGCAGGAAGCGTTATAGTCACCACTATCACAGACGTTGTTGGATTTATGTCTTTTTTAGGGTTAGCAACTTTATTTTATGGTTAATTTACATACGTAAATCTAATTCTGATAAACCTTAATATTCCATAAACAATTGGCCAAGTTATCAAAGCAATAAATGTCAAAAATATTACTTCTTTAAAGACTTCGAAAGAAAAGTTTAAGAGAAAAAAAATAAAAATTAATTGATATATAAACACCATCGCTGCAACAATTAAAGATTGTTGAATTCTGAACAAAGCTCTTAACCTATGAAAATACCTTTGAATTAAGTATGAACTAATCAAAAAAATTAACACGTTTGACCCTAAAATAATGTCTTGAGATACATCTAAAATAAAGCCAGCTAATATTGCCCAAAATAAACCAACGCTTTTTGGTAATGCCATATTCCAGTAAATAAGACACATCAAAGTTAAAGGAATATTAAGAAAAAGCGGGATTGAATTTCTTAAAATTATTTCAAAAACTGAAAAAATTAATATTGAAATGCCGATAGTAAAATAAATTGGAAGAGTCTTTCTTTTTTGATCTAAAAATTCAGTCATGGAGATACAAACAAAACTTTAGAACCACTATCAAAATTAGCTATAGATTGAACCTCAACAGTTTGATATTTAATATTAGGATCTTTTTCTATATTCTTAATTTTCCCAATTAAATAGCCTTTAGGGAATTTTCCTCCCAAACCAGAGGAGTAAATTTCATCTCCAAGACTCAAATCGATCTCACTATTTAGGTTTTCTATCAAAAAAAGTTTATCATTCCCCTTCCCTTTTAAGATGATATTCATGTCAATCCTAGAAATGTAACCTGGAACAATATTATCTTTTTCATAAATTGGATGGACATTCACAGAGTTTGGAAAAATTTCATAAATTTGCCCCATCATTCCTTTTCTATTAATAACAACCATGCCTTCATTTATTTTTTTTATATCTGTGGTAATGCTCAATGATTCTCGAGGAAAAAAAGATTTACTTTTGATCTCACCTAAAACTGAATAAGAAAATTCTTCTCTTTTTGTAAGATTCATCAATTCAGAAAGCTCAAAATTTTCACTTTCAATATTCTTCATCTTTAAAATTTCAAAATTTAATTTCTCTATTTCATTGTTTAAAGCCTCTATCTCAAGGTATAGATTATTCTGTGAACTAAAGAAAAAACCTAATCTATTAGAAATGTCACCAATTACAAAAGGAATCTCTGTAACTGGTTGAAAGAATTTGAGAAAAATAATTTTAATATTTTTACTATAATCAAAAAAATAATCTGATAAAAAAATAGTCAAAACTAAAATAAGAGAAGGTAAAATTTTTGAAGCTCTCATAGAGCCAGTTGTGAAAATAGCTGTTTGAGAAATTTGAGTCTGTTTTAATTCTCTATTGAACATTTAATCAGTAGACAATAAGTCAACATCATATTTATCTAATAAATCTAAAGCCATCCCTCCTCCTCTTGCTACGCAAGTCAAAGGATCTTCAGCAACAATTACCGGTATTCCTGTTTGCTCTGAAATCATTTTGTCTAAATCTCTTAATAAAGCACCTCCACCAGTAAGAACAATACCTCTCTCTGATATATCTGAGCTTAACTCTGGTGGCGACTGCTCTAAGGCGTTTCGTATTGACTGTAAAATGGATGACAAGGGTCCAGATATAGCTTCATAAATCTCGAGACTAGAAATATTAAGCGTATTTGGAACACCTTCAGCTAAATTTCTACCTCTTACCTCCATTTCTCCATTTTCACTATCAGCAGAAGCACATCCAACTCTTTCTTTTATCTTTTCTGCTGTAGATTCGCCAACTAGAACTCCATATTTTCTTCTCAAATAAGAAACAATTGATTCGTTAAATCTATCACCTCCTGTCTTTAAAGAGCTGGAAAAAACAACGCCATTTAATGCTAAAATAGCTATTTCTGTAGTACCCCCTCCAATGTCAACAACCATCGATCCAGATGCTTCTTCAACTGGAAGACCCGCTCCTATTGCTGCAGCCATAGGCTCCTCAATTAACCTTACCTCTCTTGCGCCAGCTTGTAGGGCAGACTCTCTAATCGCTCTCCTTTCCACTTGGGTTGATTGACAAGGGACACAAATGAGAATTCTTGGACTTGGTCTAAAAAAGTTCTCACCGTGAACTTCTTGAATAAAATGTTGAAGCATCTTTTCTGTTACTTGAAAATCCGCAATGACGCCATCTTTAAGAGGTCTAATAGCTTCAATATTTCCTGGAACTCTTCCAAGCATCCTTTTTGCTTCTGAACCAACTGCCACTACGGATCTATGGCCATCGGTCTTTTTTATTGCGACTACAGAAGGTTCGTCTAATACAATCCCCTTACCTTTAACATAGACAAGAGTGTTGGCAGTACCTAAATCTATAGATAAATCTGTTGAATAAAACCCTTTTAAATATTTTGTTAAAGAAACCATATTAAAACATTAATTAAATGGAATAAATTTTTTAAATCTCCATTTGTTATAATAACTTATATTAGTTAATTGTATGAAAATTTCAGAAGATACACTAAAAAATATTTCTCAACTATCCAAGCTCAATATAGCCGATTCTATGAAAGAAAAGATTTCAAAAGAACTGGAATCTATTCTATTAATGGTAGATAAAATGAATGAAGTAGACACCGAACAGATCGAACCAATGAGTCATCCACTTAATGAGGCACAAAATCTTCGAGAAGACATAATTTCAAAGGATATTGACAGAGACGAATATATTAAAAATGCTCCTCATTCTGACGATGGTTACTATTTATCTCCAAAAGTTATTGAGCAAGAATGAGTAATCCAACGTCCCTAGGTCTATTTGAACAAGCAAATCTTCTTGAAAAAAAAGAAATTTCTTCTTCAGAATTAACTGAACTTTATTTAAAAAATATTAAAGAAAATGAAGATCTGAACTGTTTCATCTCTTTGAATGAATATGCTTTAGATGAAGCGCGAAAAATAGATAAATTAAAAAATAGAAAAAGTTCAGTACAAGGTATTCCAATAGCTCACAAAGATATCTTTTGTGCAAAAGGTTATAAAACAACTTGCGGATCAAAAATGTTAGAAAATTTTACTTCGCCTTATTCTTCAACTGTTTTTGATAAATTGAATACTTCGAAAACAATAATGCTCGGAAAAACGAATATGGATGAGTTTGCTATGGGGTCATCTAATGAAACCAGTTACTTTGGGAAAGTAAAGAACCCTATAGATAAACTTCGCAGTCCAGGAGGTTCATCGGGGGGATCTGCCGCGGCAGTTAAAGCCAATTTATGTGCTTTTGCTACTGGAACCGATACGGGTGGATCTATTAGACAACCTGCATCGTTTTGTGGAGTAACAGGAATTAAACCAACTTACGGAAGAGTATCTAGATGGGGAATGATTGCCTTTGCTTCCAGTCTTGATCAAGCTGGAATTTTTGCAAAATCAGCTTTAGATGCTTCTATTGCATTAGAGGTTATTTCGGGCTTTGATGAAAAAGACTCGACTTCTATCCAAAAAAAAGTTCCTAACTTCAGAGACGAAACTTCTTCAAAAATGAATCATATTATAGGTATTCCCTATAAGTTAATTGATAAAATTGATGATTCAAATATAAAACAAAATTTTCTTGATGCCATCAATACACTAGAAAAAAATGGAATTAAAACTAAAGAAATAGATTTGCCTTACATCGAATACTCTCTTCCTTCTTACTACGTTATTGCGCCAGCTGAGTGTTCTGCCAATCTTTCAAGATATGATGGAATTAAGTTCGGATATCGTTGCAGTGATCCTAAAGACTTAGAAGATCTTTACACCAGAACTAGATCGGAAGGATTTGGAGAAGAAGTAAAGAAGAGAATTCTAATTGGAACTTATTGTCTTTCTGCAGGATATTTCGATGCATATTATATTAAAGCCCAAAAAATCAGAGCTCTCATAACAAAAAGTTTCAAACAAGCATTTAAAGAGGTAACAGTTATCGCTATGCCTACTTGTTCTAATGAAGCTTTCAAATTGGGTTCAATTCAAGATCCAGTAAAAATGTATGAACAAGATATTTATACTATTCCAGCAAATCTTGCTGGACTGCCTGCCATCTCTGTTCCGTCTGGGTCGAATAACAAAATGCCTTTGGGCCTCCAATTTATTGGGAATCATCTTGATGAGAGCAAAATATTAAACATTTCCCATGAATTTCAAAAATTAACGGATCATCATGTCTGCTGAAACGAATAATCAAATTTGGGAACCTGTTATAGGTTTAGAAATACATGTCCAGCTTTCAACGGAGTCAAAAATATTTTCAAATGCTCCGACGGAATTTGGAATTGAGCAAAATTTACAAGCCTCCATAATTGACTTGGGATTACCGGGAGTGCTTCCTGTTTTAAACAAAAAAGCAATAGAAATGGCAGTCAAATTCGGTTGTTCAATAAATGCAAAAATATCTAATAATGCAATTTTTGCAAGGAAAAATTACTTTTATCCTGATCTCCCTAAGGGATATCAAATTAGCCAACTTGATGACCCTATAGTTGGAGAGGGATCTGTAGAAATTGAAGTTGAGAGTGAAAAAAAACTAATAGGTATTACAAGGGCTCATTTAGAAGAGGATGCAGGAAAATCAATTCATGATAAGTACGATAATTTAAGCGCTATAGACCTTAACAGAGCAGGAACTCCACTGTTAGAAATTGTATCGGAACCAGACTTGAGATCAGCGAAGGAGGCTGTTTCATATCTAAAGAAAATCCACTCGATTGTAACTTTTTTAGATATTTCTGATGGAAATATGTCGCAAGGATCAATGAGATGTGATGCAAACGTATCAATCAGAAAAAAAGGAGAAACTGAGTTTGGAAATAGAACTGAAATAAAAAATATAAATTCGTTTAAATTCGTAGAAAAAGCAATTAACTTTGAAATATCTCGTCAAATTAAACTCATAGAATCAAATAAATTTATTAAACAAGAAACAAGACTTTACGATTCTCAAAAAAACGAAACAAGGTCCATGAGATCAAAAGAACATGCCAATGATTATAGATACTTTCCTGAGCCCGACCTAATTCCATTAAAAATATCAAACGAGTATATAAAAAATATTAAGAATTCTTTGCCTGAGTTGCCAGATAAAAAAATCGAACGTTTTTGTTCTGAATATAATTTAAATAACTATGAAGCTGAAATATTAAATAGTTCAAAAGAAATGAGTAATTTTTATGAAAAAATTGCTCAATCAGTCAAAAATACTAAGCTGATAGCTAAATGGATGGTGGGAGATTTTTCTGCAATTTTAAATAAATATGGTAGTTCTGTTGAGGAATCGAAAATATCGTGTGACGACTTAACAGATCTTCTTAAAAAATTAGATGAAGATAAAATATCAGATCCTGCAGCAAAAAAAATCATTGAAATACTATGGAATGAAAATATAACTGTAGAAGAAATTATCGAAAGAGAGAATTTGAAACAAATTTCTAACGAAGATGATATTGGTGAATTAATTGAAAGAGTAATTAGAGAAAACCCCAAACAACTAGAGCAGTACAGAAATGGAAAAGAGAAACTCTTTGGATTTTTTGTTGGTCAAGTAATGAAAACGACCCAAGGCTCTGCAGATCCTAAGGTCGTTAACAAAATTTTAAAAGATAAACTTAAGCAGTAACAAACATAGTTAAGGCTTCGGCAATGAATGCCGGTTTTTCTTGTCCTTCAATTTCCATTGTAACTTCGTTTTTTACTAAATATCTTCCGTCATCTTTTTCATCTACCGATAATAATTTAGCTTTAGTACGTACTTTTGATCCAACATTTACAGGTGTCAGAAATCTTACTCTGTCTAATCCATAGTTAAATGCCATCGTCATATTCTCAGGTGCAATTCCTCCTGCTTTTAAACCGGCAGTTAAAGAAAGAGACAAAAATCCATGTGCAATAGTTGAGCCAAACAATGGGGTTGCCTTTTCTGAATCCACATGAATGAATTGATAGTCTAATGTTGCATCTGCAAATTGATTTATTCTATCTTGATCCACCTCTAGCCAATCGGATGGTTCAAATTCCGTACCAATGTAATCTTTTAAAGTATCTGCTGGAACTAAGCCCGCCATATTTACCTCCTTAATTTTCTATTAAATGATTTTGATATTCCTCTCTTAAACCAGTTTTAAGTAGTTTGCCTGTAGCTCCATGAGGCAACTCTTCTACGAAGATTATGTCATCAGGTAACCACCACTTAGCTACTTTGTCAGAGAGAAAACTTATTATTGAATCTTTATCGCACTCTTCAATGCCATTTTTTACTATAAAAAGAATTGGTCTTTCATCCCATTTAGGATGAGCGACACCAACAACGCAAGCTTCGGCAACACCAGGATGACCGACAGCAGTATTTTCTAAGTCTATCGAGCTAATCCATTCACCGCCCGATTTAATAACATCTTTACTTCTATCAACAATTCTCATATAACCATTGGAATCTATCGTTGCCACATCTCCAGTATCAAACCAGCCTTCTTCTAAGGCAGTTTCCTCAGACTTAAAATAGCGTTCTATGATTGCTGGCCCTTTCACCATGAGCCTCCCAAAAGTTTTTCCATCATTTGGTAAAGTTTTACCTTCATCATTTACTATTTTCATAGAACATCCATAAACAGCTTTACCCTGACTAGTTTGAATATCATATCTTTCTTCAAGATCCATATCGTCCATTTCAGGAGTGTATGCATTTAAAGTTCCCAGAGGACTCATTTCCGTCATCCCCCAACCATGGAGAAGGAAGCAATTATGTTTTTCTTGAAATGCCTTTATCATTGCCTTAGGCGCGGCTGACCCACCAACTAAAACACTTTCAACAGAATCAAGGATAATATTATTTTTTTCTGTGTAATTTAATAAATCCAACCAAACAGTCGGCACGCCCATAAGCTGGTTAACTTTTTCTGAAGTAATTAAATTACTTATAGACTCCCCATCAGTAAAAGGTCCCGGAAAAACCATTTTTGCGCCATACATAAAAGATGCATAAGGAATACCCCAAGCATTAACATGGAACATTGGAACAACAGGTAATAATACTGTTTTTGATGTTACATTCATTGCGTTGCCTGCCGTAGCATACCAAGCGTGCAGAACTGTAGATCTATGTGAATAAAGCACTCCTTTAGGATTTCCAGTCGTGCCAGACGTATAACATAACGAGGAAGCAGTATTCTCATCAAATTGAGGCCAAACAATTTCATCGGACTCATCGGAAATAAAATCCTCATAGCAAATTAAGTTATCTAAGGAAGAATTAGGCATATTATTTTTATCGGTAAGAACTATTATTCCTTTAACACTTTTGAGATCAGAATAAACGTTTTCAATTATTGGTAAAAACGGAGTATCAACGAAAATATATTTATCTTCGGCATGATTAACTATATATTTTATATCTTCAGGAAATAATCTCGGATTTAAAGTGTGTAAAACAGCTCCCAATCCTGAAATTCCAAAATAAAGTTCTAAGTGTCGATAACTATTTACTGCCATAGTTGCAATTACGTCGCCTTCTTCTATTCCTAGTTTCAATAAAGCATTGGCAAGTTTTTTTGATCTTAAAGCAGAATCTTTAATAGTATATTTATGAATCCCTCCTTCAATTGTATTACTTACAATTTCGGTATTAGCATTATATTTTTCTGCATGCTCTAAAACTCCTGAGATTAGAAGTTGCTCTTGCATCATGTTACCCAACATTTATCTCTCCTTGAGGTATTTAAAAAAATTAGAGGATAAGAATATATCTGTACTAAAAAAGCTTCAACTTTTTTTTAAACTTTTGAGCATAATTTACAATACTCATTTTTTTTTAAATTAAGCCTTTTAAATTTATTTGATTTCAGATCGATTTCAATCAATTCTGGTTTAAATTTTTCAATTGACACTATTTCTTTTAGTAATTCAGACGCCATAAATGAACCAACTATCCCAACTAAAGGAGAAAAAATACTTGATTCTCTGCAAGATAAGTCTTCTCCACTCAAATCCTCGAAAATACATTCATAGCAAGGAGATTCTTGACGATGAAAGTTTAATTTAAAAAATTGACCTTTCCAGCCTTGCGAAGATCCAGAAATGAGTATTTTTTTAGTTTTAAAACAGTATGAATTAACTATCTTTCTAGTATCAAAATTATCTGTGCAATCCAATACGTAATCGAATTTATTTAATGTTTTATCAATATTTGAAGCAGTTATTTTTAAATTTTGTGCTATTAATTTGATATCTTTATTTAATGAAGACAAACTTTCCTTTGCAGCTAGAATTTTGCCTTTATCCACATCCGATTCAGAAAATAATATTTGTCTTTGTAAATTAGACAAATCTATTACATCATCATCGACTAAACATAATTCACCAACTCCGGATGAAGTAAGAAAAATTGAGGCTGAACAACCTAGTCCTCCTAATCCTATTATTGCAACTTTTGCAGACGAAATTTTTTTTTGACCTTCGATATCAATTTCAGGAAGCATAATATGTCTGCTGTATCTCAATAAGTCTTTGTCTTTCATAAACCCAAAACTGATATTCTTAATAAACCATTGTAATCTTTAAATTGTTTACAGCTCGAATAACCTGCTTTTTTTGCTTCTTTAATTATTTTTTTTGCTTGAAAAGGAGAGTGCTCTAAAAATAACAAGCCGTCATTTTTAAGAAAGTTTAAGCTTTTTGAAATAATTGTTTTTAAGTCTTTCATTCCTTCGTCTTTAGAAAAAAGCGCTTCTTTAGGTTCAAACCAAATTCCATCTTCATCTCCTTCTAATTCATTCTCATCAACGTACGGTGGATTTGAAACAATGTAATCCATTTTTGGAAAAAGCCACTTGTTATTCCAATCATGGTTTATGAAAACAATATTTTTTGCTTGAAGTCTTATTGAATTTTTATTTGCAATCATTAATGCATTAAGAGATTTTTCAGTACCTAAAAGGTTCAATTTTTCTTTTTCTAATCCAAGTGAAATTGAAATAATTCCCGAACCCACTCCTAATTCAAGCAAATCCTTTCCATCTAAATTGTGTTCTAAGATTTTTTCAACTAAAAGTTCTGTCTCTGGTCGAGGAATCAATACTGATGAATCAACATAAAAATCGTTTTTCCAAAAACCTTTTTGATTTATTAGATAAGCCAATGGTTTTTTTGATTCTCTTTCGTCAACAAGTTTTAAAAATAATTTTTTTTCATTTGCCGTTAGAATTTCTTTTTCATGTGTAACTAAATATGACCTTTCGACTTTTTTGACAAAAGATAGTAACAACTCTGAATCCAATGAGTCTATCTTTGATCTTGCAATTTTAAGAGCTTCCAATATGTTAATTTTAGATAGCTTCATTCTCTAATTTGAGTAACATTCTGGATTGATTTTCTTCAATTAAGGCTTTGAAAATATCCTCCATATCTCCATCCAAAAAAGCTTCTAAATTATGACTTGTAAAATCAATTCTATGATCAGTGACTCTATTTTGAGGAAAGTTATAAGTTCTAATTTTTTCTGATCTATCTCCTGAACCAACCATATTTTTTCTTTTTTTATCTAATTCTGTGTTTTGTTCATCAGAAACTTTTTCCATTAATTTGGATTGAAGTAAAATCATAGCCTTTGCCTTATTTTTATGTTGTGATCGTCCATCTTGACACTCAACTACTATTCCGGAAGGAATATGTGTCAGTCTTACCGCAGAATCAGTTTTATTGACATGTTGACCTCCAGCTCCTGAAGCTCTGAAAGTATCTACTCTTAAATCTGATTTATCAATTTCAATCTCATCAAGACTTTCTATCACAGGAAGAATAACAACAGAGCACGCAGAGGTATGGACTCTTCCTTGAGACTCTGTTTCAGGAACTCTTTGGACTCTATGAACGCCGGATTCAAATTGAAGATATCTAAAAACTTGTTTCCCAGATATTTTTGCAACAATTTCCTTGTAGCCGCCTTTTTCAGCTTCTCTAGACGATATCATTTCTATCTTCCACTTACTTCTTTCAGAAAGTCTTGAAAACATTCTGAAAAGGTCTCCAACAAACAGACCTGCTTCATCTCCTCCTGTCCCAGCCCTGATTTCTAGAAAAATATCCTTTTCATCATCGGAATTTTTAGGAATTAATAGTTTTTTTAGATCTTTCTCTAAGTTTACAACTAAATTATTTAGCTTTAATAACTCTTCTTTTGCTAAGTCCCTTATCTCGCCATCAGAGTCATCAATCAATATTTTTGTATCATCAATTTCTCTTAAAATTACTTTGTATTCTTGATGTTTTTCTACAAGTGGTTTTAGATCTGAATATTCTTTTGTATAGGAAGTATAAATTTTTTGATTATTAATAATTTCTGATTGAGAGATCTCTTTTTCCAGAAAATTAAACCTTTCTTCGGCTAATTCTAATCTTTGTATAATTGATTTGAGCATTTTATTAATATCGAACTGATATTATATTCATGAAAAATTTAAAAGAAATGAAGAAGCTTAAATTAGGTTTTTTAATATTGATACTATTATTTCTGAACTCATGTTCTTTAAGTACGAATTTTGAAACTAAAAATAAAATTACAAAAAAAGGAAAATTTTCTTTTCTAGTTGAGGAAAAAGTCTATACAGGTCTTTTAAAAATAGAAAAGTTAGAGAATAAGTTTTTTCTTCAGATGATTTCTTTAAACAGTAATGAAGAGTTAAAAATTGAATTCTCCGACAAAAAGACTTTCTTGGAGAAAAAAGAACTCAAACTTTTTGAAGCAACAAGAAGTTCTGCTCTTAAGAAATTTAATTTTTTTAAATATCTTAATTGGATCTTTGAACCTTGTAATGAAAAAAAGTGTCTAAAATTGACAGAAGATAATTATTCTTTCGATAAAATTATTAAAGGAACTAGCATGTTAGTAGAAACTAGCAATGATCAACAATCTTTTTCTCTTAAACTGTATTTAGAATGATTTATAACTTTTCTGCCCCTGCGAAAATTAACTTAGGATTGGAAGTCTTAAATAAAAGAGACGATAATTTCCATAACATAAAGACAATATTTCAATTTCTAGATTGGGGAGATGAAATTTCTTTAGATACAAACACAGAAGAAACTAAGATAATTTGTTCGGACTTGCCACAAGAAGAAAATATTATTCATAAATTACTTTCTATTTTGGGTGAGAAAAATGTTTTTACAAAAAAAATTAATATCGAAGTTAAAAAGAAAATTCCCTTTGAATCAGGTTTGGGAGGAGCAAGTTCAAACGCAGCTTCTGTATTATTGGCTCTCAACAAAATTTTCAAATTAGAACTCAAATCAAAAGAACTTTTTAGAATTGCTCTATCCTTAGGATCAGATGTTCCAGTATTTATTCATGGAGAATCTTGTGAAGCTTTTGGGAGAGGTGAAGTTTTTAAAAAAATTTCACTGCAAGAAAAACCAATACTAATAATTCTTCCAAATTGTAAAATTTCCACAAAAGAAGCTTTTGAAAACATAGGTAGCTTTAATAATAAGCCAAAGAATAAAAAAGTTTATATTAATCATTTTGAGACCTGGGCCAGAAAAAAACATGATGAGATCAATGAATCCTTTTTATGGATAGAAAAATACAATGAAGCCTTTCTGTCAGGAACGGGGTCAACTATTTTTTCTTTGTTTAATAATTTTGATGAAGCAACAAAAATAATGGATAATGCTCCTTCTAATATGAATTGTTTTGTAACTACCACGTTGAATAATTCGCCAATAAAAGATGAGATTAAAAATTATGGGGTGTAGCCAAGCGGTAAGGCAGCGGCTTTTGATGCCGCCATGCGATGGTTCGAATCCATCCACCCCAGCCATAAAACAAATCTTGAATTATAAATGACAGAAATAAATAATAATCTTGTCCTTTTTTCTGGAACCTCCAATATTTCTCTTTCAGAAAGAGTAGCAAAAAAACTCGGTAAAAAGCTCGGGTCGGCCTTTGTGGGAAGATTTAGCGACGATGAGCTTAATGTGAGAATTGATGAAAATGTTAGAGGGATGGATGTATTTATAGTTCAATCAACTTGTTATCCAGCAAATGAAAATTTAATGGAACTTTTAATAATGATTGATGCTCTTAGAAGATCATCCGCTTCGAGGATTACAGCTGTTATTCCATATTTTGGTTATGCTCGACAAGATAGAAGAGTAAGGTCTGAAAGAGTTCCTATAAGTGCAAAGTTAGTTGCCGAAATGCTTCAAAATGCAGGCGCGGATAGAATACTTACTATTGAGTTGCATTCGGATCAAATTCAGGGATTTTTCAACGTTCCTGTTGATAATATTTATGGAACAAATGTGACATATGAGCACATAAGCAAGGCTAATTACGAAAATCTTATAATTGTATCTCCCGATGTTGGAGGCGTTGTAAGAGCTAGAGCTTTAGCAAAACTTTTAGACGATGCAGAGCTAGCTATAATTGATAAGAGAAGAGAAAAAGATAATCAATCACAAGTAATGAATATCATTGGAAATGTAAAAGACAAAACATGCATTTTGGTCGATGACATAGTCGATACTGCGGGAACAATATGCAATGCAGCTGAGGCTCTTAAAGAAGTTGGAGCAAAAAAAGTAATTTCTTATGCCACTCATCCTGTTCTCTCTGGTCCAGCTCTGGAAAGAATTCAACAATCAGGTCTAGACGAAATTGTGGTGACTGATACAATCCCGCTTTCAGAAGAAGCTTCTAAATTGAAAAAAATAAAAATTATCTCTTTAGAAAAAACTATTGCTGAGGCAATTAATAGAGTTAATAAAGAAGAATCTGTAAGCGAAATGTTTCTTTGAGGAAAAACCATGACAGATCAAACAGTATTAGAATTTGAATATTTAGCAGAAGACAAAAACCTCTCTGCAAAAAAAGTTAGAAACTTAGGAAATATTCCTGGAGTTGTATACGGTGATGGAGAAAAAACGAAAAAGATATCCTTGCAAGCCAAAGATCTCAGAAAAGCTCTTGAGCTTCCTAGCATCTTCTCTCAGGTAATTTTATTACGTCAAGCTGAAGAGTCCCATAAAGTAATTCTCAAAGACGTTCAAATAAATCCATCTAACGACAAACCTGTACATGTTGACTTTATGAAAGTTTCAGCTTCAACAAAAATTACCATGCAAGTTCCTTTAAAATTTGTAAGCGAAGATATTTGTTTTGGGGTCAAGAATGAAGGAGGAATGATTTCAAAAAATAAAAACGAAATCGAATTGACATGTTTAGCAGAAAATTTACCAGAATTTATTGAGGTCAATGTTGCTGATTTAAAATTAGGAAATTCTATTATGCAAACAGGTCTTGTATTGCCAGAAGGAGTTGAGTTATCTAATGCACTTTTAACAGGACAGGACCAACCAGTTGTATCTTGCACAACTACAAGAGCTTCTCTTGAAATAGAAGAAGACTTAGAAGGCGAAACTTCAGAGGAAGGTACTGTAAGCGACGAAGATTCTAAGGAAGAAGCTTCTGAGGTAGCAAAAGAGTCTGAAGAAGAAAATTCTTAATGAAAAAATTTTTAATTGCTGGCTTAGGAAATCCTGGAGCCAGATACTCTAAAACTAGACACAATGCTGGATTTGACTTTATTGCAGAACTCAAAAAAAAGTGGAAATTAGAATTTGACGAAATAAAATCTATCAAATCTCAGTTATCATCTTTTGTGCTTGATGATACAAAAGTATATATCCAGATTCCTAATGTGTTTATGAATAATAGCGGAAATGCGATTCAACCTGCTGTAAAAAGATACAATATAAATTTAAATAGGATCTTAATAATTCATGATGATTTAGACCTTCCTTCAGGATTATGTAAATTAAAAAAATTTGGAGGAGACGGAGGACATAATGGTTTAAAAAGTATTATTGAGAAATTAGGAGGGAGAAAAGATTTTTTGAGAATGAGAATTGGAATTGGACACCCAGGTGATTCTAAACTAGTCAATAATTATGTTGTTAAAAAAGGAACAAAAAAGGAAATGTTAGAGAGAAAGAAAGCAATTGAAGATGGCTTAGAGGTTTTGGAAGATATAATTTTAGATAAATGGGAATTAGCCTTAAATAAACTTCACTCCAAATAAATGTCTTTAAAATGTGGAATTGTTGGTCTTCCAAATGTTGGAAAATCTACTCTATTCAATGCCTTAACAAATTCAAAAATTGAAGCTGAGAACTACCCTTTTTGCACAATAGAACCAAATTTAGGAATTGTAGAAGTTCCTGATGACAGATTAAATAAATTAGCTGAATTGGTTTCGCCGGAAAAAATAATACCAGCAATTGTAGAGTTTGTTGACATAGCAGGTCTAGTTAAAGGGGCATCAAAAGGAGAAGGTCTGGGAAATACCTTTCTTTCTCACGTTAGAGAAACAAATACTATCATTCAAGTTGTGAGATGTTTTGAAGACAAAAATATCTCTCACGTTAATAACCAAGTAGACCCTTTGTCTGATATAGAAATTATTGAGGCTGAACTCATGCTTGCTGACTTAGAGATTTTAGAAAAAGTTCAAATTAGTCTTAATAAAAAAATCGCCCAATTAGACAAATCTACAAAAGAAAAAATGACTGCTGTCGAAGAAATTATTGATTTAGTAAAAAAATCAAACAAAAAAGAAATACTTCAATTATCCGAAGACAAAAAAAAACTTTTGAAAGAATATAATCTCATATGTTTGAAACCATTCATTTATGTAGCAAATATTGACGAGGAACAAGATAATAATCTCTATAAAAAAGTAGAAGAAAAAGCTATTGAAGAAGATTCAGAATTTATTCCGCTTTCAATTAAGTTAGAATCTGAAATTTCTGAGTTAGAACCTGAAGAAAAAAAAGTTTTTCTATCCGAATTAGGAATTGAAGAGCCTGCTATGGAAAAACTTATAAAAACCTCCTATAACAGTCTTGGGCTAGGAACATTCTTTACTGCTGGAAAAAAAGAAGTCAGATCTTGGGTATTAAAAAAAGGTTCTTTAGCTCCGGAAGCTGCTGGCGTTATTCACTCTGATTTTCAAAAAGGCTTTATTAAAGCAGAAGTCATATCTTTTGAAGACTATATTTCTCTTAGAGGTGAGCAAGGAGCAAGACAAGCTGGAAAGTTGCGATCAGAAGGATCTGAATATGAAGTAAAAGAGGGGGATGTAATTTTGTTTAGATTTAATGTTTAAAACTTGACAAAGCTTATGATCGAAAAGAGAATCCGAGTTTGGCTATGTAGCTCAGCTGGTTAGAGCGCAGCATTCATAATGCTGAGGTCCTGTGTTCAAGTCACAGCATAGCCACCAAAATTAATTATCATCTTGATCACTATCGACAGCTTTCATGCTTAATTTAATTTTTCCTCTATTATCAATGCCGATAACTTTTATATCTACCTCTTCTCCTTCAACTAAATAATCTTTTACATTTTTCACTCTTTCTTCAGCTATTTCAGAGATATGTACCAATCCCTCTTTGCCGTTGTCGAAGGATACAAAAGCTCCGAAATCAACGATTTTAACTACAGTTCCAACGCATACTAGACCTATTTCAGGATCTGAAATCATTGACTCAATAATATTCAAAGCTTCTTGTCTAGACTCTTTGCTTCTTCCATAGATGCTTATGTCACCGTTATCATTGATATCTATATTTGTTTCAGTTTTCTCGGTAATACTTTTAATAGTACTACCGCCCTTACCAATAACTTCTCCTATTTTATTTTTAGGAATGGATGTTTTTATTGCTTGAGGTGCTAAATCAGATAATTCCGGTCTTGGCTCACTCAAAACTTTTGCCATTTCTTGAAGAATATGAGCTCGAGCAGAATTAGCTTTATCGAGAGCGTCTTGAAGAATGTTTTCATTAATACCAGCAATCTTTATGTCCATCTGCAATGCTGTAACTCCATCGGCAGTACCTGCAACTTTAAAATCCATATCGCCTAAATGATCTTCATCGCCGAGGATATCGGTTATTACACAATAATCCTCATCTCCTTTAACAAGTCCCATTGCAACACCAGCAACGGCTTTTTTTAATGGTATACCTGCGTCCATCATAGCTAAGCTTGAAGAACAAACAGTAGCCATGGAACTTGAACCATTTGATTCTGTAATTTCTGAAACTACCCTAATAGCGTATTCAAATTCTTCAGTATCAGGCAATACAGCTTCTAAAGCTCTTCTTGCTAACTTTCCATGCCCAATTTCTCTTCTCTTTGGACTTCCAATCATTCCTGCCTCCCCAACTGAATAAGGAGGAAAGTTATAATGAAGCATAAAAGGATCTTTAGTATCACCATGTAAAGTGTCTAAAAGTTGAGAAAGTTTAAGTGAGTCTATAGTTGCAACTCCGATTGATTGTGTTTCTCCTCGTGTAAATAACGCTGAGCCATGAGCTTGATTTAAGAACCCGGTCTCTATTCTGATAGGTCTTACTGTGTCCAAGTCCCGACCATCAATTCTCGGTTGTCCTTTAAGTAAACGAGTTCTTACGATTGAAGATTCTAAAGATTTAAAATAGTTTTTTGCTTTTTCAATCTTTTCTTCATCATCCTCCTCATTGAATTGGTTAGCTAAAAATTCTCGTGCCTCAGCCACAGCCTGTTGTCTTTGTGCTTTTTCAGGAATTTGATAAGCTTCTTCGATTTTCGAACTAACTAGATCGGAAACCATTGCTTTTAAATCTGCATCTTCTTCTTCCAAAAAATATTCGATTGGATCAACCTGAACTTGTGAAACAAATTCTTCGATTAAATCCAAACTTGGTTTCATTTCTTGTTGTGCAAATAAGATTGCTCCAAGCATTTGATCTTCTGTTAATTCTTCAGCTTCTGACTCCACCATAAATATGGCATCAGTAGAACCAGCAATTACCATATCAAGTTTAGAATTATTTAAATCAGTTATAGAGGGATTTAAAACATAATTTCCATCAATGAATCCTATTTTTGCAGCAGATAAAGGACCTTGAAATGGTAAGCCAGAAATCTGTAAGGCAGCAGAAACACCAATCAAAGAAATAATGTCCGCTGTATCATCTTTGTCCATCGACAGTACTGTACAAATTACCTGAACTTCTTGAGTGTACCCTTTTGGAAATAATGGTCTTATGGGTCTGTCTATAAGTCTAGAAGTCAAAACTTCGCCTTCTGAAGGCCTTCCTTCTCTTCTGAAAAAACTTCCAGGAATTTTTCCTGCAGCATAAAATTTTTCAATGTAATTTACAGTTAGGGGAAAGAATCCTTGACCTTCTTTTTGACCTCCTGCAACAACAGTAACTAAAACTTGTGTATCTCCTGAAGAAGCTATGACTGAGGCAGTTGCTTGTCTAGCTATTTTTCCGGTTTCTAAAGAAACTTCCTTGCCTGCAATAGTTCTTTTACAGGATATAATTTTTTCATTATCCATAATAGTTTTTAGAATTTTTTATCTTTTATTTTCTAAGATTTAGCTCTTTGAGAATCGCGCTATACTTTGAACTATCCTTTTTCTTTAAATAATCCAAAAGTTTTCGTCTTTTATTTACCATCCTGATTAATCCCTGACGAGAATGATGATCCTTATGATGATCTTCAAAATGATTTTGCAAAGAAAGAATATTTTCGGTTAAAAGTGCAATTTGTACTTCTGGCGAACCAGTATCGGTTTCAGACCTGGCAAATTGTTTTATAACTTTACTCTTTTTTTTGATATCTAAGCTCAAGAGCTATCTCCATTATTGTTAAAATTACCTAGTAATCTTTTGGGTTTCAATAACCCATCATAACTTTCAACTATTCCTAAAAAATTTTCTTCGGTATCAAAAAATCTAAAGAATCCGTTTTTATTAGCCATATCCGTTTCTATTATTTGGCCTCTAGTTATTTTATCTACTATTTCTGATCGGCATTGTATCCTATCTAGACCTCTAAGTGCATCCCCTGGCTTAATAATTTTTTTTTCAATATTTTCTTTATTAATTTCTTCTAAATCCAAACAATCATCTATTACATACCCTGCTGACTTAGTCCTAATTAACCCAGATACAGCACCATAAGAGTTAAGTGATTCACATATATCTTCCGCTAATGATCTTATGTAAGTCCCTGAACCACAATCAACATGGATTTTTAAGGTATCATTTTTTAAAGAAAGAATTTTCAAATCATAAATTTTAACCATCCTCTCTTCAATTTTTATTGGAATTCCTCTGATAGCATAATATCTATAAGGCTTCCCTTTATATTTTAAAGATGAATAAGCTGGAGGCTTTTGACTTATATCTCCAATAAAATTACCCAATGTTTTTTCAAAATCTTTCTTTGTAGGTATGTTTTTTGTTTTTTCGATTATTTTTCCCTCTAAATCGCCTGTATTGGTTTTAATCCCTAAAGATATCTCTGCTGTATATGTTTTTCTCTCTAAATTAAGGAAATGTATGAACCTTGTCATCTGACCAATACAAATTATTAAAATACCACTTGCTAAAGGATCTAAAGTTCCTGCATGTCCAACTTTTTCTTTAAAACGTAGAAATTTTTTTATCTTTCTTGAGAAAATTCCAGAAGAAATTCCACTTGGCTTATTTAAAATCAAGGCGCCATTAAGCATCCATTTCTTCCTTAAAATATATTTTTGGAATCTTTTTTAAACTAAGCCTTTTGCCCAGCAGCGACTTAATAAAACCTTTACTTTTTGCAAGAACCTTTTGTAATTCATCTCCTTCAGATTCAAGAAAATTGGAAAAATAATAGATTGTCGCATTCGAAAGATCATCACTCATCTCAACTCTACTAATTGTTAGATTTTTAAGCCTTGGATCTCTTAAATCAAATAAGAAAATACTAGCAACTTCTTTTCTTATTAGATCGCTAACTCTTTGTGATCTTTTGAAAGGTGTGGACTTGAACAATTATAATTTTCTTTTAATTTCTTCTCTTTCGAAAACTTCTATTTTATCTCCAATCTTAATATCTGAATAATTGGAAATACCGATACCGCACTCTGTACCAGATTTTACCTCCTTAGCCTCATCTTTAAATCTTCTTAAAGAATCTAAGATTCCTTCATGAATAACTATATTATCTCTCAAAACTCTGACGTTCATTTTTGAAGAAATTGTTCCTTCTTCAACAATGGAGCCAGCTACAAATCCAAATTTAGGTGATTTAAACACGTCTTTGACCATAGCTATACCTTTAATACTTTCCCTAATCTCAGGGCTTAAAGAACCTTCTATGGTAGATTTTATTTCATCTATTAAGTCATAGATTATCCCAAAGTATTTTATAGAAATTCCTTCCTCTTCAGCTAAACCACTGGATGCTGAGTCAGCTCTAACATTAAACCCAAAAATAGATGCTTCAGAAGCAATAGCCAGATTTACGTCATTTTCTGAGATAGGTCCTACGGCGTCTAAAACAATTTTTAAGTTTACTTCTTCAACTTTTAAATTAGTAATAGCTCCCACTAAAGCCTCAAGAGACCCATTTGTATCAGACTTTACGATTAAATTTACAGAAGGCTTTGCCCCTTCAGTGACATTTGCGAATAAATTCTCATTAGATACACCACTTCTTTGAGCAAGTCTCTTATCTCTAATTTTTTTTGCTCTATTTTCAGATAATGCTTTTGCAGCCTTTTCATCTTTTACCACAATAAATTCATCTCCGGCGTTGGGGGAATATTCCAAACCAGAGATAAATACCGGAAAAGACGGAGGAGCTTGATTGATGTTTTCTTCCAAAAAGTTTTTCAAACTTCTTATTTTTCGATATTGATCCCCAACAAGAATTAAATCACCAGTTTTTAATGTACCCTTTTTAACTAATAAGGTAGCTACCGCACCTTCTCCTTTCTTTACACCAGATTCTAGAACTATTCCGGCTGCAGGTCCTTCGTGATTTGTCTTTAATTCCAACACTTCAGAAACTAATATAATGCTATCAAGCAAATCTGAAATTCCTTCACCAGTATTAGCAGAAACTGGAATCATTTGAACGTCTCCACCCCAATCTTCAGGGGTTAAACCGATAGCTGCGAGATCACTTTTTACTTTATCGACATCTGCTTCAGGTTTATCTATTTTATTTATAGCAACAATTATTTCTACGCCTGCAGCTTTTGCATGATCATAAGCTTCTTGGGTTTGCGGTTGCACGCTGTCATCTGCAGCTACAACCAAGATTACTATATCTGTAGAATTTGCTCCTCTAGCACGCATTTGAGAGAAAGCTGCATGACCAGGAGTGTCAATAAAAGTTATGACCTTTTTTTCATGCTTAGTTTGATAAGCTCCAATACCTTGAGTAATTCCTCCTTCTTCTGTTTCAGCAACCGCTGCTTTTCTAATAAAGTCTAATATAGATGTTTTACCATGATCAACGTGGCCTAGAACTGAGACAACAGGATCTCTTGGTTCTTCAACCCCTTTATAAGTTAGATTTTCAATTAAATTTTCTTCCTCTTTATTTTCGTCCAGAGGAATCCCAATGTGTCCTAATTCTTCAACTACTAGCAAAGCTGTTTCTTGATCAATTGTCTGGTTAAGGGTAACCATCACCCCATTTTTCATCAGCGATTTTATGAGTTCACCTGATTTAATTGATAGAGACTTAGCAAGGTCTGCAACTGATATAAACTCCGGTATTTTGACTTCCTTTTGGATAAATTCTGACGGTTTCTCGAAACTTTGAACATTGGAAGATAATTTGCTTTCAAGGTATTTTTCACCTTCAAGCTCTCTTTTTTCCTTCTTGTTATCATCTCGTGAATAGGAAGGTTTTTTTATTTGAGAAGGACGAGTTTGTTTTTTTGAAGCCTCAGTCTTTTTTACTCTTCTAACTACATTACTTTTGCTTTTTTCTTCTTCAATTTGATTTTTTTTAGATTCACTAGATTTTTCTGCTGAAAGTCTTTTTTTCTCTGCATCATCAAAATCTATTGTTCCAGAAAAATCTTGAGATATATTTGAATTTTCATTTTTTTTATTCTGATTTAACCGTGTTATAGATATTTTTGAACTAGATTTTCCAGAAGATACTTTTTTTAAAGAAATAGTTTTTTTTGACGATTTTTTAGAGGATTTAATAAAATTTAAAAGAATTTTCTTGTCTTCATTTGAAATTTCATCATCAGCGCTTGCATGCTTCAATCCCGCAGCCTTAATCTGATCTAAGAGATCTTCAGGACTGTAACCTATTACTTTTGCAATCTGACTAACTTTCATCAATTTTAATCAAACCATTGAGCCCTAGCGGCCATAATTATTTCACCAGCGTGATCTTCTGATATTTCTAAGATAGGCATCAACTCATCAGATGCTAAATCCGCAAGCTCTTCTTTAGAAGTTATATTACTGCTTTTAAGCTTTTCTATAAAATCTTCATTTAATAACTCTAAACTCTCCAAACTATTATCTTTTAATTCTTCATTTTCAATGTCGGATAAAGCGAGTTCCAGTAAAGCTGCTTCTGACCTTTCTATAAGAACTTCAGAAATTTCAGAATCAATTTCTTCAATTGATTCCAAGTCCTCAACAGAAGATTCTGAAATTTTTTGAACGGAATCAAACCCATTTTCTATAAGTTTCTGAGCTAGATCAGCGTCAACACCCATGAATTTTATTAGTACGTTTTCAGGTGAATCATCGATACTTAAATCATCGTTCTCACCTCCAATTTGGATTTGCCATCCTATAAGTTCTGATGCAAGTCTAATATTCTGCCCATTTCTTCCAATAGCTAAAGCAAGATTCTCGTCTTTGACTTTAACCTCCATTGATCTATTCTCCTCGTCAAGAACAATAGAAGTAACTTCTGCCGGAGATAAAGTATTTATTAAGAGTTTTGCCGGATCGTCATCCCACACTACAATATCTATTCTTTCACTTCCCAATTCATTTGAGACCGCCTGTACCCTAGATCCTCTCATTCCAACACAAGCCCCAACAGGATCAATTCTTACATCATTAGTTTTTACAGCAATTTTCGTCCTAGCTCCTGAGTCTCTGGCAACAGCTCTTATTTGAATCACTTCTTCTGCAATTTCAGGAACTTCTAACTTAAACAATTCAACAACCATCTCATTTGCACTTCTGCTTAAGACTAATTGAGACCCTCTATTTTCTCTAACTGTTTCTCCTAAAATTCCCTTAATCCGATCACCAATCCTATATATTTCTCCTTGAACCAAATCTCTTCTAGACAATGAAGCCTCTGCATTATCTCCTAGATCTACGATAATAAATTCTCTAGTAACTTTTTTAACAGTGCCATTAACCAAAGTTCCTATATAAGGTCTAAATTTTTTGATGATCTCAAAACGTTCAGCATCTCTTACTTTTTGCACAATTACTTGTTTAGCTGCTTGAGCTGCAATTCTTCCAAATTCAGGATTTTCAATTTGCTCTTTATCAATATCGCCTTCTTTTAATCCTTTTTCATCAGCTAAATCACTATCTGCAAGTATGTGAATATCAGAGTTTTCGTATTCCTCAAAATCGACAGCTGTCCAACATCGAAAAGTTTCAAAATCTCCAGTTTCTCTATCTATGAATACTTTAATGTCAACGTCTTTCTCATATCTTTTTTTTGCCGCGCTTGCCAATGCGAGCTCAATTGCTTCAAAAATAGTATCTTTAGGAAGATCTTTTTCATTAGAAACTGATTCAGCAACCATTAAAATTTCTTCATTCATTTTTAAATTAACTCCTTAT
>ENA-OSEY01000125-OSEY01000125.1-marine-metagenome-genome-assembly--contig:-NODE-125-length-54441-cov-6.913067_pt1 | contig 54441 bp, 45 predicted proteins | sample MGYA00248465_ERZ534230 | MGnify/ENA primary metagenome ERZ534230 (study PRJEB26409, sample SAMN06344110) | marine metagenome | isolation source: Sea water from surface | place: Atlantic Ocean:Southern... | reverse complement strand
CTCGAGGACCAGGTCAACACGGCCATCGAGTTCTTCCCGGGCAGGGTGCGCAGGGACAAGTGGGCGAAGCAGGCTGACAGCCTAATGAGGAAGTGAGGTCTCTCCAAGCACTTTATTCGGGCATACCCCATTGGACGGAGCATGACCGACACACACGGACAACAGACGATCGATCGACTTGGGAGCAGGGACCTCAACGAGGATGGGAGGATCATCAACCTCGCAGTGGTCGGATCGAGCAGGTTCTACGACTTCGATACGTTCGAGCGGGCGATAGGGGCATGGGTCGAGGACCACGGGTACCCCGACATGGTCATCTTGGGTGGAGCCAGTGGCGTCGACTACATGGCCGAGAGGTGGGCTGACAACTCGGGCATCCCGTCGGCGGTGTTCGTCGAGGAGTGGCAGGACCCCACACGATCGCTCAGGGATCGGGGGCGACCTGAGGCGGGCAACTCCCTAACGAGGAAGATCATCGAGGGATGCACCCATGTCCTCGCATTACCCTCCTCCACGAGCAAGTGGACTAGGATCGTCATAGACCTCGCTGAGTCCTCTGGCAAGCCGATAAGCATCCATGAGCTCGAATGAACTGGGGCCCTCAGTCACAGGGGGATGTTCCCATGCTTCTTAGGGATCAACTCCTCCCTCTTGCCCTCCAACGGGTGCAACCCCATGATCAGACGCTTTCGCGTCTCCCGCGGCTCAATCACATCGTCCACCCATCCGTGCCGGGCTGCCGTGTAGGGGTCACCGAACTTGGCCTTGTACTCCTCGACCAGCCGGGAGAACGTGGCCTCTGGGTCCTCGGACTCGGCGAGGTCCCTCCTGTGGATGATGCGGACGGCACCCTCGGCACCCATCACTGCCAACTCACCTGATGGCCAAGCCAGATTCACATCTGATCTCAGGTTTTTGCAGGACATTGCTAGGTAAGCCCCCCCGTAGGCCTTCCTAGTCACGACAGTCATCTTCGGCACGGTCGCCTCGGCGTACGCATACAACAACTTGGCACCATGCCGAATGATCCCGCCCCACTCCTGGACGGTTCCTGGGAGGAAACCTGGAACGTCGACGAAGGTCAATAGCGGGAGGTTGAAAACGTCACACGTCCTGATGAATCTAGCTGCCTTGATGGAGGCATCTATGTCCAGGCATCCAGCAAGTACGCTCGGTTGATTTCCGATGACCCCGATGGGCTGCCCATCCAACCTCGAAAAGCCAATTATGATGTTCTCCGCGTAATCAGGAAACAACTCCATGAACGTCGAGTCGTCAACGACAGTCTCGATGACTCCTCTCATGTCATATGGTCGATTGGGGTCGTTTGGAACGAGGGTACTCAACTCTTCGCAGAGCCTCAAGGGATCATCTGTCGGGCTAAACCGGGGCGGTATCGAATCTGTGTTGTCAGGGAGATAGGAGAGAATGTGATTGGCCAATTCAAATGCATGCTGCTCATCCTCAGCCACTAGGCAGGCAACTCCACTCCTGCTGGAGTGGGCCTTTGCCCCGCCGAGGTCCGACTCCTCAAACTCGCCTGAGGCTATCTCTGGTATCAACCACGGACTACGCATGAACATCCTCCCTCGCTCCGACTCGAGTATTACGAAGTCGGACAAGCCAGCTGCCAGTGCGCTGGTGCCGGCCACCGTTCCTATAATCACCGAGACCACAGGGATCCTTCCTGAGCAACTTGCCAATGAGTCGAGGACCTCGCCGGTCGCCCCTAGGGCTGGAACGCCATCCTCCACACGTTGACCAGTCCCATCCCAGATCGCGACTATCGGCCTCATGGTCCTATTCGCCAAGTCCACTGCAGAGGCAATCCTCCTCGCATGCATCTCACCCATGCTCCCTCCGAAGATGCTCGGCTCCTGTGCGATGAGGATCACCTGCCTACCGCCTATCTTCCCGTGGCCCGTGACCACGCCATCTCCGATCGGTCGATTCAGATTCATGGTCCCGAGCACTGAGCGATGCCTAACATACGCCTCAGTCTCGATGAAGCTCCCCTCATCTACCAAGGAGAGTATCCTCTGCGTCGCTACGAGGTTTCCATCATCCCCCGCGTCCATAGAACTACCCCCGGAACTCCCGACTTTTTAGTGGGATCCAAATCAACTCCTCGAATCCGGTGGATTCTCACCAACCAGGTCCATACGCCAAGCCTCCTCGATGGCGGCTGAGTCCAATCCCCTGCTCAATAGGTGGTGCAACTTCACCATGGCAGAGCCAGGGGGACACAGGGATCCATGGCCAAACAGCCCCATGGCCCGTTGGTCGCGTCCCTTGGAGTAGACATCCATGTTCACCTCCCCCTGCACCGTTTCTGCCGTTACGATGATGGGGATCCCTGTCTTTACCGCTGAGGCGAGAACCTCGGCTAGAAGCGTGTTCTCCGGAGAGTCGCCAAGGGGGTCATGGATCGGGAGATGGCCAAGCCCAGTGCCACGAATGACCAAGGCATCTGGAGAGCCCTCCAATGACGCTCTGACCATCTCACCAGTCAAGTAGGGCCCGGCTACGAATTCGTGCATCCTAGTGGTCTCGTTGAATAGAACGGGATCCTTCTCAACGCCTCTCGGCACCGAGTCTCCCCTTAGATCCTCGATCAAGGGCCCCTTGGAATCGATCGAGATGTAGGCAAGCGGCTCCTGATTCACCGCGATGAAGGCACCCCTCTTGCTGGAGTGGGCCTTCCTGCAGGAGCAACCCGGGAGGACAGCGCACCTGCCGTCCGAGCCATCCTCGTGCATCACGACAACTGAGGTATCCCTGTACCCAGTAGTGTCGGGTCCATTGGCCGCCCATGAGACCGCTGCGATGAGGTTCTCGTAGGCGTCGCTCGAGCCCCTGTCAGGGGACCGCTGGGACCCGGTGAACACGATCCTACCTGGGGCTCTGCCCCCCTTCCCGGACCATGCATAGGACATGGCCGCGGCAGAGAGGTGCAAGGTGTCCGTGCCATGCGTCACCACCACGCCCTCATAGCCCTGATCGAACGCATCCTTGGTCGCATTGACCATCGCATTCCAATGCCGCGGACGAACGTCATCGGACCACATGTTCCCGAGCTTCAGGACCCTGATCCTCGCGATGTTCAGAAGCTCGGGGACTGTAGAGAGGATCTCGCTGGGTTCGAATCTGGCCGTCACGGCACCCGTAGAATAGTCGACTTTGGAGGCTATGGTCCCCCCGGTGTGTATGAGGAGGACCTCAGGCAAGGAGGAATCTTCCCTGACATCGACATCTGGCGGTTCCTCGCCCTGCAATCCCTCCTCGATCAGGACGACCTCCCTGACATCCGCGATCGAGTGAGACAGGTTGTACCCATTCGCGAGCTTCAGAGTCAAAAGATCAACCCCCGCGGAAGGCACTAGGGTCCCCTCGAACTCCCTATCGCCTACCTGGGTGGAAACAGTCAGCCTGATCCTAGATCCGGCTGGAGGGACTCCGTCCATGAGGTATCCAAGCCTCAAGGGGACATCAAGCCAACGCATGAAAATGACACGCCTGCATGTTTAGGTGGCAGTTTTATAATCCGCTGAAGTAGGCAGTAAATCATGGACAGGGCTAGGTTGACGACGATCTTTCTAGTGGTACTGTTCGCCATGGGTCCAATCTCAGCTAGCACCCCTGACCAATCTGGACAATCCTCCGGCGAGGAGTCACCATCCCCCCTAAATTGCTCCTCCTCAACGCCCCACGACGACCAGACCAACTACTACGTCGATGGATCCTCGGGTGACGACACCTATCCCGGCACCCAGGCATGCCCAACGAAGACAATCCAACAGGCGGTCACGAAAGCGGGCTCAGACGACACAATCACAGTCGCTTCAGGGACCTACATGGAGTCGGTGTCAATAGATTCCGAAGGCCAGACACTGCGGGCCGCCACTGGGGCAAGGGTAATCCTCGACGGATCCGAGAGCGTGACAGAGGACCTTGACGCGACATGGACTCAGCACACCGAACTAGACTCAGGGTGGGTATGGAAGGTGGATCTCCCGAAGGACGCTTGGCAACTCTTCCTCAGCTATGAAGAAGAAATGCCTGCTAGGTGGCCAAATGCGAACTTCTCAGACTTCTCAGCCTTGGACGATGAGAACTATTGGGCCCACGGTACGATATCTGGTACGGACATTAACAACTCCGACGACGACGGCGATGGCTACCCTGACGTTGGATGTCCCTCAGGTGAGGAGCTGCACCTCGAGGGCAATGATTGGCACTGTGTCGAGTATCTGAACGGAGAGCTGGAAGACGACCCGTCCTGTTGCTCCAGTCACACGGGACTTGTAGACAGCGGAATCGACCCTGTTGGGTCCATCGCAGTGCTAAACATTGGCTCCTTCAGGACGTGGAGCCGCGAAGTTCTCACCTTCGACTCTACCGAGGGATCATTCACCTACGCGCAGGTGCCTTCGAGCGGGTGGAAGTTTAAGCACCACATGTACTTCCTCACACAAAAGCTAGAACTCCTTGACACCAACGGCGAGTGGTTCTTCGATGACGATTCAGAAGAAAGGACTCTTTACTACATGCCCCGCGGGGATAACGATCCCAACGAATTGGATATCCGTGTCAAGACCAAGGCATATGGAGTGATCTGCGACCACTATGACAATGTCAAGGTCGAGGGGATCGACTTCTTCGCCGCTGCGTTCAAGCTCGATGACTGTGATGAGTCTGAGATCCGGAATTCCACGTTGCTCTACCCCAGCACCTCGAAGCGCTCCCTTGGCATAGCGGGAGAAGACCAGGAGAACAGGTACGTCAGCCGGGTAGACGACTGCATGGGATGCTTGATCGACACTTGCGAGTTCCTCTACACCGATGGGGCGGCGTTCGAGGCCCATGGAGGCACGGGCTCCTCGGTGGGGAACCAAATCAACAACTCCTACTTCTATTACATCGACTGGTCGGGCTCGGATCAGATCAGCCTCATGACCACCATTGCAATGAGCGGGTCGACAAATCTCTTCACGAATAACACGATGCACAAGACCGGAACCTCCGCTACCATCAGGATAGGAAATTCCCCACAGGTCATGTTCAACGAGATCTACGATACGGCCCATCTTCAGTCCGATGGCACCATCATCCAAATGATGCAAGGTGAACAACAGGGTGCTGAAATTGCCTACAATTGGGTCCACGACTCGCCCAAGTACGGCATCAGGATGGACGGTCCCTTCGGGGGCACGAACTCAGGAAACAACGCCAGTGTCCACCATAACGTAGTTTGGAACATAAACGGAGGCATCATCTCGAAGGGCGATTACCACAACGTCAGCCACAATACCGCCTTCGACAGCCCAGTAGACTCCAGTGGCCGGAACGACATCGTGGTCCTATACGACGACACGGGTGGGAACGAGAACTCGGTAGTTCAATACAACGCCGCAGACAGGATAGCGGGCCATAGGACAAATACGCTCCAAGTGAGCCCCTTCCCCCAAAATAGCAATATCTCGGACAACTGGAATGGCTATGACTCCGACAATTCGGGGGAGACCATCGCCTCACAACTGGCAGACTTCACCGCCTTTGACTTCAGACCGGTGGTAGGTTCGGAGATTGACCTCATGCTCGCTGGTGCCTACTTGAGCTCTCAGACTGCCACCGCTCCCAGCGACCCGGGAAACTTCGATCCATCCACCTATTATTGGAACCCAGGAATCAAGAGGGACCCCTTGAGTCCATGGTCAAGGTCGACGTACACGCTACCTTGCACGGGTGGCAGCTACTTTGACGGAACGTCATGCCAGGACTCTTCCTTAGGGCATTACGTTGATGGTTGGGGCCAGACTTCCCAAGTTCCCTGCGCGGCCGGGACCTACCAGCCCTCAACCGCCCAGACGGCCTGCCTCGACGCCGACGCCGGCCACTACGTGGGCACCACAGGATCCACCTCCCAGACCGAGTGTATACCTGGCTCCTACCAGAATCAGACCGGGCAAACGACCTGTGTTATGGCTCCCCCGGGAACCTTCACATCCACTTTTGCCTCATCAATACCACAACCTTGCAATCTAGGGACCTATCAAGGGCAACAAGGCCAGACTAGCTGCGAAATCTCCGATCCGGGCTATTTTGTGGATACCATGGGCAGTGACTCCCAGACACCTTGTCCAGCAGGTACCTTCAACCCCAGCAGTGGATCCATTTCTCAAAACACCTGTATTGATTCAAACCCAGGCCATTACTCGCCTACAGAAGGGACTTCGATTGAGATCGCATGTGACCCAGGCTCATGGCAGAACGAGTCGGGACAGACCTCCTGCAAGCAAGCCATTCCCGGGTACCATGTCCCCGGAGCATCAGCAACATCCCAAATCCCATGTTCATTAGGCTCATACCAACCTAATGTTGGAGGGATCAACTGCCTGACCTCCGACCCTGGCTACTTTGTGGACGTACTTGCCTCGTCCGCTCAATTCGAGTGCGATTTGGGGACATTCCAGAGCCAACAGGGATCTGTTGAATGCGACGACGCCCAAATCGGATTTTATGTCAACCAGACTGCCTCTATCGCCCAATATTCTTGCCCCGAAGGCAATTCAACTACCACAGTCGGCTCAACCAGCATACTTGACTGTTACATCGACACAGACCAGGACGGAACGCCAGACCTGACAGACATGGATGACGATGGGGATGGGTATTCAGATTTGGTTGATGAGTTCCCACTCGACCCCACAGAATGGTTGGATACTGATGGGGATGGTTTGGGGGATAATTCGGACCCCGATGACGACAACGACTCTTGGACAGATATTGAGGAGATGATCACATGCGGCGACTCGAATTCGCTCTTGAGCAACAGCACGCCTCTCGACACAGATGGGGACCAGATCTGCGACCCATTGGACTCGGATGACGACAACGACCTCACAAACGACATGAGTGATGCCTTCCCTCTGGATCCATGCGCCTCATCAGACATTGACTCAGACGGAATGCCTGACTCCATCAATGGCTCATGTCTGACGGGATTAGCCCTAGATCCCGACATAGATGGCGACGGGGTCGAAAATGATGTCGATTGGCGTCCATTTGATCCCTCGGAATGGAGGGATACAGACTCTGATGGTATAGGTGACAATAGTGATTCTGACGATGACGGAGATGGCGTCCCTGACGATCTTGACCTATACCCTCTTGACCCCACAGAACAAAGCGATTTTGATGGCGACGGCCTAGGCAACAATCAAGATGACGACGATGATAACGACGGCCATTTTGATCTCCTAGACGCTTTCCCCTACGACCCATCTGCATCCGTTGACACAGATGGCGATGGAATGCCCGACGAAATCCATGCTGGCTGGGCAAGTAATCTGACCTCTGACCTTGATGATGATGGAGATGGGTACAGCGACACAATAGACGTGTTCCCTCTGGATCCAGCTGAATGGGCTGATAAAGATGAGGATGGTATAGGTGACAACGCGGACTTCGATGTTGACGGTGACGGTTGGGATAACCTTGTTGAGATAGAATGCGGACACGACCCTGTTGACCAGGCCTCGACGCCCTCGGACGACGACCAGGATGGCATCTGCAATGAATTGGACAACAGCACACCACTCTCTGACTTGATGGGCTCTGTGCCCGGAGGCCAGACAACGGTCGTAGTCTTCTTGTCTGTTTGCTCAACGCTATTCATTGTCTTCATCTTGAGAAGGCGCTCTTCCGATTCCGAGTTGGAATCGCCCGGGATTGAATACGAATCGGAGTGGGATGATAAGTAATCTTTCGACGCACAAAAAACCGACATATCCACTGAAGAACTAATATGTGCATCCCGGTAGGTGTTTACGTGGCAAGCCAGGGTGGTCCCCAGCGGATTGTGTGCCTCACTGAGGAGCCCACGGAGATCCTATATCTGCTAGGCGAGGAACATCGTATAGTCGGCATAACCGTGTACACCGTCAGACCTCCAGAGGCGAGGGAGAGGCACCCCATGGTGTCGGCCTTCATCGATGGCAGCGTGAGGAAGATATGCGAGCTTGAGCCTGATCTAATCATAGGTTTCAGCGACATACAAGCCGACTTGGCCGCGAAGCTCATCAAGGCCAACCAACAGGTCCTAATCTTCAACCAAAGGACCATCGAGGAGATCCTCGAGGTCATATTAACGATCGGCAGGCTCGTGGCGGCGGAGGAGAGGGCCCAGCACCTCGTCGATGGCTACAGATCCGCTATCGAGGTGGCTAAGGAGCGGGCAAATAAGATCGAATATAGGCCTAAGGTGTATTTCGAGGAGTGGGACGAACCGGCATTCTCTGCCATCAGGTGGGTGAGCGAGCTCATCGAAATCGCAGGGGGTGAGGACGTCTTCTCTGAGAAGTCCCATGGAAAACTTGCAGCCGAACGAGAGGTACAGTGGTCGGATGTCGTCGACATGAATCCCGACGTAATACTAGCATCGTGGTGTGGAAAGCCGGTCAACGTGGAATCGATGAGGAACAGGCCGGGCTGGGACTCCATTACCGCTGTTAGGAACAACCGGATTCATGAGATCGATCCCAGCATAATCCTCCAACCTGGTCCAGCGTCCCTGACTGATGGATTAAGGGCGATCCAATCTATACTAGAGGAGTAGCCCAATTAGCTCGAGCAGCTGAGCATGGAGCAACCGACCTTATGCCGTGCCCATTCAGGCCTCTTCTTGTACCAGCGATCCTGCGAAGACGGTTGCTCCTCGTAGGGCGCCCTCAAGAGGTCCTGCAATTCGATCGCTACTGAGTAGTCGTCGGCCTCAGCGGCCTCGATAGCTAGTTGTGACATCCAGTTCCTGAGCACGTATTTCGGATTGGCATTGTTCATCGCCTCCCTGTCTGGATCGCCGTCCACTCTGGACCACCATTTTCCAAGCCATAGGCCCAGCTCATCGACTGGCAGGGCTGCCTCATCGTAGTATGCATGTGCCATGTCAAGGGGATTCAGCCCGTCGATGGTACCCAGGGACCTGAAGAATATCGTCATGTCAGTTTCGACGACCCTGAGCAGTGAAACCAGTTGGGCAACCAACTCATCGTCACCAGGCGCCGATTGTCTGAGGCCGAGTTTGCTCACCCACATTGCCTCAGTGTGACTCTTGAACGACGTCCTGTAATGTTCCAGCGATCTATAGAGATTCGAGGGGTCCTCAAAGAGGGGGCTGACGGCTTCCAGCAGGCGTGCGAAGTTCCACTCCCCTACAAGACGCTGGTTTCCGAACGTGTATCTCCTTGTATTCGAGTCGGTCGTGTTGGGGGTCCAATTCGGATCGTAATCTTCCACCCAACCAAAGGGGCCGTAATCGATCGTAATGCCATGAATCGACATGTTGTCTGTGTTCATCACTCCATGGACGAATCCGACCCTCTCCCAATGGGCGATCATTGCCGCGGTGGTCTCGGCGACCCTGTTCAACCAGCGGACCAGTCCCTCGTCGCTGCTGGGGTCATGACCCTCGAAGTGATTCGATATCGTGAAGTCGACGAGCCTCTTCAGAGTCTCGTAGTCCCCCATCGCCGAGTGTATCTCGAAGCTCCCGAATCTAAGGAAGCTCTCCGCGACTCTGCATACGATGGCGCCGGGCTCCGGCTTGGGGTTTCCGTCGTACATGATGTCCCTGACCACCGGCTCCCCGGTGGTGACTAGTGACAGTGCCCGAGTGGTTGGAACCCCAAGATGGAACATTGCTTCGCTACAGAGGAACTCCCTGATTGAGGAACGCAACACGGCCTTGCCATCTGCAAATCTTGAGTACGGCGTAATCCCAGATCCCTTCAATTGTAGCTCATAGGTTCGGCCATCGACATTTGCCTCGCCCAGGGTAATCGCCCTTCCGTCACCGAGTTGGCCAGCCCAATTCCCGAATTGGTGGCCACCGTACCGCTGGGCGTAGGGGGTCATTCCCCCGCTGACTCTGCAACCACCGAGAATGTCAACATCGCTCTTATCCACTCCGAGATCGTCAGCCATCTCCCTTGACCACAGCCTGAGCTCCGGATTTGGCGTCGGCGTCGGATCTACCCTGGACCAACATGCACCTGGAACCTGCCTAGGCAGGCCTCCAATCTTAGGGTCTCCGGGGGTCCCGTCGATGAACTTCTTCTGCCAAGTGAGGGACTCCAAGGACATCTGGTCCTAGGGATAGAATCCGTCGCTATTGAACAATTGTTTCAATTACCCAGCGCATTCAATCTAAGCAGGTTATGGTGCCGGGAGCGGGACTTGAACCCGCGACCTTCGGATGACTCAGGCATCCCAAGAGGCATTACTCAAGCGCGCACATGTCCGAAGACTGCCCTATGAGTCCGACGCGCTACCAACTACGCCACCCCGGCTTGTATGGTCGCGAGCGCTATCCACATTTGAGTATTGCAGTAGACAACAAGAGCCCAGATCGGAAAATCAGGGGAATTCGATACCTGAATATGGGTTGGTATGAAATAAAATTATGATTTCATGCGCATTATTCATGAACGGTGGTTCCAGCCACGAACGTGGTTGACGTTGACACGGCCTTGAGGTCGAGCGCATATTCGGGTAAGAAACGGTCCAAGGACGATCGCTCTAAGGATCAGATCCCAAAGGTCTTGGAGCCATTCGATCCGGTGGCAGCCTATCAGAAGGAGAAGGCTGACGCATGGTCGATGTGGCTTGTCATCGGTCTCGGGGCCTCCTTTGCTCTTTTCCAGAGGTTCGTCATCCTCCCAATGATGGATGGTCCCGCCCGCTCCATATGGCTGCTACCCCTATCCCTCGTCTTTTTCCTCCCGACAATCCACCGACTAGTGATCCCCTCTAGGTTCAGTGACCTCTACACTGGTGGGAACTGGTTCAGGGCAGGCATGTTGTTCCTCTTCACTTGGTTGGCAGCCTCTGTAGCCATGATCAACCCCCCCCTCGGAGACATAGCGGCCCCGGAGGTCCCCGATGGGATAGGTATAGCCGACACGGAGGATGTCGCATCCGTCGAGTACAACGAGGGGGACCTGATACTCTCGGTTGCAGATGGGTCCCCGGACATTACGATAGGGTTCAGCGTGAGGGACAACTGGAAGTTGGAGGACATCCACATGAATGCAACGATCCAGAGATACGGGGATGCTGAGGTAGTGCTCGCGGGGTGGATGTTGGATAGCTCATCGGCTACACTGTCGAATCAGAGGTACATGGAGATAGCCAATTGGACGGGATCCGCCGAGCCGGCGTCGAAAGCCGAGGACATGGGCTTCGCCTTCGACTTGGAATCACTTGAACCAGGGATTCACACCATCTCGATTAGTCTGGTCGAGGAAGGAGACCTGTGGAAGAATCGATGGTCGGGCGAATACACTCTGAACGTGCAAGTTCAATGAACTCAGTTGATTTTCAAGATGGTGGAGATCCTCGCGGTCAGTGCATCCAACTGCAATGACTCTCCTCCGCCCTCTACCAACCTGAAGTCCGCCTCAGCCATGGCCTCGGTGACGGCGAGCTTCTCCCTCTCGGTCATAAACTGTACATCAGCGAGGCTTCGATGCAGCTGGTTCACGATGTCAGTCCCTGCAAGGCCGAAGCGGTCGATTATTGCGTACATTTTCATCCTGGATGGTTGAAAGCCATCTTCTTGGCAGCTCCTCAGAAATGCGTGGAGCTCCTCGGGCGGAGCTGTTGCAGTTGTCTCGTAGACAAGGTCACGAGTGATGTTGTTTGACAATGAGGCAGCGACCTGCAACGCGGTTATAGCCCTTCGAAGATCACCCATAGCAACATGTACCACAGCTGCGGCACCATGGTTCTCAAGGACCAGCCCTTCTGATTCCGCAACCTCCTGAACCATCTCTAGGATCTGGTCCTCGGCAAGTGGCCGAAATCTGAAGACCGCACACCTCGATTGTATCGGTTCGATTATCTTGGAGGAATAGTTGCAGGAGAGGATGAACCTGCATGTTCCTGCATATTGTTCCATTATCCTTCTCAATGCCCCTTGTGCATCCGGGGTCAGCGCGTCTGCCTCATCGAGGAATATCAGCTTGAAGGGGACGTTCTGGTCAGGAGCCATTCTCGCGAACTCCTTGACCTTGGTTCTAACGGATTGAAGCCCCCGCTCGTCGCTCGCATTCATCTCCAGAAGATTCCTCGAGTAGATACCATAGTCTTGGAACACGTCCCTCGCAAGTGCTAGTGCAGCCGTGGTTTTCCCGGTGCCGGGCGGACCCGCGAAGAGTAGGTGGGGAAAGTCTCTCTGCCCGGCATACGCCTTGAGGCGCTCAACGATGGTAGCCTGCCCCTTCATCTCAGAGACCGATCGTGGCCTATGGCGCTCTACCCACATCTCGGTCGATGTCATGTTGAATGCATGGGATGAGATCACCCTTCAACCTATGCCATGGAGGCGATCAATAGGATTCCTCATCTGAAGGGAAGGATTTTGCCCTTACATCTGATATGTAACTAGTGATTGCAGCGTCTATCGTGTTTTCCAGATCCGCATATCTCCTCAGGAACCTCGGGCTGAACTCCTGAGTGATGCCAAGCATGTCATGGAGCACCAAAACTTGGCCATCGCAATCAACCCCTGCGCCAATCCCTATGGTCGGTATAGTCAGGGATGAGCTGACCTTGGCGGCCAATTTAGCGGGTATCTTCTCGAAGACGATCGAGAAGCATCCCGCTTCTTGTAGATCCATAGCGTCCTCCATCAGCCTCGCAGCCTCTTCATCTTGCTTGGCCCTTACGCTGTAGGTCCCGAACTTGTAGATGGATTGGGGGGTCAGGCCGAGGTGCCCCATCACAGGGATCCCCGCATCGATGATCTTCCTCACAGCAGGGAGGACCTCTCTTCCGCCCTCCAACTTCACTGCATGACCACCGGTCTCTTTCATTATCCGAATCGCTGATTTCAATGCATTGTTGGAATCGCTCTGATAGGTCCCGAATGGCATGTCTACCACCACGAGTGCTCTTTGGACTGCCCTGACTACACTCTGGGCGTGGTATATCATCTGATCGAGGGTTATCGGGACTGTCGTTTCATGCCCCGCCATGACATTGGAGGCGGAGTCCCCCACCAGAATGACGTCTATGCCCGAACTATCCACGAGTCTTGCAAGCGAGTAGTCATAGGCAGTCAGCATGGCGATTTTCTCGTTGTTCGCCTTCATCTCCTGAAGAGTGTTTGTCGTGATCCGCTTGGCTCTACTCGCGATGGACATGCCCTCACCTTGCTCAACCACCCATGCCACCCCATATTGAATGAGTCGCTCGGAAGGCTTGATACTTAGATCGGGCTGCCGAGAGGTGCCCATGGGACTGTAGCTCAGTTGGGAGAGCGCCGCACTGAAGATGCGGAGGCCGCTGGTTCAAGTCCGGCCAGTCCCACCATCAATTCACTCCTTCGAGCACTTTCACTTGGTGCTCGTGAAGCCTCTTGATGCCCGCAACGGCGTTGTCGATCAGTGAATCCAGCTCTTCTCTGGTGTACGTTGCCTCCTCGCCCGTCCCTTGAACCTCGACGAAGGCTCCAGCACTGGTCATAACGACATTCATGTCAACATCAGCGTTGGAGTCCAACACGTAATCCAGATCCACTTTGACTTCACCGTCCACCATTCCGACGCTCAATGCTGCGACGTCACATGGCATCACTGCCATTTCATGGCCATGCGCTTCATCATCCGACAGGACGGGTGGCTTCCAGCCTTCCTTTCTCTGTTGCTCGCTAGGCCTGAGTTTTGCCGGGAGGCACCTTCCTGATGCAATTAATCTTCGAATTGCCAGCCTCAAGGCGATGCTTCCGGCGGTGATCGACGCGCAACGTGTGCCACCATCGGCGTTCAAAATCTCACAGTCAACGGTCATCGAGAGCGGTCCTAGTTGCTCCAGATCAACCGCACCTCTGAGCGATCGGGCCACAAGTCTCTCTATCTCGTGGGTTCTTCCCTTTGCACCGTTCCTTTCTCTCCTGAAACGGGTGTTTGTGGACCCTGGGAGCAATGAGTACTCAGCATGGATCCAACCTCGAGTGGCATTCCGGGGGAACCATCTCGGCAATCCCTCATCAGCGGTGACGGTTGTGAGGACCATTGTATTTCCCTGCTTGTAGAGAATTGAAGCCAAAGCGTTCGGTGTGAAATCGAATTCCACCTCGATGTCTCTCATTTCTTCATTCTCACGTCCATCCTGTTGTCCGCCGCTTTTCATCTTGGCCATGGGTGTTCCCATGGCTGACTCGTCATCAATTATTCCCTTCTGGCGTGAGGGGGTCTGAAAGCATCCATTCTCTCGCTTTTCGTTGAGATGTAAGGTCCTCCGATCAAGTCAACACAATATGGAATGGAAGGGAATAACTCCTCAAGAGTCTCTCTGATTGACCTCGGTGATCCAGGCAAATTGACAATCAAACAGGATCCTCTGGTCCCCGCGATTTGCCTGGATAGGATGGCTGTGGGTACGTATTTCAGGGAAATGGACCTCATTCTCTCACCGAATCCCGGCAAGACCCTTTCGCAAACGGCTTTTGTGGCTTCTGGGGTTACATCCCTTGGGGCTGGCCCGGTTCCACCTGTGGTCAAAACAAGAGCGCAACCAAGATCATCGCTCAAATGCATCAAAGCATCCGATATGTCATCGATGTTGTCCGGGACGAGTTTTCTGTGAAATGAAGTAGGCGAGGATAATATTTCGTTGAGGAAATTTTCAATCTCGGGCCCACTGAGATCCTCATACTCTCCCGATGCCGCTCGGTCCGAGGCTGTTAAAATCCCAATCTGCACTGGACTTGAGTTGGACATTATTTCCTCGGAAAGGTGAACCACGAATAAATCCAGTCAGTACGATCAGAGAATTCGGCAGGCTATGTTCAATAACCGCCTTAATCTAACTGCAGAATCCAAGGTGAGGTTGTGTCGAGTCTGCCCCAACATGCACAGGTCCCCCTCGCATTGCACACTGTACTGATTGGAGTTCAATCCACAGAACAGGCTATGGCAGACTCGATGCTCTAGCTTGTAGGAAGTGGTATGATTGAGTGATGGCAAATATGACACAGAGGTAAAATTAGTTCTTCAGGAGGTAAGCAATGCAGACCCTGCAGAGGTGGCAAAGGAATTCGAGAGATACGAAAACGAGTTTTTGATACCTCCTAGGGACGCACTCAGGTCGGTAGTCAGGAAATTCATGGAGCCCGGCTCAGACGCTGACAAAACGGTGAGCCAACCGGCTATTGTGGCGAAGAAGGTATCTAGGTTTTCGGAGCTGGGGTCCAATGACAGGAATGTGTCTATCGAGGTACTCGTCTCCTCTTACAACTCCCGCTTGCAACAAGTAAGGGGCGAAGAAAGGCAAATCGGATTCGGCTTTATCGAAGACTCGCCTTGGGAAGGAGAGCGTACTAAATGGGAATATAAGGACTGGGGGAACAAGGCCCAAGACCTTCTCCCAAACTCAATTGTCAGACTAGAAGGGGTATCTGTCAACGAGTGGAATGGGAAGAAGTCGATCAACATCAATCAGACATCAAGAGTCTCAGTGTTGAAGGAAGGATCAGGCACACCTTCAGTCCCAACCAGCGAACCAATCACCATAGAACAGGCGTCCAAAGGAGAAAGCACTGTGACCGTCGTGGCTCGGGTGCTTTCGGTTAAACCTGACCAAATTATCAGAAGAGACGGCTCAGGCTCCATCGATGTAGTGAGGGGGAGGGTTGGGGATCAGACCGGCAGTATTGGATTCCTGTCATGGAAGGCTCTCGAGGTCGAGGAAGGAGACTTGGTTAAGATCGAGAACGCACAGGTTAAGAGGTTCCGAGAGACCCCAGAAATCAACATCGGTGACTACACGAAGATAGAGCCATACCATGACGGCGCATTCCCGACCAAGGACGACATCCAACAGGAGTCAAAATCGACCATAATGAACCTCCGCGATGGTATGAGGGATGTCGAGATCGAGTTGCAGGTCGTCGATTGGACCGTTCGATCATTTACCACAAAGGACGGCGAGTCGAGAGAGGTCAGGAGCGGGGAGGTGCAAGATCCAAGTGGAAGGTGCAGGCTGACGTCATGGGCGAAGGTAGACCTCATACCCGGCTCTTTCATCAAGATCCAAAATGCTAGGGTACAGGCATGGCAAGGATCTCCAGATCTGGTAACAGATGGTCCCGATCAAATTGAGGTTTTGGAAAAGGCGCCCTTCGGACCAATCGACTCCTCAAACCACTGGGTCACAGAGGATTTGGATGTTCTCACATCAGGAGGCTCAAGAAGGGGGATATCAACTTCCGGCAGAATTGTTTCTGTGAGGTCGGACTCAGGCATAATCCTGAGGTGCACCAAGGAGGGCTGTCGCAGGGTTCTCAGGGACGGAATGTGTGGGGAACACGGTGAGGTCGAGGGATCTGAGGATCTCAGGCTGATGATGGTCATCGACTCGGGGGTCTCAAACGCCAGCCTACTTGTCTCTAGAGAGCCTGCAGAGTCTGTAATCGGAGAGTCCTTCCAGGAGATAACTGAACGGATCAGGACAAGTGGCCGGGAGCCCTTCATGTCAGAATTAAAAGAAAGGTTTCTTGGACATCGAGTGACTGTTAACGGACGATCAATAAACGATGACCGCGGATGCATGATTCAAGCTGAGAGCCTCGTTGTGTCGGAGACAACCCCTGTTGAAATCGCTGAGTCCGTAATTGAAAGATGGGGGGTGGTCCTGTGACATTTTCGAATCCAATCAGGGTTGGAAGACAGTCAGCGATCCGTGTCTTCGCACATGAATATCGAGATGCAACACTCCCAGAACAAGGATCAGGTGAATACGACCCAGGGTTCATGGTCACAAGACTGGGAGCCAAGATTAATCGGGCCTTGATTGCCGGAACTATCGATAGCTCGGAACGGAGAGAGAGTGAGAGTGGCCAGAGTTTCAGATTCAATCTGATTGATGTCACTGGGACACACAGGGTAGAGGTATCTCCATTCAATCCTGAGCTGCACCCAGAGGCAGAGGAGATCCACGCCAGGTTCGAGAGAGGTGACCGCTTCATCATGATGGTCGTGGGAAAGCAGAGATCATTCACGACTGAGGATGGAGGTGTTTTCACCTCCTATAATGCACAGGAGATGCGAGAAATAAACAGCCAGACCTATGCCGAGTGGCTGGCGGAGACTGCGGACGCCACGCTACGCAGAATAGACGCCTACGAGAAGGCACTCACTGCCGAACAGAGCATGGCCGGTTTCAGAGGAGCAGGGATTCCGGAGGACCTGGTCGATGGAATGTTGCTATCCAGAGCCCACTACCCTGATTTTGAGTCTGAGGTTTACATGCTGGATGTGCTCCAAGCACTAAATGCAGCACTTGGTAGGTCTGTTGAAATCGTGAATAGGAGTCCGGAGCCAGTCCCTTCGAACCCTGTGGTTGAGGAGAAACCCCCACAGAATATCGTCAGCGAGAATGGCAGTGCAATGTCACTCGATGACCTCATCATTTCCACCATAGCGGCAGGGGATCGGGGAGAGGGGGTGGATTACGACGCGATAATTAGAGAATGTAGCGTTCATGGCCACTCACGACAAGATGCCGAGGATGCTATCGACTCCCTCAGGGCAGTCGGAGGTAGAATATCCGAGCACAAGTTCGGATGGTTCAGGTTGACCGAGGTTTGAGACGATTGACGCGAGCCCTCAGATCTTCGATTCCGGCATGATCAAATCGCTCGTTCAAGGAGGTTATTCCATAGGTCCTGATCGAGGGAGAATCGCCATGCATCCAATCATCCACAATGGCTATGGCAGCCTTGTGAATCGCCTCCGATGTATGCCCCACTGTAATAGGATAGCCGCGAGCATGCATCATCTCTAGGAGAAAACTCGTATCCTCTCGGGACCAAAGCGGCCCCCTCACCAACCCAACGGTCTGGACCATCCTTGCAAAGTCAGAGGGGTTGGAAGCCAAGATTTCTAATCTTGAACCAAGTTCATCTTTCGGTCCCAAACGGATCAAAATCTGACGGACATTTTCCAAAATTGCGGGTGTGGCTTCTCTGACCAAGATCAACTTTTCATCACGGTTGTCCTGAAAATCGGTCGTCATCAGCTTCAGCTTTGAGGTGAGTCCACTTCTTCTGAGGCTCCTCTTTATTTTCCCCCATGCCTTGTTCTGACTGGTGAGAACCTCTTCAACATTGCCGGTTAGCAGGGTCCTTGAGCCCTCGGTGGGTAATTCGAGCCGCTTGCACAGCTCGACTAACTCCTCGCGGCTGGCTAATGCCAGGGATTCAATCTTCAATTTGTTGACGTCCTGGGTGACATGCAACCAAAGCCTCTGACGCCTATCTTTGTGGGAGCCCGATGCCTTTATGCCAAATATTCTGAGCAGATCGCCGAGTTCTGCATTGCTCTTCGATTGGATGCCCTCCCACGACAAATCAACACTAGGTAAGACGACCCTATGAATCAAGCTGGCCCTAAGCACCTCTACTGAGCCCCTCTTGTTAATTCCGTTTTTGTCTGCGATCGATCTGAGCCTTTTCAGATCTGCTTGATACAGGCCGTTCAGTGGCTCTCGGCCAATGTTCGGAATGGGCATGTAACACGACTGGCAGGGCATCGGGTATGAAACACTGCCGAAATCGGGGATCGTCGGTCAATTCGCCTACTCAACGAAGAAAGCGGGAGACGCTGGCCCCCATCGGGGGTGGTCTGGCTGGGGCTCACTCAGTTTGCTGAACACTGATCTCCATTCCCTGTCCATCGTAACGCACCCGCCATGAACATTGTCCAGATTGATTATCCTGTCAAGTCTGAAGGTCCTGGTCCCGTTGTCAGAGACGTACTCTATTCGTACCATCAACCTAGTCTCGTCCGGCAACATGTCTCCCTCGGAGTCCCGACAGGCCTGCTCAAGAACGAGATCCCTTGTCGATTCTGCCTGTTGAAGGAGGCTGGATACTGATCGATGCTTCACAAGCATGCCCATGCCCTCGATGATCTCCGGACTTTCGGATCCGAATAGCTCGTTCATAACATGCCATGCAGCCAGACCCTCCTCGCCGCTTAGTTGAGTGAGTTTTGTCTTGGGGTACCCCTCTCTTGTGATCAAAAGTGGCAAATCAATGTAGATCGGAGGTAGAAAGAACGAGCCGCCTGCTTCTTTGGGTTCTGGCCACAGCGCAAATCTCCTGGACTTCAGAACATGCTTGTCATAGGAGTCCCTCGGCAAGGTATACCCATCAATCTCTCCAGAGACCCTAAGTCCTTCCATCCAGGCCTCTAAGCCTTCTTCTGGCAGGTCGACCTCATTGATCCCGGCCCATGCCTTGGGTGAGAGGACACGGAAGTCCCGCCTGAGCCTTCTTAGTTGCCTCCTTACTATTCTTGAGTTGCTCAATAAAATGGAGGCCCTAGGCAGATGCCTCACCCTGTCATCCGAGACCATTACATGGAATGGCCGATTTTGGTTTAGAGCCCCTGAAACAACCAGGCCACTTGACAGAAGCTTCAAATGATTTCCATGGATCATTCTTGCCGGAATGACGGCAACATCCAGCGCATCTGAAGAGAGCCTTTCGAATGCCTCCCCAAGGTCCTTGAGCTCCAAACAATCCTGATCGAAGGCTTCTTTCACACGAGAAGCAGTCCAACAAGTTTCGTGATTGAGAAAACCAATCGACTCAGTGGACATCGCGCAACCTCGAAGGCACCCGTCATGCCTCAGGGGCCCGTATGCACAGCCGTTGATATATCCCTCCCCCACCCAACGGAACATGAAGGGCATCAGGGGAGTACTTGCCCAGAGGAACCTCCGAGAGGTCCAGGGCATAGTAGAAAAAGCCCTGATCGAATATGTCGATGAGCGGTCAGAAGACCCTGCCATGAAATATGCGAAGGACATCCTGCTTGCTGGAGGCAAACGATTCAGGCCCGTCTTGGGCTGTCTCGCGTACGAGGCAGCAGGTGCAACGTTGGATGACAAGATGCTCAGAACCGCATTGTCTGCCGAGATCATCCACACCGCGACACTTGTGCATGATGACATCTATGACCAAGCGAAATTGAGACGCGGCAGGCCGACGCTCCACAGCCAACACGGGATAGCCCATGGCATAATATCGGGGGATTACCTCTTCACGCTGGGATATTGGCTTGGTGCTGAGCAAGGTCCAGAGGTAATCAAAGTCCTCGCAGAAACCTGCATAGGTCTCGCCAATGGGGAACTGCTGCAATTTGACCACATAGGCGATTTGGGGACATCCCCTGAGGATTACTACAGGATAATCGATGGGAAAACTGCCGGCCCAATAGCAGGAGGGTGCAAAGTTGCTGGTATGGTAGCGAATGCTGATCAAGAAATCGTAGAGGCACTGGAAAGTTTCGGATGGGAGGTCGGAAGAGCCTTTCAGATGGTGGACGATTTGCTTGACCTGACCGGTAATCCCCGAATGGGAAAGCCTAGGGGGACGGACATCTACGAGGGAAAGATGACCTTGCCGATTATCCATGCATTGACCACATTACACGGAAACAACCGCGAGAACCTCGAGGATGTATTGATGGATTTCAGTGAGGACAGGTGGGACGAACTCATCGAATTGCTCGAAGTCTCAGGTTCCATTGGCTACGTTCGAAGCCTGATTGACTCGCACATCCAAAGGGCCGTAGAGTCGCTAGCCATACTCCCGAACTCGGGCCAGATTGAGTTGATGATCGAATTCGCCAGAAAATCAGCGCTGAGATCCACATGAGGTGACTTGGAATGTCACCTCAAAAGAAATACCAGGTAATCGTGATTGGGGGAGGTCCAGCTGGCTCGACTACGGCGATATACCTTGCAAAGAGGGGAATAGAGGTCCTGGTTATCGATGGCAGGGATCCGATTGGCACCCCACTTCAATGTGGTGAGCTCGTTCCAAGTAATCAGGAAATGAAGAGGCTGTGCCCAAAGGTGCCAGAGGTCGACGACCTCTTTCAAACGCCGGAGAATGCAATCTGCAGAAATGTCCCAGAAATGCATCTCGTGACCCCATCAGGGAAGAGGCTGAGGTACGATTTCGATGGCTTGGTACTAGATAGAGTCGCACACGATGAGGCGCTAGTTGAGAGGGCGAAGAAAGCTGGTGCGGAGTACCTCGTTGGCGTCAGGGTAAAGAGGGTCTCAGGCAAGGATGCAGTCCTTTCGGACGGTAGGACCATACAAGCCGATATCATCGTCGGTGCGGGGGGGCATCTGGATATTATCAGAAGGACCATGTGGTCTGAGAAGTCATTGAACATCCCCGTGAAATTCGCAATAAAGGAGGGCACTCACACCGAGGCACTTGAACTCCATTTTGGCTCTGTTGCCCCGGGGGGATATGCGTGGGTGTTCCCAAAGGACGGGTGCTCAAACATAGGTCTCGGAATCCAGACTAGGTTTGCAAGAGGAGTTAGCCTGAATTCTTATGCAGAGCGCTTCATCGATTCATACAACGGTGATACGATCTATCGTGGAGCAGGCGCACTCCCGATGTCTGGTACGATCTCGTCCTTCTCTAAGGGGAACCACGTAGTTGTGGGGGATGCCGCTGGCATGGTGTTGCCCTCAAACGGCGCTGGCATCACCATAGCGATGATAGGTGGAAGAATCGCAGCGAACGCAATAGCGGATCACATCCTAGATGGCAAGACCCTTGACGAGTATGAAAAGGAGTGGAAACGTCAAATGGGCACTGTGATGGCCAGATCAAAGAGGGCATTTGGGCTCGGCTCGATCTTGTTCAGGCTCCCGGACTGGGTTGTGGACCTGCTGTTCAACCCTATCACCAAACCATTCATCTGGCGCGCTGTGACGTGCAGATCGCTCTTCTCATTGAGGGTCTGAGGGGGCAAGACCCTCCCATATCGTCGCCATACCCGGAAATATCACCTTCGCTTTGACCTCATCAAATCCGACCTCGTTCATCATTTCCACATAATCTCTGGTCGTTCCAAAATGGACATAGGTCTTAGTTAGCCATTTCCATGGGTGGTCCTCGACGCCACAGATCCACCTTGCATAGCCTCCGACCCAGTACTTCATGTATCCATGTCCGAGCCACCCATGGACAGCGTTTATTTTCGCTGGATCTACAATTACTAACTTCCCTCCCGGTCTTAGCACTCTTAGCGTCTCGGAGAGACCTGCTCTTTTGTCAAACCAATCACGGAAGGAAAAAAGCGTACATGCTGCATCAAAGGAATTGTCTGGAAATGGGAGTTTTTCGGCTGTGCCCTCGACGAATTTCGCCATGGGATCCCCACGCTCCCTCCTCTTTGCATTGACTCTGGGTTCTGCGGCCTCGAGCATTGCTTGTATTGGGTCGAGGCAAGTCAGATTCCGACCATCCAAAATTTCGGCAAAAGAACCCGGGCCACAACCAATTTCTAGGATCTCACCATCTGCCGGCAGTCTTGCAGCAACCATCTTCCTCCATCGATCAACCTGTCTGAATGTTGCAAAACGATTGATTTTGTCATAGACCGGTATCGTCGCTTCTAGATTCCTTTGGAGCTCGTTCCAATCGACGTCCCCCATCCCTTCAGCGTCCATGGTGGTTGTCCCTGAGAGTGGGGGGTATTTGGCACATTGTGAGGGACGGGTTGTTGATAGAGAAAATTGTTGATATTGGTCAACATGATATACCCCCTGTTGGTGGCCTTATCTGAACAGGCGGTCGTCATGAGTAAGAACGATGTTCTCAAGGCAATTAGGGAAGCGGAATCTGAAGCGACTAAGTTATTGGAAACCGCCAACAAAGAGGCTGCTTCGATCCTATCCACCGCCAGAAGTGACGCATCCGAGATAGTCGCAAAAGGGAGGACCAACGCAGAGGCAGAAGCTCAAGCCCTGATTTCCGCCGCGAGAAAGGAAGCCGAGAAAGCAGCAGAAAAGACCAGGAAGGCAGGAAACAAGGAAATCGACAACCTGAAGTCCGATGGTGAGTCAAATCAGAAGAAAGCCGTTGACGCAGTCATAGGATCGTTCACCCAGTAGGTTTCTTCAGTCAGGTGGATAGAATGGTCGGGGAGTACACCAACAAGAGGGTTGGGAGGCTGATTGCCGCGGGCTCACGATCTCTCATTGACGACGCCGTTAGGGTCATCTCGAGGTTAAAAGCCATCCACGTGAACGAGTATGAAGACGATCAAGAGGGCTTCAACCTCGGAACTCCCTCGGACAACAACGATTCTATCGGCAACCAACTGTCAACCTACAGGTCCATCGTGTCCCAGACGGGTGCAAAAGGCCCATCGGAGGCCGTGTCAATGGACTACGCCCGGAGCACAATCAGTCAAGATTTCACAGCCACTGTCGAAAATCTGGTTCATATGTTTTCACGTATTGACCAGATAAAAGATGAGATGAACAACATCTCCGGTGAAATCGAGGTTCTGACAAAACTTGCACCATTAGGTATTGACCTTGATCTTCTTGGAGGCTACTCATCCATCACAAGTTTTGTCGGAACATGCCTCAAGCCATCACAGATAACGGACATGAAACTCCCCGAAGGAGTCTTGATAGCGACCAACAATGATATTGTGGCAGTTTTCTGCACTCCTCAACACCAAGCCATGATGTCCTCACTCCTGGAGTCCTCTGGGTTTCAACCACTGGAGATCCCCTCGGGCCAAGGCTCAGTGCCCGATCTGATCCAAGATACTGTGAATGTTCAGACGGAGTTAAGCCAGGAGCTCGTTTCGATCGAAACTAAAATTCAGAATTGGACAGAGGAACATGGGGCTGAGTTGTGTGTCGGACTGGAGCTCCTAGAGATGGATTTCTCCGAATCCGAGGCTCCCGTCAAGATTGCAGTCACAGACCACACATTCGTGATTGACGGTTGGGTCACTGATGATAGATCCGAAGAAGTAATTGAAGCCTTGAACCCCTATTGCCAGCACATCGAATACGAACCGGTGAAACCATCGATATTGGATCACCATCACCATGACCATCATTCGTCCGAGCCAAAGCCTCCCGTCGCTTTCGGAGACCACGGGGCCTCCGCGCCAATGGAACTACTCACGGACGCCATAGGAAGGTCGGACTATGGAAAGATGGATCCGACAGTATTCATGCTGTTCTCCTACCCGCTTTTTTTCGGACTCATGCTGGGTGACATGGCCTACGGTCTGCTAACGATATCCCTGGGCCTCATAATCCGCCGTTCTTTCCCAGAAGACGGTGCAAACCAGCTCACTAGGTATTTTGGGATGCTTCTGATCTACATCGGCACCGCCACGGTCTTCTTCGGATATCTTTATGGCGAATTTGCGGGGTTCGAGTTCCTCCCGCACGCGTACCCGAAATATGCTACTGAAGCTGCCTGCAACTATGAATGGGCCAACGGAGCCTGCTACAAACTCGCAGAGGGTGTTCCAGCCTGGGCCTCATGGATGACGGCCCTCTATCCAGACGGTGGCAAGATCCACTACGTACTCGAATTGCCATATGATCTAACACTGGCATATCCCTTCCATCGCGTCTCTTCGGACTTGATGAATCTCATCGTCATAGCCATCTACATCGGAGTATTCCACCTCATGGTTGGGTTCGTTCTTGGCGCGATCGACGAATTCAGGGTGGGCCACGGATGGCAGGGAGCACTGTACGGGAAATTTTCATGGATGATCATAATGGTGGGCGGATTCCTGTTTTGCTATGATTTCTACAAGGAGGACACGATCCACGTCCCCGGTTTAGGATTGGTTTCAATCGGACTAGTTCTACTGGTCGTTCACTTGATGCATGAGGGCCTTCCCCTAGCGATATCCATCATTCTAGCCCCAATAGAGGCCATTGGCCTTCTCTCTTCCACACTTTCCTACATCAGGCTGTTTGCCGTCGGCATAGTCGGTGTAAAGATAGCTTACGCCGGGAATGACATGCTCTACTCTGCCGCCGTCGAGGGTTTTCAAGATGGGGGCACTGGAATCCTCATCGGAGTAATAGCCCTGGTGGGATGGTTTGGGGTACAGATGTTTGCATGGGTGCTGGGCCTCGTCAGCCCCAACATACACGCAGTCAGATTACATTTCGTTGAGTGGATGAAACAATTCTACGTAGCAGAGGGCGAGCCCTTTGAGGCATTCGGCTTCGAAGAGAGATACATCGAGGTGGACAAAACAACATGACATTCCTGCACAGCATGGAAAAAAAGGAGGAAAAAAAATGAAGAAAAATATGATGAGAGGAACGAACGCACTGATGGCCTTGACCGCGATCACGATGATTGCATCAGTAGTCACAGCACAGGAAGTAGACAACCCCAGCACGGTCGAGGCATACAAGTACATCGGCGCTGGAATAGCACTGGGTCTATGTGGAATCGGAACAGGATACAGCCAGAGCCAGATCGGCGCTGCCGCTGTGGGCATGGTAGCTGAGGGAGGCAACTTCGGCCGAGCCCTTCTGTTTACAGTTCTGCCTGAGACAATCGTACTCTTCGGACTACTAGCGTTCTTCCTCTGAGCAAAACCGCTCAGAAGAAAACGAACGACCTAACGAGGATGTACTATGTCTCTGGATTCACTCTCAAATCAAATCAAAGCCGAAGCAAAGGCGGAGGCTGAGACGATAATCAAGGCTGCAGAGAAGCAGGCCAAAGGGATACGCAAAGAAGCTGAGGATGAGGCAAAGACCCATGTGGATGCCGCTCTGGCGAGGGCAGAAAAAGACGCCAAGCAGATCTCAGTCGAAGTTGTAGCGAGCGTCAGGCAACAGAATCAGAATGCAGCCTTGATGGCTAGGCGAGCTGTTCTGGATGCCGCTTATGATGCAGCCACACTGGCAGTCTCCAAGTCGAATATGAAAGGAAGAAGCAAACTGATCAAGTCCCTGATTGAAGATGCGAAGGATCAGGGTGAGAAAGACATGGTACTCCACCCTGTTGAGACCGATAGAAAGGAGATAGAGGGACTGAAACCCGGATTCAAGATTGGAGATTCCGTATCGGGATTGGGAGGCTTCACTCTCGTTTCCTCCGATGGATCAGTCCTCTTGGACTACAGGTTCGACTCGCGACTGGACGCGGCTTGGAAGGAATCTCTCGCTGAGGTTAACGATATCTTGTTTGGATGAAAGGGGGGAAAACATGGCACAGACTGTTGGCAAAGCGAACTACGCTGCATCCTCGGCCCGTGCCAAATCAAGGAAGTCATCCCTCATCGACAAAGTCAGAATGAAACAACTACTGCAACAAGACGTAAATGCGCTTTCCGCAAGCATTGCAGACTCAGGATACAGACCGGACCTAGATGTGTATGCCTCGCGTCTCGACGGAGCCGAACTGATTGAAGCGGCCTTGTCGCACAACCTCGACAGAGACCTAGCAGAAGTCCTCCACTTCTGCACAGGGGCTGTTCGAGACCAGGTGGCAATCTATGCACAGAGATTCGAATTCGCGAACGCAAAGACGGTACTGAGAGCCATCCACAGCGGTGCTGACTCGGATGTTCTGAGAACTGAAATCCTTCCAGAGGAGAATCACAGCAATAAGAAGTGGTTGGAACTTACTACCAAGTCGAAGACACTCGCTGAGGCAATATACAACATGGGATCAACCCCTTGGGGTAAGGCACTCTCGAGATTACCCGAAGGATCCACCTTGCAAGAGATGGAAGACGCTCTCGACAAGGCGTACTACTCACACGCACTCGACTCGGTCTCCGCCCCCGGCTCAGATTTTACGCTGAAGAAGTACCTGAAAACAGAGATCGACCACAAAAACATCGTCAACATACTCAGATCGATCCGGCAGGGGATTGACCAAGATACAATGGCCAAGATAATGATCCCAGGTGGGCGATCCATATCCAAGGAAACACTTGCATCGATGGTGAAAGAAAAATCCTCGATCGACGCGATAGAGACACTTGTCAAGAAATCGCATGGCTTCGACTCACGTGGACTCATTGAAGCCATTGAAGCCTCAGAGGAGGGAACACTCGACCCGGTGATCCAACTACTCGTAAAGAAGCGAGATGCACTTTTGTACAGCATGTCCCACAGAAGTCCCGTTTCCGTGCTTCCCGTGGTTCATTACATCGAGAGTAAGACCCACGAGGTTCAGAACCTTCGTTTGCTCGTCAGAGGCAAGGCAGCTGGCTTGTCAATCGAGGTCATCAAGGAGCATATGAGGTGATTCAATGGAAATAGTTGTGATAGGGTCTCATGAATTCACATTGGGCTTCCAACTCGCTGGCGTTACCCGCCTGCATCATCCCTCGACAAATAAGGAGATGGAATCAACCATCAACGATTTACTGAAAGATTCAACCGTCGGCATAATCGTCGTCGACAACTCAGATCTCGCCCAACTCTCGGAAAGACTCCGAGAGAGGATCGCAGAGAGCATCACGCCGACTGTACTGGGCATCGGGACTCAAGAGGATAACACCTTGAGAGAATCGATAAAATCAGCACTAGGTGTTGATTTGTGGAAATAAAAAAACGGAAGTGAAAAAATGAGCAAAAATGAAGGAGTCATCTATAGAATATCTGGGCCTGTTGTAACCGCTACGGGTATCGAAGCAAGAATGTATGAGGTTGTCAGGGTAGGCAATGAGAAACTGATGGGGGAGGTAATCGAGATCCACGGGGACCAATCCGTGATCCAGGTCTACGAAGACACATCCGGGATCAGGCCGGGGGAACCTGTGTTGAGCACTGGTCAGACCCTATCAGTTCAACTGGGCCCTGGCCTATTAACCCAAATTTATGACGGGATTCAACGACCCTTGCAAACTCTGGAGGAGGTCATGGGCGTTTTCATCACGAGGGGCGTTGATGCAGATGGCCTAGACCTCGAGAGGAAATGGGACTTCGTCGCAACAGCCTCGAAGGGAGATGACGTTCTTGGCGGTCAAGTGATCGGAACTGTCCAGGAGACAGACACAATCACACACAAGATTATGGTACCACCAAAGGCATCTGGAAAGATCAAATCCATCAAATCAGGAGAGTTCAATGTCACAGAGACGGTTTGCACCCTCGAGGACGGCACTGAAATCAAGATGATGCAGGAATGGCCAGTTCGTCACCCTCGCCCATTCTCACAGAAATACGCACCTGACACTCCATTGGTCACTGGGATGAGGATTCTTGACTTCCTATTCCCACTTGCAAAGGGTGGAGCGGCTGGCATTCCCGGTCCATTCGGCTCTGGAAAAACAGTCACTCAACAATCCTTGGCCAAGTATTCCGATGCCCAACTGGTGGTCTACATAGGTTGTGGGGAGCGTGGCAATGAGATGACCGAGGTTCTCGACGAATTCCCTCACCTAATCGACCCAAATACCGGCAAGCCATTGATGAACAGGACAGTGATGATTGCCAACACATCCAACATGCCAGTCGCAGCCAGAGAGGCTTCCGTATACACTGGAATCACGATCGCCGAATACTTCCGCGATCAGGGCTACGACGTCGCTCTAATGGCCGACTCCACAAGTAGATGGGCCGAAGCAATGAGGGAGATATCTAGCAGGCTCGAGGAAATGCCCGGAGAAGAGGGATACCCAGCTTATCTTTCCAGCAGGTTGGCCGAATTCTATGAGAGGGCTGGCAGGGTTGAGACGCTAAACGGGGAAGATGGATCTGTGACCGTCATAGGAGCGGTCTCTCCCCCTGGTGGAGATATCTCGGAGCCAGTGAGCCAAGGCACACTCAGGATCGTCAAGGTGTTCTGGGGCCTGGATGCAGGTCTCGCTAGACAGCGGCACTTCCCGGCAATAAATTGGCTAAGCTCGTACTCATTGTACCCACAGAGCCTAAACCAATGGTTCAGGGACAACATAGCAAGCGATTTTCCCGAGGTCAGAACTCAAATCAGTGCACTTCTGAAAGTTGAGGCTGAGTTGCAGGAAATCGTACAACTGGTGGGATCAGACGCCCTCCCAATGGATCAACAGCTCACACTCGAGGTTGCCAGGATGATCAGGGAATACTTCCTTCAACAGAATGGATTCGATCCAATAGACGCATACAGCGGTGTACAACAGCAATACGCCATGGCGCAGGCAATTCTCACATTCCAAGAGGAAGCAAAGAAAGCAATGGCAGCTGGGGCGAGATTGCAAGATGTCGTGAACGTCCAATCACGCACTGAGTTGATGAGAGCCAGATTTGCTGAGGGGTACTTGGATAAGATCGGTGGCCTCGTTGAGGCCATGGTTGCAGAAATTGCTGCGACGGCGGAGGCCAACTGAAGGAGGGATCATGAATGACAAGCAAGGAATACAAGACAATTACAGACATCAAGGGACCACTGGTTTTCTTGGAGAAGACCGAGCCCGTTGCCTACGGGGAAATCGTTAGCATAAGGCTCAGTGACGGCTCTGAGAAGAACGGACAGGTCCTCGACACATCCGACGACATGGTGGTCGTACAGGTTTTCGAGGGCACTGAGGCGATAGACAGAAAGGCAGGTGTGAAATTCCTCGGAGACGTTTTCAAACTTCCAGTAAGCAAAGGCTTGATCGGCCGTATTCTCGATGGGGCCGGTCGTCCAAGGGACGGTGGCCCAGAGATCATCGCAGACGAGAACGCAGACATCATTGGAGCAGCGATCAACCCTTATTCGAGACAGTCGCCACACGATTTCATACAGACTGGTGTAAGCGCCATTGACTGCTGCACGACATTGGTCCGTGGGCAGAAGTTACCAATCTTCAGCGCGTCGGGACTTCCACACAATGACATCGCACTGCAGATTGCCAGACAGGCAAAGCTCAGAGACAGCGATGAAGAGTTCATTGTGGTTTTCTGTGCCATGGGAATAACCGCTGAGGAGTACAACTTCTTCAGATCAGATCTTGAAAGGACCGGTGCCCTCGAGAATGCAGCACTGTTCGTCAATCTGGCCGACGATCCGGCAGTTGAGAGGCTGATTACACCCAGACTAGCTCTAACTGCAGCCGAATACTTGGCATTCGAGCATGACTATCACGTTCTCGTAATTTACACAGACATGACGAACTATTGTGACTCTTTGAGACAGATTGGTGCCGCGAGGGAGGAAGTACCTGGGCGACGAGGCTATCCCGGCTACATGTACACGGACCTCGCAATGTTGTACGAGCGGGCTGGAATTGTGAAAGGGAAGAAGGGCAGTATCACTCAATTCCCTATTCTCACAATGCCAGGTGACGACATCACCCACCCCATCCCTGATTTGTCTGGCTACATAACCGAGGGCCAAATAGTGATTTCAAGGGAGCTGCACCAAGCTGGAATATACCCGCCGATCAACGTCCTCCCCTCCCTATCCAGGCTGATGGGATCATGTATCGGCGAGAAGACAACTAGAGATGACCACAAGAAGGTCAGCGATCAAATGTACGCAGCCTACGCTCAGGGCAGAGAACTCAGGGGGTTGGTTGCGATTGTCGGAGAAGATGCTCTGAACGAAAGGGACCTTCAACTCCTCAAATTCGCCGACATCTTCGAGGACAAGTTCCTTAGACAGGATCGAGATGAGGACAGAACTATTGACGAGACACTGAATCTCTGTTGGGAACTCATGACCAACATTGACACAAAGTACCTCGTGAGGTTAGATCAAGAGCTAATCGAGAAGTATCATCCCGAAGAGAAGAAGGCCTGATCTCACTCATAGCACAAAAGGAGATGATTAGATGGCTCTGGATATCAAACCAACCCGAAGCGAGTTAATCAATCTGAAGAGGAGAATCAAACAGACTCAAAATGGGTACAAACTCCTGAAAATGAAGAGAGACGGTCTGTTCCACGAATTCAGAATGCTACTAGCAGACATGATAAAGGCGAGAGAAGACTTGCTTTCGACTTACAGAGAAGCAATCAAGTCGATCAGCCTAGCAAGTAGCATCGAGGGGGCTCTTCCAGTGAAAAGCACTGCAATTGCCATAGCGACAAGGCCAGAAGTGGAGGTCTCCAAACGAAACATCATGGGCGTCGTGGTTCCTAGTGTTACAGGTGAGCACCTAAGCTCGACAATCCAAGAACGCGGAATTGGGCTAATTGGGGGATCAGCCTACATAGACGAGGCTGCTGATGCTTACTCAGACCTTATCCAGAACATTGTCAAGGCAGCCGAGATGGAAGCCACTTTGAAAAAGCTACTCGCAGAGATCGAATCAACAAAAAGAAGGGTAAACGCCCTTGAATTCAAGGTGATTCCCGAGATGAAGGAGGCACAGACTTTCATCCAACTCCGGCTCGAGGAGATGGAAAGGGAAGAAACCTTCAGGCTCAAGCGCTTCAAGAATAAATGACCCCTTTTCCTCATCAGGAAAACACGCCATTGAAATGATCCCCCCGATTGAGGGTAACGGGGAGAGTACTTGGATAGCCAGAATACCATCGCCATTCACAAAAGGGAATGGTCCCGCATAGAGTCTATCGAGCGCATAGCATCGAGATTCTTCATCATTGGAGAAGAATCCACCGGGCGTTTTTCATGGGTGGTGGAGGCTCGACCAGGTTTCTCAAACAATGATGCAATCACTGAGTTGAATGCGGAGTTGATCGAACTGGGTTTGATCGGAACAATCAGCAAATCAGATCCACCCGTGCTTTCTATAGTAGAAAGATCCTACGGGTCCGGTATCTTGCCAAACTGGCAGATCGCATCAGTCTGGACTTTTTCCGTCGTCATGATGTTGTTCGCGGGAAGTGCATGGGCTACAAAAGTCGGCGCAGCTGGAAATCCATATGCCCAGTCTGCACTTTTCTACGCATTCCCCATGACATCAGTATTACTTTTAGCGAGCGAGGTCAAGCGAAGACTGAATAAAAAAGCAGGAATAAATTCTGGCCACCTTATCCCTTTGGCAATGCCCCAGATCTCCTCATTTTGGTGGCCATTCGGTCTATTCGGACTTTTCAGCCAAAGGAATCCTGAACATATACACATCCCATCTAGGAGGCAACTCGCCAGAATCGAGATCTCAGTCCCTGCAATCCTATTTGCTTCAGGTCAACCATTGATCCTTGCGGGCTTGATGATGACGCCGTCTACACCACCGACTGATCTATCAACTGCTCCATTGGCGTACTATGGTAGTGTAGCCCCCAACCTTGCTTCCTCCCTCTTTATCGGATCTGATCTCGCGATTAGGCTCCAATGGATCCACCCTATCGGTTTAGCCGGCCTGTCATTGAGCACAATAGCCTGGTTGTTGATGCTGCCAATCCCCGGGCTTCCTGGAGACAGGATACTCTCCGCATTGCTTGGCAGGGATAGGCACATGGACATGACTACACAGAACATACTATTCGTCCTCTCCCTCGGGGTGTTGATCAGCGTATTCGTGTCGTCTGAGTTCATTCCCTGGTTGGTAATAGCCACCATCGCTTGCATGCGACGATTCGGCAATGACCAACTCAGGCCGCCCATGGTGATCAATATGTCAGAGGGCTTTCCAAGGGAGTCATTGGAACGGTATACCGCAGCAGCCGTTGTGATCCTTCTACTGGGTTTACCAGGGGCTATGCCAGCATCTGAGTTCGAGAGTTGGGAAGAGGGACTGGACAGATCAGCGTGGCCATCCAGCATATTGGTTGACGAGCAGCAGCAAATCGAAATCTTCCTAGCCCCGCTAGGTGCCGAAGTGCTCTCTGGAGAGATTTACTTTGAGATCGATGACCCCTCAGACTCGGGGTGGGAGATCCTTGGATCAACCGGAAATTCAATTCTTTACCACCAATTTGATGGGGTGATGCAGAGTGAAAAGGGCAGTATTCTGCTCAATATTCACAAGAACATGTCGAGCCTTTTACCCGCACACCCCGCAAGGATAATCATGACCGTGGACGACGGTAAGACCATTTCTCAGAATCAAATATTGGTCACTGCCCCGTCGGAAAGCTCTCCTTTCTCCTCGTCATGGATGATGGCTACGAACTCTAGCGTAGCCTGTTTGGATATTGAAACCACCTTGGGCGATCCGGGCACATGGTCAGTCAACGACCCATTCTGGACCTCGGAAGATATCACAATAGAAGAAGGAACAAGGAGTAACTTCTGCATCACCCCCTTGCCAGGTGCAATCGAGGGTGCAGAGAGGGATGAGAGGAGAAGAGCCTTGGGACCTCAGATTACATTCACCCCGGACGCTGATCCGGAGAATGATACCAAACATTGGCAACTCCCAATAACAGGATCTGAGCCATGGATCATTGCTTCAAATAGGATAATCACCGTTCCTGATTGGATGGCAGTACCCAATTCCACGATTATTTACGGATCTGATGACACTTACCCAAGTTGTGTGTTAACTGAGACACAAACCCCCCACACCTTCACAGGTGGAAGTTTGAATTGGTCGATAGAAACATCACCTCTCAAGCTGCCAAATGATTCGGTCGAGATCAATCTCAGAGTACCACAAAAGGGATGGATTGCGGTCTGTGATGGACATGAGTTCATTGAATCTCTGAGGATAAGGGATGGACCAGGCGCCATGTTGGAACAGTCTCCCATGGGCGTCGCCATTCAATACGAAAACGTCAGCATAATTAATTCTGATAATGTAACATTGCCGCTCTTGAGGGATTGGTCAGGAGATGCTCCATCATTGGACATCTGGAGAATAAGCGCACCTGACTTCTTGAATCAAAACCAGTCAACATTGGTCACGATAACATCCGAGAAAGAAGAGGGTCTACACAACATATTTTGGATCTCAACGACCGACGAGGCATTGGTGTTGAATCTCGCAACTAGGTGTAGTTTGGGAGGCTGTGGCTGATGAGAATCTGTGTTCTCGGAACCGGGTCGATCGGTGGCCTGATTCTGGGGGCTCTTTGTTCCACAGAACATGACTTGGTGGCTGTCTCCAGAGGCGAAACCGCCATGAGACTCAGTACAGAGGGGCTTGTCATCCATCGACACGATGGGCCAATTGAGATGATACCTTCAACAAGGTTCTCAGTCATAGATACGGAAGTTCAGGAGACGATGCAGGGGAATATCGAAAACTCAGATTTCGCTATAATCTGCGGGAAGTCAGGAGATACGTACGACCTGGCAAAACTCTCGTCCAAACTCCTCTCATCAAAGGGGATCGCGCTCACCGTACAGAATGGTCTGGGAAACTATGAGACCATAAGAGAAATTCTTGGTTCTTACAGGTCCATGGGGGGCTCCACCACACACGGAGCTTGGAGGGATCAAGACGGAGCAGTTCACTGGGAAGGATTCGGAGAGATGGCCATCGGTTCTGGCGAGAGTGATCCACGAGAGGATGAATTGCCAATCCTGGATGCACTGGTCTCCTCCGGATTGAATCCTCGCTGGACGGGAAAACTCCAAACCACAATTTGGACAAAGGCAATGATCAACGTGGCCATAAATCCGATTTGTGCCATCGCTGGAATCACTAATGGAGACATCGAAACCAATCCTAGATTGCTCTCTCTAGCCTTCGAAGCAGCAAATGAGGTGGCTTCTGTCGGTCATGCCCACGGTGTCGATATGTCTGCTTTGGACATAGAGGAAATTGTATTGGGCGTAATCAGATCAACCTCTGAGAATAAATGTTCAATGCTTCAAGATGTGATGGCTGCCCGACCGACAGAAATAGACCAACTATGTGGCAAAGTAACCGAAATCGCCGAGACCCACGGCATCCCAGCTCCAGTAAACACCACTTTACTTGCCCTAATCAAAGGCATAGAGGCCACCAATCGTTAGGCTTTCACTCGAGGTCTATGTTGAAATGGAGACCGACATTCTCTCCCCTTATCATCGAGGCGTCAGTTATCAGGTCAGCGCATATGAGAAGATTTCTCAACTCCACAAGCTCCCTAGTTGGGAGGCTAGTACTCCAGATCTTCTCAAATTCAATTCTGAGGTGGTCAATTCTACGACGAGCCCTAGATAGTCGAGAATTACTCTTAACGAGCCCAACGTCCCTCGTCATAGTGTTCCTTAGCGCTGATAGATCCGTGCCCAATGGTGCATGTTCTACTAGACGTGATAAACCATCAGCCCTCCAAACAGGGATTTCCAAGAAACCTGTGGATTTGGAGACATGATTTTGAACGTGATTCGCACACCTCTCTGCATAGACTACAGCCTCCAAAAGGCTGTTTGATGCCAATCGATTCGCCCCATGAAGGCCGGTTCGTGCAGTTTCTCCGATAGCGTAGAGTCCAGGTATTGCAACTCCGCTGTTCTGGCATCTCCCAAACTCGTCAACTGACACACCTCCAACCAGATAATGAGCGGCAGGGCGTACGGGTATTGGATCCAGTCCGAAATCAATCCCCAGACTCTCAAGCTTGTGGCATATGGTCGGGAATTGCCTTCGCAGCTCATCGATGTCTAAGTGTTCGGTCACCAGCAAGACATGGCTCTCACCACTAATTTTGAGTTGCATATCTGTGGCCCGCGCAACCACGTCCCTAGTCCCTAGGCTTCCTAGTGGCGAATATCGCTTCATGTAGGACCATTCAACTGGATCCCCTCCCTTTGACCGCCATGAATCAAGCCCTTCCTTCGTCATCAACACGGCCCCATGGCCGCGCATGGCCTCTGTGATGAGGAACGGTTTGTCGACCCCATACAGTGATGTTGGGTGAAATTGGACAAATTCCATGTCTGAAATATCGGCTCCACACCTGTGAGCCATAGCCACACCGTCACCCGTTGAAACAGTCGGATTAGTAGTCGATTTGTACAACATTCCACACCCCCCAGTTGCCAAGATAACTGACTTTGCCTGGATCTCTACCACAGTTCCATCCGGTATTAGGCACCAGATACCACAGATTCCGGAACTTGGAAGACCATGCTCCCTTTGTACCAAGTCTATTGCCATCCAATCCTCATTTATTTTCAGGCCACCATAGCCCTCACTCGTTGCCGCCAGCTCGAGCGCCTGCTCAATCTCGGCTCCAGTACGATCTTTTGAGTGCAGGATTCTAGGCTCTGAGTGCCCTCCTTCAATTGCCTTGTGATAGTTCTGGGAGTCACCGTCGAATCTCACCCCGAAGTTCACCAGGTCTGCAATCCTTTGTGCGGCTTCGACGACAACTGACCTCACAATTGACTCATCGCATAGCCCCCTACCAGACGAAATTGTGTCCTGAACGTGTGCCTCGATGGCCATTTCATCGGCAGGATCCAACACTGCTGCTATACCACCCTGAGCCCAGTTTGTAGATGACGATTTGATCCTACTTTTCGTCACGACAAGAACAGATAGGCCCCTTTGCGAGCACCTCAAAGCGGTGAACAACCCTGCTATGCCAGACCCAACAATAACTACGTCGTACTTCATGATTGGACACCCTCCACGGTCAAGGGCAGAGACCACCATGAATTGAACTTTAGCAAACACACATCGGGTTTTTTCATTGAGTGTAATAATCGACACGCTGCGCCCTTGTGGATACTCAATGTTGATAATGTCATTTAACGCGCACTCCCACCTGAGGCGGCGAAAAGAACCGCCTCGTGGTGCTTGATATGAGACTCATGAAAATAGACGTGCTCAATTTCAAGTCATTTGGGGGGGAGGTGACAATACCCTTCCAATCAGGTTTCACCGCCATCACAGGGCCAAATGGGTCCGGAAAGTCAAATTCAGGAGATGCCATTCAATTTGTACTCGGCACTAGATCTACGAAGGCCTTGAGGGCTGAGAATCTCAAAGAGTTAATTTTCAACGGGGGAAACAACAGTAGGGCTGCCAAGAAGATGTCTGCAACACTGACCTTCACCAACCCTCAGCGGGAAGATGGTACCCGACAACTCCGAGTAGATACCGATGAGGTTGCGTTTACACGGTCAGTCAGGTTGACGGAAAGGGGCGAACCAAAGTCTGAGTTCAGAATAAATGGAGAGAAAACGACCTCCGGGGAGTTCAGACGCATATTGAAGGAGGCAGGTCTCAGAGGGGATGGATACAACGTGGTTTTGCAAAACGACGTGACGACACTCGCCACGATGACTGCCCATCGAAGACGTGCGATACTGGAAGACGTAGCTGGAGTCACAGCATATGATGATGACATCCGAAAAGCGTCCAGTCAGAGAAAGCAGGTTGAGAACTCTATGGAGACAATCGATCTGTTCGAGGCTGACCAAAAGAATCAGTTGGAAAGCCTAGGGAAAGAAAGGGAGCAAGCCCTCAAATTCAGGGAGCTGAAACAAGAGTTAGATCACAACAAGGCAATGGTTTCCAAATGTAGGTATCTCGCCAAGGTGCATGAGATTAACGCACTACTTACTGAACAACAAGAATACAGAACGCGGTCATCTACACTTCTTGAGGAGGCCAGAAGGAAGGAGCAGGACCTTCTCAGACTGGAGGACGAGCTTTCCGAGATTGGGCGTCAGATAGATTCCCTTTCCACCGGCGAAAACAAGAAGATTATTGACAAGATGCGTAAGTTAGAGGTTGAAATTGAGAGGGCAAAAGACAGGATAAGTGACCTCAACACATCCTTGGATGAGGCTCAGGCTGATCTAGAGTTTAACGAGGACGAGATCGACAGAGTGGATAGATCAATACAAGAACATCAGAGATCTAAGAGCGCTGCCCTGTCGGAAATAACGATAGCCGACGAAGAAATTGAAAAGTCAGATAAAGCAATAAGAGAAGCAAAGGAAATCCTAGAAACTGGGAGCAAAATCCAATTAGACCTGAGTCGAGCACTAGGAAAGGCAAACGATGCAGTAACAAAGGCACAAGATGAGCATTCTGCGTTGACGCTAGCATTTGACAGAGCGGATCAATCGATGACTCTCTCAATAGAGTCCGTGGTACAATTAGAGGAGGAGTACGAGCAAGCAACCCTGCTCAGAGACGATCTCGAGATCCACGGGGAGGACATGAAGATTGAGTCCGATCGCGAGGACCCCGCGAAAATGGGTGAGGAATTAATACGCCTCAGAAAAATCGAGGCTCGCCTTAGGGAGGAAAGAGACAGGGCAGATTCCAGGCATCGCGAATCTGAAATGAGATTGGAAAAGGCCAGAGCGAGAATCGAAGCCCAAACTCATGGGTCTGCGGGAGTGGCAGCAGCTCTGACTAAACTTAGGCAACAAGGACTCATCAGGGGGATACTCGGTTCCATAGCCGAACTAGCCACGCCCAAAGACCAGTCTCACTCAGACGGCATAGCGCTCGCATTAGGCGGCGCTATGAGGAGCATAGTCGTCGAGGACGACCAAGTTGCGGCGGATTGTATCTCTTGGTTGAAAAAGAATGGTGGTGGAAGAGCCACATTCCTGCCCTTAAACCGTCTTGGAAAACAGAGGCCACAAGGAAGATCATTGATGGTCGTCAGGAATCCAGGCGTGATTGGATTCATCCATGAGTTGCTGGAATACCCTGAAGAAATTGAGAATGCCATTCTGCTAGTGAGCAGGAGCACCCTGCTCGTGGAGAATTTGGATGTCGCTAGGAAGAACATGGGAGGCGTCAGAATGGTCACCATAGACGGATCCGTAGTCGATGGAAGCGGAGCAATGACCGGCGGATCGTTGTCAAAGACGGCACCGAAATTTGGTTCCTCAGACCCGACAATCGCTCTTAGGCCTCTTGAGAACGAGGTCAATGAAGCCAGCTTAGCTAGAGCAACAGTTGAGGTCGCCCTCAGGGACGCAAGGGGTTCAATGCAAGAGCTCACTGACAGAATAGCGGAAATCTCTGGGTCGGGCACTGAGACGAAATTCAGAGAATGGAGAGCTGATCTTGATAGGGCTGAGAATGATGTCAAATCACTCGCATCACGACTGAAGGACGCGAGGACGGATCTAGAACGTTCCGAGGCTGCCAAAAGAACCTCTGAGACCGATCTCAACAATGCAAAACAGTCCCTCGAGGATGCACTCAACAGCAGGAACGAAGCAAGTGAAAAACTCCTTCAACAATCGCCCGACCATCTATCCAAGACACTGTCTGAGGCTCAAATGGCCAGAGGCAGGGCTCAGATCGCACGTCAACAGGCCGCTGGCAACGTAACTTCTGCGGATGTCAGCCTTGGCGTTCTGAACAGTAGGATGAAGGAACTGAAGAACAAAAATGACAGACTCGCCTCGCAGAATGAATCATGGAAAACAGAAATCAGTAGTATAGAGATCCGATCAAACGAATCCGAGCAAGAACTTGTAGAGCTGCGATCCAAGGCACAACATGCGAGTGAGGAGATGGGAATCCTCTCTAGAAGGAGAGACCAAGTAATTGAGGAGCGAACTCAAGCTCGAACTGAATCCCAATCAAGCAGATCAGAAAGAGAGAGAATTCATGTCACCATTGAAGCCATAGATAGTGCCATAGGTGTTGCAAGACATGCTGCCAAGGAACTGGAGGAGGCTCTTGTCACACAAGGCATAGAGATCCCGTCTATGAATTCAGACGCACCCCCGTTGGCAGAGGTAGAGCGCAACATATCTAGGTTAGAGAGAAGGTTGGATAACCTAGGGGGCGTAAATATGCTCGCAATTGAGCAATATGATGAGACTGCAAAGCGCATTGACCAACTAATCGAGGATGGGTCAACCCTCAGAAAAAGAAAGAACATGCTCGTAGAAATCGTTGAAAGGTTGGAATCTGAGAGGAAGAGAAGATTACTGACGGTATTCGAACACATAAATCGAAATTTCTCACGTGTCTATGCAATTCTGCAGCCAGGCGGAAACGGAAGGCTGAGGCTGGAGAATCCCGAAAGCCCATTTGATGGCGGCCTCGAGATGGATTGCGTACCTCCGGGCAAGAGCCAGAAGACTCGAAGGTCCCAATTGTCGGGAGGAGAGAAGTCAATGGCGGCTCTCGCTTTGGTTTTCTCGATACAGGACTTTGAACCAAGCACATTCTACTATTTCGACGAGGTTGATCAGAATCTCGACCCATTCAATTGCCAGAGAATCGCCATGCTCTGTCGTCGAAGGAGCGAAGCCGCCCAGTTCATCATGGTGACTCTTCGGAAGGTCAGTCTTTCCATGGCCAATCACCACATCGGAATAACCCATGCCGGAGATGGAGTGAGCCGGAGAATCACCGACTTCAACAGGGAGGCAGCGCTCGCACTAGGAGAGGCCTTCGAGAAAGAAATGGAGGCCCAGGGACCACCATCAACCTCGGACATGCTACCGGATGACCTGCCCCACCCATCCAACAGACCAGTACTGCCTGAGGCATTGGTCACCCCTCCCTCCCTGGAGGGCGTGATGGGTCGCGCTGGAGTAGAATTGAGCGGCACCGATCATGAGAATGACCCACTCGGTAAGTTGAGGGACCGCGCTGAGGCCGTTGATGATGGTAGCCAGAGGGACGTACCAACATCACTGGATGAGACGGCAGAAGAAGGCCGAGGAGCAGAAGAGGAAGTTTCGAAGGAGCAGGAGGCCGGATGAGCTCATGGGCGTGTTGGATGAGAAATCACTCAGGGACGACATCATTGCCACCCTGATCGCCACAGACATGGACCTCGAAACAAGTGAATACTTGGATCGGATACTCGAACTCGCTGAGATGGAGGAAGCCGAGCACCAGTTCCTCGACGATCCATTCGATAGGTCTGTTGCATTAGTACTGCAACTCTTTCAGAATAAGGATCTCGATCCATGGGCAGTTGACTTGTCTGCATTCCTGGAAATGTTCACCTCGAGGATAGAGCAATCAGAACACGTGGACCTACCGACCTGCGGCAGACTGATCAGAATGGCATGGCAGGTCCTTCGTGGACAAGCAGAATCTCTTGTTGAGAGGCAACACCGCGAGGATAACGACGATGAGGAATGGCTTTACGATGGCGGTTGGGAGTCTGATTACGATGATGCCGCGTACAATTTCTCTGTCGGGGTTATCACTGGTTCCCTAAGAGAGAACCTACCTGGTATGTTCGAGGGCAGGATTCAGAGGGATGAGGGCAGGCCAGTCACTTTAGGGGAACTCCTCCTAGGTTTGAAGGCAGCAAGTAGGATATCTCAAGAAGAGAATTTGAGAATGAAGATTGCCGAAGAAAGGAGGGAAGCCCTCGAAACTGCCAGGGCTAGGTTCAGCGGCAGCCTCCATGTAGAGGATCTGGAGGGGGACATCCGCAGAACATGGGAAGCAATGAGGATGCGAGCAAATCCTAACACCGGCTCATGCACCTTATCCTCTGTCTCAGAGGAACTTGCAGAGAGATCTATGGAGAGAGGAACCTCCCGGGATGAGGCGGATGCAGAGGCCCAAGTTGCAGCGATGGTAGCAGCATTGTTCCTTGTAAACAGGGGGTATGCGAGCATACGCCAGGAAGATGGCATGGATGGGAAGGTGATACTGAAAGACCTACATCCAGAGGAAAGGAACTTCGACATTCTTTCGGAGCGGCTTCATCCCCAAGAGAAATTGATGGGGGATTGAAATGGATAAAGATACCCTCCCAACTGTCATTGAAGCAATTTTGTTTGGGTCAGGACGTTCGATGACAGTATCTGAGATCGCCCTAGCGTCCCAATCGAACGACAGTGAGGTGGAAATGGCGCTTAGGGGACTTAAATCCACCCTCGCGAGACGGAAGTCAGGGGCTTTGCAAATATCTGAGATATCCGGTAGGTGGATAATGGAAGTGAAACCATCCTTAGCCAACAAAATGCCAGGGAACGTAAGGCCGGACATTCCTCAAAGACTTATGCCTACTGCAGCTTTGATAGCTTACCATCAGCCCATGGCCCAATCCACGCTGGTTGAAATGCTGGGTCAGAGGGCATATGATCACGTCAGGGAGCTCTCGAGCATGGGCCTAATCAGTCGGCGAAGAGACGGGTCCACACGACGTTTGATGACCACTAGAAGATTTGCAGAGTATTTCGGAGCGCCAGAGATAAGACCAGACAAGGTAAGAAGTTGGTTCAGGCAACAGGCGAAAAAGGCTGGCATGACGGGAACGGAACTGGCCGAATCACTTGGTGATGGGCAAACGAAAATCCAAGATTACACCGGCAGGAACTCAGAAGAAGAGTAATCAGGACCTCAAACTCTCCAAGGCAGAGACTACCGCAGCCATAGTTATTCTTTCACCACTGGACTTCACAATCTTGGAGACCTCTTCGATTTCCTCATCATCGGCTCCAGCGGCCGCAGCCATATTCTGTAGGTGTAATTTCATATGGCCAGCTTGAATACCGACAGTTGCCAGTGCCCTCAGAGCACCTAGGTTTTGAGCCAGTCCCGCTGAGGCCATGACCTTCCCCAACTCGTCAGCGGTCTCAACACCCAATAGTGCCACATTTGCTTTTGCGCCAGGATGAATCCTTATTGCACCGCCTACCAATCCTACTGCCATGGGCAGTTCTATGGATCCAACTAGGTTTCCTTCCTCATCCATGGACCACTCAGTCATCGAGCCATATGTGGAGTTCTTATTTCCGAAGGCTGCGTAAGCATGGGCTCCCGATTCTATCGCACGCCAGTCCTGTCCACAGGCAATGGCAACCGATGAAATAGCATTCATAATTCCTTTATTATGGGTCGTAGCTCTAAATGGATCAGCAGCAGCGAAGTGGTATGCTTGAATCACCCCGTTAATGACCTCAGACCCCTGTTTCGAGTCTTTCCCATTGTCAGACATCTCCTCGGGGGTGAAGGTTGCGGAGATCCTGGCGAGTCTGTGAACTGCGAGATTACTAATTATCCTGAGTATTACAGTCCCACCCGTCAACTCTTCTATTTTTGGGGCGACTGTTTCTGCCATCGTATTGACAGCATTAGCGCCCATCGCATCCCTACAATCTACTAGGATATGGACAATCAGCATATCACCAGAGTCAGTCTTTATTGGCCGTGCTTCGATATCCTTACAACCACCTCCAAATTTTACAAGAATGGGATCTACTTCATTGCAGATTTCGATCAACTCATCCTTGGAAGACAACACAGACGAACGACCATCATCCACATTATCCATGCCAACAACTTGAATTTGGCCAATCATCACCGGGTCATCGTTATTTGATCTGAATCCTCCATTCTTCAGACATCTTTTGGCCATATTGGAGGCTGCTGCAACAACACTAGCCTCCTCAACCACGAAGGGTATGGCATAGTGTCTTTCATCGATTACGAAATTGGTAGCCACTCCAATTGGAAGTGAATAAGTTCCAACCACGTTCTCAATCATCCTATCCGCAATCCCCATCTCGAGTATCCCTGATTCCCATGCATCAAGGTGTTCTTTGGTCAACCCTGCAACCTCTGCAAGCTTCTCTCTTCTTTCCCTTGGTGTTAGGCGATGAAAACCCGGCATTCTACTATCCTCTATCGGCATTGTTGATGGCAGTGGTAATAGGGTTGTAAGTGATGCGGAAAATATCCTAAAAAAAGATCAATATTTACGAAAATTAAGGTCAAGGGATTAACATTATTTTGAGATGAAAATCGAATAAGAAGCGTTAATTTCACTTTAAATGCGTTAATAATACGTTAATTATGCGTTAATTATACGTTAACAAAATACTTTTTTTGTTGTAAAAAATAGCAATTGAGGAAAAATAGTATGAAATTATACGTTAATCTAAAAAATTAAACGTTATTATACGTTAATACTATATGAGTCACCACAGACCACTCGAATATGGGGGTTGACCCGACTGTATTGGAACTTCCAAGCCTTAGTGGCAATCCTTTCGAAATCAGGCCACTATCGATTGGACAAGCACAAGATCTGATCGGGAGGGATGAGATAGTAATCGAATGCAGAGAACATCTAATTTCCGGATCACCCAGGATGGTAATTATTTCTGGAGTCAGGGGATCGGGAAGAACCTCAATACTAAACGCGGTAGCGTCCCAATCATCAAGCCCATTCATTAGCGATTACTGGCCAATGGACAATGACCCTGTGAAGAATATGGTCACACAAGTCGCTGCTCATTTTATTGGGCATAATCTCCCTTCTATTATTTCCGAGACAATATCTAGACTTTCAGAGGAGCTCGATAGCAAGGATGGGCCAATACCCCTTGTGGCTTTCGATTTGCCTTACAATGTTGATGTCAGCACGGTGATCCCAAGATTGGTCCAAATAATGCAGAAAATGCGGGCTCTGGTATTGTTCACAATGCTCCCAGGTCAATTATCCTCCCTTGAGGAACATACATTGGAAATTTTTGACCCCCCCTACAGCCTACGAAATCTGACCGCCGATGAGATTCAATTACTAGTCGACAAGAGAATCATCAGGGTCGCACGTCAAAGGTGGATCATGCACCCCCAGTTGATTGAGAATATACACGACATGACCGAAGGAATCCCGAGGGCAGTCGTCCGAACGCTAAGGGATCTTGTGGACGAAAGGAGAGGGATAAGAAATAGATCTGGTACCCTAGAACGGCTGTTTCGCTGGTCTGAAAAAACATATGTGGAGGAACTGCCATCACCCACAACAAAAATTGAACCGGAGAATGAACAAGTCCCTGAAGTAGCGGGCGCCATACCATCGATCTATGAGTATGGCCTCCCTCAGTTCAATGCAGTTCTAGATGCGAGTGTCGAATTAGAGCCTGAGGCAACTGAGCAAATATTCGATGAAGAGATACATGATACTTCGATCGAATCAGACCATTCGGAAACAGAATCAGAGTTTATCGAAGAGGCGGCGATCGAAGAGAATATGGCCCCAAAGCTGGAGACGACGGAGCCCCAATCATCTGATCGAGAGGGATATCTTTGGATGGAGCCAGGCACAGAGCCTCCGCCAGTTACAGTTAAACCCGTGAAATCTGGTACGACGGGGTCCTTCAAAGGCTTAGCAGAGAGAACCGTCAGCACTCGCTTTGAAATGCCGAAAGGAGGCGATGGGACCAAAATTATTGATGCGGATGGACAAACAACATACAATTTTGAAGACTCCACAAGGATTCTAATCGAGCCATCCTTAGTCCCCAGTACATCAAATCAGGGTATCGATGATTCTCCAGTTTTATCTACGGACCAAGCAGTTTGGACCGTGGGGGAAGATTTTGAAGCCACTCTTCCTCCACCTCTTGAGAACACCCAACAAGAACAAACCAGATACGATTCTATCGGAGTGACTCCAAGCCCCAGGCCCCAACCAGTGTCCCCAAGCATTTCCTTCGATTATAGCTCAGAACCAACATGGGACGATTCAGTTCCACTGAAACGCGCATACCTCAGTAAGCTCAACGAGGCAGAAAAATTGATACTTACTGTTTCCTCAACAAGGGAGATATCTCCTTCTGATCCAGAGTTGCAGGCCAGGCTTGAAGTTGGCCGCCCTAGGCTCTCTCAATTGTTTAACGAACTAAAGAGAAATGGTTTCCTGAAAGTTCGAAAAGAAGGGCGTACGAGGTTTTTCAAGCTAACAGAGGAGGCTTTGGATGTTCTCAGATGAATCAAACACCAGAATTACAGAAAAGAGGGTTTTGTATTACATCCAACTTTCGAAAGAAGCAAGGGAAAAGGCTACTTCATTGGCGAAAACTGACGTAGAGAGGGAGAATCTAACAAAAATGTTGAGGATGTTTGATGATTACCTTAGCGACTCCGAACATTTCTTGGAGAAGGGGGATTTTGTTCGTGCATTCGGTGCAATAAACTACGCACATGCTTGGATAGACTGCGCAGTGAAGACCGGCCTTCTCAATGGTCATGGCGATGACCGACTTTTCACACTGCCTTAGTCGACGAGCCTCAGTGTTCTACCTGCAGTGACTTCGACGTATGAGCAACTCACAGAGATCAGGCGCCTCTTTAATTCTCGATCAACGGTGAGAACTGGATAACCGGTCTCAATTGAAAGTTTGATCAGTCCATCATCTGCGTAGGAATCACTGGAATGAATGATTCTAGCTCTTGAAGTCAATAATTCCAACAACAGCCCCTTACGACCCTCGTCTATTTTTCTCAATTCAATGAGCACTGTGTCAGTAAGAATCAGTTCTGGCTGTCCAAGAATCGTTTTCAATTCGATGTCAAGATTGATTTTGGCATCTACGAGTGCGACCCAACCACACGCATCTACAATCAGGCCTGACAGACTGATCACTCCTTGATAGAGGCGTGACCGATGAGCCTCCATCTGGAACCAATTCTTCTAGAGAGCGTTATTCTACTCCCTACCTCGGCACAAATGGGGAGCCTCAGTTTGATTGTTGCATTCTTTCCCTTTATTTGGGAGACAGTTCCAACGCTCGTCGCAGTCGCTGAGTTAAGCATCAACATCTCTCCTGATTGTAGGGGCCTAACTTTCTCGGGCTCTTCTCCCGATGAGGAGACCATGACATCGAGGAGTACCAGATCTATACGCAGTTCCTCCCATACTGGTGGAAGTTCTCCCTCTCTTGCCATGACTTGTCCAGATAAGTCGTCTGCCTTAGTTATCATTGGATCTAAAGGAGTGGATATGCCGCAAAGCCCTCCTGCGTGAATTGAATCCAGTGCCAAACCTCCTCCTTTGATGCCAATTATGTCGGTTTTAATAGGAACCCAGTCAGATTTAGCACCTTTTGAGACCCTCCTTCCAGGAGCGATTAGAATCTTGTCTCCCACTGAAAAAGATCCTTTCACGACACTCCCCCCAATGACTCCCCCCTTGAGCTGAGCAGGCCTTGAGCCAGGCCTGTTGATGTCGAATGATCTTGCTACATACATTAGCCCGTGCTCTTTTTCCGACCTATCAGGAGTGGGTATCGTCGCTTCTATTGCTTCAATTAGCGAATCTAGATTTACTGCTTGTTGGGCGGAAATTGGAATAACGGGGGCTTCTGAAGCGATGGACCCATCCAAGAACGACTTAATTTCGTTGTATGATTCAATTGCCCGTTCTCGAGTGACCAAATCTATCTTGTTTTGTACCACGACGATGTTCTCTATCCCAGCTATTTCGAGTGCTGCAAGGTGCTCTCTGGTCTGCGGTTGCGGACAAGATTCCGTCGCTGAGATCAATAGGAGAGCCCCGTCCATGATTGATGCACCTGAGATCATGACCGCCATCAGGGTCTCGTGACCAGGCGCATCTACGAATGAAACTACCCTTGCGAGCTCAGAGGGATCGTCTTTTCCACCGTCAGACTTCTTTCCTGTTGGATAAAATTCCCCTTCCCCAGTCTTGTAAAACGCTGTATCGGCATAACCAAGTTTGATACTTATTCCTCTTTTTCGCTCTTCTGAATGGGTATCAGTCCAGACGCCAGAGAGGGCTTTGGTTAGAGTTGTTTTACCATGGTCAACATGTCCAACCATCCCTATGTTGACTTCAGGCTGAGATGGTAAAGAGCTCGCCATTTTACAACCGCCGCCTCACTCCTCTTCGGAGGATCCAGCGGAGGCCTCGTCCTCTAGTCCGAAGATCACGCCGAGGGGTCTTTTGCCATAGTCGACTACTTTGAGGTTAATTTGTCGGGTATTTTGGCTGATTACATTTCCCCTTAGGTTTCTCCTCCTCCTGATCCCGTCGTATTTGTATCGGTATATTTTCCCATTTTTGTCAACGTAGCGCTTACCCTTGTAACCAACTCCCGGACTCACAAGAACAGACTTAACCCCGCCACCATCTAGATCAGGTCTCATCGCACGACCAGTGGTGTCCGAGCCCCCGGTAATTTCCAATGTGTAACCCGTGAGAGTCTTGTCACCTTCACCAACGAACATCCCGTCTACAGTGTCTCCTATGCTCTTTCCAAGGAAATGGTTGTATCCTGTTCCGGAGATATCAATCGAGAATGAACGCCCCTTCGCCTTTGGGTTTGTATCGTTCAAAACCGCTTTGAAAGTCTGATCCCCTGCCATTGCACACACCGAGAACAGGCGTTGCGACACTCGACCCCTATAAGAGCGGTTCGGAGCAAAGACTACCTCACTCCACCGACAGAATGCCTGAAAGTCTGGCCTCTAGGATCCCCGGAGCCATATTCGCCATGGTGATATGTTGTGTTCTCCCCCTGCCTTTCGTAGTCGAATCGGTACGACTTTCTATCATGCCCAAGATCTCCAGGGATTTCATGTGCTTCCAGAAGGTGGTGTAGCCTCGCGGATCACGTCCAAATTCCTCGCAGATCACGTGATACAGTTTCAATGCATCTCCACTTGTTATTGCTTCTTCTTTTTTCAAACGCCTGCAGATCCCGAGGAGGATTAGCTTCTGGTGATCCGGGAGGTCATCAACCAAGTTGGGCTCCAGTGCGGCATTTCTTGCCTCACTTGGCTTTACGTCTTTGATGAGAACATTGCTTCGTCCGTCCCCCTCAGCTCTTATCACGGCTGCTTCCAGCAGCTCAATCGCCATCCTAGCATCCCCTGTGCTGGCAGCGTAACTAGCGATTTTTGATATGACCTCGTCTCCCACAGAGCCTTTGAGACAGGAAGCCTCGGATCGTTGGAGCGCTATATCCCTCAATTCAGATTCACTGTATGCACCTAAATTCAACATGTTGCTTGCACCAAGTCTTGAGATTATGGCGGGTTCAAATAACTTCAGGAGAGAGGGATCTTGGCTCACGAGTATCATCGAGATCGTCCCTGATTCATTCTTGCCTTCATCTATCCTCAAAAGTCGATAAATTATGTCTGAGCTATCTCGCCTAATCATGACATCAACTTCGTCCAGTACCAACAGCATGTGAGTTTCACGAGCATTGAGGAAGCGCCTTATCGATTGAATGACTTCGCCTGGACTCAAGCCTCGCTCAGGGTGCCTCTCATCGAGGCTAAGTGCAATTTGTTGGAGCACTTGGGAGCCCGATGGATGATTGCGGCAGTTTATGTGCGTGTGAACGATCCTCCTCTTCCCATCCAGATGCCTCTTCAAATCGTTGCAAAAAACTTGAGTCAACACGGTTTTTCCTGATCCAACTGGCCCAGTGATCACTGTCTTGCAACTGATCGAAGGACTAGAGATCTGTGAAAATATCGAAGCCATCTGAGATAATGCACCATCTCGCCCGACGAGGGTGTTGGGTATCCAATCATAGGTTAGAGGAGTACGGTCAATCAGGATCTTGCCCGCTCCGATACGATTCAGGTACTCTGCCATTTGGTAGTTGTTCCGAGACACCGCTCTTAGAGATATCCAGAGTCAGTCCCAGTCAAGGGATCTCGTCGAATTGATAGCCATGCTCCCATTTCTTTTCTCCTAATGAGACTTCCAACTCATAAGGTGTGACCAATGGCTTGGCGTACTTGACAGCATCATCGATCGCGATTCGAGGGCATGCCGTATTCACAAAAGCGTCTACAGGGTAGAAATCAATTAGATCAGGGCCGACGTGGTCCATTGCCAAGAGGTAGCCCTTCTTGCCATGGCTCTCAAGCATCCTCTTCATCCTCAATGCTAGGTTCCTCCTCATTTGTCCTGGTTTCTCCCCTATCAAAATGCCAAATGTCTTGCAATCGGCTATTTGCATAATGTATCCAAAACGTTGCCTAAGTATCCTTTCGATTCTCTCGAAGGACATCTCAGTAGCCTCGCCAGTATATGGGTCAAGCATTGCCAATGGTTTTCCAGTGTGGAGTACGAGGCCGATGGGATGAAAATCGCCTGACCCTAGGAACAAGTAGTGCCCGATGGAGGGATCGTCTCCGGAGTAATTGCAGCCAAGTACCTGTCCGGGGAAAGTCAACCTCTCACCACCAATGGGTATCTCAACATCGAAACCTGCCTTTTCCAGCCTCTTGACATAGTCAGGGAGAAGATGGAGGTGCTGGATGGAACCCACGAGTCCTAGTTTGGCGCCCTCCAACGGCGCTACTCTACCAACTGCATCCAGAAATTTCTCTTTGGCCTGATCTTCCGATTCAGGCAGGTCGGAGGATGAGGCGAGACGAGATTCCGCAATTTCCCTGTGTTGAGTCAAGAGGGGGAGTACCGGGCTCAATTCGGGATCTCCGTCATATGTGACTGGAATAAAATGAGTTGGCATGCCGGAGTCTATGTTCATCTGGCTGTGTCCCATGTGAGCAACTAGCTCAACCCCCATCAATTTCATCTTGTCGTGTACGAGGTCACACGCACCGTAGCATGGATCTGCAGCTAGAACCACCTTGGCCGCGGACTCTGTCTCTATTGAGTCCATCATTTCTAGTGCCTGCATTTTCAGTCCTTCTGGGACTTGAAGGGCAACGAGCCGATGGTCATTTTCTTTTATTTTGGCAACTAAATCGTCTAATTCGAAGTCATGACGATCGAGATCCATGGTATCGGCCTAATCTTCGGGCTTCCAGCGTGTATTTCAGCGGTTGCATTGGATAAGGACTGTTCTAGGACATCAGTTCTGATGAAAATACGAGCCATTAAGGGTATGGTGGACGACTTACCAATGTGCAAGATCAGCGGAGCGTGGTCGATGTGGTGCCTACCCATGTCGTGCGAGAAGGCGGGGGATTCAAGGTACGACGGCCTTACAGGATGGGGAAAGTAAAGAGCCCATTCCTTTTGATCGACGAGATGGGCCCATCAGAATATGGCCCAGGTGAGGCATTAGGGGCCCCATGGCACCCCCATCGCGGCTTTGAGACAGTCACCTATCTTCTAGATGGGAGGATGAGACACGAAGACAGCGCAGGAAACAGCGGGGAACTGAACCCCGGCGATGTTCAGTGGATGACTGCGGGCCGTGGCATAATCCACTGTGAGGAGCCGCACGAAGACTTCCTTCGAAGTGGTGGTAGGAGCCATGGATTTCAGATATGGGTCAATTTGCCCTCATCTCACAAGATGATGGAGCCCAGATACCAAGAAGTCCCCTCCTCAGAATCTCCCGTTGTGGAAAAAGATGGAATCTGGGCGAGGGTGATCGCGGGGGAGTGCATGGGAGTGACATCCTCAATCGATACGGTGATTCCAATCACACTAGTCCACGTCAAGATGAATGCGGGCACTCGGCTGGTTCAGAATTTCGAGCAACAACTGAATGGGATGATTTATGTCTTCGGAGGCCAAATACGTATTGAGAATAAGATGCAAGTTAAGATGAGTCCCATCGCATATGGAATAACCGCCAGTCAAGAGGCCCGTGATGGGGATCTAGCGATATTATCAGATGGCACTCAAGCGGTGATACAATCCGAAAAAGGCGCAGAACTTCTGATTTTGGCAGGCCCTGAGCTGAACGAACCAATAGAGCGATACGGCCCGTTTGTAATGAACACAAAAGAAGAAATTAATCAGGCGTTCCTAGACTATCGTTCCGGTAACTTTGGGAAATGAAAAACATCTCGGATGGACCACAGATCTTGTGGCACGGAGTCATTCAGTCGGAAATCTCCACTTGACCGTCGACGATTTCAATTCGCGCCAGAGACCTCAAAGGCCAATCAGGTCGCTCCCGATTCAGCCTTTCTCGACCATCGCCTTTCTCTATAGCGATGACCACATCATGTAGAATGACTCCCATATCCTCCAGTTTCTGAAGGAGCGGCTCTAAGGTCCCCCCCGTCGAAATCACATCATCAACGATAACAATCTTCTCCCCTGGGGAGATGTCGTTGATGAATATGGTGGAGTTTGAGTAGCCCGTTGATACCTCCACAGATTCTTCCCCCTCCATGCCATAGGATCTTTTCCTGATGACCACGGTTGGAATTCCCGTCGCGTTACCCACAGATGCCAACAAGGGAAGGCCCATGGCCTCGACACTCACAATGAGGTCGACCCCCTCCCAATCGGTTGTTCCAACAATCAATTCTGTAGCTGCTTTGAGCACCTCGGGATCCATCCTTGGAATACCATCAGATATCGGATGAATGAAGTAGGGATAGTCACCCTTCCAGATAATCGGGGCTCCTCTCAAAGAGTCTTCAAGAATCCTGAGAGCATCATTCGTGGTCGTCATGCAGGGTGGTATCAGACGAGACCCTTCAATGTCTCGGCACCTTTCACCACTTTGATTGTGCAGGGAGTTGGCAACTTCATTCCTGCTTTGCGTAGAGCGTCTTTTGCTTGAAGGTAAAATTGAGGTCTGGTGTGTATCGACATTATGACCTCGCCACGCTTCACCCTCGCGGCAGTGCCAACGTTCTTGCCGAACGAGAGCCTCATTCCCTGTGAGACCCTGTCTGCACCAGCACCGGTAGCCTGCTTGTTTTCCCTGATGACGTGGTGTGGGTATTTGTGCACCCTAAGGGCATATCCTATTTCTGTGGCAGCATTTCGGATAGTGGCGTTTGAGATCATCCTCGCAGCCTCAAGGGCAGTGTGCCTGATCTGTACTGAGTTGTCCACAGTGAGGTTCAGGACTACTTCGAAACCGTTGGCCTCAGCGACGGTTCTGTTGCCCATGTGGTATCTAAGGATCCTGTTGTTCGGCACACCACCCGTGTATTGTCTTCGGGTGTAGGCTGGACCCTTGATTTGACGGTACATTTTCGCAGGTTTCCGTGCCATTTCTAACCCCTCGGTCTGCCGCGACTCGCCGTTCGTATTTAATCCTGAAGGGGCTACCTGCCAGACCTGCCAACAATGCTACTCTCTTTCTGAACGACTCTGACGCCTCCAACGATCAAGAGGAAACCGATGATTAGGGAGATTCCGAGACGCTCACCTAAGAGTGCCCAGCCACCCAGCACTCCGAAGGGCGGAACGAGGAAGACATAGGAGGATGCGGAGGTCGCACCGATCCTCTCAACACCCACTACGAACCAGATGTATGCTAGAACCGTTGAGAGAATGCTGAGGTACAAGATCGCAAGAAGGTCTTCATTGTTCGGGATTTGAAAACCACCATGGTAGACATCCAACAGCCACCATGGAGTCAGCAGGATAGTTCCAACGAGGGAGTACCAGACTACGATCTCACTCGAGGTGGCGCCATATTCCCCCTCGGACTCAAGCATGATCCGTGTGATGTTTGTCGCTGTGGCCCAACATAGAGCTGCGAGCATGATCATCAGGTCTCCCTTCAATCGCTCATCGAGCGGTAAGTCGGTGTTCGGACTCCAACCCGTGACCACAACGACGCCGATGAACGAGATAAAGAGCCCATAGACCATCTTTCGAGTTATTCTTTGGCCTAGTATAGGCGCCGCTAGTAGTACAGTAAAGATTGGATTCATCGTTATGATCAAAGAGGCATCCCCAGCGGCAGTAAACCTCATTCCATGCATGAAAAGAAGCTGGTATCCCATGACGGCAAAGAGGGCTATGACGGAAACGCGCCACCATGAGCCCCTAGAACCAGGTAGCCAGCGGACACTCTTACCGCTAGCGGTCTTGTAGGCGAACCACATGTAGAACGCAATCATGCACACGATGTACCTCATCCATGCGCCTGTGGCAGGGGGCAGGGATAGGGCTAGTAAGCGGCCCACTGCCCATGAACCCCCCCAGATCATAGAGACCATCAGCATCAGAAGGTGGACGTTGAGATCTCTCATTCCAAACACCTCGAAACCTCATGACAGTTGTAATGGAAATGGAGTAAGACTACTCACAAGTCACTGCAGTCGGCCCAATTGGGCACCGATAGGGGCTTGAATCATGCATGTGAGGTAGATACACGCTAGCCAATTCAACGCCGCCAAAGTTAGATGGATTAGCTGAAAACAGAATGTGCTGATTCAATGAAACCATGGCCATCGAGTTCTGGACATTACCAAAGCACTCATCGTTTAGATACTGAGTCAAATAGTGGTCTAATTGGTCGGCGTCAAGGAAGTCCTGACAGGCATCCCACGAGGTTTCTGTCCAATAATAAGCAGTGCTAGCCCAACCTATCGGCTTGCCAACACCGCCGATGACCTCGGCCATCATCGGACCATCTCCATTAATTGAGTAAAAGCCATTGACGTCCGGGGGGATGATTGTCAGATATAGGGCCTCATAGTGTCCTGTTGTATGTAGGCTGCTAAGATAGGTTCCGTCAAACATGACATCCCATGAAACATTGACTGCAAGGTGATTGTCAGTGACGACTGTTAGGTTTTGGTATGAATGCCGAGTATGAATTTGCACTACGCCCATTGCCTCCATGCTCGGATTCCAATAGAACAGGACATCTCCCGAAGAATCCCTGATGTACATGTCCCCTCCGGAGGAGGAAAGCGGCCTAGGGTCAGTTGTATCATTAGAGAGATATATTATTTCGGGAGCATATCCTGTTATTTCTGGGCTGTCTCTGACTGCAAGAATCTCCCTTCCCGAGTCCGAGTCGATCTCGGCCGTAAAGAAGAGGTGATCTTCACCCCATTTCAATCTGGCTGGATTGCTGGAGCCGGAGGCGACTAGGTTGCTGACCATCTGTGTGGTGCTGGTCGTCCCCATGGAGGTCCACAACTCCCTCCCGTTCGTACCATCGTCAGCTGAGAAGTATAGCCTATCGCCGGCAGCCGTCAATGAAGCAGCATTTGATCCAGAGGCACCTGGATGGATGTCCTTGACCCTGACCGCGTCGTAATTGAAAAACGGAACATCGGTGTCCACTTTCCACAGCTCCCTCCCATGTTGACCATTGTCGGCAGTGAAGTAGAGGTTTTCACCAGCTAGGGTGAGTGAACGTGGGCTGGA
>ENA-OSEY01000124-OSEY01000124.1-marine-metagenome-genome-assembly--contig:-NODE-124-length-54467-cov-11.336036_pt1 | contig 54467 bp, 61 predicted proteins | sample MGYA00248465_ERZ534230 | MGnify/ENA primary metagenome ERZ534230 (study PRJEB26409, sample SAMN06344110) | marine metagenome | isolation source: Sea water from surface | place: Atlantic Ocean:Southern... | reverse complement strand
CATTATCGATAATTTCAATACTGCAAACAGTAGAGTAGAGCGATCCATTTACTGGATGACTATATCTGATTCTGGACTTTATTTTTATTTGAGGATTAGACTCATTTTCTATAGCTTGTTGAGCATTTTTAACTAAATTTAAAACTGCTTGAACAAAAAGATTTTCATCACCATTAATTTCAGGAATACTCGGATCATAGTCTCTTATTAGTTCTAGATTGTCTTGTTTTTCTGCATCCGCTAAAGCAAATACTTTTTCTAATGCTGAATGTATATTAAAGAAATCTAAACTTGGTTTTGATGGAGGAGTTAATATCTTGGTAACAATATGATTTAATCTCTCGGTCTCATCAATAATTATCTTGAGGAACTTTTTTGAGAACGAATCATTTAATTTTTTACTCAGTATTTGTGCACTTCCCTTAATTCCTGACAATGGATTCTTAACTTCATGTGCCAAAGTTCTTGCTAAGTTTGCTGCAATTTTCTGCGTAGAAAATGTTTTTGTTGAATCAATGATTTTATTTAAATTGTCTACACATGAAACTTCAAGAATTAAAATTTCAAACTGATTGCTCCATCTAACTGTTAGATCAATTATTCTTTTAGTATTTGTTTTGAAGTTTAATTCAAAGTCTCTCTTTGTTTTTGAGCCTTCATTTCCAATTGCTTTATTTAGGAAACTTGAAAGATTTAACTTCGATTCTTCAGAGAATTGATCGGTAACTAAATATTTTTCTTTGTTATTAAGAACCCAACCTTTATTTAATGCAGAGTCGTTTAACCAAAGAACATTCAGACCGATATCTAAAATTATAATCTCAGACGACAGCTGATTAAGGAAGTTTAATTGTAACTTATCTAATTTCATGAAGTTAGATGCCCTATTTATATAAATAGGGCATTATCTTTAACAAATTTATTATGTAAGAGTTCCTACTATGTGAGATAGTATTTTGTATGGATCTGCATTTGAAGCAGGTCTTCTGTCTTCAAGATATCCATTCCAATCATTTTCAACTGTAGCAACCGGTATCCTTATACTTGCACCTCTATCACTTACACCATATGAGAATTTCTCAATGCTTTGAGTTTCATGCAAGCCCGTAAGTCTCATGTCATTATCAGAACCATATGAGGCAATTCCTTCTTCATGCACCGCACCTAATTTGTCACAAATTGATGAATATAATTCTTCGCTACCACCAGTTCGCATTGCTTCATTTGAAAAGTTAGTATGCATTCCTGAACCATTCCAGTCACCTGTCTTAGGTTTTGGATGTATATTTACACCAACACCAAATTCTTCAGCTATCTTATAAAGCATGTATCGACTAACCCATAAATCATCAGCAGCTTTAATTCCTTTACCAAAGCATTGATATTCCCATTGACCAATAGCAACTTCAGCATTTGTTCCTGTAAGCTGTATTCCTAAGTCCAAACATGCCATAAGATGCGCATCAGAAATTTCTCTACCAGAAACATTTCCTGCACCAACTGCACAGTAGTAGGGTCCTTGAGGTCCTGGTTCTCCATTTTCCCATCCTAATGGTTCACCTGTTTCTGGATCTGTAAAGAAATACTCTTGTTCGAATCCAAACCACCATTCATCAGTTACTACTTCAGCAGCAGCTGCCCTAAAGTTAGATGGATGAGTTGTATGATCTGCAGCTTGAACCTGTGTCATAACTAAATCATGCCCATTTGGATTTTCATAAGTTTGAACTGGTAAGAGTAAACAGTCTGAACTTCCACCTTCTGCTTGTTGCGTAGAAGATCCATCAAAAGACCATTCAGGAGGCGTTTCATCTTTGGTAGCTTTTACTTTACTTCTCATTGATGGCTCAGGTTGATAACCATCAAGCCATATATATTCATACGTTTTCATTAATTTCTCCTAATAATAAATTATAAATTCAAGTTAACTATTGTAAGCAATAAAAAAATAATTTGCACTATAAATGTTAAAATATTGCATTATTACAGTGCAAATAAGTATTTATTGCTCAAATTAGATACAAATTAATGAATTTGTAAGAATTCTTGTATTTTTACAAGTTTGTTTTCAAATGATGAAAATGAATGATTTCCACCAAATAAAATATCAATGTGAGAGCCTCTAAAGTATGAAATTGTTTTAATGTAATCTAGAACTTCATCTCCAGACTCTAATAAAACAAGTGTTCTTTCCTTATTGTTAAAGCTATCATGTGAAATTGATCTAATATATTTAATATCTTTTTTTGTAATAGAAAATTTTTCTCTAGTTGAAAAATTTTCATTTTCTCCTAAATACACCTCAAACCCCTCTAAAGGAGGTATTGCCGGATTAATTAATATTGCTTTTGATCTATGTAACTGAGAAAAGTAAAGCGCATAATATCCACCCAGTGAACATCCCATGAAAGCAATATTTTTATTTTGCATTACAAGATTTTCTATTTGTTGAACAGCTTCTTTAAAGTCATTGCTTAAATCAGGAGTATAAATTTTTATATCTTTATAATTTGAAGAGATATATTTCTTTATAATTTGAGCCTTTGAAGATTCTGAAGAAGATGCAAATCCATGAAAATATAAGATTGTTTGTATCATTAAAATTTATATTTTGATTTCTGAGCTGATGCCAGATATAAATATACTTTCAAGCCATTCAGTAAAAAATCTATTTTGTTGAAGTTTTTCATCCTTAGACTGGGTATCTGAAATGTTAATAAAAAATGGAACCGCTTTTTCCCCTTGATAGGATACAACTTCTGCAAGCTTTGCATCTAAGGATATCTGAATTCTTAAGATAAAATTATTAAAGTCATTTTTTAAACTCTTTTGTTTAGCTTCAACAATTAAAGTATGTTTTGTTTTGTGAATTGTTTTGAAAGTAATATCGTATGAACTTTCGTCAGGATTAATTGTTCTGAAAGAATATTGATTTTTAGAGAAGTTATTAAGAATTTTTTTTAATCTTAAATAATTAGCCTCACATACGGTCTGTTGATGGGCGGTTTTCGGTAATGTTTTTAACATCTTTAAATTTTATATTCTTTATTAAATGGAGTATATCTTTTGCAAGCTTCTAGGTAGCGTTTGTTTTCTATTTTCTCTCTGTTACAAAAATCTAAAATGGCATCTTTAAAATCTTTACGCAAAATATAGTGATACGAAAATGTGGTTATAGGCTCAAAACCTCTTCTTATTTTATGCTCACCTTGAACACCTGGATCAAATTCTTTCAAACCATTTTTAATACAATAATCTATGCCTTGATAATAACAGCATTCAAAATGTAACGAATCTATATCGTATTTTGCACCCCAATGACGCCCATAAAGATTATTTTTATCTTTATAACATAATGAACCTGCAATTATCTCATCATTAAGATGAGCGAAAAAAATTACTGGATTTAATGTATTTTTGCTTTTATGAACGAGATTAAAAAAATCTTTATTTAGGTATGGTCTTTGAAGTCTTTGATCATAAGTATTTCTGTAGAAGTAATAAAAAGTTTCCCAATCTGATTTACTGATGTTATCTGAATCTTTGACGCTAAATGTAATACCAAGCTCTGAAATTTTTTTTCTCTCATTTCTAATATTTTTTCTCTGCCTAGACCTGAAAATTTTTAAAAAATCATCAAAGCTTGTGTAATTTTTATTATTCCAAATAAACTTATGCCCAGATCTTTCAATTAATCCTTTTTCTAATAAATTTTTTGATTCTTCTTTCTCAGGAAATAACACATGCCATGTCTCAATACTTTTTTCTTCCATAAAATTGATTACCGCATCAATGAAATTATTTGATTTAGAAGAAATTATTTTTCTTGTTTTACATGGCGTAAAGGGTATTGCGGTTAAGAGTTTCGGATAATATTTTCTTCCAGCTCTGTTTAATGCATATGACCAAGAATGATCAAAAACAAACTCTCCTTGGCTATTATCTTTTAAATATAGGGGCATAAATCCGTTTAATTTTTTGTCTTCAATTGAAACGAGATGATTTGGTTTCCATCCACTGATTTCACTTACTGAAGAAGATTCCTCCAGAGCTCTTAAGAAATCATAATTGATAAATGGAGAATCATTTTCATTTATCATTAAATCAAATTGATCTTTGTTAATACTTGAAATATTTCCAGAGAAATTAAAATCTATTTCCATGTAAAGTCCTATCCGATAATTATTATTTCAAAAGCAAAACCTAGGACGGTTAAAATTCCAATGAGATTATTTATCTTAAATGCACCTATAAAATCTTTATTCTTAATTAGTTTTTTTTGATATATAAAAACAATAAAAATTGATAAGAAAAATAATACGAAATAATACGAAAAGGAATTTATTATTGCAATCATTAAGATTGCTGCGTAAAAAAGCAGATGCAGTATCCTTGAAATCATAATGGCCTTATCACCCCACAAAATTGCAGTTGAATTTATACCAATTTTTTTATCATCCTCAATATCTTCAAGTGCGTAATAAGTATCAAAACTGATTATCCATGCAATGACTCCAAGATAGAGAATTATCACTGAGAATGTAATTTGACTTGTTATCAAGGAATATCCAATTAAAACTCCGGACCCGAAAGTTATTCCTAAAATAAATTGTGGCGCAGAAAAAAATCTTTTTGTAATTGGATATATACATATAAGAAAGGCAAAAAAAGTGGCAATTTTAAAAGTTAATGAATTTGTAAGTAAAAGCAACAAGATAGATAACAATCCTAAAACAATAAAAAACATCCATGCCTCTAAAATAGTTAATGCTCCTGTTGCTAATGGTCGGCCAGCCGTTCTAGAAACTAATTTATCAATTTTGTAGTCACTAATATCATTTATTACACAACCACAAGATCTTACTATTATGGAGCCAATCACAACAATCATGAAATCTTTAATATTCAATATGTTTTGGGTTCCAGCTAACAAAAAACCTAAAAGGGAGGGCCATAACAATAGATATATCCCAATAGGTTTATCGACTCTTGCTAGTTCTCCAAAAGATTTTATTTTTTTATATGACATAGGCTTTATATCAAAAAAACTTCCATTACTGAAAGCGGCAATCCATTAACATGATATTTAGATTTTCTTCCCCAATGCTCGTTTTTTAAATATAAGAATTTGGTAAACATTGTTTCTTTTTTTTGAAATAGATTTTTTTCAAACAAGATGTCTCCCAAAGGCTTGCTCCCTAACTGGCCTAGCTTTTTTAAACCATCATTAATTGTAAATATTGGAATATAAGACTTTGCGTAAACTAAAGGATTCCCATTCCCTAACAAAATTACTTCTCTGACCTTAATATCGCCTTCAATATTATCCAAAAAAACTTTGTCATCCTGATTGATTTGATCAACTTCATCTCTAATTAGATTAAGTTCAAAATTATGATTTAATTTAATTCTTTTAGTAATCGGTCCTTTTTCAAGAAGCCATGATTTAATTTCTTCATCTGAAAGCAAAACTTCCATATCATCCTTGTTAACCCATTCAGAAATTTGTTTTAGCTGCATTAATTTAAATAATTAAATCTGATATTATAGCCTCCTAAATTTAAAGCAAATAACTTAATTTAAACGTCTTATGAAATATAAAAAATGGGAATGTATTGTCTGTGGTCTGATTTATGATGAGGAGGAGGGCTGGCCAGATGACGGTATAGAGCCAGGGACAGCATGGGAGGACGTGCCTGAAGATTGGTTATGCCCTGAGTGTGGTGTAGGCAAAGAAGATTTTGATATGATAGAGATCACATGACGCAACTAGAAACACCTAAAAATCTAACCAGAAATGTCTTAATTGGAATGTTTGCAGGTGTATTATTTGCATCATTATTTTATTACTCTCAAGAATTTATATCGCAGCAAATTTTTTTATTTGCGGAAAAATACGTTTTTAATCTTGGTGGCCAAATATTTAAAAATTTACTTCTTTTAATTGTTGTTCCACTCGTATTTTTCTCCTTAGTTTCAGGTATTTCATCTTTATCTAATATGGTAAAGCTAGGATCTATCGCAACAAAAACCATAGGACTTTATCTCTTGACTACAGCTTTTGCAGTCATAATCGCTATCTTTTTTGGATGGGTATTTAATATCTCAGGATATGAGGGAGAAGTAAGTGCTTATATTCCACCATCTGGAGATTCAAGTTTATACGGCACTGTTATAAAAATATTTCCAAATAATATTTTTGGCGCATTTGTAGAGAACAACATGCTAGGAATAGTTTTTATAAGCGTATTATTTGGCATTGCTTTGAATCTAACCGATGAGCTTACAAATAATCTTTCAAAGAACTTTGAGAGATTAAATATTGTTTTTTTAAAAATAGTCTTGATCATTATGGGCTTTGCTCCTGTTGGAGTTTTTTGTCTTATGGGTAGCTATGTAATGGACCATGGCTTAGACATATTTGGTGATCTGATCCAATATGTGCTTATACTGATTTTCGTATTATTTTTTCATTTAATTTTTACCTACTCAATTATTTTAAAGTTGTTTGCAAATCTAAATCCGATAACTTTTTATAAAAAGATGAGAAATGTTGCACTTTTTGCTTTTTCAACATCTTCAAGTGCAGCAACAATTCCTGTAACTCTTAAAACTGTTTCGGACGACCTAGGTGTTAAAAAAGATGTTTCATCATTTGTAATTCCAGTTGGAGCAACCATTAATATGGATGGAACTGCAATAATGCAAGGATTAGCAACAATGTTTATAGCAAGTACTGCAGGAGTAGATCTCTCTATAGTTGAATATGTTCAAATAGTTATGCTTGCAATGGTTGCTTCTATAGGTGCTGCAGCAGTTCCATCGGCTGGTACTATAACATTAGCATTAATCCTTAGCTCTCTTGGACTTCCATTAGATGCAATAGGACTAATACTAGCTGTCGACAGGATTTTAGATATGATTAGAACGTCGGTTAATGTTTGCGGTGATGCTGCTGTCTCATGTATAGTAGCTGTTTCAGAAGACGAATTAGATTATCAAATTTATAATAAGTAGCTATTAAAAAAAGGGGATAACATGGAAAGTTTTATTATTGGACCAATGACACCTTGGGGGCCATTTGCATCAGGTTTTATAGGATTAATTTTTGCTTTTGTACTTTATGGATTAATAATGAAATATCCTGCTGGCAAAGATTCTGTTGTGAAAATAGGAGATCAAATTCATCTTGGAGCAAAAGTATTTATGTTTACAGAATACAAGATTCTCGCTCCTGTTGTTTTAGTGCTAGTGATTGCTTGTGGTTTTTCGCCACTAGGATGGTATACCGCGATGGCGATTGCAGTTGGCGCTTTATCCTCAGCAATAGCTGGATTCATTGGTATGTATTCTGCCACGCAGGCAAATGTTAGAACAGCAACAGCTGCTGAGAACTCAGGTGCAGAATCTGCGTTATCAATTTCTTTTTTTGGCGGATCAATAATGGGCTTGTGCGTTGCGTCTATGGGTCTAGTTGGATTAGGCGGCTTGTATTTTTATTTCACAGGCGCTATGGATGATCCTGATAAAATTGCTAAAGCATTAGAGGGCTTTGGAGTTGGCGCATCTGCAGTTGCTCTATTTTCAAGAGTTGGTGGAGGCATCTACACAAAAAGTGCTGATGTGGGCGCAGATTTGGTTGGAAAAATAGAAGCTGGTATTCCTGAAGATGATCCAAGAAATCCTGGAGTAATCGCAGATAACGTTGGGGACAATGTTGGCGATATTGCTGGAATGGGTTCAGATATTTTCGAATCATACTGTGGAGCAATGATTGCTTCAATAGCTATAGCAGCAACGGTAGGAAACACTGATCTCATGTTCTTGCCACTATGGTTAGCTGCACTTGGACTATTTTGTTCTTTGATTGGTATTGGAATAGTTAGATCACAAGTTTCAAGATCTCCAGCAGTTGCACTCAGACTTGGAACATTTTTCTCGCCAATAGTATTTTTGATTATTGCTGCAATGAGCATAAGTAAGTCACCAAATATTGAAATGAATATATTTTACTCAGTGCTAACTGGAGCCGTTGGAGGAATTCTTATAGGATTAATAACAGAATATTATACAGGTGGCTCTACTGAATCTTCTCCAGTTGGGAAGATTGCTAAATCTGGTGAAACTGGTCCTGCAACCGTGATGATCACAGGCTTGAGTGTTGGCATGCAGTCAGTTGTAATGCCATTATTTGTAATCGCAGCCATCATTGGACTCTCAACAAATTTCTCAGGATTATATGGTGTAGGTATTGCAGCAGTTGGAATGCTTTCTACAGTAGGTATAACCATGGCTATTGATGCTTATGGTCCTGTTGCTGATAATGCAGGCGGCATTGCAGAAATGAGCGGTATGGATAGTGAGGTTAGAGAAATTACAGATTCCTTAGATGAGCTAGGAAACACAACAGCAGCAATTGGTAAGGGTTTTGCTATTGGGGCTGCAGCACTAGCAGCTTTAGCCATAATTGCTGCATATATGCTAGCAACAGGTATCGAATCACTTTCTTTGAATGATCCAAGAGTGTTAATGGGTATTTTTATTGGAGGCTCAATACCATTTTTAGTTTCATCAATCACTATGACTGCAGTTGGTGATGCTGCTTTCGAGATGATTGAAGAAATAAGAAGACAGTTTAGAGAGATCCCTGGATTATTGGACGGCACTGCAGAACCAGATAATGCAAAGTGTGTAGATATTGCTACTAAGGCTGCTTTAAATAAAATGCTTTTACCAGGCGCAATTGCAATTCTTTCACCAATAATTGTTGGTTTTGTTCTAGGGCCAGTTCATTTAGGCGGCATGTTAGCTGGAGCATTACTTGGATGCGTTTTAATGGCATTGATGATGGCAAATGCTGGTGGAGCATGGGACAACGCTAAGAAATTCGTTGAGAAGGGAAATTTTGGAGGTAAAGGAACGGAGACACACTCAGCAACAGTAGTTGGTGATACAGTTGGAGATCCATTTAAAGATACATCTGGACCATCAATGAATATTCTTATAAATGTAATGGCAATTGTAAGTTTAGTTATAGCGCCTTTATTGAGCATCTAATAGATTTTAGTGATAAAAGAAATCCAGGGTTGCATCCCTGGATTTTTTTTGAGTAAATTAAATCATGAAAAAAAATATTATTATTATTGGGCATGGAGACCTTGGGAATCGTCTTACAAGAATATTAAACGATGAATATAAGGTGTTTCATATCTCAAGGAATAATAAATTTGAATCAAGCAATTTCATTGAGTGGGATTGGCTTTCAAAAGAAAGACTAAATATAGATGCTAAGAAAATTGATTCTGTGATTTTCTTTCCAAAACCGTCAAGCATGGATGAGAAAGGATATATAAATGGATTTATAAATTCTTCAAAAAATATTTATCGAGAATTATGTAATTTGCCAATTAATAGATTCATTTCAATATCTTCAACAAGAGTTTATAACAAACAAGATAATAAAACGGCACATGAAAGTGACGAAATTAGTGCAGAAGAATATAGAGGAAAGATCATTAGAGAATATGAAGAACAGCAAGAAAGTTTTTATGGTAAAAAGTTAATAATATTGAGGTTATCTGGTTTATACGATGCATCTTTGAATAAAATGTCTAAGAACTTTATACATCGAAAAAATGCTGCTCTGGCAATTAAATTTTTTATAGAAAAAGATTTTAATTTCACAGACTGCGAGATATTTAACTGTTCTGAAGATAGTGCAAATTCATCAATTTCAAATAAAAAAATCAAAAGTCTGGGTTTTAGTTTTCAACAATATAACTAGAACAAATAACTATTCGCAAATACAATAAAAATATGATTAAAAGTATGACAGGCTTCGGCCGTGCAATTTTTAAAAACAATAAAGAAGAGATAATAGTTGAACTAAAAAGTGTCAATCATCGCTTTCTTGAGATTAATTTCAAATCAAGTGAAGCAGAACATAAAGTTGAAGAGTATGTTAAGAATAAGATTTCAACCAAAGTAAAAAGGGGAAAGGTTGATGCTTCAATAAAAATTAGCACTACGAATGAAATTAATTTTAGTTTTAATAAGAAAGCGTTATCAAACATTAAAAATTTTATAAAAAACGAAAATCTAGTTTCAAATGAATTGAGCTTGAGAGACATTAAAGAAATTCCTGGATTGCTTAATGTAACAAGATCATCAAATCATGGTTCTCAAAATCTAAAAAAAACATTTAATAAAGCACTGAATGATTTCTTAGATTCAAGAATTGATGAGGGTAAAAAGATTAAAAATTCATTAAAAGATAAAATTAATAAAATTAACATTAAGCAAAAACAGATAAGCAAATTATGTAAAAAAGATCTAGAGAAGAAGATCAAAAGGTATAAAGCTCGCGTTAATGAGCTAACAAAGAATTTAGATAATCAAAGATTAGAACAAGAAATTACCCATTTAGCCTTAAAGCTGGATGTTTCTGAGGAAATAGATAGGATACAATTTCATCTCACATCAATTAAGAAAGAAATAGATGCAAAAAAATCAAGTGGAAAGAAAATTGACTTCATTCTTCAAGAACTTTTTAGAGAATCAAATACTTTGACAGTGAAGCTTGATGATTCAAAAACAAAAAACTTAGCTCTTGAAATCAAAGTCTTGGTTGAAGAGATAAGGGAACAAACTCAAAATATTGAATAAAATGAATGATTCAAAGCTTATAATTTTTTCTGCACCATCAGGAGCTGGCAAATCGTCTTTAATTAAGAAACTTATCGAATTAAGTGAAAGTACAATTGAATTATCTGTTTCTGTAACTACTCGAGAACCAAGAGATGGCGAAGTTCATGGCGTTGATTATTTTTTTATATCTGAGCAAGAATTTTTGAAGCTTGAAAAACAAGATGCTTTTTTGGAATCAGCTAATGTACACGGCTTTCATTATGCGACCTTAAAATCTTTTGTTGATGAAAAAACAAGCTCAGGAATAAGCGTAATACTTGATATTGATGTTCAAGGTTTTAAACAAGTAAAACAAACCTCGCAAGATAATGTCTCAATTTTTATCCTACCTCCGTCATTGGAGGAGCTTGAACAAAGGCTATTTAATCGTGGTTCAGAATCTGCAGAAAGCATTAAAAAAAGACTTGAAAATGCACTTATTGAATTAAGATCTGCTGAAATATTTGATTATGTTGTAGTAAATGACGAATTTGACAACACTATTAAAATTTTAAGTTCAATTCTTTTTGATGAAAACATTGAATATAATGATGAAAACGCAAAGAATATATTAAAAGAATTATTGGATAATTAACCTAATTGGAATTAGAATACACAACCCAGGAGATATAACATGGCACGAATTACAGTTGAAGATTGCTTAGAAAAAATTCCAAGTAGGTTTGATCTTATATTAATGGCGTCCAAGAGAGCAAGACAACTCTCAACAACTAGCAGAGATCCTCTAGTTGAATGGGACAATGACAAACCAACTTTGGTTGCGTTGAGAGAAATAGAAGAAGGACTTCTTGATAAAGAAACATTAGAAAGAACTCTTGAAGAAGATGTGCTTTTGGATGAGTTTTCTGCTCCAACTAATCAAGATACTGAAAATATAGGCTAAATGAAAACTGGGAGCTTCTCTTGAGTGACCAAGTTCTCCCCAGCACTTTAATTAACGACTTTTCTGAACGTTATTTTTTAAAACTTCCAAATTCTTTTTTTAAAAAAGCTAAATCTTATCTTGAATATAAAGACTTAAAAAAAATTCAGAAGGCATACACATTTGCTTTTTATTCCCATGATGGTCAACAGAGAAGAGACGGTTCAAATTACATAACTCATCCTGTTGAAGTGGCCTCAATTTTACTTGAGTTGAGAATGGATCCAGACACTATTTGTGCTGCTTTAATGCATGACGTTTTAGAAGATTGTGATGTGAATAAAGGTAATTTAAGAGAATTATTTGGAGAAGATGTTGCGGAAATTGTAGATGGAGTAAGTAAATTAGGAAAATTAGACATCACAGCACGTATGGATCGTGATGCTAACAATCTCCAAAAAATGATGTTAGCTATTTCCAAAGATGTCAGGGTAGTTCTTGTAAAAATATGTGATCGACTCCATAACATGCGAACTATAGAACATCTTCCAAGATCGAAACAAATTAAAAAATCTAAAGAAACAATTGAATTGTATGGACCGTTAGCTCTGAGAATTGGCATGCAAGATATTCGTTCTGAATTAGAGGATCTAGCATTTCGTTGTATCCATCCATTACGAGCAACTATGCTCGAAAGTGCAATAAAAAAATCTAGCGGTGGTAGAAAAAAAATCGTTGCAAAGATAAGAAAAGAGTTAAAAAAACATCTTAAATCAAATGAAATTGAAGATGTTTCAGTCAAAGGTCGAGAAAAAAACATTTACAGTATATATAGAAAAATTAAATCAAAACACAAACCATTCTCTGAAATATTAGATGTTTATGGTTTCAGAATTCTTGTTGATTCTGTAGATGACTGTTACAGATCTCTTGGAATTATTCATAATTACTTTTCACCGATTGAAAATAGATTCAAGGACTATATTGCAATACCAAAAAGCAATGGTTATCAAGCGCTGCATACAAGTTTGCTTGCCTTAAATGCTTTTCCAATTGAAGTGCAGATACAAACTCGGAGCATGTCCGAAATTGCTAGTTTTGGAATCGCTGCTCATTGGCAATACAAAACTAAAGATAAAGAGACAAGCTCACAATTGAGAGCTACGAGATGGTTATCGGGCTTGATAGATCTTCAAAAGAAAACAACTAATCCAACAGAATTTGCCCAGTCAATTAAGACTGATTTAGATTCAAATGAAGTGTTTTTATTTTCTCCTAAAGGAGATATATATGCTTTGAGAAGAGGATCTACTCCGATAGATTTTGCATACGAAGTTCATACAGATTTAGGAGATTCTATTGTTGGATGTAAAGTGAATAGAAGCGAAGTTCCTCTAAATATTGAACTCGAGACAGGTCAGACTGTAGAAATTATAACTTCTAAAACTGAGTCTGAGCTTGATCCATCTTGGTTAAACTATGTTGTTACAAGCAAAGCTAGGAGTGCCATCAGAGCAAAATTAAGAAAACAGAAGGTTTCAGATGCGCGGAAGGCGGGCAAGATTATGCTTGAAACAGAGCTTAAAAGGGGTGGTAAAAGTTTAAAAGAATATCGAGGAGGAGCATTAAAGAAGATCTTAGATTCAATTGGAGTGACTTCGCTAAATAAACTTATGACTGATCTAGGTCTTGGAAAAAGAACTGGGAGCATTATTGCTGAGAGGTTTTATTCAGGACTTCAAATTAGAGAAGGTATCGAAGAGCCAAAACCAGTCCTAATTTTAGATAATAAAATTGAAAGCGTTACTGTCCGATTTGCAAAATGTTGTCTTCCTGTGCATGGCGATAGGGTGGTTGCACACTCTGATACTGAAAGGGGGATGGTGATACATCATGCAAAATGTAAACAAGTTGTTCCTTTTGTTAAAAAAGACGCAAGATACATGCCTGCTATCTGGGGCGAAAATAAAAAAGGCCATCTTTATAAAGTAAGAATAGATGTTAATACAAAAGATAAGGTTGGAGTCCTGTCTGACCTAGGTTCTGTTTTTGCAAGATCTGGAATTAATATTGGCTCAGTTAATACAAAAACAATTGATAAAAAATTTGCTGGTTTTGAAATTGAAATTGAAGTAAAAAATAAGCAAGAATTAAGAAATGTTATGCAAAAAGTTAGAGCACAAAAATTTACAACAAGCTGTAAAAGAAATATTAATGAGAAATAGTAAAAAAATTTTACCTATTTTATGTACAATTCTTCTACTAAACATAAATTTACAATCTGAGGAATCAAAAATAATGGCAAAAGAAATTATATCAACCAAAAATGCACCTCAAGCAATTGGTCCATATTCTCAAGCAGTCAAAACTGGAAACTTAATATTTATATCTGGGCAAATTCCACTTGATCCAAAGACTGGTGATGTAGTTGAAGGTTCAATTGAGGATCAGGCAAATCAGGTCTTAGAAAATATAAAGAGTATTTGCGAGGCAGCAGGTCATGGGCTAGAGGATATTGTAAAAATAACGATTTTTTTAACAGATCTGGGTAATTTTGCAGTGGTAAATGAAGTAATGAAAAAATACTTTTCAGAACCATATCCAGCCAGAGCTACCATCGAAGTGTCTGGCTTACCACTTGGTGTGAATGTTGAAATTGAGGCTATCGTATCTTCTAATGGCTAAGAATCTGCTTTCAATAAATGACCTTACAAAAGATGAAATACTTGAGCTTATAAATTTTTCAAATAGCTTTATCGATGATGAGGGTAATTTTAGAAAAGAAAATCTTTTTCCAGACAAGATAGTTGCTAATGTTTTCTTTGAGCCGAGTACTAGAACAAAAATGTCATTTGCTGTAGCTGCAGGCAATCTGGGCTGTAATGTTTTGGATTTCAATATTGACAGCTCATCAGTTCAAAAAGGGGAGTCAATATTCGAAACAATAGATGCGCTTAATTTAATGGGAGTAGATTTATGTGTTCTTAGGCATCCAGATTCAGTTATAAGAGAGCTTGCTGAGCACATGCCCGATATGGTATTTGTGAATGCAGGAGAGGGCTCTATTTCACATCCTACTCAAGCATTACTTGATATGAAAACTATTCTTGATCACAAAAATAGTTTCGATGGATTGAAGATTGTAATTATTGGAGATTTAGATCATTCAAGAGTTACCTCCTCTTTTGTTGAAGGCATATCCAACTTTGATATTGAATCACTTTCCTTTTGTGGCCATCCTGAGATGTGCACAAATTATCAAAATACAGATGTTGGAAAATTTGAACCAGATATTGAAAGAGCGCTTGAAGATGCTGATGTAGTCATGACTCTAAGAATTCAGTACGAAAGATTTGAAAAAGATCTAAATCTAGACTTAGATACATATAAAAGCGCATATCAATTATCCTCAGAAAAACTTGGCTTTGCAAAAAGTGATGCAATTATTATGCATCCAGGACCAGTAAATTACGTAGAAATAACTGAGGCTGTTTATGATTCTGAGAATTCGGTGATAAGACAACAAATTGCTAATGGTGTTGCCATAAGAATGGCTGTTTTATCCAGATTTTTGAGTAGATAAAATATTCTTTACTGTTTCAACAATTGTCATAGTATTTTGATCGATTTCAATATTTACATTTGAGCCTTCTTTTAGCATATCTAAGTTGGTTACTGAAAGAGTCTCTGGAATCAAATGAACATAAAATGCTTCTTTATTGACTTTACCAATTGTTAGGCTACATCCGTTTACACCTATGTAGCCTTTTTCTAATATGTAATCTTTATATTTCTTTGGAAATCCAATTATAAGATCCTTTGTATTGTCTTTTTTATTAATTCTTTTTATTTTCCCAGTGAAATGAATGTGCCCAGACATTAGATGGCCGCCAATTTCAGTGCTTGGCGTAATAGATCTTTCCAAATTAAGTATGTTACCTTTTTTAAGATCTTTAAGATTGGTCCTTGATAGCGTTTCTTCAACAACATCAAATGATAGTCCATTTTTACCCTTATTTAAGGACGTTAAACAAATGCCATTAACGGAAATACTCGCGCCTTTTTGTAAGCCTTTACAAAATCCCTTTGGTGGATCAACTTTAAGCGTCATAAAATCTTTATTAGATTTTAGACTAATAATTTTTCCTGTGCCTGCTACTATGCCTGAAAACATTTACGCACCCCAAACTTCTCTATATTCATTCAGTTCATCAAGATAATTATTAAATTGCGTATCGCTTTTAACAAATTCTATTAAGGTATCAAGATTAATAATTGAAATAAATTCAATATTATATTCATCGCATAACTCTTGGCTTGCTGAACTATCAGTATTACCTTTCTCCTGTCTATCTAAGCCAACTATAAAAGCTTTTGGATTTGCTGATACTTCTTTAATAAGCTCTATAGATTCTCTCCCAGCGGTACCAGCAGATAAAACGTCATCAATAATTAGCACGTCACCAGATGGCTTGTCGCCAATTATGCTTCCTCCTTCACCGTGGTCTTTTTCTTCCTTTCTATTAAAACATAATGGAAAGTTTTTTCCCTGTTCACTTAAAAGTGTTGCAACTATTGAACCAAGGAAAATTCCTTTATAGGCGGGACCAAAAATAGAATCAAATTCTAAATTAGTTTCTTCAATTGCATCGGTGTAACATTTTGCAAGCTCATAGAGGTTTGAGCCATTTAACATGTTTGCAGCATTAAAAAAATATGGACTCTTTCTTCCTGATTTTAATACAAACTCTCCAAATTGAAGGGAGTTTGATTCTAGTGCTAATTTTAAAAATGATTTTTGGTAGTTTTTCACTTATTCAATGCAAGCTTTTTGTCTTTCTATTATTTCATTAATTGCTGAACTTCCTAATTCAAGCATGTCACTTAGCTCTGTTTTTGAAAAAGGAGCATCCTCTGCAGTTCCTTGAATCTCAATTATTTGATTTTTGTCATTCATGACAATATTTAAATCAGTATCAGCAGTGCTATCTTCTTCATAGTTTAAATCAAGCAAGACTTTATTTTCTTTAATCCCAAGAGAAACAGCTGCAACAAATGACTTGATAGCTCTTTGATCGTCGTGATGATTTTTGATTGCTAAAAATAATGCAACACAGCCACCAGTTATTGATGCCGTTCTAGTTCCTCCATCTGCTTGAATAACATCACAATCAACATTTATCGTCTTACCCTTTAAGTATTTTAAATCAACCGCTTGTCTTAATGATCTTCCAATTAACCTTTGGATTTCTTGAGTTCTGCCCGACTGTTTTCCTCTTGCTGCCTCTCTGCTCATTCTTTCATTTGTTGATCTTGGCAGCATTCCATATTCGCCCGTTACCCATCCTTCATCTGAATTTTTCATCCATCTAGGAACGTTATTTTCTATTGAAGCATTACAAATGACTTTTGTGTTTCCAAATGAAATCAATACAGACCCTTCAGCATGAATATTTACATTTGGTTCAATAGTGATATCTCGAAGCTGATTATGATTTCGATTATCGATTCTTTCCATGATTGAAAATTTACGAGAGCTTTTCTTTAACTAATTTACTTATTAAACCCATGTCAGCTGAGCCTGCAAGTGACTTCAGTTGACCCATCACTTTTCCCATATCTTGCATAGATGATGCCCCTGATTGCTCAATTGCTTCATTAACTTTTACTGCAACTTCTTCTTCTGAGAGCTGTGCTGGTTTGTATTTAGATAAAATATCAACTTCGCTTTGCTCTTTGTCAGCTAAGTCATCCCTTCCTCCATCTCTAAATTGTGAGATTGAGTCATTTCGCTGTTTGATCATTTTATTAATAATCTGAAGTGCTTTTGTGTCATCGACTTCTTCTTTATTGTCGATCTCATATCTTTGAACTTCTGACAAAAACATTCTAATGGTATCTCGGACGAGATCATTTTTTTCAAGCATTGCTTGTTTTAGGTCTTGTTTGATATCAGATAAAAGAGCCAAAACTATCTAGATCTTTGTCTTGGGAAAGAAAATTTTCTATTTGTTTTTTTTGCTCTCTTAACAGCAGCTGCCATTAAGCGCTTTCTTTTTTCTGTTGGCTTTTCATAAAATTCTCTTGCCCTGATTTCTGGGACAATCGCTGCTTTTTCACATGCGCGTTTGAATTTCCTCAAACCAATATCAAAATGTTCTGTATCTTTTATTATAATTGAAGGCATAATGTGACGCGTAGTTTAGGCTTTTATTAACTTTTTTGCAAAACTTTTTATGAAAACTTTAGGTATAGAAACATCATGTGATGAAACAGCAATTGCAATATATGACTGTGAGGAAGGGATAATTGGAGAGTCAATTCATAGTCAAATTGAAATGCATGCTGAATATGGAGGTGTTGTTCCTGAACTAGCATCACGCGACCATTGCTCAAAAATTGTTGAGGTACTTAATAATGCACTTGATGATATTCCTTTGGAGAGCATTGATAAGATAGCATATACAAGTGGACCGGGGTTATTAGGAGCTCTTTTGATAGGTGAAAGTTTTGCACAAGGCTTGTCAACCGCTTTAAACATACCATTAATACCTGTAAATCATTTGGAGGGACATTTGATGTCACCAATGATGGAATTTTCTGAATTACAAATGCCATTTATTTGTTTATTGGTTTCTGGCGGACATAGCATGATTGTAGATGTAAAAGAAAAAGGTGAATATGAAATACTTGGACAGTCACAGGATGATGCAGTAGGAGAGGCCTTTGATAAAGTTGCAAAGATGCTTGATCTTCCTTATCCAGGCGGACCATATATAGAGAAACTTGCTGTTTCAGGTGATCCAAAAGCATATGACTTTCCTAGACCAATGATAAATTCTAATAATTTAGATATGAGCTTTAGTGGACTGAAAACATCTGTGTTATACACCGTTCAAAAGATTGATGATTTAAATGACAATATTAAGTCTGATATAGCTGCCTCATTTCAGAGTGCGGTCGTAGACGTCCTTGTCGAAAAAATTAAAAAAGCTGTCAAATTAACAAATAGATCAAGTGTTATCATTGCTGGAGGTGTGGCAGCAAACAATTTTTTAAGAAAAGAAATTAAAAATTTAGAGGATAAGAATGGTATAAGCGTATATTATCCTTCTATGAAATATTGTACTGATAACGCAGCAATGATAGCTTTTGTTGGTTCAAAAATGTCGCATGAAAAATATGATATTAAATCAAATGCCAGAGCCAGATGGCCACTAAATGAGTTATAAAAATGAAAGATATAATTTACATAAAAGATTTAAGAGTAAAAACAATCATTGGTATCTTTGATTGGGAGAGAAAAGTTAAACAAGAAGTTAGTATTGATTTGGAATTTCCCTTTGATTGTAAAAAAGCTGCTAAGACTGATTCGATTGAGGATACCATTGATTATAAAACCATTTGTAAAGGCGTCATTAAGTTTGTTGAGGAATCGTCCTTTCAATTGCAAGAATCACTTGCTGAGGGAATCGCGTCGCTTGTAAAAGATGAGTATGGAGTTGAATCAATTAAATTGCGTGTGTCTAAGCCTGGAGCGCTTCGCGGTGCTAAAGATGTTGGACTGATAATTCATAGATAATGAAATATTTCTTATCTTTAGGCAGTAATATCAATGCTGAGAAAAATCTAGAATTTGCTCTAGAAGAACTTAATAAACTATTGTCTAATGTTGAATCCTCATCAATTCATCAAACAAAAGCAGAGGGCTTTGAAGGCGACGATTTTTTAAATTCAGTTGTATGTGGAAATTCTGAACTTGAGTTTAAAGATCTAAATAAAAAACTTAAGTTAATTGAGGATAATGCTGGAAGAAACAGAAATGCTCCAAAATTTAGCGCTAGAACGCTTGATATAGATATAGTTCTTCAAATAGATGAAAATGATGATATATTATTTGAAAGTGACGAAATTCAGAAATATGAGTTCGTATCTGCACCTTTAAAAGAATTAATTTAATGAAGACAAAAAGATTTGTAAGAAATTTTCATAGGTATTTAAGTATATTTGTTTCAATCCAGTTATTGTTGTGGACAATTTCTGGAATTTATTTTGCTTACAATAAAATTGAATTGATAAGGGGGGAGCAATATCGTCTTCCCAAAGCAATAGAGTATCGAATTTTTGATAGGCTTGGCACTTCTGTAATTGAAACTATCGAGAGTGGTAAAAAGACTTACCAAACATATCCTGAAGGTGACGCTATTAAGCCTCTCACGAAGGAAGAAGCCTTAAAGATAACAGCTGAAAAAACTACATTAAATCCTATGGAGGTAAGTTTAGTAACAGAATTATATCCTGGTGCAGAATACAGAGGCGATTTACCAGTATATAAAGTTACAACAGATACTAAAGACGGTATTAATGTCTACGTTGGTTTCATGACTGGCGACATATCATCAATAAGATCTGACTCTTGGAGAATATGGGATTTTTTATGGTCACTACATATTATGGATTATCGTGAAAGAGACAATATAAATAATATCTTGCTGCAAATTTTGTCAGTGCTTGCTTTAGTGACTTCTATGTCAGGAATTACTCTTTTTTTTGTTAGATCTAGATTTTAAAGAAAGTTATCTTCAATTGTTTCCCATGCTGCTTGGGAGAGAGGAAAGACCATATTGCCTCTTTCTTCAGCATGTTTTGAAGCTGCTGTTCCATCTCTGACTCGTCCTAAAATGCCCTGTAAAATTCCAGCAATCTTAAACATGTTAAAAGCCATATAAAATTCCCAATTTTTAGACAAATCTTTTCCTGAATATTTGCAATACATTTCCATATATTCTTTTTCAGAGGGTATACCAAGTTCTTTTAGTTTAGCTTCGTCCCAAAAGGCTTCCTGAGTTCTCCAAGAAAGGCAGTGATAACTAAAGTCTGCAATTGGATGTCCTAAAGTTGACAATTCCCAGTCTAAAATTCCAATTACCTCATTATTTCTTAATATCATATTGTCTAATCGATAGTCACCATGGACTATAGTTGTCTCATCATCATCAGGTATATTTTTTGGAAGCCATTCAATCAAGTTATTCATTGCTTCAATATTGTCAGTTTCTGAGGCTCTATATTGTTTTGACCATCTTGAAACTTGTCTAGCTACATAATTTCCAGGCTTACCATAATCTTCTAATCCAATTTTTTTGTAATCAACACTATGAAGTTTAGCTAAAGTTTTATTTTTATTTTTGTATATTTCTGTTCTATCACTATTTGTCATTGAGGGAATCATTGGGTCCCAGAAAAGATCACCATCTAAAAAATCCATTACAAAGAATGCAGTTCCTGCAACATCATTATCTTCACATAGTCCATAGGTTTTAGGAACTGGAACATCTGTTTCATAAAGAGCAGTAATTACTTTATATTCTCTATCTACAGCATGTGCTGAAGGAAGTAGTTTTCCAGGAGGCTTCCGTCTCAGTACTAAACTCTTGTTGTCAGTGACAATTTTGTAGGTTGGATTACTTTGACCACCTTTAAATTGTTCAACCGTTTGAATTTTGCCGGCATTAGGTACATTCTCATCTATCCATGGCTGCAGCTTTGATGAACTAATTTTGAGTTTCTCATCAACTTCCTTGGTACCTGAGAATTTTGCATCATCTAGTGCTTTCATTAAAGTGATCTGCCTCCATCAACCTTTATAATTTGCCCAGTTATATAATTCGATTTAGCAAGAAATTTTACAGCCTCCGAAATATCTTTCTCTGAACCCATCCTATTTAAAGGGATAGAGCTAATTACTTTATTTTTTTGCTCTTCTGTCCAGGTAACATCTGGAGGTTCTAGCATCGCTCCCGGTGCAATCGCATTTACTTTTATATCGGGAGCTAGCTCTCTGGCTAACCCCTTTGTTATAGATTCAAGACCAGCTTTAGCAGCTGAATAGATTGAATAATTTGCCACACCTTTTGATAAGTTCGTGTCTGTTATATTTATTATTGAGCCTTTGGATTCTTTAAGTTTATCTTTAAGTCCTTTGATTAGGAAAAGAGGACCTTTTAAATTACTGCCAACTAGCTTGTCCCAATGTTCTTCAGAAATATCTTCAATTGGTGTAGGGTAAAAAGTCGAGGCATTATTTATTAGTAGGTCAATGGTCGGGAATGCATCTCGAACTTCGTTTATGACCTTTTCAACATCTTCTTTGACATCTAAATTTCCTTGTACTGTTATTGCTGAGTCTGGGTTGTTACCATTTATTTCATCGGCTAGTACTTGGGCATCATTTTTTGATGAATTGTAATGAATAATAATATTCCAGCCCATTTCACTGAAGCATAGAGCTATTTCTTTTCCAATTCTTTTAGCAGCTCCAGTAATAAATATTGTTTTCTTCATTTACACTTATTTATGATTGTTTTGTACATTTTAGACTTTTCTCCTCTAATTTTCTCATTTGAAACATTGGCTAACACCGAAAAATCAGTTTTTTGAATAGTATCTGATAGATCTAGGATATATTGTTTATGTTCTTTGAATACAGAGATTTCTACTAGTTCACAGATTTCTTTTTCATTTTTCACAAAGTCAATCTTATCAATAACTGTTATTAATATTTGATCCTCATTTTGCTTCTTTACTTCTAATAAATTTTTTGAAAGATTTGCAATATTTTTAAAATGATTAGGTATAGGTAGGTTTTCCCCCAATTGAAAGTTATTATTAATTTGAAGCTCTGCCCATCTTAAAACTTTATTATTAAGGCTGTTACATTTTGCTACTTTAAGTTTTTTAAAAAAGGGCTCACAAAGGTTTAAATCTATAATTTTTTGAAAATAATTATTTGGATGAGGATTACTCAGAGCACTCTCAGTCTCTGACCATATTCTGTCGGGTGATAAATTAGCTATCTCATTAGATGAAACTATCTTTTCGATATTTTTATTGGTTGAATCACTAATTTTAAATCTTTGCAGATGATCATATGAAAAAAATCTAGCTAATCTGATTGCTCTCAAAGGATCTTCAAAGAATGCATCAGAAACATTTTTAAATATTTTATTTTTAATGTCATCACGTCCATTAAATGGATCAATAATGTTTCCATCTTGATCTTCAGCAATCGCATTTATTGTGAAATCTCTTCTATACAAATCATCTTCTATTGTTACATCTGTATCATAATAGAAAGTGAATCCGCCATAACCAATGCCTGTTTTTTTTTCAGTTCTGGCTAATGCATATTCTTCATTTGTTTTGGGATGAAGAAATACAGGAAAGTCTTTACCAATTGGCTTGTAACCCTTTGAAATCATCTCCTCAGGAGATGATCCAACTACAACCCAATCATTATCTGAAGATTGAACTCCCATAATAGAGTCTCTGACAGCACCACCAACCTTATATATTTTCATTTTTTTTAACTTGAAATAGTTTTTTGTCCTCTAATCTAATTGCTGTGAGTTTATTTCCCCAAACACAGCCTGTATCTAAGCCGATAATATTATCTAAATTTGTTTTTCCTTCAAGTGCTGCCCAGTGACCAAAGATTACTGTTTCATTATTTTTTAAATTATGGGTGGTTTGTTCAAACCAAGGAACATGATTCTTTTCAGGTTTTAGGTTCTTTTTTTTAAGCTTCAATACGCCGTCATTATCTAAAAATCTCATTCTTGTAAAATAGTTTATGATTATTCTATAACGACTATATCCTTTCAGTTTGTTATTCCACTTGCTTGGGGTATCACCCCACATATTTTTGAGTAAATCAAAAGAATCATTTTTTAGAGCAACTTGTATTTCTTTTGAAAGTTTTTTTGCTTTTTTTAACTCCCATACAAAAGGGATGCCTGCATGAGAAATCCAAAAAACGTCATTTTTAATTTTCAGTTTTAATAAAAGTGGCAGTTTTTTTAACCATTTTTGAATTTTTGAAATGTTATCAGCACTTAAAATTTTTTTAAGAGACTTATTTCTTTTTTTGTGCTCAATTAAATATAAGAGATAAAAATCATGATTCCCGAGCACAGCTTTTATAGATTTTTTGTTTTCGAGACAAAAATTTAATACCTCAAGAGATTTAGGACCTCTATTAACTAAATCACCTGCAAAAATAAGTTTATCTTTCTTTGGGTTAAATTTAATTTTTTTACATAAGAGCATTAACTCATCGTAACAACCCTGAACATCACCAATTACATAATGACTCATAAATTCTTCATTTCCTCTGAAAGCTTTATAAAACTTTCAAGAGTTAACTCTTCTGGTCTTTTGGTTGGATCAATATCAACTTTAGCCCAGTTAATATTTAACTTTTTTAGATTATTTTTTATATTTTTTCTTCTAGATGCAAATGCCAAGTCAATTAATGCAAATAAATTTTTTTTAGAAGTATTACTAAAGTTAAGATTTTTTTTCGGTATCAGTCTTATAAAACTGGAAGTTACTTTTGGCTTGATATCAAATGCCTCTGGAGGAACATCAAACAATATCTCCGAGTCGTAAAACGCTGCAATTTTTATTGCAAGCTTCCCCCAATTTTTAGTTGATACATTTCCAGTTATTTTTAAAGCAACTTCTTTTTGGACAAGAAAATGCATATCTATAATTTGATTAACATTATCGAGAAGCTTAAGGATAATTTGTGTTGAGATGTTGTATGGAAGATTACCTACAACTCTAAGATCCATACCTTCAATTTCATAGTTAAGAATATCTTCATTTATAAAATTGAAAACAGCTGGTCCAATAAATTTAGTTTTTAGCGCCTTAATATTGTTTTCATCAATATCAATTGCAGTGACATTAACATTATTTATATTTATTAGATCTGTAAGAGCGCCCATTCCAGGACCTATTTCTATGAACGAATCATTTTCTTTAGCAGAAACATGATTTGCCATTTCAAATAAAATAGCCTTATCTACTAAATAATTTTGTCCATATTTTCTTCTGATTGATCTAGAACTCATTTAATGAGGGTCTTTGCGGTTTTTATTGCTAGTTTTAGTGAAGAGATATCTGAATTATTTGTTCCAGCAACGTCTAATGCAACTCCATGATCTACTGAGGTTCTTATAATTGGGATGCCAAGCGATATATTAATTGAATTACCAAAGCTTAAAGCTTTTAGAACAGGTAGAACCTGATCGTGGTACATGCCAAGATATGCGTCAGTTTCTTTAAGTGATTTTTTAGAGAAAGCTGTATCAGCTGAAATAGGATAAGAAACATCGATCTTTTTCTTTCGTAGTTTTTTAATAGCTGGTATTAATACATTTTTTTCTTCAGAGCCAATTTTTCCATTTTCACCAGCATGAGGATTTAATCCTAAAATTTTAATTTTTGGTTTTTTGATTTTAAATTTACTTTTTAAATCATCATTAAGAATCTGTGTTTTATTAATGATTAAGTTTTGATTTATAAATTCAGGAACTCTTTTTAGAGGAATATGAGTTGTCGCAAGAGCAACACGAAGCTTATCGGAGGCCAACATCATTAAAACATCATTGCTTTTTGTTACTTTTTTTATATGTTCTGTATGACCAACAAATCTTTTGTTTAAAGTCATAACATTCTCTTTACTAATAGGCCCTGTAACAAGAGCAGACTTATCAGATTTTAAGCATTCCTTAATGGCAAAATTTAAATTTCTAATAACATATTCAGCGTTTGCATTATTTAATTTACCTGGCTTAACATCAACACAATCTATGACTTTGTATACCTGTAATGTTTTGGCTTTATTAGGAGCTATTTTGCTAGGATCTTTAATTTCTATTATTTTTATTTTTTTCTTTAGGACTTTTGCCCTTTGCTCAAATAGCTTTTTATCTCCAATTGTTAGAATAGGAACTTTATAACTCATCCAATCTTTTGTTTGAGATAAATTAATAATTATGTCAGGCCCTATACCAGCAGGCTCTCCAGGGGAATAGATAATTTTTTTCAATCTAAATCTTTAAATTCGACAAAAGCCTCAGCTCTCATAGTCCTTAAAGTATTTTCAAGTTCAACATCAAATTTACTTGCATATAAGATTTGATAGGCTCTGTTTGATATGAGTTCATCGGTTAGCTCATGATTTCTTTTCCCTAACACTTCAAGAAAGTGGAATCCAAATTGGGTTTCAAAAACTTCTGAGATTTCTCCAATTTCAGAGTTAAGCATTGTTTCTTCAAACTCTGGAGCTAATACACCTTTCCCTAACCAACCCAAGTCTCCACCTTGCTTTGCTGATCCAGGATCTTCAGAAAATTCGCTTGCTAAATCTCCAAAATCCTCACCGTTTAGAACTCTATCTCTAATATCAGATAATTGCTGCCTAGTTTCTTCCACTGTTCTGATAGCTGACGGCATTAGTAAAATATGTCTTGATTGCCACTGATCTTCAAACTGAACAAATTCTCCTCGTTTATCCTCTAGTTTAAGAATATGAAATCCAGATCCACTTTCTAATGGTTCAGATATAAAACCAATTGCTTTTTTTTCCAAAGCTTTTTCAAATAGTTCAGGCATATCTACAGTTTTCCTCCATGCCATCAGTCCTCCAGAAGAAGCATTTGAGCTTAGGGAGTATTGTTGAGCTAATTCGCCAAAATCTTCATTATTTTTTACATTCTCGATAATCATTTGAGCAGTGCTTTTATCTTTAACAAGTATCTGTCTTACAAGAAGCTCAGGCTCAAGTGCAGCGAGAGTTTCATCGGTTGCTAAAAAAGCTTCAAATTCTTTTTCAGTTATATCAATGCTGGAATCAACTCTACCTCTCTGAACTCTCTGAATACGCATTTCCCTTCGCATATCTTCTCTGAGTTGTTCGTATGAACCTCCATCATTTTCGATAAAAGCAATGAATTCTTCTAATGACATATTATTATTTGAGGCTAATCTATCCAGAGTAACATTTAGTTCAGCATCACTAATTTTCACACCAGCTCTATCTGCAAGCTGAAGTTGAAGTTCTTCAACAATTAGTTTTTCAGTTATCTGATCAAGAAGAATTTCCATTGGTGGCATAGGTATATTTTGATCTTCATACCTTCTTTGGATATCTAATATAGTATTTTTAATTTGTGATTCCATAATGACACCATCATCCACGATGACAGCGACTCTATCTAGCACTTCAATTTTTGCATTAATGTTAAAAGCAAAAACTATTATTAAAAATTGTATGATTTTTTTCATAATATTAGTAATTGAAAATCGTATTATCAAATAATCTACCTACTTTATTTAAGGAAGAGTTAAGTCCCTTCAATTGAAATTGAAAGTTTAATCTACTTTTATTTTCAATCCTTATTATATTATCCCATGCTTCATTAAGATATGTGTATGAATTTGAGTCTATGCCTGTTAGATACTTTGATAAATTTTTATCTGATGCAGTTAGGCTGAATATAAAACAACAGTTTTCATATCCAATACCAAATGACGATTCAATCTTGGTGTTATTTTCGTCATCTCTTTTTAACTTCGCAATTAACGAAAAACTATCATTAAGTTTAAAATTTGTATAAAACTCTGAGTAATCAAGAATTACATCAAAATCTCCAGACATTCTCCTATATCTTTTTGCATATCCCAGATTTCCATTAGTAAATTTATGATTTAATGTAAATCCTCCCATTGGCATTTTTTTTGAATCTTTGAGATAGCCTCCATATGACATGACCATTGTTTTCATGCTTGGCATCCATTTGCCCATTAGGATCAAAGGACCTTCATCCATAGGCATTTCCATCATTTGAGTATTCATATCCATCATACCCATTCCCATATTCATATTCATTTGCATCATCATGTCATTTAGAAAAACTTTTCTATCTTTTAGATAGAATTGTTGCGACAAACTTAGGGAAAGTTTTTCCATATTCATATGCCTTTTTTTATATTCTATGCCTATTGAATAAAATTGCTGATCCCCAACTCTATCTTTCCCTGAAAACCTTCTGTTGTTGAAGATGGTGTTATTCATTGATATAACACTTGTATCAAATACTGGATTATTTTTTTGATCTTTATATGCTACGTATCCATAGGTTATTGTTGGCTTGAGTAGATGGGTGAACATTCCATTTTTTTTATAAAGAGAGGCACTCAAACTTAATCTAGCGGTTGGAACATTCACATTCTTTGTCTCGACGTCATTATTTTTTAAATTGTAGTAAATACTTTTGAGTCCAATTGAGGTATTGAGGCGGACTTTTGAAAAATAAATATCATTTTCAAGACTCATATCAGAATATATCCTTGAACCTTCTTTGATTTCTTCTAAGCTGCTTAAATACTTATTTGAGTGTTTTATTCCAAAAAATCCATGAAGTGCGTCAGCTTTAAAGTAGCTTACATTAAGGTTCTCACGAAAGAGAAAATTACCAATATTTTTAAAAAAACTTAAATCAACCGATGGTGATTTTTCATATCCATTAGTTAAGAGAGGGTTTAATGATTGATTTTTCTCTTGTTCAATTTTTAATATGAGATTTTTAAATTCTCCAGTAATTGAGATATTTTGATTAAGATATTGTTCTCTTTCAGAGCCGATGGATGTTATTTCACCACTTATATCTCTTAAAACTAAACTATCAGAAGCTTTTGACCAATCTACTTCGACTTGAACATTCTCATTTAGTTGATATTTATCAGTATATTTAAAAGCCCATCTTTTATCTTTTTGGTCTGAGTAGAGTTCTTTATATTCTTTATCACTATGAAAATATAAAAAATCAATATTGGAAAGGCCTCCATGAAGTTTTCTGTAATTACCTTCTAAACCTGGGCCTCTTTCAGAAATATTTCTTGCTGCTATTGTTATATCAGACTTGCCCGACAGCACTTTAAAGTATGGGACCATTAGATCAAATCCGTCTGAAGAATAAGAAATCGATGGTTCAAGGAAGCCAGTCATTCTCTCATCTGTTGTTGGGAATGGAACTACGGGAAGTCTTGCAATAGTTCTGTCTAGAACTTTTACTCTAACATTTCTTGCTAAACCCCTGTTACTGTTGCCAAATAGGTCAATAGAATCTGCACTGAGCAACCATCCATTTTCTGGAATTGCACAAGTAGTCATAGAAACTTTTTTTAAAACTATTTTGTTATCAATACTTCCATCAAGGCCTTCAAAATCAAGAATTAAGTTTCTATTTTTTAAGAAAACCTGGCCATTCTTAAGATTTAGTGATTTATTATCTTTATTAAAGATTCCTTCTGATGCCCTGAAAAAATAATCATTAAGATAGATATCTCCATTTTTTTTAAACTCTACTGAACCATTTGTTCTATCTATCCTGGCTTTGCCAGCAAACATCGTTCCGTCAGGAAAATCTAATTCAACATTTCCATTTAGTATAAGCACTTTTTCATCAGTAATTTCAAACTGATCAGATTTAACATCTAAGTTATCTATATCTGTTACTTTTCCAATGTTGGGAACATAACTAAAACAAGATCTATCCTTATCAATAGCTTCAACAAGAACGTCTTTTAGCGAATTTGCAGATAAATGTGTTTGCCAAAAAAATATAATGGTTAAACAGAAAATATTTATATTAATTTTAGGCATTTATTTTTCTACGCTTTATCTTTGAAAGCATATTAAGCAAAAAGTTCTATTTTTTTGAATTAATATATTCTTCAAGTTGATATAAGTGATCTTTACCAAAGAATATTTGATCATCAAGAAAGAATGTTGGAACTCCAAATGCCCCCTTTGAGACTGCAGAATCAGTATTTGCGATTAATTTATCTTTACATGGTTGAGATGTAACTATCTCAATTATTGCCTCTACATCAAAACCATTATCAGATAGAACTTCTTGAAGCACATTTATATCTGAAATATTTTTATCTTCTTCCCACATGGCCTTGAGCACGGATTCTATATACTCTTCAAAAATGCCAAGCTCTTTTGCTGCAATTGCTCCTCTTTGAACTTGAATGGTGACAGGTGGAAAATGCGAATTAAATTTGTACTTAGTTAGGTTATGTTGTTTTACAAATCTTTCAATTTCATGCATCTGATAATCACTTTTGTTTTTACAATCAGCATATGCAATGAAAGGTGGTTGATTATTAGTCATTTTATGAATACCGCCCAATAAACACGGAATGTAATCAAACTTTACACCAGTTCTTTTTTCAAAATCTGGAATGAGTTTATGTGCAAAATAAGTATTTGGACTGGCTACATCAAAAATAAAGTCTACTATCATTTCTATTAACAATTTTGTAAAGTAAAACAATTAAACACTGTTATGAAAGATTTTTCAAAATATTCTGCGATTATTATTGGTGCCGGAGATGCAACTGGCTCTGCGATAACAAAAAAATTTGCAAGTCACGGGTATAAAGTTTGTCCTGCCAGAAGACCAAGAAATACTGACAAGTTAGACGAGTTATCTTCTGAGATTATTAAATCAGGAGGGTGGTCTAAAGGATTTGGAGTTGATGCCAGAGACGAAGATTCAATTGTTGAGTTTTTTAAGGAAGTTGAAGAAGAAGTTGCTCCTATTGATGTTGTAGTATTTAACCCAGGTGCAAATGTATTTTTTCCTATAGAAGAAACTACTTCAAGAGTATTTAGAAAAGTTTGGGAAATGGCAGCATACGCAGGATTCCTAACAGGAAGAGAGGCTGCTAAATATATGAAAAAAAGAAATGAAGGTAGTATATTTTTTACTGGAGCAACTGCATCAATGAGAGGAGGTTCAGGTTTTGCTGCATTCTCTAGTGCTAAGTTTGCTTTAAGAGCAGTAAGTCAAAGTATGGCCAGGGAGCTTGGACCATTAGGGATCCATGTCGCTCATTTTATTATAGATGGAGCTATTGATACTGCATTTATTAAGGAAAATTTTCCTGATACTTATGCTCTAAAAGATAAAGATGGCATTCTTCAGCCAGATGCAATTGCAGATACGTATTGGTCTGTTCATAAGCAACATAGAAGCTCATGGACACATGAATTAGATTTACGTCCATATATGGAAAAGTTTTAATTATTTAAGGAGGTTTAATAATGAGTTTAAAAGATAAAGTAATTTTTATTTCAGGAGGAAGCAGGGGAATTGGCTTGGCCATGGTAAAGAAGGCTGCTGAGGATGGTGCAAAGGTTGTTATTGCAGCAAAAACAGCAGATCCACATCCAAAATTACCTGGAACAATTTACACAGCAGCTGAGGAAATTGTAGAAGTTGGTGGAGAAGCGCTACCAGTGATTTGCGATATAAGAAGCGAAGATAATGTGAGAGACGCAGTAAATCAAGCAGTTGATCATTTTGGAGGCATAGATATATGTATTAATAATGCTTCGGCTATTCAATTAACAAATGTGACTGATACTGAAATGAAAAGATATGATTTGATGCATCAAATTAATGGAAGAGGTACTTATATGGTCAGTAAGTTTTGTTTACCACATCTTAAAAAATCAGATAATCCACATATACTAAATTTGGCACCACCTTTAGATATGGAGGCTAAGTGGTTTGCTGGCACAGTAGCATACACTATGGCGAAATATACAATGAGTATGTGTGTTCTTGGAATGGCAGAAGAATTTAAAGATATGGGTATCGCTGTAAATGCACTTTGGCCTAGAACAGCAATTGCAACTGCAGCAGTTCAGAATCATCTTGGTGGCGACGAAATCATGAAACTATCAAGAACTGTAGAAATTATGGCAGATGCTTCTTATGAGATACTAACAAAAGACTCTAAAGAATTTACAGGCAACTTTTGCATAGATGATATTGTTTTGTATGAATCTGGTGTCAAAGACTTTACCAAATATGCATCTGTTCCCTTTGGAGAATTGATGCCTGATTTTTTTGTGCCTGATTCTACTCCGTTACCGGATGAAATTAAGAATAGTTAATTGAAAGAAGAAGAAGCATTAAGGTTAGTCAATTCATTTAACTTTAGTGCTGACAAAGCTTATCCGCTTAAAAATGAAGCAAGTGGAAGAGTATATTGGAGAGCAACAAATCAATCTGAATCTATAATTCTTTGTTTTCTGGATCCAAGCTTAGGAAATCATAATAAGTTTATAGATATTTCTGAACAACTTTCAGCTAATGATATAAGTGGTGTGAAAGTTCTTCATCATGATGAAAAGCTTGGAATTACAATTCAAAATGATCTTGGTGATAATGATCTTTTAAAAGTTCTTGATGAAAATAACAAACAAGAACTTCTAAATAAAAGCCTTGATCTTTTAATAGATATTCAAAATATTCAGTTTGACAATATAGATAAATTTAAATCAGAGGATTTAAAAGAACAAATGAATCTTTTTAAAACGAAGTTTTGCGAAGAGTTTTTATCTGTTGAAACAAACAATTCAATTGATGAGTTGATTGAAAATGTAAACGACGAGTTAATGATGCAACCATGGAAAAATTGTCACTTTGATTTTGAGAGACGAAATTTGATTCTAAATCATGATAGAACAATATCAGTTATTGATTATCAAGATATTAAGACTGGGCCAATAGGCATAGACTTATCTGGGATATTAGTTGATCATTATTATCCTTTTGAAGAGAAGAGCGTTATAAATTTTGTTGACTACTATGCCAAAAAAACGAACTTCAATACAAACGAAGTATTTAAATATTTGAAGTCCGGATGTATTCAACGCAATCTTCGTATTTTAGGTACATTGTCAGATTTATATATTTCTCAAAAAAGAACTTTTAGACTTAAAGATCTGCCGATGATATTGAAAAATATGATCACAATCCTTGAAACTGAAAACTTCCCAACAGATTTTTTTAATGATGTGTTGGAAAAACTCATCTCTAGAGTAAATTCAATATGAAGGCAATGATTCTTGCAGCTGGTTACGGTAAAAGACTGTTACCACTAACTGAAAAGAAACCAAAATCACTAATCAAAATTGGAGATAAGAGTCTGATTCAAAGAAACATAGAGCATTTAATAAATAATGGCTTCAATGAAATAATTATTAATGTGTCTTACTTAGGTGACCAAGTAGTTGATCATGTCCAAGATGTATTTCCAGATGAAAATATTATCTTTTCAATTGAAGAGAGTCCTCTTGGAACAGGAGGAGGAATTTTAAGAGCGTTACCAACGTTAGGTAATAATCCATTTTTATGCATGAATGCAGACATTTTTCATAATATTGAAATCAATGACCTGCCTAAAGATGTCAAAATTGCTCATTTAATTGGTATAGAAAATCCAGATCATAATAAAAGTGGAGATTTTTCACTAAATAATGATTTGGTTGAGGTTAAAGAAAGCTTTAATGAATTAACTTGGAGTGGTATTTCTGTGATTAATCCAGGCGTATTCAGTGATATAGAAACTGAATCAGAAACATTTAATGTTTGGAAATTTGTGTTATTGAAATATATACAGCAAGGCCTTGTCAGTGGTGAAAAATCAGAAAATCTATGGATTGATGTTGGTACACATAATCGTCTAAACGAAGCCATTAAAGTATATAATGACAAAGAATAATGGTTGATAAAAACTACATAATTGCACCCTCTATACTCGCTTCAGATTTTGCGAGATTGGGTGACGAAGTCCGTAACGTATTAGATGCAGGTGCTGATTGGGTGCACTTTGATGTTATGGATAATCACTATGTTCCAAACTTAACTATTGGACCCATGGTGTGTAAGGCACTCAGAGATTTTGGAATCAAAGAATTCATTGATGTACATCTAATGATTGATCCTGTGGATGAGCTAGCTCAAAGTTTTATTGAGGCTGGAGCAGACCTAATAAGCTTTCATCCTGAAGCGAGTAAACATATTCATAGATCAATTCATGCAATTAAAGAAAAAAATTGCAAAGCTGGATTAGTTTTTAATCCAGCAACACCTCTTCAAACTCTTGAAAGTGTTATTGAAGACATCGATCTCGTCCTCATAATGAGTGTTAATCCTGGTTTTGGTGGTCAGAAATTCATACATAGTTCAATAGATAAGATTTCCAAGGTTAGAAAAATGATAGATGATTCTGGGAGAGATATTCGTCTTGAAGTGGATGGTGGTATTAATAGTGAAACTATTGGTCTAGCATCAGAAGCTGGTGCAGATACCTTCGTTGCTGGCTCAGCAATTTTTAATACAGAGAATTATGAGCAGACAATATCAGAACTTCGTTCAAAAATCGTTTAAGTATATATTTCTATTATTTTTGTCATTCTCAGTTATTTCTGAGGAAAAAATTAGCATTGAGAGTCTATTTTCAAAAATAGAGGTAGTTTCAAATTCTCAAGAAAGAAAACTTGGATTAATGTATAGAGAAAATCTTCCTTATGACAATGCAATGTTTTTTATTTGGGAATATAAGAAAAGACAATGTATGTGGATGAGAAATACTTACATACCACTGAATGTAGCTTATTTAGATAGCAGTGGAAAAATATTAGAAATATATGATATGGTTCCTCTTTCAGATGAATCTGTCTGTTCAAAAAAAAGAGTTAGGTATGCTCTTGAAGTCAATTTAAATTGGTTTGAAGATAATAATATTTTAGTTGGAAATGTCTTAGACATTAGCAATTTGGTTAAAAATGATTAGTAAAGAGGAATATATAGATTACGCAGGAAAAGGTTTTAATCTTGTTCCAATTATAAAAGAGCTTGAAATAGATTCTGATTCTCCAATCACCCTGTACTCAAAAATTAAAAACAAAAGTAACACATTTTTACTTGAATCAATTGAGGGCGGAATAAAATGGGCACAGTATTCAATAATTGGATTAGATTGCACTGACAGCATTAAAATTTCTGATAACTTTATTGAGATTTCAGAAAACGGCGAAATTAATTCCTATGAATGTGCAGATCCATTGATCGAAATCAATAGAATTATTTCTAACTACAAAACTCCAGAAATGGATGACTTGCCTAGGTTTTACGGTGGGTATGTAGGATTTTTTGCATATGAAAGTTCAAAATATGCTGAAAAAAAAATTGAGAATCTTGAAAAGAAAGAATCAAAATTTAAAGAACATATGCCAGACATATATCTAGTCAAAGCAGAAAAATTAATTGTTTTTGATAATTTTAATCAAAAGAAATTTGCAATTTACAATGCGAATCCTTCTAGCTCATCTTATGAGGAAGCAATTAATTCCGTTTCAGAGATAAGTGATAGCATAGATCAGGCTTTTGAAAAAGTTGGACAAGATTTTAAAAAGGTAAAAGGTGAGCTTGAATTTCAATCAAATTTTTCAAAGAAAGAGTTCATCGCCGCAGTTAATTCAGTAAAAAATTATATTGCTGAGGGTGATGTTATGCAGGTTGTTTTAGCACAAGACTTTAAAATGCCATTTCATGGCGACTCTTTTCATCTTTATACCGCATTAAGAGAGCTTAATCCTTCACCATATATGTATTATCTCAACCTTAATGAATGTAAAGTTGTTGGCGCATCTCCTGAAATATTGATTAGGCTTGAAGGAAGCCAAGTCACACTAAGACCTATTGCTGGTACTCGAAAAAGGGGTGCTAATGAAGAAGAAGATAAGATAAATGAAAAAGATCTTTTAAGTGATCCAAAAGAATTAGCGGAACATTTAATGTTAATTGATCTAGGAAGAAACGATGTTGGTAAAGTTTCAAAAATAGGTAGTGTTAAAGTAACTGAAAAAATGATAGTTGAGAAATATTCCCATGTAATGCACATCGTTTCTAACGTGGTAGGACAAATATCAGAAGGTCTAAAGGCCATGGATGTATTAAAAGCAACACTTCCAGCTGGTACTCTTTCTGGTGCCCCAAAAATAAGAGCGATGGAAATTATTAATGAAATCGAGCCTAGCTCTAGAGGGATTTATGGAGGAGCAATTGGATATATTTCATGGAATGGCGACATTGATACAGCAATTGCTATCAGAACTGCAGTTATAAAAGATCAATTAATGCATGTAGGTGCGGGTGCAGGAATCGTAGCAGATTCAGATCCTGAAAAAGAATGGCTTGAGTGCATACAAAAATCACAAGTTTTTATTGACGCTATGGAGATGATCTCATGATCGTTGTAATAGATAACTACGATAGTTTTACATATAACTTAGTTCATTATGTCGGAGAATTTGAAGAAAAAGTAAAAGTCATAAGAAATGACGAAATGTCAGTCGATGATGTTATGGCATTAACTCCAAAAAAAATCATAATATCACCTGGGCCATGCACTCCAAAAGAAGCAGGTATCTCTGAGGACTTAATAAGATCTTCAAAAGTTCCTATTTTAGGTGTTTGTTTGGGTCATCAAGCAATTGGTTCTGCATTTGGTGGGAAAGTTATAAAAGCTCCAGAAATATTCCATGGCAAGCTATCAAGCATTATTCATGATGCAGATAATATATTTCAAGACATTCAATCGCCTTACAAAGTCGTGAGGTATCATAGTTTAATTGTTGAAATGAGTTCGCTTCCAACCGAACTTGAAGTTACGGCTACGCTGATGGATAACAAAAACGTAATAATGGCATTGAAACATAAAAGCAAACCTATCTATGGTGTTCAATTCCATCCAGAATCAATTGATACATATAATGGCAAAAAATTAATTGAGAATTTCTTGAGTATCTAATGAAAGAATATCTTCAAAAGATTAATAATGGCCAAGATCTCCTACTAGATGAGATGAAAAGTGCAATTAATCAAATTATGTCTGGAACTGTTTCAGATGCAGATATTGAATCTTTTTTAACAGGCTTAAACAACAAAGGAATATCTGAAAATGAAATTACAGGTGCTGCAGTAGTCATGAAACAAAAGTCACTCAAAATTGATGTCAACTGTAAAGAAAATATTGATACTTGTGGAACAGGCGGTACTGGAATACATACTTTTAATTGTTCCACAGCATCTGCATTTGTTGCAGCGGCTGGAGGAGCAAAGATTACGAAACACGGAAATAAAGCTATTTCTAGTAAATCTGGTAGTGCTGATTTTTTAACTCAGGCAGGAGCTGATATAGGTCATGACAGAGAAAAACTTGGATTTATATTTGAAAATGTTGGTTTTATATTTTTGTTTGCACCTCTTCATCATGAAGCAATGAAATATGTCATGCCTGTAAGACAAAAAATCTCAGAAAAAACTATATTTAATTTATTAGGACCACATACAAATCCATGTAATGCAAAAAAACAGATAATAGGAGTTTATGATGAAAAACTCCTAAAAACATTTTGCAATGTTTCTAAAAATCTTGAAATGGAGCATGTCATGATTGTTCATGGAAGCGACGGTTTAGATGAAATTACAATAACCGGCCGCACTTCAATTGTTGAACTAAAAGATAATAATATTAATGAGTTTAATATTTCACCTAAAGATTTTGGTCTAAGCCTTGCCACTCTTGATGATATTTATGCAAAATCGTCTGAAGATAGTTTGAGGCTAGTTAAACAAGCATTTGCGGGAGAAAAATCACCTGTTCAAGATATGATTGCTCTTAACAGTGGAGCTGCACTATATATATCAGGAGTCGTTGACTCGATTGGCGATGGAGTGGATCAATCATTTAAGCTTATGAATAATGGAGAAGCACAAGCAAAGCTCGCTTCGTATGTAGAAATTTCTAATCAGCTATGAATATACTTGATGAAATAGTTTCAAATACTAAGTCCAAATTAGAATACAGAAAAATTCAAAAAAGCTTCGATGAAATATACTCAGAAATCAGTAATAAAACTTTTAAAAAAAGTATCTTCAAAGAATCTTTGACCAATAAAACTGAAGCTATAATTGCTGAAATAAAGAAAGCATCACCAAGTGCTGGAATCATTAGTAAAGATTTTGATCCAGTTTCTAAGGCAAAAGAATATGAGGCGTTGGGCGCATCAGCACTCTCAATACTGACCGAAGAAGATTATTTTTTAGGAAGTACAGATTATTTAAAAGCTGTCAGGGAAATTTCCAATTTACCAATACTTAGAAAAGATTTCATTGTTGATGAGTATCAAATATATGAGTCAAAGTTAATTGAGGCTGACTGTATTTTATTAATTGCAAGCATCTTGACTGATAGTGATCTAAAAAATTTCTCTAAGATTGCAGATAATTTAGGTCTAGACTACATCATGGAAGTTCATGATAAAGATGAGTTACGAAGAGTTAGTGATTTTGAAAATGCAATCATAGGAGTCAATAATAGAAACTTAAAAACTTTTGAAGTTGATATTAAAAACTCAATAACATTAAGACAGCAATTTGATAAGGACAATGTATTTGTATCAGAGTCAGGTATTAAATCTAAAAAAGACATTGAAAAACTTAAAGAAAATAACATTAGTGTTTTTTTAATTGGAGAAAGCTTAATGAATGGTGACTTTTTTGAAACTTAGAGAATGGCAAGAAAAAGCTTTTCCTCTTTGGTGGGAAAAAAAAAGAGGTATCATCAAAGTTGTTACTGGAGGAGGAAAAACATTTTTTGCTATCCATTGTTTAAAAAGATACCTAGAAAATGATCCACAAAAATCAATTCTCATTGTGGTACCTTCAATTGCTTTACTTGATCAGTGGTACGACAGTCTCTCTCAAAACTTTGATGATAAGGAAATATCATTAAATGGAGGAGGAGAGCAAACTAAAGTCATTACAAAAATTTGTATATCAACAATAGACTCTCTTAAAAATATTATTAGTTTGATTGATGCTGAAAATACACTACTTATTGTTGATGAATGCCACAAAATAGGTACAGAAAAAAGAGGAGAAATGCTAACAAACGCCTGGCATGCAACTCTAGGATTATCTGCAACTCCGGAAAGAGATTATGACGACAACTTTTACATAATAATAAAAAAAATTTTAGGAGACATAATTTTTGATTATGACTATATTGATGCCAGGGAGGATGAAGTAATAGTCAATTTTAAACTCCTTTATGGTTATGCAGCCTTGCTACCTGAAGAAGAGAATAAGTATAAAAAATTTACAAAAAGTATCCAAAGAAGGGCGGCAACTATAGGTGGCCAAGATATGAATGATTATCCTCTTAAAATGCTCATATTCAATAGAGCAAGGTTAGTAAAGAATTCTAAAAATAGAATTCCATATGGAATTGAATTAATTCAGAAATATGAGAGAGATAGCTGGATCGTTTTTACTGAAAACAAAAAACAAGCAAAAGAATTCAATAAAATAGTCAATAAATTGAAGGGATTTAATTCAGGTATTTATAACACTGATCTTAATGATGATGAAAGACAGGAAAATTTGGAGAAATTTAAGGCTGGCAACTTGAATGTGCTTGTAAGTTGCACTGCTTTAGATGAAGGGTTTGATATGCCTGAAGCTGATGGTGCTATGATTTTAAGTGCTTCTTCATCAAAAAGACAAAGAATTCAAAGAATGGGAAGAGTTTTAAGAATCACCGCTAATAAAGAAAACGCACTAATTGTAACTGTATATTCGTCTAAGACTGAGTATGAAAAATTACGAGAAGAGTCCAATCGTTATAAATTAGAAGGCGTCCCAGTAAAGTGGCAACAAATGAGTCTATAATATTTTTATGGCATTAACCTATTCAAGCATGCTGGATCTTGGAACTGAAATTGTTCCTTTCAAACTTTTAAATGTTCTTACAAACGAAAATTTTTCATCAAATAATCTCGATCACAATAAATCCTCTTTGATAATGTTTATCTGTAATCATTGTCCCTATGTTATTCACTATCATGAACAAATTAAAATACTAGCATCAGAATATACTGATGCTATCAATCTCGTTGCTATAAGCTCAAATGATGTTGTCAATTATCCTGAAGATAGCCCTGAAAAAATGAATCAGCTTTGGAGCAGATTGGGATTAAAGTTTCCATATTTATTTGATGAGTCTCAAGAGGTAGCGAAAAAGTATAAAGCTGAATGTACTCCAGAGTTTTACCTCTTTAACCTTGATAAAAAACTTGTTTACAGAGGCAGAATGGATGATTCTTCTCCTGGATCAAATGTTGATCCATCTGGAAGAGATTTAAGGTTAGCAATTGATAACTTGATCAATAATAAAAAGATTTCAGAGGAGCAATACCCATCAATGGGATGTAATATTAAATGGAAAACTAGCTAGACTTGAAGTTTCTTCTCCTTCTACTCCCATGTTTTAAATAAACTCGTTTAGCTTCATTTTTAAATTCTATGCTTTTTCTTATACCCCATATTTGATCTCTGGCAAATTTTGCTGAAGTTTTAAGATCAACCATCTTGTCAAAATATATTCCTTTTAGATCAGCCTCATGAATTAATTTTGGATTAATATCATTAAGGCCTGTTAATAAATTTTTAGTCCATTCTGCATTAGGATCTTGATCCATACTTTGTTTAGGAATGGAATAAATCCTTGGTAGATTTATGCCTGTTACTCCACTCTGCATTTGTACCTGACTTATATGAATACCAGGTTCATAATCTGTGAAGAGTTTTGCTAAAAGAGGAGAGGTTTCTTGCCACGGTTGCCAGAGATTATATGAAGCAAATGACATAATCATTGCTCTCATACGAAAGTTAATCCACCCATTAGCATTTAAGAATTTCATACAGGCATCTAAAAAGGGGAAACCAGTCTCTCCAGTAATCCATTTTTCTATTTTTTCTTTATCATGCTTCGTTCTAAGAGAGTCACACATTCTATGCATAGAAAAAAATTCAAGTTCAGGTTCTGTGTGTAATTTTTGAACAAAGTGACAATGCCAATACAATCTTTTTTTAAAAGAATAAAGATCTTTTTTGTTCTCAAGTTGTGGCATTAATTCATTTAATTTTTGATATACCTGCCTTATTGAGATCGAACCATAAGTAAAATGTGGTGACAGTCTTGAGCAACTTTCTTCAGATTGAATTGGACTCGACATTTTTACTCTGTAGTCTTCACATCTATCCATTAAAAAAGTATCTAATAGTTGATTTGCTATTGAGGTGCCCCCTTTTTGGATGTTTTCCAATCCTTTGAAGTTCTTTGAAACTTTATCTTTAAAGTAATTAAATTTATTTAAATTTATCTCATTATTAGTATTTCCTCTCTTTGGAGTACCTAATAAATCAGCATGCATTATTTGATTCCAATTTTTTGACCATGAGTCTCTATCAAAGTTATTTAGCTGCAATCCAAAGTCATCATATACTCTGAGCCTTTTTCCAAAATAATTTTTAAAATTTTCAAAACCAGTTCTGAAGTAACCAATGTCTGTACAATGATTCATATGAATACGATAATCGCTGAAATTTTCTTTTATCCAGATCTTTAACATCTCAAAAGACCCTTCAAAAATATTGATTTCCGAATTTATTTTTTTAAGATCTTGGTCTAACTCATTTAAGCAATCTGTTGCAAATTTGAGCTGTCTTGATGATTTTCCGTTGCCTTCCCAATATTTTTCATCATAAAGGTATATAACTATGTAATTCGACCTTAAAGATCCATAAAATAGGGCTGCATTATCATGCAGTCTTAGATTTCTATTTAAAACAATAATATCGATCATTTTTATGAAGCTATTGAGGGAAAATATCCCTGATTTATATTTTTTCGTTTAAGTCTGTTTTATAAGTCTCTGTAAGAGACATAACTGACAACAACGTCAAAATTGAAGCAATTGCTATATAAACAGATACCCAAAAAATATCAAAATCTGTCCAAAGCTTTGCTGCAATGGTTGGAGCAAATGCTCCACCTGCAATTGCGCCGAGCTGATAACCAAGAGTAGCTCCTGAATATCTAACTTCAGTTGAGAATAATTCTGTAAAAAATGCCGCTTGAGGTCCATACATCATTGCTAAAAATGATAAACCAAAAGTTACAGCTAGCACTATTAACCAAAAGTTACCTGTATCAACCAAAGGAAAAATTGCAAATGCCCAAATTGCTGTCAAGATAGCGCCTGTCATGAATATGCCTTTTCTTCCATTTCTATCTGAATATGAAGAAAACATAAATTGTACTGGTACCATTATTGCTGATCCAATCAAGACTGCAGAGAGCATATCGTCTCTGGACATATCAGCACTTGTTACACCATAAGCCAAAAGAAATGCCACTAAAATATAAAAGGTTACTTGTATTGATAAGAATGCTCCTGCAGCTAAAGCAATTCTTTTAGGGTACTTAATCAAGGCCTCAAGGACAGGAGATTTTTTTATTTCTCGATTTTCATTAGAGCCAATTGATTTCTGATGATTTTGAAGTTCTCTAAAAGCTTTTGTATCCTCCATAGTCAATTGAATATACATACTTATACCAATCAATATTGCACTTGCTAAGAAGGGTATTCTCCATCCCCATGACATAAAAGCTTCATCAGGTAGAAGGGCGCTTGTTGCTATAAATGCAAGATTTGCAAGAATGACGCCAATAGGCGCCCCTGCTTGAGCAAACGCACCGTAGTAACCTCTTTTATTTGATGGAGCACTCTCAGTAACCAACAACATTGCACCACCCCATTGACCACCAATTGCAAGACCTTGGGCAAAACGAAGAGTTGTTAATAGTATTGGCGCTGTTACTCCAATCATTGCATATGTTGGGAGCAGTCCAATAAGTGTCGAGGCTATTCCCATTAACATAAGAGCAGCAACCAGAGTTTTCTTTCTTCCGACCTTATCACCATAGTGACCAAAAATAATTCCACCAATCGGTCTAGCAATAAAACCTGCCGCAAAAGTTAACAAAGAAAGAATAAGTGCTGTTGACTCGGGTATTTCGCCAAAGAATGCTGTTGGAAAAACAAGTGCTGCGGCAGCACCATATAGAAAAAAGTCATACCATTCTATGCTTGTTCCTGCTAAAGATGTTAAAGCAACTTTTCGCATAGACGATTCTTTATTTAAAGATATAGATTCTTGCATGTATCTAGATTAAATGTATGCGCTTGAAGAGGTCATAACTTTAGCTGTGACTTCCATAAATTTTTTTGTTGGTGATTCTAATTCTTCAGCTCCAGATTCGTTTGCTTGTCCTGCATGTAAATCTTCATCAGCTTGCATGGTTTTGAGAATCTCAATTGTCTCTTTATCTTTTTCAGATATTTTATCCAAATGTTTTTGAAGGTGAATAACAACTTGCTTTTCGGTTTCTTCAACAAAACCAAGACTAGTTTTTTCTCCCATGGCACCAAAAACAGCACCAATTGCGAATGACCCTGCATACCAAATAGGATTTAGTATTGAGCTTTTGCCGCCTAATTCGTCAAGTCTTCTTTTGCACCATACAAGATGATCAGTTTCTTCCTCACCCGCATGTATTAAATGTTTTTTAATTTCTGGATCTTTACAAACGAAAGCCTGCCCTCTGTATAAGGCTTGGGCTGCAACTTCACCAGCATGATTTATGCGCATCATTTGAATAGAGAGATCTTTTTCTTTTTTTGATAACTCCTCAGAGTTTTTTTCAATTGGTTCAGGTGGATATTTCCTATCAGTTCCAGTTTTTTTATCTGCAAGTGTTCTTAAGGCGATATCTAGTTCATTAACTATATTATTTAAAATACTCATTTTATTCCTTTATAACCTATATCTTTTCTACAAAATGCGCCTTCAAAATTGATTTTGTCGACGAGATTATATGCTTTCTTTTGTGCATCTTTCAAATCAGTGCCAAGTGCAGTCGCGCAAAAAACTCTTCCTCCACTTGTAACAACTTTATCATCTTGGATTTTTGTTCCTGCATGAAAAAGCTTTACGTCAGAGTCGTCATAATCTTGAATTGATACTTCTTTATTTGATTCATATGCTTCAGGATAGCCATTAGATGCAATTACTACTCCACAAGAATGTTTATTAGTCCAATCAATAGTGTGTGAATCCAATTCATCCTTAAGAGCTGACAAACAAAGTTGGACTAAGCTAGATTTGAGCCTAATCATAATTGGTTGAGTTTCAGGATCACCAAATCGACAATTAAATTCAAGCACTTTCACTTCATTATCTTTAATCATCAAGCCTGCATAAAGAAATCCAAGATATGGATGACCTTCTTCAATAAGCCCATTTACAGTCGGGTACATAACTTCATCCATAATTTTTTTGTTAAGTTCTTGAGTGACTATTGGGGCAGGAGAATATGCGCCCATTCCACCAGTATTAAGTCCAATGTCGCCTTCTCCAACAGGCTTATGATCTTGGCTGGTAACCAAGGGTAAAACCTTATCTTTACTCACTACAGCTATAAAAGATGCTTCTTCACCTTCAAGAAAATCTTCAATTACAACTCTATTACCAGCTCTACCAAAAGCTTTTTCTTTAAACATACTTTTTAGTGCCTTCTCAGCTTGGGTCTGGTCATCACAAATAATAACTCCTTTACCAGAAGCTAGACCATCAGCCTTGACCACGGTTGGATAGTCAATCTTTTTTAAATGATCAACAGCATCGTAAAAATTACTGAAGGAGGCATATTGTGCTGTTGGTATTCCGTGTTTTATGAAGAAATTCTTAGAAAATGTTTTTGACCCTTCAAGTTGAGCTGCATATTTTGATGGACCAAATGCATTAATGCCATTATTTTGTAAATAATCTGCAAGACCATTAACTAATGGTTGTTCTGGACCAATAATGACAAGTTCTATATCTTTCTTGATACAAAAGTCTTTTACAGAATCAAATTTATCAATATTCAGGGGAACATTTGAGATTTTTTCTTCCATTGCTGTACCTGCGTTTCCAGGTGCTACAAAAACCTGTTCAACACTTATATCCTGAGCAGACTTCCATGCTAATGCATGTTCTCTTCCTCCTGATCCAATTACAAGTACTTTCATTAGTGTCTAAAATGTCTTATTCCAGTGAACATCATTGCAATATTGTGTTCATCTGCAGCTTCAATAACTTCTTCATCCTTTATGGATCCGCCAGGCTGAATAATCGATGTAATACCACTCGATGCCGCCTTATCAATACCATCTCTAAAAGGAAAAAATGCGTCAGATGCCATAGATGCACTTGAAACATCTAGCCCTTCTTCCTTTGCTTTTAAATTTGCAATTTCTGCACTAATGACCCTGCTCATTTGTCCAGCTCCGATACCTATAGTCTGTTTATTTTTCACGTAAACTATAGCATTACTTTTTACAAATTTTGCAACTTTCCAAGCAAATAACAAATCATTTATTTCCTCTTCACTTGGCTTTCTTTTTGTAACACATTTAAGATCACCCATTTCAATACTTTTAAGGTCATCGTCTTGGATTAAAATACCTCCTGATACCTTTTTTATAATTCCTGGATATTTATTTTCTATATCAATATCAGCTTTCAAAACTCTAATATTTTTTTTATTTGAAAGTTCTTTTAAAGCTTGATCTTCAAAATCAGGCGCAATAATTAATTCAACAAATTGCCTGCTGTTTATTTCTTTTGCAGTTTTATGATCGAGCTTGCTATTAAAAGCTATAATGCCACCAAAAGCAGAAGTGGGATCAGTCTTATAAGCTAAGTCATATGACTCATATACATTACTACCTTCAGCAACACCACATGGATTTGCGTGTTTTACAATTACGCAAGCAGAGTTATTAAACTCTTTGACACACTCCCATGCCGCATCCGCATCAACGATATTGTTGTATGAAAGTTCTTTGCCTTGAAGAATTTCTGCGTTAGCAATATTTTTTTGTTTCATGCCAGCAAATGTAAGCAGTGTTGCAGATTGATGAGGATTTTCCCCATATCTTAGCTGAGTGATTTTTTCAAAATTGTAATTTGGTATTAGCGATTTATCTTCGCCCTTTAAATACTCAGAAATAGAACGATTATACTCAGCCATTAAAGCAAATACCTTTTGAGATAAAATTTTTCTAGTTTCAAAACTTATTCCTCCATCATTTTTCCACTCTTCTATAAGCTTCTTGTAATCATTAGGATTTGACACGACAACTACATCTTTAAAGTTTTTTGCAGCGGCCCTAATCATAGTAGGACCTCCGATATCAATCTTTTCAATTGCTTCTTCAAAGGAACATTCTGAAGCAATTGTTTCCTGAAATGGATATAGATTCACAACAACTAAATCAATTGGCTCATAATTTTTTTCTTTTAGAATTTCCATATCAGAATCTCGTCTAGCAAGAATACCTGCATGAATTTTAGGATGAAGTGTTTTAACTCTTCCATCCATCATTTCTTCAAAACCAGTAAATTCAGAAACCTCTATTACTTCATTAGTAATATTTTTTATTTGACTGTAAGTGCCGCCAGTTGAAAGAATTTTTACGTTCTCTGAGATAAGAAAATTTACTAATTCTTCTAAGTTAGACTTGTCAGACAAGCTAATTAGGGCAGTCTTGGGCGATACAAAACTCATTTCAAAATATTATATTTTTTTAATTTTGTTCTTAATGTTGTTCTATTAAGACCAAGAATTCTTGCAGCTTTAGATTGATTATTATTAGAAAATTTCATGACAGCATTTATTAATGGTGGTTCTACTTCATTTAAAACAAGTTGATAAACATTTATAGGAGTATTTTTTTGATCCAACTGATTGAAATATCTATTCATAGCTTTCCTTACCTCGTCTTTTAAAGGCTTTTTGGAATAACTATCGAAAGATTTTTTTTTACTATTCAAATTAAAAACGAAAACTTAAAGAAGTATTAAGTTTACATTTGTTTAAAAATTGCTCAATACTTTTTAGAGATTTATATGAGTTTTTTTATCATTCCCAATTTGAAAGGATACGACCTTTCCTTTTTCTAAAAAAATCTTTGTAATAGAAGTATTATCAGGATAAAAGTAAAAAATTGAATTTGATTTGATCAAGTTACTAACAATAGAATTTATAACCATAAAATGTGAAAAAATTACGGTATTTTTTTCTGCTGTTAGGACCTTATCAAAGATTGCCTTTTCCCAATCTATAATTTTTTGCGGCAGCTCTTTTTTATCCATCTTTATAATATCCTCAAGCCATTTTTGTTTTTTACTATTTTCTATATCACTCGAAGGAATTTCGTTAAAAGTTTTATCGATAAATATTTTTTTATTAAATTTAGCTGCAAGTGGCTTAGATGTATCTATAGCTCTTTTTCTTGGGCTTGAGATAAATTCATAATTTTCAAGATTTTGAAGATCTTTGTTAGCGAGCAGCGCCTTAGCCTCATTCTGACCCTTAATACTAAGACCAGGATCCTCATGAGATACCCATGAACTCGCTGCTTCTCCATGACGAATAAATATTAAGGTAATCTGTGACATTTATCTAAAAGCTATAGCTATAATAATCAAGTGAGAATTCATAGAGTATATTGTAAGTCTTTATCTGGACCTAATAAGAAATTTAAATTGGATGAATCTCAATCTCATCACCTAATAAAGGCGTTAAGAATTAAACAAAATGATATTGTTGAAGTTTTTGATGGAATAGGAGGTGTTGCAAAGTGTGAAGTCTCAGAGCTATCAAAAAAAAATTGTACTTTAACGAGATTAGAGGACGTTTTGAGTAATGATGTGGAATGCAACTTAATCACTGCAATCATTCCTGTAATTAAAAGAAGTAATTTTAATTTTATGCTGCAAAAAATGTCTGAAATTGGAGTTAATAATTTCTTGATATACAGACCTGAAAACATTGATCAAAGTGTTGCTAAAAAAGATTTATACAAATTTGTTGAAAGATCTCAAGAGATTGTAATCAGTGTTTGTAAACAATGTGGAAATAATCATTTGCCAACTCTTGAAACTTATTCAGATATCAAAAGTGCTGTTAATGCAGCAGATCAGAATAGCAAAATGTTTGTGTTTGATACTGATGCATCCGATTATTTTGATGCTAAAGAAATTAATAAAGATGATAATGTAACAATAATTTCTGGACCAGAATCAGGATTTTCACAACAAGAACTAAATTTTTTATTAAAAAATAAGATTATGAATAGGTATTTAGGAAAAAATATCTTGAGATCTGAAACTGCGCCAGTAGTTGTTGCAGCAATAATCCGTAACCATTTTGGTAAAATTACCTAATGAATAAAAAAGTTTTATTTATTACTGATAGTCTCGAAGACTTAGATCTTAAAAAAGATACTTCCATTTTAATGATGGAAGAATCCATAAAACTTGGCTTTGATGTCTATCAATGTCTGGTTGAAGATCTTTATGCTGAAAATAGTGAAGTTATTGTCTTTGCAAAAAAAATAACCACAGTTAGCACTTCTGAAATTAAGTTTGAGGATGCCTCTACACATTCAATAAAAACTTTTGAATATTCTTTCATGAGAAAAGATCCTCCCGTTGATGAAGATTATATAAATGCACTTCATTTATTAGGTTTAGCACAGGCAATGGGAACTAAGGTTTTTAATAATCCTGTTTCTATAAAGGAATTTAATGAAAAAGTATTTGCGATTCACTTTGCAAAATATATTCCTGAGACCCTAATATCGAGCAAAATAGATAAGATAAAGAGTTTTATAAAAGATAAGAAAGAGATTGTTGTTAAACCTCTTGATGGGATGGGAGGTAAATCAATTTATAAAATGGATAAAATTCAGGAATCTGAAATTGAGACTTTATTAAAAATGACAAATAATGAAAGTACTCAAATCATCACTCAGGAATTTATAGAAGACATCTATGAGGGCGATTTCCGAATATTAATAATCCATGGCAAACCATTCAAAAAAACGTTAGCAAGAATTCCTCAAGGTGATAGCTTTAAAGGTAATTTAGCAGCAGGTGGTAAGGGAGTGGTTAAAGATATTTCAGATTTTCAATTTGAGATGGCATCTGAAATCGGTGATTTCCTTATACAAAAAGATATTAATTTTGCTGGCATAGATGTGATTGGAAATTTTCTTACTGAAATCAACGTAACTAGTCCAACTTGCGCTAGACAAATTCTAGATCAGTCTGGAGAAAATCCAATTCAAGAATATTTTGAAAAACTATGACTGCAATAAATTCAAATCAAAAAATTAGTAAGAGATCTTTAACTTTTAATAAATCATTTTTAATATCTATATTTGTTCATATAATCTTAATCTTAGGAATAACACTTACCACCTATTATCAATTACCAATCTTTAAAGATTCTCCAATAATCAATGTCAAATTTGCTAATTCCAATGAAGATTTTTTTGAGTCTTTTGCTGAAAACAAAGAGACCAAGTTATTAGATGATGTTATCGAAGGAAACGCTTTTACAGATTCTCAAAAGGGAAGTTTTCAAACATATAAAGTAAAAAAACTTATGGCCAATTCAAAAGTTAATACTGAAGAGGCTGTTTATTTAAATCTTTGGCAAAGAAGAATTGAATCTATAGGAGATAAAATAATCTCAGGTAATCAAAATTCATTTGAGGGCACTGTGCAAATTATGGCGACAATTGATACAAAGGGTAATTTGATTAGATCTGATATATTAATATCATCAGGAGATAAAACGATTGATACTATGGCAATTAAAATTTTAAATGACTCTGCACCCTTTGCACCATTCAATGAAGCTATGAAAAATGAATATAACTTTATTGAGATCGTTAGAGATTGGAATTTCTCAAGTTTTTAAATCATGCATATAGTTGCTTTCGATTATGGAACAAAAAAAATTGGTGTAGCAGTTGGTCAAACAGAGACATGCACGTCATCTCCGCTTCAGATAATATATAACGATCATGACAAAACTAATTGGAATGAGATAAGTATTCTCATTGATGAATGGAATCCAGAATTAATTCTTGTTGGGAAACCTTTAAATATGGACGGTACTGAAAGTGAAATTATGAATAAAGTTGACAAGTTTTTAACAAAACTAAAAAAAATTTCGAATGCGCGTTGTGAATATATTGATGAAAGACTAACTACTTTTGAGGCTAGAGAAATTCTTGGTGAAAATAAAGTTGAAGAGGTTGATGCACATGCTGCAAAAATTTTAATAGATAGCTGGTTTGATAGGAGCACCTAATTTTGGCTATTTCATCCGCATTTATAGACAGACTACTTGGTAATGTAAATATTATTGATGTTATTGGTAGACGGATTACCCTTGAAAGAAGAGGCGGAGCTTATTGGGCTAAATGTCCATTTCATGGATCTGGTGAAGAAAGGACGGCATCATTTAAAGTTTATGATCAAACTGGTACTTATCATTGTTTTAGTTGTAAAGAATCAGGAAATGCAATTCATTTTGTAAGAAAATTTGATGGTTTAGATTTTACAGAAGCTGTTGAGTTATTGGCTTCTCAAGTTGGCATGGAGGTACCAAAGTATGAGGCTAAAATTGATACCTCTAACGCATCAGAAATTAATAGGAGTGCACTGCAGGTTTTTTTTGATCAACTAAAATCTGACAAAGGGAAAAAAGCTGTCAATTACCTCAAGGAGAGAGGTATCTCAGGAGAAATTGCTAAGATCTTTTCAATTGGCTATGCGACAAGTTCAAAACCAACTTTGCATGAAAAACTATCTTCTAAATTCGAAGAAATTGACCTTGAGGAGTCTGGTCTTTTTGGAAAAAATGATAATGGAGACTTTTACGATAGATTCAGAGACAGGGTTATGTTTCCAATTAGAAATATTAAAGGCGAATGTATAGCTTTTGGAGGAAGATTGCTTGAGGATAAGAAAGATCAAGCTAAATACTTGAATTCTCCAGAAACTAAGACATATAAAAAGAAATATGAGCTTTATGGCCTATATGAGTCTCGAGAAATTAATAAAAGACCAGATTCCCTATTTCTTGTTGAAGGTTATATGGATGTAATAGGATTGTTCCAAAGCGGTATTAAAAACGCTGTAGCTTCTTCAGGTACTGCATTTACCCAAGAGCAGTTTAGAAAAATCTTAAATTATACCAATACACTTTACATAGTTTTTGATGGTGATGAAGCAGGTCAAAAGGCCTCGTGGCGTGCTGTTGAAAATGCCTTACCCTTGATAAGAGAGGATACTAGAATTAATTTTATTTTTCTTGAGTCTGGTGAAGATCCTGATAGTTATGTCAGAAAGAATGGAAAAGAAGCCTTTTTAAATTTAGCTAAAAATTCTATGACCTTTTCAGATTATTTTTTAGATACAATTAAAAATCAAGACGATTTATCGTCGATTGAAGGCAGATCAGTCGTTGCAAAATTTGCATTACCCTTAGTAAATAAAATTACAAATGCAACTTTAAAGGAAGCATATGTGAATGAAATTTCAAATATATGCGATCTAGATTTTGCAAAACTTATAAAGGGTGAAAAAAAGAATATTGTTCCAGCAACTATTAAAGAGCAGAATACGGAAACAAAATCTTCAAGTGTATTGAGAAAATCTATATTAAATATATTTATGTCTCTCATTCAACATCCTAAGCTTGCAAGCAGTGGAGAGTTTAATCAAATAAGATCTAATTCTAGATTCTCTTTTTTAAATGAAGTTAAGGACATTTATATTCAAAATCATGATATATCTGCATCAGTCTTAATGGAAAAAATAAGTAATGAAAAAATTAAAAATATCTTTGGTGAAGCACTGGTTTCTGAAATACAACTTTCTGAGTCTGATGCTAGTTCAATGTTAAAAGATTGCATTGATTTTATATCTCAAAACGAATCAGAAAGAGAGGAAGTATTAAAAGATAAATACAGCATGCAAGAACTTTCATCCGCTGAAAAAAGGGAATTACAACAAATTATTCTAAAAAAAGATAGAATGTCGCAGGAAGAAGCTGCTTTAATAAAAAATTTAAGCTCCAAATAGATTGATATATAATACTTTGCCCTTAAATAAAGCAGATAGAACAGAGGAACAACTAATAAGTGGATAAACTAAATCAAAAAGGTTCAAGAATAGCTGAGCTTATCGAAAAAGGTCGGGAGCAGGGCTATCTTACCTATTCTGACGTAAACGATCATCTTCCAGACGATATTTCTGATCCTGATCAGGTTGATGAAATAATCGGTATGATAAATGATCTTGGACTTCAGGTTCATGAAACTGCACCTGATGCTGATACCCTTATGTTGGCAGAGTCGGAAAACTCTGATGATATTGCGCTTGAACAAGCTGCTGAAGCACTTGCGGCAGTTGAAAATGAAACTGGTAGAACTACAGATCCTGTAAGAATGTATATGCGTGAGATGGGAACAGTAGATCTTCTAACGAGAGAAGGCGAGATTGAGATAGCCAAAAGGATCGAAGAGGGAATGAGAGATCTACTTAATGCAAGTGTGCTTTATCCAAAAACAGTTGAATATGTTCTACATTATTTTCAACTCGTAAAAGATGGTGAAAAGAAAATAAATGATTTCTTGACTGGGTTTTTAGAAGAAATGGAAGAAGTTCCATCAGCGGGTCCTGGTAGCCAAAGAGCAAAAGAGGAGGCGGAAGCCGCCGAATCGTCTGATGAAGAAACGTCATCTGGCCCAGACATGAAAGAAGTTCAGAGAAGGATGACGAATCTGAAAAAACAATTTAACAAAACTACTAAAGTAATAGAAAAGAAAGGACGTCATTCAAAAGAGGCAAACGCAGAATTTAAAAAACTTGGAGATATTTTTCAATTCTTAAAATTTAGTCCAAGAATGTTTGAAGATATAGCTGCGATAGCTAGACATGGTTTAAATAGCTTAAGAGAAAAAGAAAAATTTATTCAAACACAGTTGGTAAAAAACGCGCGTATACCGCGTAAAGACTTTCTTGAAATGTACCCTGAAAACTTAACCAAAGTTAGATGGGTAGACAGTCTAATGAAAGAGAAAAAGTACAAAAAAGACTTGCTAGAAAAAGTTAAACAAGACGTTGTGATAGCACAAAAAGATATTCTTGAACTCGAAAATTCTGTTGGTTTGAGTATAAAAGAGATCAAAGAAATTAATAGAAATATGTCTATGGGCGAAACTAAAATGAGAAGAGCCAAAAAAGACATGGTAGAAGCAAATTTACGATTAGTGATTTCAATTGCTAAGAAATATACCAATAGAGGACTTCAGTTCTTAGACTTAATTCAAGAGGGTAATATTGGCTTAATGAAAGCAGTTGATAAGTTTGAGTATAGAAGGGGTTATAAGTTTTCTACTTATGCAACCTGGTGGATTAGACAGGCAATTACACGATCAATTGCTGACCAAGCTAGAACAATCAGAATCCCCGTTCATATGATTGAGACCATCAATAAATTAAACAGAGTTTCTCGACAGATGATGCAAGATATGGGAAGAGAGCCAACTCCAGAAGAGTTAAGCAAAGAACTTGATATGCCAGAGGATAAAGTAAGAAAAGTTCTCAAGATTGCAAAAGAACCAATTTCAACCGAAACACCAATTGGAGATGACGAAGACTCAAGCCTAGGTGATTTCATAGAAGATACAGTTATTGAATCTCCTCTCGAAAACGCTACAGAAGAAAGCTTACACTTTGCAACCGATGATGTCCTTGCATCTTTAACTGCTAGAGAAGCTAAAGTTCTCAGAATGAGATTCGGTATAGGTATGAACACTGATCACACTCTTGAAGAGGTTGGTAAACAATTTGATGTTACAAGAGAAAGAATCAGACAAATTGAAGCTAAAGCTTTAAGAAAGCTAAGACATCCAAGTAGATCAAGTCATTTAAAGAGTTTCTTGGACGAGTAACTTATTTCCAGTTTCCCTTTCTGCCTGAAAGGTCCCAATGAATTCGACTCCACATTAATTCAATTCTTCTATTTATATATCTTTTAGCAAAAAAATCTGAATAATTTGGCAATGGAATAAAAGCTTGAGAGCCTAATCCATCTATGATTTTTAATACAATTTTGTCATTTTGATAATCTAAAACAAGATTATGAGGTATCAGATTTTTTGTTAGCACCAAATGATCCTTTAACCATTGTTCAAAGTCTTCAATTGAAGCTTTTATTTCTTCTGTTATACCCTCCCTAAAAAGATAAGTTTCAAGAGTTTCTGCAATCGTATCACCATTTCTTATTAGCTCAGTCTCAGATGCAATTCCTATACTTGTCTCAGTCATTCCATACCACCTTGCAAGATGCAACCATAAATTAGGATCATCATTTTTGAGTGCTTTTTGATCATACGCCTTTTGTTCTCTGAGATTATCATCAAAACTTTCAATCGATCTAAATCTCTTATACCAAGACTTACTATTTTTAATTTTGCTAGGCAGTCCTGGATGAACTACTTTTAAACATCTGCCCGGATTATGAGGATGAACAAAGCATTTACGATTGCCGCCTTCTGCAAAAGGCTTGATATCATCGAGATCAATCATAACAATCTGTTAGTTTTATTGAGAAGTTCAAAAACTTACGTAGACATAATGGTTTTATGAGACATTTCCTATTATGACTGCAAGTATTAAGTTGTTAATTGGTGGCAAATCTAATTTTTTTGAACTTTTACTGTTAAGAACTTAGAGCCCCAGGCTTCTGAAAATTCAATTATTTCAGGCACCCAACCATACTCAGGTTCATCAAAGCATAACCATCCTCTAGCTTTTGAATTTGGACTTAAAGCCGTATTCGGATCAAAAGCGGGTTTTTTATCGGTAAATATAGAGGGAGTCGATGATAGACCATCACCTTTAGCACTTGTAGTAAAAAGGTTAAACTCATATTGTTGCCTTGTATCATTTACGATATAAAGTGATACGCATATCGCATCACCAAACATGCCTGATACTCTCTCAATTCCCCTTACCTCATAATTTAAATTCGCTTTAACAAGAGGTGAAAATAAAAATGCTATAAAAAATAATGAACAGAAAGATTTATTAAATACTTTACGCATTTTCATATTAAGCTTTCTTGAAATAAGCTAAAGCACCACCTATTGCCAAAATTACTAAATGAAATCCAACATAGAACCAATATAGTTCACCTGCAGTTTGTCCATCCATTTGGTTACCAGCTTCAGCTATTAGAAGAGAAGGTGAAAAGAATGCAGTATTGATGATATTCATACCTATAGCAACACCAGATAAGGTTGCCTGACTTCTAAATGAAATTAAAGCCATAACACTAGCTAACATTGCAGAAA